>Ga0265320_10000357_pt1 | contig 37147 bp, 27 predicted proteins | sample 4827metaG_FD_202087 | JGI IMG/M metagenome (GOLD analysis project Ga0265320, IMG submission 202087) | Rhizosphere microbial communities from Carex aquatilis grown in University of Washington, Seatle, WA, United States - 4-8-27 metaG | ecosystem: Host-associated > Plants > Roots > Rhizosphere >... | reverse complement strand
CGTCATCAGCGGGCATTCACCGGGCGCTCTCCACGTCGCGGCGTTGCTCTCGAATCTCGGTTGTCTCGGCATCCTGCTCTACGTCTGTTCGTCGACCCGGTTCGGCGCGTTCAGCCGCCCGATTCGCTTCGTCGCGTTGGCGCTCCTCGTGAATTTCATCGGTGGGTTCGTCACGGACGCCATTCCGAGCGCTTACCCGTCGGCGTTCGCCGACATCTGGAATCCAGTCCTTTCTTTGTTTCCCTTCGCGGCGCTGACGGCTTCATGCGTCGCGCTCGCGCTCGGAAGCCGCGCGGCGTTGGTTCTCGTGGTCGTCTTGCACGCGTTCGTGTGCCAATCGCACGTCGGTTACGTTCCGGTCGCCACCGCGTTCGTTCTGTTCGGGCTCGTGCGCTGGAGTCGCCTGGTTCCCAGCGCCGGTCGTCGCAGGACCGAGACCACCGCGGTGGTCGTTCTCGCCGTGCTCTGGTCGGCGCCGTTCTACGACGCGCTCTTCGTCTCGCACAATTTCTCGAAGATCGTGCGCTTCTTCGTGAATCGCCCGACGCACGCGCCGTTCGCCGCGGCGTTGGGGCACGCCGTTCGCCAGGTCGAGGCGCCGATCACGAGCGCGCTCGGCCTGGTAGCCCCCGAGACGCCAGCGACGGGCACCGCGGTCGCAGCGGGTCTCGCCATCGCCGAAGCGGCGTTGCTCGTTGCCGCCGCACGCCGGCCGGCGCTGCGCGACGCGGCCGTGCTCGCGATCATCGGGCTCGTCGGGGCTCTCTCGTCGGCGTTCGCCCTCGAAGCGACCTTGCTGCTCTACGTCACGCTGTGGTTCGGCGTGGTCGGGATCTTCGGCTGGGCCGTCGGCGTCGCCGGCCTCTTCGAGCGGTTCCGCGGCAGAACGGGCCGACCTCTCCAAGAAAGCGGGACGAGCGTCGCCGCGCTCGCCGGCTGCGCGATCGCGGTGGCCTCGGTCGACGCACGCTCGATCCAGAAAACCCACGCCCTGTACGCGGCGTTTCGCGCGGACCCTGGCTTCGGGCCGCCCATGGTGAAGACGCTCGCCGACGCGGCAGAGCGCATCGCGGCAATTCGAAAGGAGCCGGTGACGCTCGCCGCCGGCCGGAACGACGATTGGGGTTATCTCGCGGGCGTCGTGCTCGAGCTCGAGCAGCGGCAGGTGCCGCTGCATATCGACGGGTCGTGGTCGTTCATTTTCGGACGCGTCCACGACTACGCCGTGCCCGACGAGCGGACGCTCATCGTCTCTTCCCAGTCGCTCGGCGATCGGCTCCTCGTCGCTTCCGAAGGCGGCGTCGGCCTGTACGACGGCAGGGCGCCGAAAGCGGGAGCGGCGCCGCCGGACCTCGCGCTGTCGCCGCTCGAACACCACGCGACGACGGGTGACGTGCAGGCGATGCTCGACGCCGAGCCGCCGGCTGATGGCGCGAGCATCGCCGACCCATTCGGGGTGGGGTTCGGTGACGGCGGGTGGATCCTCCTCGGCGCGAGCGGCGCGCTCGTCGAATCGGTGACACTCTTCGCCGACGGAGCGGGACAATATGCGATCGAGGGCTCGGTCGACGGCAAACGGTTCGACGAGCTCGCCCGCGCCGCGAGCGTCGCCGGAAGCGGGTTACGGCAACGGACGCTTCCTCTCGTTCATCCGCGCGCCGATCCGCTCCTGCGCGTCCGATTGCTCCCGGGCGACGGCGGCGTTCACGTGGTGCGCTCCTTCGCGATTCACGCGTCGCGCTTCGGCGTCGCGCTCGTCGGAGCGACGGCGACGAAGGGCGACGTCGGGTCGATCGTCGAAGATCACCGGCTCGCCGACGGCGATCGCTGGAAAGCGGGCCTGGGCGCGAAGCTCCCCGACGTCACCTCGGACGTCACGGTCCTTTTGCCGACGGAGCCGTCGAACGCCGCCGAGCTCATGGTTCGCGGCCCCGCCGAATACGCCATCTTCGGCTCGGTCGATTGTGCGTCGTTCGTTCCGTCGAGCTCGGTCGTCACCGAGCGGGCGGGAATCGCCCGGAGGACGTTCCGATTCGACGATCACCCCGGCTTTCGCTGCTTGCGGATTACCCCGGTCGAGCCTTTCGGCGTGCACGCCGTCGCCGAGGTTCGTCCGCTGGTGGTTCCCGGCGCCGTCACGATCGACGTCGGAACCCTCGCGGGACGAGCGCATCTCGGCGAGGGTTGGTCCGGTGACGAGCGCGACGAGTTCCGCTCCTGGGCGTGGGCGGTCGGCAAGCAGTCGATCGTGAACGCGGCGCTCGAGCCCGGCGTCACTTACCGCCTCGCGTTCGACGCGCAGCCCTTCTTCAATGGAAACGGCGGTCAGCGCGTGCGCGTCGGGCTCAACGGCGTCACCCTCTCCACCGTGCCGCTCGTCGCCGGCGCGAACGAGGTCGAGCTTCGCGTCCCCGCCGCGCTCTCGCGCGCGAACACCCGACTCCAGTTCGACTACGCGCTCGCGGTCTCGCCGCGCGACATCGGCGAGAGCGACGATGCGCGTCCCTTGGCCATTCGCGTCGAACGCATTGCGTTCGTGCCGAGCCGTGACCCCGAGTGACGCGCGCGTCGTGACGTCACTCGTCGTCGGCGCGTAACTTCGCGAGCACCGCGAAGTCTTCCAGGGTCGAGGTATCGCCGGTCGTTTCGCGGCCCGCCGCGACGTCTTTGAGCAAGCGGCGCATGATCTTGCCGCTCCGCGTCTTCGGCAGCCCATCGGCGAAGCGGATTTCGTCGGGCTTCGCGAATTTGCCGATTTCCTTGGCGACGTGATTTTCGAGCGCGGTTCGCATGGCGGCGTCCGCGGCGTGTCCGGGCTTCAACGTCACGAACACGACCAGCGCCTGACCTCTCAGATCGTCGGTGCGGCCCACGGCTGCGGCTTCCGCGACGGCCGCATTCGAAACCAGCGCGCTCTCGATCTCGGCGGTGCCGATGCGATGGCCCGCGACGTTGAGGACATCGTCGATGCGGCCGACGACGGTGAAGTAGCCGTCCTGGTCTCGCCGCGCGCCGTCACCGGTGAAATACACGCCCGGGATTTCCGAGAAATACGTCTTTCGGAATCGCTCGTCGTCGCCCCACACGGTGCGCAAGATGCTCGGCCACGGACGCTTCAGCACGAACATGCCACCGCTCCCGGGCGGCACGCTTTTTCCGTCTTTGCCGACCACGTCCGGTTCGACGCCGAAGAATGGGAGCCCGGTCGAGCCGGGTTTGGCAGCAACGGCGCCGGGAAGCGTGGTCATCATGATCGAACCGGTCTCCGTTTGCCACCACGTGTCGACGACGGGGCATCGCTTCTTGCCGACGTGCTCGTGGTACCAAATCCACGCTTCGGGGTTGATCGGCTCACCGACGCTGCCGAGGAGGCGGAGCGACGAGAGATCGGCGGCGTCGACCCACTCGGTGCCCGCGCGGATGAACGCCCGAATCGCGGTCGGCGCGGTGTACAGGATCGATACGCGGTGTCGATCGATGATGCGCCAGAAGCGACCCCAGTCGGGGAAATTGGGCGCTCCTTCGTACAGGACGCAGGTCGCGCCGTTCGAGAGCGGCCCGTAGACGATATAGCTGTGCCCGGTCACCCAACCGACGTCCGCGGTGCACCAGTACACGTCGTCGTCGCGCAGATCGAAGACGTACTTCGTCGTGACGTGGGCGCCGGCGAGGTAGCCGAGCGTCGTGTGCAAGACGCCCTTCGGCTTTCCGGTGGAGCCCGACGTGTACAGAATGAAGAGCGGATGCTCGGCGTCCACCACTTCGGCGCCGCCGTGTGCCGGGTTCGCGCCGCTCACCGCGTCGCTCCATTCGACGTCGCGGCCCGGTTTCATCTCGATCTTCAGTCTCTCTTCGCCGAGGCGTCGAAATACGACGATTTTTTCGACGGTCGGCGTCTGCGCGACGGCTTCGTCGACCATCGCTTTCAACGGGACGATGGCGCCGCGTCGATACGCGCCGTCTTGCGTGACGACCACCTTGGAGCCCGAGTCGTTGATCCGGTCGCGTAGGGCTTCGGCGGAAAAGCCACCGAAGACCACCGTGTGTGTCGCGCCGACGCGTGCGCACGCGAGCATCGCGACGGCGACTTCCGGGACCATCCCCATGTAGATCGTCACGCGGTCGCCCTTCTTCACGCCGAGCGAACGCAAGACCGCCGAAAACTCGACGACTCGCTGGAAGAGCTCGCCGTAAGTGAGGGTCCGCGTCTCGCCGGGCACACCCTCCGGTTCGCCTTCCCAGACGAGAGCGGCCTTGTCGCGAATCGCCGTCGTTTGGTGACGATCGAGGCAGCTCTCCGTCGCGTTCAGGGTGGCTCCGAGAAACCACTTCGCGTGCGGCAGTTCCCACTCGAACGTCTTTTGCCACGGCGTCCGAAGCACCAGCTCGGCGAGCTCCCGCTTCCAGAACGTGTCCGGCGAAGCGAGGCTTTCCGCGTAGAGACGCTCGTACTCGTCCTTCGACTTGATCCGCGCCCCCTCGACGAAATTTCGCGGTGGGTCGAAGCGGCGCGTCTCGTCGAGGAACGTGCTGATCGCTTGCGAGTCGTTTTTCATGGTCGGTGCCAAACCATCCCATGGACTCGAAGCCCGGGGGAGGGGTGAAACCGTCCCCCGGCGAACCGGAGAAAAACCAGCCTAACTCAGAAGGCGCTGCAACCCACGCCGCCGTTCGGGGCTGGGAAGAAATACATGACCGCCATGCACATCTCGTTCTTGATCGCCGAGATGCCCACCGTGATCGCCTGAGACGTGTCGTTCTGGTAGCTGCAGGCGTAGTAAATCTTCTCGTTCGACGCGAACGTCAGATACGGCGGGGTTTCCCACGTGCCGACGTCCGGGTGCTCCCAGTCCGTCGTGTGCACGAGCTCCTCGCCGATGGCGCCGTTCGTGTAGCGGTGAATCGTCGCCAGGGTCGCGTGCTTGTGCGTGTGCGTGCTCGCGACGAAGAACTGCGCTCCCGACGGCACCGTGCACGTTCCGCTCACCGTCTGCGTGCCGTTCGGCGGCACGTTGATCGACGTGTTGAAGCTGACGAGCGAACCGGCTTTCTGGAAGTTGCCTTGAGCGAACTCGAGATTCAGGAGGATGTGCACCTGCAGCGAATCGGTGCCGGTGTTGATGTAGTGCATGTCGAACAGGATCGGCTGCTTCGCCGCGAACGGCATCGCCACGCCGTCCGGCATGGGCAGCTGATTGTCGACCGACGACGACGCGTACACCCACGTCGAGTCGAGGCCCGCGGTGCATCCGTTCGCATCGAGCGTTCCGTCGGGTTCGCTCGCCGAGCTCGCCTGATAGAGGATGAAGTGGTGGCTCCCCGGCGTCATCTGCGAGACGAACCGGTGCACGTCCGACTCCGCCGCGTTCGGAACCGACGTGTGGTAGCACTTGAACACTTCGTCGCCGGGGTTCAGCGTGAAGGTCGGTGTCTGGATCTGAATGCCCAATGACGGATCCGGCGCGAGCAAGATGCCGTTCGAGTCGTAGTTGACCGGGAGAAATCCGCTCGGCGTCGTCCCGGTGCCTGCAGGGGGAGTGCCCGTGGTCGTCGGCGGAGTGCCGGTCGTCGTGGGCGGCGTGCCGGTGGTCGTGGGCGGCGTGCCGGTCGTCGTGGGCGGCGTGCCGGTGGTCGTGGGCGGCGTGCCGGTGGTCGTGGGCGGCGTGCCGGTCGTCGTGGGCGGCGTGCCGGTCGTCGTTCCCGTTCCCGTGTTTCCGCCGATCGTGGGCGGTTGCTGTTGATTGCCGCCGATCGTCGGCGGCTGCTGCTGGTTGCCGGACGGCGGGAGCCCGGTCTGATCGCCGGTACCACTTCCGCTTCCACCGTTGGCGCCGCATCCGGCAACTCCGATTGCCAGAGGAGCGACGAGCGCAATCAGCACATGGTTTACGGCGTTGTTACGTCTAAACATGATGATTTCCTCCGCCGGCGTCCGGCATAACCGCCCTGGATCTCACTCGAAACTAACACCATCTCCACACTGGTCACTTGACCGTGTAGCTCGATGGGTCGTCAGATTCGCTCACGGATTCTGCCGTTCGAGCGCGATATTTCCGCGACTCCACTTTCCTCGCGACGGAAATATCGCGCCGCGCGGATCTGACCATCCGAGCGGCCGGAACTCGCGCGGGGATCGGGGGACTCGTCAACGCGCGGCGAGTACGCCGAGGTATTCCATGACCACCTGAGCTAGCCCGACGAAGAGCGCGCGCCCCACGATGGCGTGTCCGATCGACACTTCGTCCAGGTACGGCAGCGACCGGAACAGGACGAGGTTCTCGAGGTCGAGGTCGTGACCGGCGTTCACACCGAGGCCGAGCGCGTGAGCTCGCTCCGCAGCCGCGACGTACGTCGCGAAGCTCGCGGCGGCCGCTTCGGGTCCTTGCTCGAACGCCCGCGCGAAGGGCTCGGTGTAGAGCTCCACTCGGTCGGCGTTCATCTCCTTGGCCCATTCGACGGCGTCGAGCACGGGGTCGACGAAGAGGCTGATGCGAATGCCGGCCGCGCGGAGTTTGCTCACCGCGGATTCGAGCACGGGTCGATGCTGCCCGGGTTCCCAGCCGGCGTGACTGGTCACTTCGCCGGGGGCCACGGGAACCAGGGTCGCTTGCTCGGGACGGACCCGGCACACCAGGTCGACCCAGTCCGGGCGCGGATCGCCCTCGACGTTGTATTCGAGAGCGGGCCCCCACTCGCCGGCGAAAGCTCGCTTCAGCTCGACCACGTCGTTCGGCGTGATGTGCCGCTGGTCGGCCCGCGGGTGAACGGTAACGCCTTGGGCGCCAGCGCCGACGGCCACCCTCGCCGCATCGACGACACTCGGAAACGAACCCCCGCGGGAGTTCCTGACCGTCGCGACCTTGTTGACGTTGACGCTGAGCCGGACCGTCATCACCAGAACCTTAGGGCTCGTCCGCCCGTCAAGCCCCGGACTACTCGTCCGATTTACGCCGGTTCAGCTCGCCGACGAGCGCTTCGAGAACGCGGACGTGATCCGCGACGTCGTGCGGGCCGCGGCGTTCCGATGAATCACCCCGGCGCTGGCCGCGCGCGCGAGCGACACGACGGCTTCGGCGATCTTCGTCTTCGCGTCGGCTTCGCCGGCTGCGACCGCTGCGCGAGCCTTCTTCACCGCAGTGCGGAGCGCCGAACGGAGCGTCTTGTTGCGCGCGGTGCGCTTGATGCGCTGGCGGTTTCGTTTTGCTGCGGAAGGATGGTTCGCCATCGAAAATGCTCTCTTCTTGCCGTCGATTGCTAGCTAGCAGCCGGCTTCTTCGCGTCCGCCGCGTTCGCGTCGTAGCCCGGAGGCTGAACGGGGAACACCGGAGTCTGCTCGGTCTTCTTGTTCCAACGGCCCCGCTGCGACGCGCGGAGGCGGCGGCGGCGATTCGTTTGCTTGGTCGATGAAACCACAGGAGTTTCCTTCTGTTCGTAACGCGCGCACGAGGCGCCGTTCGAAGGGGGCGGGAATATGATCGAAGGGTGCGCCCCTGTCAAACCGAACCCGACGCGTTCGGCCCGTTACGGCGGGCGAACGGTGAGGGACAGCGTGTAGGACGGATCCGAAAATGGCGGCACTCGCGCACCCATGAGCGCCGATTTGAGACAGCCTTCCGCGGGCGTGGCCGCCGCGGGGCCGGAAATCGACACCGAGCGGACGCGGCCGTCGGAGCCGAACGTCACCGTCGCCACCGAGCCCGAGTCCTGGCCGGCGAGGCAGCTTCGCGCGCCCATCATCACCGAACCCACCGCGGCCTGGACGAGTCCGACGCTCGGGCGGTTCGGCGTGGGCTCGTCAGCGGGCGCTTTCGGGAGCGCGCTGGGCGCCTTTGCCGCCGGAGCCTCTGTCGTCGCGGCGTTCGAGTCGTCCGTCGGGGCTTCGGCGGCCTCCGGGAGCACGACCTTGCCGGCGCTCGGGCTCGCCTTCTTCGATTTGGTAGGGGCGTCGGTTCGCGACGCGAGCGCCGGAGTGGGGACGGAGGTCGTCCCGGACGATATCGCGGGGGTCGCGGCAGCGGTCCCGGAGTTCGAACTCGGCGTCGCGGGAGCCGTGTCCGTCGGCGTCGGCGCGGCAACCGATGCGACGACCGACGGAGTGGACGGCTGAGCGGTGCGGGCGGCCTGAGCGGGTTCGCTCGTCGGGAACACGACCGCACTCGGCGCGACGTCGTGTCGCGTCGCGAAATACAGCGCGGCCGAAGCGGCCAATGCAACCGCTGCCCCGAGCACCGCGGCTCCGATGGGCGGCCCTTGAGTAGCCGGGGGCATCTCGGAGCGCGCCGTCGCCTCGCGCAGGGGCGCTGGGTCGGCCGGGCCTCGTCTCTCGCTCGGCGGGCGAGGCGGAACGGCCCCCGTTCGCGATGGCGGCACCGGTCGTGCGTCGTTCGCGGGTCGGACCGCGGTTTCAGGGTGCGGGCCCGCGGCGGTCTCCAACTTTGCCGCCTCGGCCGCAGGTCGTCGTCGCGCGGCGGCCATCAAACCCTGCCGCGCCAGCTCTTTGGGGCTCATCGGATCCGAAGCGGCGAGCACCGCGCGCGCCGCCTCCGCGAGATTCGGTGCGTCTTCGACGGGTTCGGGCTCGAGGCTTCCTTCGCCGGGTTCCGCGGGGAGCGGCGCCTCGAACAGCGTCTGGGCAGGCGCGGAAGGGGGCGCGCTATCGATCCGCGCGAGGGTGTCGCTCGAGAACCCTTCCCACGCGAGCGCGCTGCGATCCGGCGCGGGCCACTCGTACAAGAGCGCCTCGGCGTCGTCGGGCAGCCGCGGAAAGCTTCGATCCTGGGGGCTCATGCGTCCTTGTCCGGCAGAGGTCCATGGCCTCGGTTCGCCAGGAACTCCTTCAGCTTCTTTCTCGCTTCGTGGACTCGCCACGCGACGGTGCCCTCGGGGCAGCCGAGGACCTCGCCCGCTTCAGCGTGGCTCAATCCGTCCACCGTGACCAGGATCAGGGTCGTCCGGAGGGTTTCGCTCAGCGAATCGATGCCCGCGGCGAGCGCCGTCGCCAGCTCGCGATCGGCCAGTTGTCGCGATGGATCGGAGTGGCTCGGCCGTCGCTCGACGAGGGCCGCTTCGATGCGCGGGTCGTCGAGAGGTCCCGACCGCGCCGTCTTCCGCGAGCGGAGCGCGTTCAACGAAAGGTTCACCGTGATCCGATAGAGCCACGTGAACGGCTCGCTCCTGCCGTCGAAGCGCTCGAGCGCGCCGTACGCGCGCACGAACGCTTCCTGCGCGATGTCTTCCGCCTCGGCCGCGCTCGTCACCAGGTGAATGGCGAGACGAAAAACGCGGCGTTGGTGTCGCCGAACGAATCGTCCGAATGCCCGACCGTCCCCGGTGCGAGCGGCTTCGATGAGCTCGCGATCGCTCTCTTGGTCCACCATCCGGCGAGGTCGCTCGAGCCGGCGCGCGCCTACTTCAGCTTTCGTGCGAGCAGATCGCCCAGCGTTCCGAAGCCGCCCTCCTGGGCGAGCTTTTGACGGTACTCGCGGTGCGCGCGACGTTCCTCGTCTTCCGCGGCCTGGCGGATGCTGAGCTTCGGCTCGCCGCGGCGCGGATCGACGTCGATGATCTTCGCGTCGAAGAGCATTCCCGGCGGGAATTTCTTCCGGAGATCGGTCCCGCGTGCGGTGCTGGTCTGGCCCGCCGGAATGAACCCGCGAGCGGCGCGTCCGGTGACGCCGAGCAAGCGCACGACGACGCCGGCCGCTTCGCCGCGCACGACCTCGACCTTGACGACGCCGTTCTTCGCGACGCGCTGCGGAGGCTCGGCCGCGTGCTCCGTCGTCGGCGCCGGGTGCAGCGTGATCTTTCGATTGCGGAGGTCGAAATGGTGCACGACCACGTCGAGCGTCTCGCCGACTTTGACGATCTCGTCGGGGTGCTCGATGCGTTTCATCGTGAGATCGCTCACGTGAATCAGTCCTTCGATTCCCGGCGACAACTCGACGAACACGCCGAACTTCTCGACGCGGGTCACCTTGCCGGTGAACCGCGAACCGGGCGGGTGCTGATCGCGCGCGTCCGTCCAGGGGTCGGAGATGAGCGCTCTACGGCTCAGCCAGATCTTTCCCTTGTCGTCGATCTTCGTGATCTTGACGTCGATCTCGTCGCCCGGCTTGAAGAGATCGACGAGTCGCGCGCGTGGATCGTGCGACGCCTCGGTCGCGTGAACGAGCCCTTCGAGGTTCTCCGCTTCGGGCAGCGCGATGAAGATGCCCCACTCGACGATCGTGCGAACGACGCCCTTCATCACCTGACCCTCGGTCAGGAGCTCGAGCGCCTTCTTGCGGCGCACGTGCGCTTCCGCTTCGAGCATCGGCCGTCGCGTCACGACGACGTCGCGGCCGGCCGGGTCGCACTGGAGCACCTTGAAGTCGAGGCGCTGTCCGAGGAGCTCGATGAAATTCGCGTTGTGGGGGTGCAGATCCATCCCCGAGGCCGGCGCGAATGCGCGGAGCCCCTCGATGTCGACCTCGATGCCGCCCTTGATCACGCCCGTCACGAGCCCGAACACCGGTTGGCCCTCCTTCAGGGCTTGCTCGACCTTCGGCCGCGTCTCTTCTTCGCGGAGTGGTTTCCGGGTGAGCACGACGAGCCCGCCGCGCGAGCCGTCTTGGTGCACGCGCGCCACGAAGCGATCGCTCGCCGCGGGAACCAGATCGTCGGGAGCCATTTCCGAGCGGTCGAAGATCGCCAGGGCCTTGCCGGACAGATCCACCATGATGGCGTGGTCGAGCACGGAGGTGACTTTGCCGAACACCTCTTCGCCGACGTGGAACGGCGTGCGCTCCGTCGAAGGCCGATGCGGCTTCTGGGGTCTCTGCGCGGGCGCCGGTTGCGAGCCGCCATCTGCGGCCGCCGCGTCACCTCCGCCGCCTTCCTTCTTCTTGCGGCGGCGTCGCTTGCGTTTGCGCTTCGGCTTTTCCACGCCGTCGGCGCTCGCGGTGCCGTCGGCGTTGGCGGCGCCCTCGGGCGCTTCGCTCGGCGTCTCGCTGTCGCCGCTCTCGTCGGCCTCCACTTCGTCCCCGGGCGCGTCGTGCGCGGACACCTCGGTCGCCGGAGCATCTTCGGCTGACGTATCGGGTGACGCGACGTCGGGCGCGGCGTCGGCATTGCCGTCACCGCTCGCCGTTCGCTGGGCGAACACATCGGGCACGTGACCATCTGCGATCGGCTCGTGAGGAGTCGACTCGATTTTCGCGTTCCCACCGGAGGTTTGTTCGGAAGCCATTTCTTGAGCGCTCTACCGCTTTTCCGAGGCCCCTATAACGCGCCGGAGCGCGGCTGCCAACGCGCGAAGCCGAAGGGTGCCTTCAGCGCGCGATCGGTAGGTGTTTGTTGACGCCGCCGGAGCGATCGATGGTGACGGCGCTGGGGGCGGCAAGCTCCGCTACCCGTGCCACGAGCCGTTCTGCCACCCCGAGGAACGCTTTGGCCGTTTCCGAACCCGGCGAGGCGGCGACGATCGGCGTTCCGGCGTCGCCCCATTCGCGGACGGCCGTGTCGATCGGGATCTGCCCGATGAGCGGCGCTCGAGCGAACGCGGCGACCTTTTCGCCGCCGCCCGTTCCGAAGATTTCGTGGCGCTTGTTGCAGCCGTCGCAGATGAAATAGCTCTCGTTTTCGACGATCCCGAGGATCGGAATGCCGACCTTCTCCGCCATCGACACGGACTTGTAAACGTCCTGGAGCGCGACTTCCTGCGGCGTGGTGACCACGACGGCCCCGGTCGAACGCAGGCGTTGGGAGAGAGTGAGCGCGATGTCCCCGGTCCCTGGCGGCAGGTCGAGCACCAGGTAGTCGAGCTCACCCCAGTCGACGTCCTTCAGGAATTGAAGGAGCGCGCCGTGAAGCATCGGTCCTCGCCACACGATCGCCGCTTTGTCGTCTTCGAGGAGAAACCCGATGCTCATGAGCTTCACATCGAAGCGACTCAAGGGTCGGATGCGTGCGCCGTCGCTGAGGGGCCTTCCCGAGATGCCGAACATCGTGGGAACGCTCGGGCCGTACATGTCGGCATCGAGCAAGCCCACCTTTCTGCCGGAACGAGCGAGCGCGAGCGCGAGGTTCGCCGCGACGGTACTCTTCCCGACGCCGCCCTTGCCGCTCATGACGAGCACGACGTCCTTAACTCCGGGAACGGGATCGTCGGCGGCGATGGCGCGCATGCCGCTCCACTAGGTCAACGCCGCGGCCCCGGCAATGCCCGGCCCGACGAAGAGCGGCTTCCGGCGGCCGTCAGACGAAGTGACAGAGCCAGGCGACGAGGACACCGAGCCCGATCCCCGCTGCGGCGGCCCAGACGGCGCGACGCCAGGGGAACACCGATTTCGCACCGGTGCCGTCGCCCGACGTTCGCGCGCCGAGCAGGGACGTCCCGAGCTCGGGCGGAAACTCCGACAAATCCCCAGGTGGCCGGGACGGTGGGAGCGGCGCATCCGACCAATTCTCGAGGTCGCGGCCCGTCGAGAGCTGGATCTTCGGAGCCGTCGGCGCTCGCGGAAAGACCGGACTTTGCAGGATCGAATCGGCGATGGGCTCTCCGCGTGGCTTCCCCTCGACGCGGGCGAGATGGAGCAACGGAAAATCGCGCGGGGGTCGGCTCGCGAGGGGATCGTCGAAGTCGTCGCCCCCGAACGCGTGGGCAACCAGTGGGAACGCGTCCGCGGAAAGCGGGCCGCCCGGAACCGAGTGAGGCGGGGGCCGAGAGAGATACGGCCCGAGCTGGCGCGCGAAGTCGCGGGCGCTCGCGGTGCGTTCGTCCGGGTCCGTCGCCATCGCGCGCTGGACGGCCAAGGTCAGCAAGCGGGGTACCGCCGGGTTTACCGAGGCGAGCGGCTTCCACCGTCCGGCGATGACCTGCTGCAGGATGCGGGACGTGCTGCCATCGAACGGCGGTTCGCCCGCGAGGAGCTCATACAGGATGATGCCGGCGGCGTAGACGTCGGCGCGTCCGTCGACGTCGCGGCCGAGAGCCTGCTCGGGCGCCATGTAAAGCGGCGTTCCGAAGAGCCCCTCTTGCCCATCGAGGTGACTTCCGAGAACGCCCTTCGCGATCCCGAAGTCGAGCACCTTCACGAGCGGGGCGTCGGGCCGCGGGTGCGTGACCATGATGTTTGCCGGTTTCAGATCCCGGTGAACGATGCCCTGCGCGTGCGCGGCGCCGAGCGCCGAGAGCACCTGGGCCATGAGCTCGCACGCGTAAGCGGGGGCGAGCGCGCCGCGGTGCTCGACGATTTGGTCCAGCGTCTCGCCGTGGAGCAGCTCCATGACGAGGTACGGCGTGCCGTCCGGTGTGACGCCCATGTCGTAGATGTCGACGACGTTCTCGTGATGGATCTGCGATACGGCGCGCGCTTCGAGGACGAACCGATCGCGCAACTCGTCGTCGTCGGTGAGCGAGCGATGAAGAAGCTTCAGCGCCGCGCGCCGGCCCATCACCAGGTGCTCGACTTCGTACACCGTCGCCGCGCTGCCGGCGCCGAGCTCGCGGATCACCGAGTACTTGCCGTCGATGGTCTCGCGACGCGGCGCAACGCCCGAACCACTCGGAAGCGGAGGTGGCCGCGAGCGCACGTTAGTAGTCGCCGTCATGATCTGCCGTTCCAGGAACGAGACGGTCGACCCGCGGCGAGGTTAAGGTATTGCGCGTCAAACACCTTACTTTGACGCAAGTTCGCTCCGAGAAGGAGACCCTGCGTGCCGAATTTCTTGGACGGTCGGCGCGCGGTCGTCGCGGCGCCCACTTTCGCGCACGTCCTGCCACGCCGCATTTCGTTTCGTTTCGTTTCGTTTCGTCCTCCGTCGCGGGCCTTCTCCCGTCGCAGAGTGCCACACAAAAACGACGACGCCGACGGGGCTCTCGTGGGCCGCGTCGGCGTCGTTTCCCTACATGTGAATCAGCTCGACGTAGCCATGCCGCTCACGCTCGCGCTCGCGCTGACGGAGACGCTGACCGACGCGGACGCGGTCGCCGCAGCTCGGAGATTCGCGACGAAGCTCGCGCCGTAGCTCACGGCGCACGTGAGCTCCCCGGCGAGAGCGCCCGCGACGCTGCCGGCACTGGTCACGACGGAACCCGCCGCCTGCGCGGCGAGCTTCGCTTGCGCACCCACCTGCAAGATCGCCGGAAGGTCCGTTTCGAGGGCGGCCTGGAGGCTCGCATTGCCGACGACCGTGACGACGACCTTCGGCGGATCGCACGTGGCCTTGAACGACGCTTGGCCATTGCAGCCCGCTTCGCAGTCGGCGTCGACCTTGCAGCTCGGTGGCTTGAGGGTGCCTTCGCACTGCGGCGCGGTGTACGCCACGGTGCAGCCGCCCTTGCAGTTCACGTTCGCGCCGCAGTTGATGTTCGCGTCGGCAGCGAGCGTGCAATTGCCCGTGCACGTTCCCTTGCACTCCGCGTCGCACTTGCCGGTGCACGTCGCGTCGCAGGTTCCTTCACAGGTTCCCATGCACTTCGTGCCGCTGCTCGTGCTGCCGTCGCACTTGCCCGTGCAATTGCCGCTGCACGTTCCGGTGCAGCTCCCGCCGCAGGTTCCGGTGCAGCTCCCGCCACAGGTTCCTTGGCACTGCGCCGCGACGGTCGCGGTGCCCTCGCAGGTGGCGCTCGCCTTGCAGCTGCCCGAGCACTGCCCGCTGAGCTCGCCCGGATCGCAGCGCACATCGACCGTGCCCGGATCGCACATCGCGCTGCCCGTACAGCTCGCTTCGCAGCTCAACTGAGCCTGCGCGTCCACATGGCACTGTCCGCCTTCGACCGCGACGGCGATCGTGACGTTCGCGGACGCCTTCGCGTTGGCAATCGCGGTCGCCGCCGCGTTGCACACCGTCTGTGCGTCTGCGCCCGAGCCGGCGTCGACCGGCGCCGCGGTGCCGCCGTCTCCACCGCCGCCCGAGCCGAGCTTCGCCACGATGTCGCTGCACGCGGTGACCAGCGACGCGTTCATGCTCGCCGAGACGCTGGTCAGCGCGTCGACCGACGCCTTCAAGGAGTCGGCCTTTGCCGATAGGTCGGCGTCACAGCCGCCGTTCTCCGCGTCTTGGACCGCCTTACATCCCTGCGAGAGCGCGGCAGCGAGGCCGATGAGCGCGACGGCGCTGGTTCCGATTCGAGTGATCTTTCGCATGATGAAGTTCCTTTAGGTTTTTCCGAGTTCAAGACAACCGAGCGCACCGACCCGACGTGAGCCCACACTCCAGCAGGGGATTCTAACCTCTGCTTTTTGCCGTTGTCCCCATCCGAATCGCGCGTACCGCGCGGTACGCCGTGTGGCAGGACGGTACCCACACCTCTTTTATTCTATCTTCACGCGACCCCTACGGGGTCTCGTGGGCGCCTCACTAACGCCTCAACGCGACGACTCTTCACTGCACGGGCCAGCATCCTTCGCTCGATTGCTGTCCGCTTCCGGGGTCGCGGCTCGCGCCGATGCATTTTCCGCCGGCCGCCGACCCGACGTATTGCGACCCGCCGTAACACGTCATCGTGAGCGAGCCCGGCGCAGGGGTCAGCGGGCAGCCTCCGCCGAGACACGTCGTCATCGTGCCGCTCGGGCAGCTGCAATTCGCGGTGAGATCGACGCAGTAGTGCTCACTCGTGAAGGGTTCCTGCTGGCAGAATCCGTTCGGGCAATCCTTCTCGTCGACGCAGGGTTCGCAGCTCTTTCCGGTTCCGTGGCAGCTGCCGAACCGGTGCGAACATGTGGCCACTCCGAGGGCCGGATCCGTCACCGCGCACGACGCCGCGCCGCCCCACGGGCACGAATCGTTCGCGGGGTCGCACACCACGGTGCAAATCTTGGTGCCGGAGGTGTCCTTCGCACACACCTGGCCGGCAATGCCGAGGCAATCCGCGTCGGTCGTGCAGCTGTCGCAGAAGCCACGATACACGCACAGGTTCGTGACCAGCCCAACACCGCCGCATTGAAACGACTTGCCCGCACCGATGTCGCCCGCCGCCACGCAATCGCCGCCGGCCTTTCCGACGAACCCGCAGGCTTCCGTGCAGGGCTGTCGCGCCGACATCTCGCTATGACACGCGAACCCGGTCGGACAATCGGTGTCGCTCGCGCAGTCGAACTTCGTGCAATAGGCGTAGAGGTCGCCCGGGCGCGCGCCTGCGTCCGCAGGACCGATCCCGGCTCCGCTATTTCCGATGTTCGTGCCGACACACGTGAAGCCGCCCGCGGTGTCGCACTCGTCGCCCTGAGGGCACAAAGTTCCATACTGGCCCTTGCCACGCATCGCCGTGTCCGGCGCGCAGAGGTTCACCGATTTGCCAGCCGCGTCGGTCGCCGTTTTCGTGCAGCTCCCGGTCGAGCCGCAATCCGAATGCACGATGCAGGTCGGCGTACACTTTCCGGCGATGCAATCCTGGCCGGAATCCGCCGCACAATCGCTCGCGGTCTTGCACGACGTCGGCGCGGGCGCGGGGCTCGGTCCGTAACAGTAGAGTCCCTTCGCGCCGTAGTCGGTGCGCACCGGGCTACAGGTTTCGGTCGACGGGCAATCGGTGTTCGTCGAGCACGGCGGGCGACACGCGTTTTGAAGGCAGCGAAACGTCGCGGGACACGAGGCGTCCTCGCACGTGGTTTCGCACCGTCCGTCGACTTCGGTGCCGGGGCAGGACGACGAGCAGCCGGAAATGAGGAAGTGGGCTATCGCGGCCAGAAAGAAGCCGGAAAGAAGCTTCTGCACGGCCGGAGCCTCACACGGAGGCAGTAGAGTGGGAAGGGCCATGCGAGCCCGGCCGATCGGGCCGGGCTCGTGGTCACGAACGAGCAGTAGCCGAGACGCGCGCGCTGCCGTAAGCTCGGTCACGCGAATGGCCCGCTCACTATTCGTCGCCGCTGCCTGCCTGATCGGCTGCTCGTCGACCGGTTGCTCGTCGACGGAAAGCCCGGCCGATTTCGATCACGGCGCCACGCAGACGGTGATCGGCACGGCTGAGTCGCATCTGGCGTACCCGCCGGCTCCGTACGGAACCCGCCCGGGTGGCGTCATCGAGAACTTCCAGTTTCTCGGATGGCACCGCCCGGATCTATCGAAGGATCCGACGAAGCTCGAGCCGGTAAGCCTGGCGGAATACTACAACCCGGACGGCACGAAGCCGACGCGGTTCATCGTGATGACGGCGACGGCCGTCTGGTGTTCGGCGTGCAAGCTCGAGTATCGCGACCTCACCTCGAAGCAGATCACCGATTTTCGTTCGCGCGGCGTCGAGTTCATCGGCGCGCTGTTCCAGGACCAAACCAGCAATCCGGCGCAGCCGTCGGATCTTCATACCTGGGCGTCCACGTACGCCGTCTCGTTCCCCTTCGTGCTCGACCCCGAGCTCAAGCTCGGCGTCTTCTTCAGTCTCGAAGCGACGCCCATGGAAATGGTCATCGACACGAAGACCATGCAGATCCTCACCATCACCGACGGGTGGCTGCCCGGAAACGACCCTCTGTGGACTTATCTCGACAAACTGCTCGGCGATTGATCCTCGGTGTCACGGCGGCCTCAGCGCTCCTTCTGGGCGCGTGCGCACCGGCCACCACCGCGAAAGACGGCTCGTCCACGTCCGGCGCGACCCCGCCTGATTTCGAGCTCGAGTCGCTCGCCGGCGATTCGATCCGGCTCGGCGATCATCTCGGCAAAGACGTCGTACTCATCGACTTCTGGGCGACGTATTGCGATCCCTGTCTCGCGTCGATGCCGCACCTCGAAGCCTTGTACGAGAAGTACAAGGCCAAGGGCTTCGTCGTGCTCGGCATCTCCATCGACGGCCCCGACTCGATCGCGCAAGTGCACGCCGAAGTCGACAAGCTCGGCGTGAAGTTTCCGATCTTGCTCGATCAAGAGACGCGCGTGGTCGGTCTGTACAATCCGAAGACCAGCGCGCCGTACAGCGTGCTCATCGGACGCGACGGCCAGATCCGCGCGAAGCGCGAGGGGTATTCGACGGGCGCCGGCGGCGCCCTCGAGACGGACATCGTCGCCGCGCTCGCGAACTGACGGCGCTCACGAATTGACCGGCGCGTCGCGCCGTGGCGAATCGTCACTTTGCGCGGCGCTTTCGGGCGCGTAGCGTCCTTTCTCGGCGGCGCGGCGGATCCGCGACGCCCTCGAGAAGGAGAGCGCCATGGTGAAGTCGATTCCGGAAGGTTACACGTCGGTCACTCCGTACCTGACGTTCCGCGACGCGAAAACCGCGATCGCGTTCTACGAGCGCGCGCTCGGCGCCAAAGAGCTCGTTCGGATGCCCATGCCGGACGGACGCGTCGGGCACGCCGAGCTCCAGATCGGCAACGCGCGCATCATGCTCGCCGACGAATCGCCGATGATGGGCAACAAGAGCCCGCACTCGATCGGCGGCACCCCGATCAACCTCTGTCTCTACACCGACGACGTCGACGCCGTCGCGGCACGCTTCGTCGAAGCCGGCGGCAAAATGAAGCGCGAGCTCACGAATCAATTCTACGGCGATCGCTCCGGCCAGTTCGAAGATCCAGAAGGCTATTCCTGGACCCTGGCCCAGCACATCGAAGACGTCTCACCCGAAGAGATGAAGCGCCGCATGGAAAAGATGGGTTAACGCCGGCGCGCGGCGGCCCGTGCGACCGTCGAGCGAAGGCGCGACCGCGGGTGCAGGGGTTTGTTGGTGCGAATTCGAAGCGCGCGCTCGCGTGCGCCGTCGTGCTGGTTCGCGAGCGATCGATCGCACTTACCGCGGGAACGCGGCGGGGTTGCCGCCGTCGACCGTCACGATCGAGCCCGTCGTGGCTTCGGCGGTCGCGAGGAACGCGAACGCGCGCGCGACGTCGAGGGCGGTCGTCTCGCGGTGCAGTAAATTGTCGCGAAAATATTCGTCGGGCGAGACGCCTCGCGCCTTGGCGCGCGCCTCCACGATGCCGTCGAAGAGCGCCGTGCGGATCCGATCGGCGTTGACGGCGTTGGCGCGGATGCCGTTGACGCCGAGATCGACGGCGTACTGGCGCATCAACGCGACGAGCGCCGCTTTGGGAACCGCGTAGGGCCCGAAATCGCGCCCGGGGTTGAACGCGCTCTTCGACGCGTTGAAGAGGAGGCAACCGCCGAGGCCCTGCGCGAGAAAGACGTCGGTGGCCGCACGCGCGACGCGCTGATGCGCGAGGAGGTTCAGCTCGAGAGACTTTTCGAACGCCGTTTCGCCGGCTTCGGTGTGCAGGAGCCCCGACGGCGCATTGCCGGCGTTGGACACGACCACGTCGAGGCCGCCGAACGCGTCGACGCACCTGCCGACCAGTTCTTCGGCACCGCCGCGCGCGGTGACGTCCGCGGCGGCGTGGGCGACCCGCGTCCCGGAGCGGCGCGACAGCTCGTTCGACGTCCGGGCGAGACCTTCGCCGTCGAGATCCGAGAGCAGCACGTGCGCGCCGAGCTCGAGAAAATGCTCGGCGGTTGCGCGGCCGATACCGCGAGCCGCGCCCGTGACGAGCGCGATCTTCCGGGCGAGGAGACCGCCGGAGGGTTTCGCGTTCGCGAGCTTCGCTTGTTCGAGGCTCCAGTACTCGACGTCGAAGAGATCGGCTCGCGTGACCGGGCGGTAGCGACCGAGGAGCGTCGCGTCGAGGATCACTTCCGCGGTGTGCGCGTACACGTCGCCCGTGATGCGCGCCTCGTCCAAGGTCTTTCCGACGGTGAGCGCACCGACCCCTGGCGCGAGAAAGAGTCGCGGCAGCGCGTCGAGGCGTTTCAGCGCCGCGTAGCGGCCGGCGTTGGCGTCGAAGTACGCCGCGTACTCGGCGGCGAATCGCGACAGCTCGCTCTCCACGGTTCCGCGGATCGCGTCGGAGGCGAGGCCGGAGAGCGAGCCGAGCCATCCCGGCGCCGGCTTGGTCCGGAGCACGTGGTCCGGCGTCATCGGGCCGATCTGGGAGAGCGCGCGACCGTCCGAGTGCGCGGCGAGAGCGAGGATCGCGGGCTCGTCACGCCATTCGAGCACCGGCGCGGGGCCGCCCGACGCGCGCGCGATCGCGCCGCGCACGAGCGGCGTCACCTGCCGCCGCAGCCGTCGCGCCGCCGCGTTGTCGCGCGATGGTGGTGTCGTGTCCGCCGCGTCCCTCGCGACGGGCGTGCGGGCGGCGTTTGCGCGCGAGCGGACGCGCGCGACGTAGTCTTCGGCGCGGGTGACCGCGTCGATCATCGTCGTGTAGCTCTCCTCGGCCGAATCGCCCCAGGTGAAGATGCCGTGCTTGTCGAGCACCATGATGCGGCGCCCGCGGACGCGGTCCCCGAGCTCCGCGACTTTTCGCGCGAGGGCGAACCCCGGCATGACGTAGGGGACGATGATCACGTCGTCGCCCCAGATTTCGCGCGCGCGATCGGGTCCGTCGGGCTGATCGACGACCGTGAGCACGGCATTCGCGTGCGTGTGATCGACCACGCGCCCCGGCAAGAACGCGTGAAGGAGCGCCTCCACGGAAGGCGTCGGGCTCGACGGATCCAGCATCTGACTCCGGAGCGCGCGCACCATGTCTTCGTCGCTGAGCTCCGGGAGCTTCAGGCATTCGAGGAGCGGCGCGAGCCGGCACGCGGGAAACCCCGCCGGCTCGATCGTCGCGAGGTCCCACCCGCTCCCCTTGACGAAGACCACGTCGGTCGTCGCTCCGGCGATCTCGCGTGCGACGGCCTTCACCGACGTGTTGCCGCCGCCGTGAAGCACGAGCGACGGTTCGGCGCCGAGCAAGCGCGACGTGTAGACGCGGAGCGCGAGTGCCTCGCCGTGACCCGCTCCCCACTTCGCGACCGCCGCGCGTGAATCCTCTTTCGAAAAGCGGGACCGCATGCGCGTACGTTACCTCACGTCGCGCCGCCCGGCGCTCGCAGGATCAGAACATGACGCCGAGGTACAGGCGCATGATCTGGGCGGCCGACGTGCTGGAAGATTGACCGGCACCCTGGAGCGCCGTCTTTTGAGCGGGCAAATAGTCGAGGCCCGCGAGCGGAAAGAGCACGCCGTACTCGAGCATCGCGTAGAAGCCGCCCATCTTGTCGGGGTGGTCGTTCAAGCCGCCGTCCTTCGACTGGAAGTACAGGCGCCCGTCGAGCTCGACGCCGAGATCGCGCGCGTGTCCGGGCGCTTGCACGAATTCGCTCGCGCGGCTCCAGACCACCCCGGCTCCGCCGCCGAGGCGCTGTCCCGAGGGCTTTCGCATGAAGTCGTACTCCACGCTGGGCTTGAAGTAGTAGGTGCCCTGCACGCGCTGGAGCAAGTTGCGAAAGAGGATCAGATCGACGCGATACGCCGGGTTGAACCGGAACGTCGAGATCGTGTCGCTGTTGATTTCCGTCTGGTTCGCTGCCGGCACCAGGTTGTTCGTGCTGTCCGGGTTGAACGCGCTCGAATCGCCGGAGGCCCAGCCGAACTGGAACTCGAGGCGGAGCTTGTCTTCGACGAGCTTTTGCTCGAGCTCGGTCGCGAAGCCGAACTGACGGAACTTCCGCGCGAGGTTGTTGTCCGGAATCGTGAACGTCTTCGACTCGATGCCGTTCTGATCGCTGTCCTCGGAACCGAGCACCGCGGCGCCTTCCGCCTCGAAGCGGAACTTGCGATAGCGAAGCTGGACCCAGAGATCAGGGAGCCAGATCGTCGCGTTTCGCCGCGAGAAAAAGCTGGTGCCGGTCGGGGTGGTCGCGATGCTACTCGCGGCCGCCTGGGGCGAGCTCTGGTCGGGCACGTTGGCGCTCGTGCCGCTGGTCGGCGGATCATCGGCGAGGAGCTGCTTCCGGAGGGTCAGGTAGAGGCCGCCGTTCAGCACGAGCTGATCGTGCGAGAGCGCGGTCTTCACGAGCTCGGGGCTCTGCTTCCTCATGATGAGGAGCGACCACTGGTTCACGTCATCGAGCTGCGAAGCGTCGTAGGGCTGCCCGCCCGGCAACGACGCGGGGATGATCGCTCCTTCGTTCGGAAAATCCCAGGAGCCGCCCACGTAGAGGTCGAGCGGCTTGATCGCCGTGATGAACTGAAGCCGATCGATCGTCGTCTGGAAATCGTCGTCGTAGCCGTCGCCCGCGTTGTGGACGATGCCCAGGCCGAAGTGGTCCGGCATCCGGCCGAAGCGCAGGGTGCCGACCGGCGTCGCGTACTCGGCCCACACGCGCTTCACCTGGACGCTGTTCTGAAGCGAGTTCACGCCGGAGTTCGGCGAGACGATCGTGTCGTCGAGGACGCCGTTGTAATAGTAGCCGTTCGGCGAAGTCGTCTGATATCCGCCGCCGGCTGCCGGCTGGAAAGCGTAACCAGAAGGCGTCGAGCCGAGCACGACGTTGTCGAGCAGATCGATCTGCGAGATGACCCGGAGGTTGTCCGAGATGTGCAGTTCCGGGTCGAGCCGGAATCGAAGGTTCGCGCCGGCCTGCGTTTTGTTCCGGCATCCGACGAGCCCGTCCGCGGGGTTATCGTCGTTGCCCTGGCCGGCTTCCTTCGACGTGCACAGTGACGGGCCGATCGTCCCCTTGTTGATCGTCGTGTACGTGTTGTCGGACGGCTGCGGCCAGATCGCGTTGGAGGGCGCGTCGAGCCGGCCGAGCGAGAAGTTGTGAAAGAGCTCGGCTCGCGTCCGGAAATAGCCGTGGATCTCGAAGACCGGGCGCGCGTGTTCCCACCAGTCCTCGGCGAAGACGTCTTCGGTGCTCGGTCGCGCGGGGATCGGTGCGAGCGCGTTCGGCGCCGGCGCGACCTGAGCGTCGGACCGCGGATAAATTCCGATCGGGCGAGGCGTCACCGCTGGCGTCGCCGAGGCCCGGGTCGTCGTGGTCGCGCTGAGGTCGCTCGGTGCGACGTCGCCGCCCGTTAAGGAAGGGACGGTCGCGGCAGGCGGCGTCGCCGACGGCTCGGATGATGATGCCGGCGCCGGACTTCCGGCGTCGGGGGGAGTGGGAGCACCACCGCTAGGCGCCGCGTCCGTGGGCGGCGGCGTGTCGCTCGGCTTCGGCGTGTCGCTTGGCGCCGCGGCGTCTTGCGATTTCTTGTGGCCGTGCCCCTTCGCTGGGGCGGCTTTCGGGGTCGCGTCGGGGTTCGTCGGCTGACCGGACGGTGGCGACGCTTGCGCGCTTGCTATGGCCGACCACGAAACGAGTCCCGCGACGACGGTGACGGCGAAGGAGCCTCGGTGCATTTTTTGGCGGATCTCTCGTGTAGGCGAGCGGCGGTCGGCCGACGTTTTGCACGTCGCGGGAAACAGTGTCAACGGCGTCCGTGATTCGGACAAAGGCTTCGAGCCTCGAGGGGCCGGCCGGGGCCGACGCGGAAGAGGCGAGCGGCGGGCGAGCGTGGGCCTAGTGTGGGCCGAGCGGCGGGCAAGCGAGGGCGAGACAGACCGCGCTCCATATCGCGTCAAACCGTTGCGAAGCGAGGGGGAGTCATGCGAGTCTAAGCTGGGCTCTTTTTCGAGCCTTTCGCTAAATCGTCAGGGACGAGGTCATGCACTACGCTCGCTGTTCTGCTGCTGGGGTCGACGCGCTCGGTTTGGGGGGCCGGCGCTCTCGACGGGCTGGGTCGAAGTTCCTCACCGCGATCGGCCCGCTGGCACTGCTGGGGCTTTTCGTTGCGAATCCGGCAAAAGCGCAGAATGCCTCGAGCGGCGAGTTTTCGGTGCAGCGATTCGACCCTGCGCCGGGGCCTCGCAACTTTTTTACGACGCGCACCCTCCGGACCGACGGGCAAATGGCGTGGAGCGCGGGGCTGTTCCTCAACTACTCGAGCGACCCCTTCGTCATCGCGAGTTGCAAGACGCAGTCGGATTGTTCAGGGGCCAGCAATGTCCCCGGACATAGCCAGGACGTTCACGTCGTCCGGAACCTCGCGACGGCCAACTTGCTCGGCACGCTCACGCCGGTCGAGCGTCTCCAGATCGGCCTCGACATTCCGGTGTCGTACGTGAACGGCGACGGGTTCACTCAGCAAGGTCTTCCGAACTACGACAATCCGATCAGGACGGCCGGGCTCGGCGATGCACTGCTCGAAGCGAAGGTTCGCGCGATCGGTACGTTGAAGGATCCGGTCGTGGTCGGCGGCGCCGCGTTCGTGACCGCGCCGCTCGGTCACGCGACGGCGAAGGGCGATTACATCGGCGACGACACGCCGAGCGGCGGTCTCCGCGGCATCGTGGACGGCAAGGCGGGGCCCTACTCGTTCGCCGCCAACCTCGTGGCCGCGTTTCGCGGCAACGCGCGCGTCGGGTCGACGACGCTCGGCAGCGAGTTTCGCTACAGCGTCGCGGCGGGCTTTCAAGCCAGCCCGCTGGTCCGCGTTCTCCTCGACGGATTCGGTTCGACGAAGTTCAGCTCCGAAGACGGAACGAACACGTTCGAGCTCGACGGCGGCGGCCAGATCACGCCGCTCAATTCCCCGATCAGCGTGATGGTCGGCGTGGGCGCCGGGATCATCCAGGGCATCGGGGTTCCGAAGATCCGCGGGCTCGCCGGTTTCATGTACACCGCCGAGTCGCGCGATCGCGACGGTGACGGAATTCCGGACAACCAGGATCAGTGTCCGACCGAAGCGGAGGACAAGGACGGCTTCGAAGATCAGGACGGCTGTCCCGATCCGGACAACGACGGCGATGGCATTCGCGACAGCGACGACAAGTGCCCGAATCAGCCCGAAGACATGGACGGCTTCCAGGACACCGACGGCTGCCCCGATCCGGACAACGACAACGACGGCGTCGACGACGCGCACGATCAGTGCCCCGACAAGCCCGAGACGAAGAACGGCTACAAGGACGACGACGGGTGTCCCGACGAGCCCGACCGCGACGGTGACGGTGTTCCCGATTCGAAGGACAAGTGCCCCGATCAGCCGGAAGACACCGACGGCTTCCAGGACACCGACGGCTGCCCCGATCCGGACAACGACAACGACGGCATCAAGGACGAAGACGACGAATGCGTCGACGAGCCGGAGACGAAGAACGGCTACCAAGACGAAGACGGTTGTCCCGACACGCCCGGCCAGAAGGCGCCGCCCCCCAAGAAGAAGAAGTGATCGACGAGAATCGCTCTCGGTCGGCCACATCGAGAGCGGTTCGCGATCCGAGCCCGACGCTCCGGCGAGGCGAGGCGCAAAAGTGTTCGGCGTTCGCGGAGATCGCCGATCGACCTTGATCGAGTTTCTCGACTCGACCCCAAATGTAAGTGCATGAGGGGCGCGTGTTCTCGTGTGCGTCCGTCACCGAGGAATCGTTAACGAAGCACGTCGCAAAGGCGCCCGATGCGAGCAAAGTCGGTACACTTCAAATTGGGCCCGCGACTTCATCATGAAACGAATCACCGCTGTCACACTGCTCGGATTCACCCTCTTTCAAGGGCTACCGGCAGCCGGCGCTCCGCCGATCGCGGACTTGGTTCAGAAGCTGTCGCAGTCGTCCGACTTCCGCGTTCGGGTGCAGGCTGCGCTCGAGCTCGGTAAGGCGCGCAGCCGTGAGTCCTGCGTCGCCCTCGAGGCCGGGCTCGACGACGAGAACGCCGCGGTGCGAGCGGCATCGGCAGCGGCCCTGAAAGTTCAGGCCGATCCGGCCGCCATGTCGGCTCTCGTCGAGCATGAGAATGACAGCTCGGCGGCGGTGCGCGCACAGATTCAATCGAGCCTCGCGTCGCTTCGGGCGGCCGAAGCGAGCGCCTCGAAGCCCGTGATCAAGACGGAGCTCATCGTTCAGGTCGGCAAGATCCGGAGCGGCGCCGCGTCGACCTCGGGCGCGGTGCTCGAAGACGTCGCGCGCACGTCGAAGCGGAAGCTGCGAGAGCTCCCCGGTGTCGCGGTCGTCGAAGCGGACGAGCGCGACGAGCGTCACAGTTCGAAGACGCCGGCCGCGCACGGCGCGCTTCCGGTCGTCATGATGACCGGCCGCGTGAAGAAGCTCGAAGAGTCGCGAGAAGGCAAGAGCGTCGTCTGCCTCGCGAGCATCGAGTTCGTCCTGCATCGCATGCCCGGCGAGACCATCAAGGGCGTCGTCTCGGGCAGCGCCCGGGCGAGCGGCTCCGCCGATGAGCTCGCGGACGCCACGGCGCTCGCCGATCTCCGTCGTACGGCGCTCGAAGCCGCGATCGACGGCGCGATGCGCGGCGCGCCGGAAGCGCTCCGCGCCGCCGCGCAGTAGTCGCCCGGGTCCACTAGGCAACATCTGCGGACGGTCGACGCGAGTGGAAACCGCGGTAGGCTCGGCGCCACGTGGACTCGTCGCATTCGTTCTCCATCGCGAGTGAACCGGGTCAGCCGTCGCTCGAGGGCGTCTGGGTCGGCCAGGGAATGCGCGTTGCCGTCGTGGCGCCTCCGCATCCGCTGATGGGCGGCCATCTGTCGAATCCCGTCGTGGAAGCCATCGCCGCGGGGCTCGCGAGCGCCGGCGTTCGTTGTTTGCTCTTCAACTGGCGCGGCGTCGGCGAGAGCGACGGCGATCCGAGTGGCGCGCCGGAAGATGCCGATCGCGACTACGCCCGAGCGATCGCGTTCGCAGCAAGGGCCGCGCCGGTGGACGTTCTGTCCGGGTATTCCTTCGGCGGCGCGACCGCGATTCGAGCCGCTGCATCACGCGCCGGCTTCGACGTCTTCGCCGTTGCGCCCCCGCCGGCGTTATTTGCCGAGTCGGCGCTCGCGCCGCTCGCCGGGCGTCTCACCGTGGTCGCCGCCGGACGCGACGTCTTCGCGGCCTCGGCGGACCTCGAGCTCGCGCTGCGCCGCGCGCCTGGCGCGCGGTTCGAGACGGTCGCTGCCGCGGATCATTTTTTCTCCGCGGGCGCGACTCGGCGTGTTCGAGACCTGGCCGCCGACTTCGCCGCGTCGCTCGGCGAGCAATGAGGTAGTCGGCGCGTCCGCGTCCTGTTACGAGCGACTCGTCTTGTCTTCCGCTCGTCCGCGCGTGCTCTTCGTTTCCAAGCCGGTCGTGCCGCCGTTTCGCGACGGCACGAAGTGCCTCGTTCGCGACGTGTCCCTCCATCTGACGCGCTACGCGCCCTCGGTGATGTCGACGAACGAGCGCCCGCCGTTGTCGGCGTCGGCGAGAGACACGCAGGGCGTCGAGTTGCTTCCGGTCTATCGGGGCGCTGGCTCTTACGCGCCCGCGCTGACGGCCAACGCGCGCGCCGCGGCGTACCTGGTGCTTCGTTCGCGCGCCGATCTCTGGCACTTCGTGTTCGCGCCGAACCCGAAGTCCACCGCGGTCGGTCGCCTCGCCCGCGCGATCCGTCGCGTTCCCGTCGTGCAGACCGTTGCTTCGGCGCCGCGAGTGTTCGTGCCCGACGTGTTCTTCGGCGACGTGGTCGTCGCGCAGAGTCGCGCCACCGAAACGGCGATCCGGGACGCGTTCATCGCCGCGTCGCGCCCCGTGCCGCGGCTCCGGATCGTCCCGCCGCCGCTCGGACCGCTCGAGCCGCGCACGCCGAGCGACGTCGCGAAAACGATCGCGCCGCTCGGCCTCGCGGACGGCGCGCCGCTCTTCGTCTACCCAGGAGACCTCGAAGTCAGCACTGCCGCGGACACCGTCGCCCGCGCCGCGCCGCTCATCGAGCGAGCGTTACCCAGCGCCGTCGTGGTGTTTGCGTGCCGTCAAAAAACGCCGGCAGCCGCGCGCGTCGAAGAAGAGCTCCGGGCGCGACTCGCCGGGCGCAGCGTCCGCTTCGTGCGCGAGACGGATCTTCTGGCGCTGTACGCGCGCACGACCGCGGTGCTGTTCCCCGTCGACGATCTGTGGGGCAAGGTCGATCTGCCCATCGCGATCCTCGAAGCGATGCGGCTCGGCGTGCCGATCATCGCCGCCAACGTGGGCCCGCTCCTCGACCTCGAAGGCGTCGTTCGCGCGGCACCCGGCGACGCGGACGGGCTCGCCGCCCAAGCCGTCGCGCTGGCCACCGATGACGGGCATCGCGCCCGCGTGATCGACGAAGCGCGACGCTACGTCGACGCGCGCCACGACGCGGCCGTCGTCGCGCGCGCTTACGAGGCGGTCTACGACGAGCTTCTCTGAGCCGCGGCCCTCTGCGCGACGGAGGCCCCGCGACGGCCAAAGATGGCCTGTTTCCCCGGGGGACGTTGCACATTTCCGTACCCTCGTTTAGAGCGAGCAGCACCCGGATGAGCCGCACTTCCCACGAGATCAGACAAGCATTCCTCTGTTATTTCGCGAGGAACGACCACGCCGTCGTCGCCAGCGGTCCGCTCGTGCCGCCGAACGACCCGACGCTGCTCTTCGCGAACGCGGGGATGGTCCAGTTCAAGGACGTGTTCACCGGTCGCGATCGGCGCCCGTACCGTCGCGCGACCAGCTCGCAAAAGTGCATTCGCATCAGCGGAAAGCACAACGATCTCGAAAACGTCGGGCCGTCCCCGCGCCACCACACGTTCTTCGAGATGCTCGGCAACTTCAGCTTCGGCGATTACTTCAAAGAGCAAGCGATCGTCTTCGCGTGGGAATTTCTCACCCGAGACCTCGATCTCCCGAAGGAGCGGATGGTCTTCACCTACTTCCGCGGTGAAGCGGGGGTGCCGGCGGACGAGACCGCGCGCGATCTCTGGAAGAAGGTCACCGGCTTCGGCGACGACCGCATCATCGGTCTCGGGATGTCCGACAATTTCTGGCAGATGGGCGACACCGGCCCCTGCGGTCCGTCGAGCGAAATCCACTGGTATCACGGCCCCGACGTCGACCCGTCGGCGTTCGGCACCGAGCAAACGCCGGACGGGCGTGGCTGGATGGAGATCTGGAACCTGGTGTTCATGCAGTTCGAGCGCGACGCTTCGGGGCAGCTCGATCCGCTGCCGGCGCCGAGCATCGACACCGGCGCGGGTCTCGAACGACTCGCGGGAGTCGTGCAAGGCAAGCTCTCGAACTACGACACCGATCTGCTCCGCGGCCTCGTCGATCGCGCGGCGCGCATCGCCGACAAACCATACGGCGGCAGCATGCAGCCCGACGACGTGAGCCTGCGCGTCATCGCCGACCACGCACGCACCACGGCGTTCCTCATCGCCGAGGGCGTCCTTCCCGATCGTACCGGGCGCGAGTACGTGCTCCGTCGCGTGATGCGCCGGGCAATCCGTCACGGGCATCGCCTCGGGATCGAAAAGCCGTTCTTGCACGAGGTGGCCGTCGCCGTCGGCGACCTCATGGGCGACCAATATCCGGAGCTCCGGGAGCGCGCCGATCTCATCGCGTCGGTGTCCGAACAAGAAGAAGTACGCTTCCGCCAGACCATCGAGCGCGGTCTCGGCCTTCTCGAAGAGCGGTTCGAGCGGATGAACCACGAAGGCACGCAGACCCTCGCCGGCGCGGACGCCTTCCAGCTCTACGACACCTACGGCTTCCCCCTCGATCTCACCGAGGTGATCTGCGGCGAGCGCGGCTATGCGGTCGACACTGCCGGGTACGAGCGGGCGCTCGAAGAGGCGCGTCACCGCTCGGAATTCAAGGGCGTCGAAGAGAACGTCGAAGCCGTGTATCGCGAGGCGCTCGACAAGGTTCCCGGTGGCGCCGTGAAATTCACCGGTTACGAACGCATCGAGGATCGCTCGCGCATCGTCGCGCTAATCCACGACGGCGCGCGCGTCGATTCGGCAGCCGTCGGCGACGAGGTCGAGGTCGTCGTGGGGCAGACGCCGTTTTACGGCGAAGCGGGCGGTCAGCTGGGCGATCGCGGCGTCGTGCGGACCGAAACCGGCGTCCTCGACGTCGAGGACACCCAAAAGCCGGTGGCCGGGCTCGTCGTCCACCGCGGTCACGTCACGTCGGGGACGCTCGCGGTCGGCGAAGAAGCGACGCTCGCCGTCGACGCCGTGCGGCGGGACGCGACGCGGCGCAATCACTCCGCGACGCATCTCCTTCATCTCGCGCTCAGAACAGTGCTCGGGCCGCACGTCCAGCAGAAGGGCTCGCTCGTCGGCCCCGATCGACTGCGGTTCGATTTCACGCACGGGAAATCCCTTTCGCCCGAAGAAATTCGACGCGTCGAGAACTTCGTCAACGAGCGGGTCCTCGGCAATTCCAAGGTCGAGACGCAGGTCATGAGCATCGACAAAGCGCGCGAAAGCGGCGCGATGATGATCTTCGAGGAGAAGTACGGCGATGTCGTTCGCATGCTCTCCATCGCCGACTCTCTCGAGCTCTGCGGCGGCACGCACGCGCGCGCGACGGGTGACATCGGCCTCTTCAAGATCGTCGGCGAGCAGGGCGTCGCGGCCGGCGTCCGTCGCATCCTCGCGACGACCGGCGAAAATTCGCTCTCGTACCTGCGCGATCTCGAAGCGCGTCTCGATCGCGCCGCGCGCGCCGCGAAATCGAGCGGCGGCGAGCTCGCCGAGAAAATCGAGAAGCTCGTCTTGCACGAGCGCGCCCTCGAAAAGCAGGTCGAAGATTTGCAGCGCAAGCTGCTCTCCGGCGGCGGCGCGGGCGGTATCGATGAGCTCGTGTCGCGCGCGCGCGACGTGCACGGCGTCCACGTGCTCGGGGTGCGCACCGAAGTGAGCGACCGCGGCGCGCTCCGCGAGCTCGCCGAAAAGTTGCGCGACAAGCTCGGCGACGCCGTCGTGCTCGTCGCGTCCGAAGCCGACGGCAAAGCGCAACTGGTCCTCACCGTCTCGAAGTCGCTCACCGAGCGCTTCAAGGCCGGCGAATTGATTCGCGGCGTGGCGACCCTCGTCGGCGGCTCCGGCGGCGGACGTCCCGACATGGCCCAAGCCGGCGGCACCGACGTCTCGAAGCTAGATGAGGCGATCGAATCGTTGTACGGCGCCGTTCAAGCAGCAGGCTAGGCGTGGTTCGCAGTTCGTTCGTTCGTTCGTTCGTTCGTCCTTGAGTAACCGTCACCGGACGCACGCGAACGGGGGAGGGGCCCCGTGAGCTGCCACGACTCGATCAGTCTTTGGAAGATCAGATCACGATCGGCCACTGAGGCCCGTGTGAGACTACCGGCGAGCCCGGCGCGCGTTGTCGGCAGCGCGGCGGTGTCGTGCAACGCTGCAAACGAATCTCAAGAAATCTCCGCTTGCATGAAGCGAACGCCGCGAGGCGCGTCTCGCGGATCACGAAAAATCTACAACATCGCATCCCGGAACCCCCAGAGCACCGGCTCGGCGACGAGCACCACGCCGAAGCGATCGCGTACGCGGTCGCGAATCTCGCGGGCGAACGTGAGCACGTGGCTCGCCTTTGCGCCGTCATGGCACACGATAGAGAGCGCGTGTCGCGTGGATAGGCCAACCGGGCCGCGGCGCTGGCCCTTGACGAACCCGGCGCGTTCGATGAGCCACGCTGCCGGCAATTTTACCTGGCCGTCGGGCTGCGGGAAGCGCGGTACTTCCACGCCGGCGCCGAGCCGTCGTTCGATGCGCGGCAATTCGTCGGCCACGACGATCGGATTCAGAAAAAAACTGCCGCAGCTTCGTCCGTTGGGATCCTCGCGGTCGAGGAGCATCGATTTGCTCCGACGGAGTGCCATCACGGTGCGGCGAACGTCGTTCAAGCTCGGATTCGCGAGGCCGTCCGCGGCGAGCTTCGCGGCAAGCTCCGGGTAGTGGACCTTCGGTGCGCCGCCTTTGATCAGTCGAAATGTCACGTCGAGGATCACGTAGCGGTCGGGCGAGCTGCTCTTGAACGCGCTGTCGCGATACGAAAAGCCGCACTCCTCGGGGGCGAGCGTGGTCGGCGAGCGCGAGATGCGGTCGTAGGCGCGGATGCGCGAAATGGTCTCGCTGACGTCTTGGCCGTACGCGCCGATGTTCTGAATCGGCGCAGCGCCCACCAGCCCGGGAATGCCGCTCAGGCACTCGACGCCGGCCCAGCCGCGTCCGACGGCGTATTCGACGACGTCGTCCCAGGGCTCGCCCGCCGCGACGGTGAGCTCGACGTCGGGGGTGCCCCCGTCTTCGCGCACCTTGCGTCCGCGAAGACCCACCTTGAGCACGAGGGCGTCGATCACGTCGTCGGAAACGACGACGTTGCTGCCGCCGCCGAGTACGAGACTGCCGACGCCGCCGCTGTCGGCCCACTCGAGGGCTTCGATCAGCGTCTTCTCGTCCTGCGCGCGCACGAAGAAGCGCGCCGCCCCCCCGACCCCGAGCGTGCATCGGGGCGCGAGCGGCACGTAGTGCTCGACGTTCAACGATTCATTCTCCCTGTCGTGTCAGCATGCTCGGACGTTGTCGGGGGACGGCTCGGTGCCGGAGTCGCTTCGGCGCGTCAAGGGGAGCGCGGTCGCATCTGAGCATAGATGTACTCACGCGCCTCCGGTGCGAGATACACGCTTTCGTGATCGAACGTCGCGAGGATGCGCGCGAGCGCCGCGGTCCGATCGAGAATCGGCGACGACGCGTCGATGAGGACGACGGTCTTGCCGAGGACCTTGCAGATGCCGCCCGCGCTGTCGCCCACCGTGAGAAAAGGCTCGACGCGTACGCGAAGGCCGAGCTTCTGCGCGGCTCCGAGAAGCTCCGCCATGAGCCGCTCGTGTTCCACGGAGCAATCGTAGAGACAAAACCCGCCCCCCGCCTCGAGCGGAGAATCCGAAGGCCGTTCGCGGCCTTTTTTCGCCTCGGACGGACTCCGTGAGCTGGCCCTGAAATCCCCTGGGTCGTCGCCAGTTCCGAGCGGGCCGGCGGTGTCGGGTCGCGTCAGCCTGAACATGTAGCAGAATCGCGCTCACTGATTTAGAGTGCCTGTCCGACTGGTGCGCGCATCCTGGCGGAGGGAGCTCGAGTGAGTTTCCCCAGGGTTGTGGCCCGTCGATAGACGGAAAATGCCGTCCTCAAAGGAACACATAAAAGGAAATGACGTTTACGGAAGCTGCGGCGCAGGTCCTGCGCCTCGTAGGAAAGCCCCTACATTACAAGGAGATCACTGACGTCGCGATCGAAAAGGACCTTCTCAGTCACGTGGGCAAAAGCCCCGAGGTGACGATGGGTGCTCGCTTGGCGGCGCTCGTGAAGAAGGGCGACAAGGAAAACCCCCTCGTTCGGATCAAGCCGGGAGTCTTCGCGCTTCGCGAATGGGACCCCCAGCAGATCGAGAAGGGCCTTTTGGATCGCACGCCGGCTCTCAAGATGCTCGAAGGTCAGGATCCTTCGGATTCCGAACCCTCGAGTGACAAGCCCCTCGCGTCCGAGACGGATACGCCGCGCCCGCGCGCCGACGTTGCTGCGTTCGAGTCGGAAGACGAAGACGTTCGCGACATCGACGACGACGAGCGAGAGCGCGCCGAGCTGGCGGCGACCGCGAGCGAGCTCTTCGCGCCGGAAGACGACGACGACGAGCCGATCCTCGGCGCCGACGACGAAGAGGAAGAAGGCGAAGAGCCGGCGCGCGCCGGGGGCGAGCCTCAAGGTGGGGAAGCGGGGCGACGCCGACGACGACGCCGCCGTCGCGGTCGGAGCGGCGGTTCCGACGATCTGCCGACGTACACCGTGTCCGATGCCGTGGTCGAACCCGCGGCTGAGGCCGAGCTCGGCGGCGAAGAGCGGACGCCAGTTCGCGAAGCGCGCGAACCCAGGGAATCCCGCGAGCCGCGCGAGCCCCGCGAAGCGCGTGACGGCCGGGAGCCGCGCGAGCCCCGTGAATCCCGTGATGGCCGCGAACAGCGTGAAGGCCGCGAGCCGCGCGATTTTCGCGACAACCGCGAGACCAACGGCCGCGACAACCACGTCCGCGAAGGGAACGTTCGGGACGGCGGGGCGAACCTCGACGACCTCGACGGGCTCGCGCTCGCCGATGCGGCGGCCGAGCTACTCAGCGGGTTCGAGCGCCAGGGTCTCGTTCCGCTCCGGGCGATTCTCGACGCGGCTCGGCGCCGCGGTCGCCTCCTCGGCGATCCGCAGCAGGCGCAAGCCGCGCTGTCGGCGGCGATTCGCGCCGACAACGCGCGTCGCGGTGCCGAAGGCGTCCGTCCCCGATTCCGATTCTCGGGCGGCCGAGTCGGGTTGACCGACTGGCTCCTCGACGGCGATCTCCGGCGGCTCGAACGCGAGGTCATGTCGGCCGTCGAGCGCTATCGCGAAGCCGCGCGCCGCTCGCTCCTTCGAAAGATACAGGGGCTCCCGCCCCGAGCGATTGGCGAGCTCGCCATGGTGCTCCTCGAGCGCATCGGCATCACGGAGCTACAACCCGTGCGGCGTCCGGGCGCCGCAGGGCCGGAGCTGACGTTGAGCGGCAAAGCGCCGGGCCCCGTTTCGCCGATGCAAACCGCCGTCGTGATCCGTCGTGACGGCCGCGACGTCGGTCGCGAACAGGTCACCGAACTCCGAGGCACCTTGCATCACTATGGCCCGGCCTCGGCGGGGTTCTTGGTGACGACCGGGCAAGTGCTGAGCGGCGCTCGCGAAGAAGCGTCGGCACCGGGGGGTTCACCGGTTCGGCTCGTCGATGGGGGAACCTTCGCTCGGCTCTGCGAGGAACAGGGCATCGCGGTGACGCGGACTCCGCTGTCATTGCCGCTCCCCGACGCCGAGCTCTTCGATGCGCTCCGCAACAACAACGGCGGTTGAGAGCCTCCTGATCATCGCCGCCGGGGTCGTCTCGGCGGCGTGCTCGCGGGCCGCACCACCGTCTCGGTTTCCGACCGCCGCGGACGCGATCGCTCGCATGCGCGCGACCGATGCGTGCAGTCGCGGCGTGTCGGGGGAAGCGAAGGTCGACTATTTCGGCGAGCGCGGTCGTGTGCGCGGCAGCACGCTGTTCGTGATGTCGCGGCCCGAGAAGATCCGATTCGACGTCTTCAGCCCGTTCGGCGTGACGCTCTCGACGTTGACCTCCGACGGGCACGCCTTCGCGCTCCTCGACACGACGTCGAAGCAATATTTCGAGGGGCCGGCGCTCGAGTGCAACGTCGCGCGGTTTCTCCGGGTGCCGGTTCCGCCGTTCGCCCTCGTCGACCTCTTCGCCGGTGAAGCCCCGATCCTCGTGCACCAACCGAACGACGCGACCCTCGACTGGGAGGGCGGCTCGTACGTGATCCGCATTCGCAGCGTGAACGACGCGAGCGAAGAAATTCGACTCGAACCCACCCCGGGCGATTGGCAGCGCGCGTGGAACGAGCAGCGGGTCAGGGTGCTCGAAGTGAGCGTTTCTCAGCGCGGAGTCGGCTTGTATCGCGCCGAGCTCGACGATTTCGAGCGCGCCGGCACCGCGAAGCCCAGGGTCGACCCCGACGGCATCGACGCCGACGTGCCGCCGAGCGGTCCGGCGTGCAGCGCCGAGATCCCGCGGCATTTGCACATCGTCTCGGACGCCTCCGCGCAAGACGTGATCGTCGACTACAAGGACATCGCGCACAATCCGCCGATCGTGCCGGGCCTGTTCCGTCAATCGCTTCCGCGCGGCGTCGCGTTTCGCTACGCGATCTGTCACTGAGCGACGGCCGCGAGGATCTTCCCGGGTTCGTCGCTGATCAACGCGTCGACGCCGAGTCCGGCGAGCCGCGCGCCCTCGTACGGGTCGTTCACCGTCCACACGTTGACGGGAAGACCGGCCCGCTTCCACGGCGCGATCGACGCGGACGTGACGAGGCTCGCCTCGGGATGCACCGCGACGGCGCCGACGAGACGTTCGCGGAAAGAACGACCGGGAACCCCCGACGATTTATCGACGAGCCACCCCGAAGGGATCCACGGCAAGAGCCGCGCGGTCGCCGCGACGAGCCGCGGATCGAACGACGACACGATGAGCCAGTCGGCCGCGCGCGGTTGCACGGCGAGGAGCGCCGCGACCCTCACGGCGAGCGCCGCGCGGTTCGGCACGTCGGCTTTGAGCTCCACGTTGACCTTTGCGCCGCTAGCCCGCGCCCAGCACAGGACGTCCGCGAGTCGCGGGACGCGTTCCCCGCTCCCCAGATCGACGGACGCGAGCTCGCCGCGTCCGAGTCCTTCCGCGTCGCGCGCGTCGTGGCCCCGCGTGACGCGCTCGAGGTTCGTGTCGTGCAAGACGATGACGTCACCGTCGCGGTCGAGCCGGACGTCGAGCTCGACGCCGTCGGCGCCTTCTTCGAGAGCGAGCGCGAACGCCGCCATCGTGTTTTCCGGCGCGCGCCGTCGAGCGCCCCGGTGCCCGAGCACCCACGGCCTCTCGGGCCTTCGGAGCCAGGCGCGGACCCGCATCGGCGACCGCGGTCGCTCTTCGGACCTCACCCCTCGAGCTCCTCCGCGATCGCGTGAGCGACCTCGAGCGCGCGCGGAAGCTCGTCGAGCTTGAACGGCACCGCGCCGACCACGGCGTGACCGCCGCCTCCGTATCGCGCGCAAATGGCGCTGATGTCGGCGTCGAGCGCGACTCCCGACCACGGATTGTAGCCGACCGAGAGCTTCACGGTGTTCTTCAGGCGCCCGATGATCACCGAGTACACGGCCTTCGGATAGAGCGCGTACGTCACGAATTTACCGATCGACTCGAGCTCTTCATTGGTGAGGTCGACGACCACGACGCGCCCTTTGAAGACGGCGCGCTGTTTCACGCGCTCGACGAATCGATCGTGCTGGTCCGAGATTTTCTCGTAGCGCCGGCTCACGTCCGCGGAGCTCGCGACCTCGACGAGGGGCGCCTCCAAGAGGCTCTCGATGAGTCGTCGAAGGAGGCCGTCGTCGCCGTATCGCTCGATGACGGCCGCGAGCCGGCTCACCGGGTTCGTGCGATCCAGGGCTTGCTCGGCGCTCTCGAACTTCGCCGAATCGATGACGTCGGCCCAGCGCACGAGCTCCGAGAGCGGCGTGACGTCGACGCCGAACTTCGTCGTCGCCACGTTCGCGATGAGCTTCGTGCACGACGTGTACTCGGACTCGAAGAAGTAGCGGCCGTTGTCTTTTCGTTCCTCGAAGACGGCGCGATCTTCGGGATTCGCGAACGCGGTCCGGTGATGGTCGAAGTACCAGGTGAGCTTCGGGCTCGGCAGGAAGCGATAGTCGAGGATGGCGTTTTCGTCGCCCTTCAACATTGCCTCGGTCGCCGTCGGTTGACCTTCGCCATACCCGCACCCTCGATACGTGAAGCGGAGGGATGCGCCTTCGATCGCACGAAGCAGGCGCGTGAACACGACGGCGCTCGCCAATCCGTCGAAACAGTGCCCATGCGTGGCGACGACGACGTGCATTTTTTGTTCGATTCGAGGTCTTGGCGGCGACCCCAGGGCCGCGAAGGCCTTCAAACGCCCT
>Ga0265320_10000355_pt1 | contig 37294 bp, 27 predicted proteins | sample 4827metaG_FD_202087 | JGI IMG/M metagenome (GOLD analysis project Ga0265320, IMG submission 202087) | Rhizosphere microbial communities from Carex aquatilis grown in University of Washington, Seatle, WA, United States - 4-8-27 metaG | ecosystem: Host-associated > Plants > Roots > Rhizosphere >... | reverse complement strand
ACCGAACGCCGAAGCGTCAGCGTAGGCGCTCGGTGGAGGGGGAAGCCGCAAGCGCAATACTGTCCATGACATTCGGTAAGTTATCTCGCTTGAGCACGTCGGACACCGGAATTCGAAACACGCGGATATGTGTTCCAAAAGCCATGCATCACGTCGCTCGTCGTGCGACACGCGTCCCTCATGCGAGTTGCCGTCAACCTCGACGGCGAGGCGCACGGCGGCGCAGTAGAAATCCAGGACGTCGGAGTTCGCAACTTCTCCCTCCACCATTCGCCTACGCTTCGCTTCGGCGAATGGTCCCCCTCCCCACCTCCGGTGGGGGAGGAACATGATCTACGCCCCGGTGCGTTCCTTGAAGAACGCGATCACGCGCTGTTCGGCCTTCTTGGTGGGGCCGCCCGGATCGTCGTCGCGCAGGTTGATGGTGAGAACCGAATGCGCCGCGATCGGGCCCGGCGCCGCGTCCTTGGGATCGAGTTCGATGGCCTCGAACTTGTCGCCGAAGGTCTTCTTGTAGGTGTCGAAGCGCGCGTCCTTGACGAACGGATCGCCATAAAAGCGCAGGCCGATCATGGAGAGATCCTCGTCGGCGAAGCGCTTCTTGGCGCAGGCGATTTCCGCCGGCGACACGCCCATCGCGGCCTCGCGCTTCTTGTTGCCGAAGCCCAGCGGCAGCGAGGGCTGCGACAGCACGGGCGCGACGACCGACGGCTCGGTCATCATCGCGAGCGCGAAATTGCCGGTGAAGCACATGCCGACCGCGCCGACGCCCTTGCCGCCGCATTCGCCATGGACCTTGCGCGCCAGCGCGCGCAGCCAGTCGACGATGGGGCTGGAGCGGTCGGTCGCCCAGACGTCGAATTCGCGGCGGATGCAGATGCCTTTGAGCATCTGGCCCACGCCATAGAGCGGCGTCGGCGCACGGCCGGGATGGCCGAACAGGCTGGGAAGGAACGCCGTCATGCCGGCGGCCGCGACATGATCGGCGAAGCGCACGACCAGCGGGTGCATGTTCGGCATCTCGTGGATGACGATGACGGCCGGCCCGGACCCACGCCGGTAGACGGGCCGCGTCCAACGGCCGTCGTCGAAATTGAACAGTGTATAGTCCTTCAGAACATCGTTCACTTTTCACCCCACGTTAACGGCCGGCGGAAGACTAGCGTTAAGAACCCGCAAACGCATTAATCCCGCTGCAACATTCCCCCGGCGATAGTTGCGCGCATGAGCCGATTGGGACAGGTCGCGCGGGGTTTGAGCCGCTTCATCCCGGCCGAGGCGGTACGGCCGCTCGGCCGACCGGCGGCGGTGTTCTTCCACGGCGTCGAGCGCTTCACGCTCGATCCCAGGCTGCAGACCAATCACCACGAGACGGCGGATTTCGAGGCGATCGCGCGCACGCTGAAGACGCGCTTCGACGTGCTGCCGCTGGCGGCGATCGACGACGTGCTGGCGGCGCCGGACCGGTTCCCGCGCGCCGTGTTCCTGATGTCGGACGACGGCTATGCCAACACGCTGACCGCGGCGGCCGATGTCCTCGGCGATCTGAAGCTGCCCTGGTCGCTGTTCGTCAGCACGCATCACATCGACACCGGCGAGCGCAATCCGATCTTCCTGGCGCTGCTCTTCGCCTTCCATGCGCCGTCGGGCGTCTATGACCTTCCGCACTTGCCGCAGCCCTTGATCCTCGGCGACGACCGCGAGGCGGCGGCGGAGCAGATCGTCTGGCAATTGCGCGCCCTCGACATGGCAAGCGCGCAGGAGGCGGTCGATGCGATGACCGGCGCGCTGGCACCCGAGCAGCGGCTCCAGCTTCTGGAGAAGTTCAGCTCCGAGCGGTTCCTCACCTGGGACCAGGTCGGCGAATTGAAACGGCGCGGCGTCGAGATCGGCGCCCATGCCCATCGCCATTGGCCGATGAACGCGAGCCAGACGCCCACCATGCTGCGCGAGCAGGCGGCCGGCGCCAAGGCGCGGATCGAGACGAAGATCGGTCCCTGCCGCTATTTCTCCTATCCCTTCGGCAACAAAGGCGACGTGTCGCGCGGTGCCTGGCAGGCGGTGCGCGAGGCCGGCTATGACTGCGCCTTCACCACGCTGTCGGGCACGCTCGACGCCCAGTCCAACCGCTTCCTGCTGCCGCGCTTCGCGCTGGAGCCGCAGGCGCCTTATCTGGCGGCGCAGATCGCCATGCTGCGGGCGGGAAACCCGCGCGTCGCGCGCTGGCAGAAGGAGTTGGCGGGCTAACGGTTCAGCGCGCCGCCTCCCCATGCTTCGACAAGCTCAGCATGAGGAGGTGGTCGGGAGTCCTCATCCTGAGCCCGTCGAAGGATGAGGGACGCAATCCGATATTGTCCCAACCCGAATCCCGACGCGGGACGGTTCATGACCGGCGCGCAATGCCCTTAACCGGCCCTTAGCCATAAGCGGCACAGTTTCGTCCCAGGACGGCACACCTGCGCGCGCGCGCCGTGGCGCGTCCGATGCAGCCGGCTCTTTCGAACAACGAAGAGCCGGCCATGAGCCTCCAGGAACAATTCGCGCAAGACCTGACCGCCGCCCGCCCGGACGCCGACATCCATTGGATCGCGGCCGACGACATCGCCGCCGCCTTCCATTTCTCGCCCGACGCGGTGCTGCGCGCGCCGGCCAACAGCAATGCGCGCCCCTCGCGTCTTCAGCCCGTCCTCAAGCGCGCCTTCGATCTGATGATCGCCATCCCGGCGCTGGTGTTCTGCACCCCGCTGCTGGCGGCCCTCGCGCTGATCGTGCGGCTGGACGCCGGCGGTCCGGTGCTCTTCCGCCAGACGCGGCTGGGCCAGGGCGGCAAGCCCTTCGACATCTTCAAGTTCCGTACGATGACCGTGATGGAAAACGGCGATGCGATCGTCCAGGCGACGAGCGAGGATGTCCGCGTCACCCGCGCCGGCCGCTGGCTGCGCAAGACCAGCCTCGACGAGCTGCCGCAATTGCTCAACGTCATCGCCGGCGACATGTCGCTGGTGGGCCCGCGGCCGCATGCCCGCGCGCATGACACCTATTTCGGCGCCCGCATCTGCGACTACACGCAGCGTCAGTCGGTCAAGCCGGGCATCACCGGCTGGGCCCAGGTGCACGGCCATCGCGGCGAAACGCCGACGCTGGACGCGATGCGCGCCCGCGTCGATCTGGATCTCTTCTACGCCAAGAACGCCTCCTTCGCGCTCGATCTGAAGATCCTCGCGGCGACGCCGTTCGAGGTCTTCGCGGGACGGAACGCGCATTGATGAGCGCCGCCCTCGACCTTCGCCCGCAACACGCGCCTGACCGGCGCGCCGTGCCGCGCCCCGCGAACGACGACGGCTATGCCGAGGTCAAGGTCGGCGGCATCAAGACCGCGTGCCTGACGCGCGCCCAACTCGCCAATCTGATGGTCAATGACTGCTTCGCGGCGCGCCGCGCCAAGGCCGCGCCCAAGCTCGTCTTCGCCGCCAACGGTCACGCCATCGCGCTGGCCGCGACCGATGCGAAATTTCGCGCCCAGTTCGACGCCGCGGACATCGTGCATGCCGACGGCCAGCCGGTGGTCCTCGCTTCGCGCCTGCTCGCCGCCACGCCGGTGCCCGAGCGCAGCGCGACGACCGATTTCATCCACGACGCGGCGAGCGCGGCGCAGGGGCACGGGCTCAAGATCTTCCTGCTGGGCGCGACCGAAGAGATCAACGCGCATTGCGCCGCGATTCTCCGCTTTCGTTATCCCGGCCTGAAGATCGCCGGCCGCCGCAACGGCTATTTCCGCCGCGAGGACGAGGCCGCGCTGTGCGACGAGATCAATGCGAGCGGCGCCGATATCGTGTTCGTGGGCCTTGGCGTTCCGCTCGAATACGACTTCGCGGTGCGCAACAAGCAGCGGCTGAAGGCGGGCTGGCTCGTCACCTGCGGCGGTTGCTACAATTTCGTCACCGGCGACTACAAGCGCGCGCCCGATTGGATGCAGCGCGCCGCGCTGGAATGGCTCTATCGCCTGGTTCGCGAGCCCAGGCGGCTGTTCTGGCGCTATGCGGTGACCAATCCGCTGGCGCTGTTCCTGCTGGCGACGCGCACGGGGTAGAAAATCACCTCTCCCGCTTGCGGGAGAGGTCGGAGATGCGAAGCATTTCCGGGTGTCGCTTGCGATATTCCCCTCGCCTAGCAAAAGCTAAGCGCTTAGCTCGCTGCGCTCCGCTAAGCGCAAGCTTTTGCGTCCTCTCCCGCAAGCGGGAGAGGTAAATTTGCCCCCAAAACTGGCCCCGGGATTGCAGTGAGAGTCCTGCCATAGAACAGGACGCACTTGCCCGTGCCGACCGCCATCGTTTCCGCCGATATCGCCGCGCCGCGGAACCGGATCCTCGACCGTGCCGGCCGCTATGCGCTGTCGGCGGCGGGCCCGGTGTGCATGTCGGGGGCGCATTTCCTGGCCGCCGTGCTGGTGCTCCACACGCTCTCGCCGATCCATTTCGGCTATTTCTCCTTTGTGATGACGGTGGTGCCGTTCTGCGTCAGCGCCGCCGCGGCGCTGATCGGGGCCCCGACCACGATCGGCATCCGCGCCCGCGGCCATGTCGATGCCGCCGAACTCGCGACCTTCCAGAAGGCCAATCTCGTGCTCGCGGCCTTCGCCTTCGCGGTGGTGACGGTCTCGCTGCTGGCGAGCGGGTTGCGGCCATCGGCGGCGCTGATGTTCGGTCTCTACGGCGCGGCGATGAGCCTGCGCTGGCTTGGCCGCGTTTACGCCTATGCGACCGACGCGCCGGGCCGCGCCGCGGCGTCGGACGCGCTCTATGGCGCGCTTCTCGTCGCGGGGCTGGGCGCTCTCTATCTGCTCGACCGGCTGAGCATGACCGGCGCGGCGATCGTGCTGTTCGTCGCGGCGGCGGGAAGCATGGCCGCGTTCCGCCCGCGCTATCTCGCGTCGCAGTTCGCGCCGTCGGGCCAAGGGCGGCTCTCGGCCTACGCACCGGTGTGGCGCGATCTGACGCGCTGGTCGGTCCTGGGCGTCGCGGCGACGGAGCTGACGATCAACGCCCATGCCTATTTCGTGACCTTCTTCTGCGGCCCGAGCGCCTTCGCGCTGCTGGCGCTGGGCAGTCTGCTGCTGCGTCCCGTGGCGGTCGTGCTGGCGGCGCTGCCGGATCTGGAGCGGCCGGCGATGGCGCGGGCCATGGCAAAAGGCGACATCGCCGCGGTTTTGCGCAGCGTTAAGGAATTTCGAACCGCCGCAGCCGCAGTGTTGGCGGGAACGACAATGATTGCGGCGGCGCTCTTGCTCTGGTTCCCCTCGCTCGTGCTCAAGCAAGGCTACGACGCCGCGTCGGCCTGGATCATCCTGGCCATCTTCGCGGCGATCATGGCGTTGCGCGCCTGGCGCACGCCCGACGCCGTGCTGCTGCAGGCGGCCGGCGCGTTCCAGCCGCTCGCCGCGATCGGCATGAAGGCCTCCCTGGTGTCGCTCGCCGCCACCCTCGTCCTTTTGTTCGCGTTCGGGCCGATCGCTTCGCTGCTCGGCATCCTGGCCGGCGACTTGGTGATGAACGCGGGGATTTTCGCCAGGAGCCGCGCCTGGGTCCTGAGCCATGGCTGAGGTCGTCGTCGCGATCCCGACCTTCCGCCGGCCCAAAAGCTTGCGGCGGCTGCTTGACGCGCTGGCGGCGCTGAACACCGAGCATGCCGTCCGCGTGCTCGTCGCCGACAACGATGCGCAGAAGCACGAAGGTTTCGATCTGTGCGCGGCGCTTCGCGGCTATCGCTGGCCGCTGCGATCCATGATCGTGGCCGAGCGCGGCATCGCGCAGGTGCGCAATGCGCTGACCGGAGCGGCGCTGGACGATCCGGGGATGCAATTCCTTGCCATGCTCGACGACGACGAATGGCCGGCGCCGGGCTGGCTCGATGCGTTGCTGCGCGCGCAGGCGGCGACGAAGGCCGACGCGGTGCAGGGCTCGGTGCTGTTCGATCTGGGCACCGTCGCGTTGGCCCATCGCTTCGACGGCACCGCCGATATCCGCCATGCGAGCGGTCCGGTTCGGATGCTGGAGGGCGCTGGCAACCTGCTTTTGACGCGCCCGGCGCTGGCGCGGCTGACGCCGCCCTGGTTCGATCCCGATTTCGCGCTGACAGGCGGCGAGGATCGCGAGTTCTTCATGCGGCTCGCCCATGCCGGGGCGCGCTTCGCCTGGTCGGACGAGGCGGTGGCGCATGGCGCGGTGGCGCCGGAGCGGCTGTCGCCGCGCTGGTCGCGCGCGCGCGCCTACAGCATCGGCAATTCCGACATGCGCGTGTTCCTCAAATACGCGCCGGACTTCGCCGCGCGCGCCCGCGAAACCGCCAAGATCGCCGGCGCTCTCTTGTTGTCGCCGCTGCTGTTCGTCATCTTGGGCTTCAGCGCGAATCGGCGCGCGGCGGCGCTGAACCGCCTGTTCCGCGCGCTGGGCAAGACGGCCGCGCTGCTGGGACGGCCATACCATGCGTATTCCGCGATCCATGGCGAGTGAGACCCTGAGCACCGGCTTCGTGCCGCCGCGCGTCGGTCTCGACGTGCGCGCGACCGAGATCGGATTCGTTCTGGTCATGCTCCTGATCTTCGTCGGGCTGACGCCGTTCGACGCGCGCACCGCCGCGGCCATCGCGGCGCGCGACGCAGCCTCAGCCACCGGCGACGCGACGCGCCAAATCGCCTTTCTCGGAACGTTTGCGCTGATCGGCTATGGCGCGCTCAGCCGGCGCGGTGCGCAAGCCTTCAAGGCCGTGCCGGTCATGATCGCGCTGCTCCTGCTGTGGTGCCTGATGACGGCGCTGTGGGCCGACGAGCCGTCGGTGGTGGCGCGGCGCGCGGTGCTGGCCGCCGTCTTCGTGCTCTCCATGTTGCTCGTGGTCGACACGCTGGGGACCGCGCGCACGGTGGCGCTGTGGCGCTATGTCATCGCCGGGATCATCGTCGCCGATCTTGTCTCCGTCATGCTGGTCCACAATGCGGTGCATCAGCCGGACGATCTGGAGGCGGGCCTTGCCGGCGCCTGGCGCGGATTGCACAGCCACAAGAACATGGCCGGGTCGGTGGCGGCGAGCGCGGCGGCGATGTTCTTCTATTTCGCGCTGGAAACGCGGCGCCGCAGCGACATGCTGTTGTGCGCGGCGTCGCTGTTCTTCCTGGTGATGACGCGGTCGAAGTCGTCGATCGGCCTGCTGCCGGTGGCGATGATCGCGGGCGGCCTCTATCGGATCGCGGCGCGCAATGCGCTCGACCGCACCATCGCGGCGATGGCCGCCGTGCTGTTCGTGCTGGGCTTTGGCCTGTTCATCGCGCTGGAATGGGAGGTGTTGGCGCGCATTCTGGAAGACCCGCAGCATTTCACCGGCCGCGCCGCGATCTGGCAGGCCGAGTTCGCCTATATCCGCGATCACCCCCTGATCGGTTCGGGCTTCGGCAGTTTCGGCAACACCGGCATCCGCTCGCCGATCTATCCCTATGTCGGCGCCGGCTGGGTGTCGCAGATCGGCGAGGGCCATAGCGGCTATCTGGAAATGCTGGTGACCCTGGGCGGCATCGGCTTTGCGATCGGCATGTTGGGGTTGGTGGTCATCCCGTTCTTCTCCTTCTGGAAGAAGGAGCGCGCCGGCTCGAATCTCAACGCGCTGCTGTTCACGCTGTTCGTGTTCGACGTGCTGCACAATTTCATGGAATCGGATTTCGTGCAGGTGACCTCGGCGCAATGGGGCCAGATGCTGCTCGTCATCGCCTTGCTGCGGGTCGGCGACCGCGAGGCGCGCGAGCAGGCGGCGGTCCCGTGAGTCCGTTCTTCAGCGTCGTCATTCCGGTCTACAATCGCGCCGATGCGCTGTGCGGGGCGCTGGCCTCGGTGCTTTCGCAGAGCGAGCGCGATTTCGAGATCGTGGTGATCGACGACGGCTCGCGCGACGATCCCAGAGCCGTGGTCGAAGCGCTCGGCGATCCGCGCATTCGATTCCTCCGCCAGGACAATCGCGGCGGCGGCGCCGCGCGCAACGCCGGCATCGATGCGGCCCGGGGCGCGTTCATCGCGTTCCTCGATTCCGACGACGTGTTCCTGCCCGGACATCTGGCGCGGATGCGGCGGCTGCTGGAAGGCTCGCGCGAGACCGCCGGCTATGCCCGTATCGTGGTGGATCGGGGCGTAGGGCGGAGTTTCCTCAAGCCGCCGCGCGCGATCCGCGCCGGCGAGGACATGGCGGAGTATCTGCTGTGCGATCGCGGTTTCGTGCCGACCATCACCACGGTGGTGCCGGCGCCGCTGGCCAGGCGCGTGCGCTATCATGAGAATCTGCGCGAGGCGGAGGATACCGATTTCGCGGTGCGGCTGTCGCTCGAAGGCTGCTATTTCGTCATGGCGGATGAGCCCGGCGCGGTGTGGCGTGACGCGTTCGATCCCAAACGGCAATCGGCGGGCCGCAGCAGTGAGCGGCTCATCGCCTGGCTCGAGGCGATGCGGCCCAGGCTGACGCGCAAGGCCTATCTCGGTGGGCGTGGCTGGGCGGCGGCGAAGGGCGTCGCGACGCGCCATCCGCGGCGCGCGCTCCAGGATTATCTCGCCGCGGTTTTCGCCGGATGCTACGGGCCCGGCCTGGCCGCGATCGTGTTCCTCCAAATCTTCCTGCCCGACCGGCTCTATCGCGCGCTGGCGGACCATGCGATCGGCTGGCTGCGCGTCGGGTTGCGGCCGCGCGAAGACGCATGCGCGGTCGCGCGCGCGCAGCGGCCATGCTGACGCGCCGCGCGGCGCTGGGCGCGCTGGGCCTGGCCGTCGCCGTGCCGGCGACGGCCGCGTGGCTGCGGCCCGGAGCGCGTGACGACGGTGCGCCGCTGCGCAGCCTGGCGGCGCAGAAGGGGCTTCTGTTCGGTGCCGCCAACAACAATTATTGGCTCAAGCGCGACGACTTCGCGGCGGCTTTCGCCCGCGACTGCGCCATCCTGGTGCCGGAATACGAGCTCAAGCGCGATCTGACTGAGCCCTCGCCGGGCACCTATGATTTCAGCGCCGCCGATGCGCTGCTCGCCTTCAGCGACGCCAACGGCATGCGGTTTCGCGGCCATCCGCTGGTCTGGTACGCGTCCAACCCGCCCTGGCTCGACGCCGCGATCTTGAACGCGCGCGACGAGCGTATCTTCACCGACTATATCGACAAGGCCGCGTCGCAGTATCGCGGCCGCATGCACTCCTGGGACGTCGTCAACGAAGCGATCGAGCCCGCGGACGGCCGCGCCGACGGCCTGCGCGATTGCGCCTGGCTGAAGCGGTTCGGGCCGTCCTATATCGCGCGCGCCTTCGGGGCTGCGCACGCCGCCGATCCCGGCGCGCTGCTCGTCTACAATGAGTATGGATTGGAGAGCGATCTGGCGGGGCACGACGCGCGGCGCCGTGCGGTGCTGAAACTGCTGGAAAGCTTGCTGGCGCAGGGTGCGCCGGTGGGCGCGCTCGGCCTGCAAGGCCACATCACCGCGTTCGGTGCACCGATCGATCAGAAGAAACTTGCGGCGTTTCTCGACGATGTGCGCGGCATGGGACTCGCGATCCTCGTCACCGAACATGATGTCGACGACGGCGATGGCGCGCTCGATATCGCGCGCCGCGACCGGGCGGTGGCGGATGCTTCGCGCCGCATGCTCGATGTCGTTCTCGACAATCCGGCGACCGCCGCCGTGCTGACCTGGGGGTTGTCGGATCTCTATCTCGAGCCGCAGAGCGCGCGCGACGCGCTGCTGCGCGGCATCCCGCGCAAGCTGCCGCTCGATGCGGCGATGCGGCCGACGGCGATGCATGGCGCGATCGCGCAGGCGCTGAAAGGCGCGCGGGAGCGGTAGGGAAATTTGCAGTCGCGCCGCTCCTCATGCTTCGACAAGCTCAGCATGAGGAGTTTCATAACAATCCTCATCCTGAGCTTGTCGAAGGATGAGCGGCACTGATTTCTGATTGTACCGAGTCTTATTACGCTGCACGCCGCGTCGCCGTCGCCGAGACGCGGCGATGCAAATGCGCGGCAAGGCGCGGGGCGGCGAATTCCGCGCCGACCATGAAGCGCAGCAAGGGCCCGAAGCTGTTCGCTGCCGCGAGGCCGACGAAATAGAGATCGGGCACCGAGGATTCGAAACGATCGGAAAGGATCGGCGTGCCTTCGACGCTGTCGACGCCCTCGCGCAGGCCCGCGTCGAGGAACGGCAGCTTGGCGAGGTCGGCGCGATAACCGGTGGCGGCGACGACGTGATCGGCCAGGCGCAGGCGGCGGTTGCCCGCCTCGTCTTCGAGTTCGAGCGCGACGCGATTGTCGATCAGACGCGCGGACAGAAGATGTTCGCCCAACTCTGTCTTGATGTTGCGCGTGAAGGCGTCGCGGGTGAACCAGCCCGGCGCCGGTCCCAGATGGCGGCGTGTCGCCTCGAGGCGCAGCTTCTGCGGCAGGCGATGGAACAGCAGCGGCGTGTTGGCGCAGAAGAAAGAACGCCAGCCCGGCCCGATGCCGGTACCCGGATTCTGCAACTGATGGAGGATGCCGGGCTCGGCGTTGTCGGGCGCGGTGTGAAACGCGATGCGCGCTGCGCGCGCGACGACGCAGACCTTGGCGCCCGCGGTTTGGAAGGCGAGCGCGGTGTCGATCGCCGAGGCGCCGGCGCCCAGAACGACGACGTTGCGGCCCTTGAAGCGGTCGGCGCGGTGATGGTCGAAGGAATGCGAGACATGCGTCGCCGGCAAGTGCGCCAGCTCTGACGGCAGGTGCTTGAACCAGGTGATGCCGACGGCCATCACGACACGGCGGGCAAGAACCACCGCGCCGTTCTCCAGCGTCAGGCAGAAGCCGCCGTCCTGCTTGAGCAGATTGATGACGTTGAGCGGCTCCAGCGTGGGGACATAGGTCTTGGCGAACCAGTCGGCATAGGCGACGAAATCGGCGAGCGCGACCGGCCTCTTCTGCGCGCCATAGGGGCGGCCGTTCGCGGCGCACCACGCCTCGAGCGTCGAGGCGCGATCCGGCGCGGAGAGATTGGAGGCGAAGCCGTCGGACTTCAGATGCATGCCCAGCGGCATGTGATCGCGCCAGGTCCGCATCGGCTTGCCGAAGATGCGAAAGGAGATGCCGGCGGCCTTCAGATGGGCGGCCAGGGAGAGGCCATAGGGGCCGGCGCCGATGATGGCGACTTCGATGGGCATCGCACGGTTCCCGAAACGCTTCTGTCCCGTTTTGGGACGGTTGTCTTTGCGGCACGGGAAATTCCGCGATTTCTCCGCGCCGTGGCGGGTTCCGTTCAAGCTTCGCGCCATCTTCAGGATTGGTTGAGGGTCACGCATTACGGTCGTGTCATGAACCCGCGCGTCCTTTTGACCACCACGGTGGGCTGGCCTTCGAGCGCGCGCCTCGTGGCCGCGTTCGCGCAGTTGGGCTTTGAGGTCGAGGCGCTGCTGCCGCTCGGCCATGTCGCGGGTGCGAGCCGGTTCCTCGGGCGCCGTTACGACTACGATCCGCTGTTCCCCTTCGCCGCGCTCGGCCGCGCCCTGGAGCAGGCCCAGCCCGATCTTGTGGTGCCGTGCGACGATCGTGCGCTGGCGCACCTGCTCGAGGCGGCGTGGCGATTGCCGCAGGCCGCGCCCCTGATCGCGCGCTCGCTGGGCGATCTGGCGAGCTATCCCACGCTTGTCGCGCGCGCCGCGTTCATCGCGGCGGCGCGGGCGCTGCGCATCGAAGCGCCGCAGACGGTGACGGTGCGCTCGCGCGACGAACTCGGCGTCGCGCTGGCGCGGTTCGGCGGACGCGGCGTGCTGAAGGCCGACGGCAGTTGGGGCGGCGACGGCGTGGCGCTGCTGGGCAACGTGGATCAGGCGATCGCCGCCTGGGCCAGGCTCGCGCTGTCGCCGTCGCGCGCCCGCAACCTGGCACGGGCATTTCTGCGCCGCGACCGGCATTTCCTGCGCGCCGCGCTGCGGCCGCCGTCGATCGGCGTCTGCCTGCAGCAATTCGTGGCGGGAACGCCCGCGACGAGTGCGTTCGCCTGCTGGAAGGGGCGCGTGATCGCCAGCATCCATATGGACGTGCTCGAGACCCTGCACCCCCATGGACCGGCGACGGTGATGCGGCGCGTCGATTGTCCCGACATGGAAGCGGCGGCGGTCAAGCTGGCCGAGCGCTTCGGCCTCTCCGGGCTGCACGGCCTGGACTTCATTCGCGATGCCGAGGGCCGCGCCCATCTCATCGAAATCAATCCGCGCGCCACCCAGGCCTGCGCCTTCGCGCTGGGCGAGGGGCACGATCTGATCGCGGCCTTGGCGGGCTGCATCGTGCCCAGCCGAAGGGCGACGCGGCCGCTTCTGACCGACAATCGGGCCATCGCGCTGTTCCCCCAGGAGTGGCATCGCGATCCCCAAAGCGACTGGTTGCACCGGGCTTATCCCGATGTCCCCTGGGACGATCCGGGTGTGCTGCGCGCCTGTTTGGGGCCGGACGCGCCGGCGCCGCCGCGCCCGGCCGAGGGGCGGGCGGGGGCATTAACCCTTCGTCAGGCGGTGGGGCGGTAAATCTGGCAGTAGAAGCAAAAGGCTCGGCGCGCCTAGCGCGGCGAGGACGGCATGTCGTTCCACGGGATTAACCCAAGCTCCGCGCCGCCCGCCGCCCCGCCAAGCGGCGCGCAGGGCGTGAGCTTCGCCGAGGTGCTTGCCGCCTTGCGCGTCCGGCTGGGACTGATCCTGCGCGTCGCAGTGCTGATCGTCGCCATCGCCGTCGTCGCGGTGACGCTGCTGCCCAATCGCTATGTCTCTTCCGCCGTGGTGATGGTCGATCCGCGCAAGAACACGGTCGCCGATTATTCCGCCGTGCTCACGGCGCTCCCCACCGATCCGGCATCGCTGCAAAATCAAATTCAGGTGCTGCAGTCGCGCGACCTTGCCGCCGAGGTCATCGCCAAGCTCGATCTCTACGACGATCCGGAATTCAACACGTCGCTGCAATCGAGCGTCGGCGGCGTGCTGATGGAAGCTCTCAATCCGCGCCACTGGTTCTCGGACCGCGACGCGCCCGTCGATCCGGCGGTGCAGCGCGACGCGATCGTCGATACGTTCCTTTCCCATGTCTGGGCGGAGACGCTCGGCCTGTCGACGACGATCACGGTCTCGGTCAGCTCGCGCGACGCCGACAAGGCGGCGCGGATCGCCAATGCCGTGGTCCAGACCTATGTCGACGATCTGGTGAAGGCCAAGCTCAGCGCTTCGGATTCGACGAGCGCGTGGCTCACGCAGCGCATTCGCGAACTGGGCGGCCAAGTGCAGATCCAGGAAGCCGCGGCACTCACCTATCGCGCGCAGCACAATCTGGATTCCAGCGCCGGCGGCACCTCGCTGATCGAGGCGCAACTCGGCGGCATCAACGGTCAGATCGTGCAGGCGCGCGCCGACCTCTCGGCCAAGACCGCGGTGTACGAGCAGGTCCAGCATCTTCTCCAGGCGGGCAATCCGGCCGACATCTCGCAGATCGTCGCTTCGCCGCTCATCATCCAGTTGCGCACCCAGCAGGCCGACCTGCTGAGACAGCGCGCCGCGCTCGCCATTCCCTATGGTCCCAAGCATCCCAAGCGCATCGCGGTCGACAACGAGCTGAAAGATCTGGGCCAGAAGATCGACGAGGAAGGCGCGCGCGTCGCCAGCGCGCTCGCCAACGACGTCGCGGTGGCGCGGGCGCAGCTCAATTCGCTGCAGGGCAGTCTGAATTCGACGCAGCATCAGGCCTCCGGCCAGGACATGACGGCGGTCAAGCTGCGCGCTCTGGAAGCCGACGCCGACTCCTCGCGCAAATTGTACGAGGCGTTCCTCGGCCGGCTCGCCGCGATCCAGGATCAGGAAGGCCTGCAATATGCCGATGCGCACATCATCTCGCGCGCGCCGGTGCCGAGCGCGCCGGCCTCGCCGCAGCGCGCGCTGATCGTGCTGGCGTCGATTCCCGCCGGCGTCCTGATCGGATGCCTCTGGGCGCTTCTGTCGCTGCGCTTCGCGCCGGTGCGCCGTGCGCATCCCGTGCCGGTGCGGCCGCGCCCCATGCCCCAGCCGATGCCGCGCCCGATCCCGGTGGCGGCCTATCAGGGCCCGCCGCTGCTGGCCGAGATCCCGGGCGCGCTGGCCGAAGGCGCCGCCGATCATGTGATCGACTGGCCGGCCTCGCCCTTCGCGCGCGCCGTCGGCGCGCTGCTGACGCGGGTGGCGCCCAATCGTTCGGGGGGACCAGCCCGCATCGTCGCGGTGACGACCTCCGAATCCGACGCGCAGGGGACCACCGTCGCGCTGGCGCTGGCGCGCGCCGCCGCCAAGGCGGGGCTGCGTACCGTTCTGGTCGACGGCCATCTGGCGCGCCCGGTCCTGGCCGAGGTGGCGAGCCTTCGGCCGCAAGCCGGCCTGCTGGACGTGCTCGCCGGCAAGGTGGCCCTCAACCGTGCCTTGCAGCGCGACAGCCGTTCGGCCGCCCTTCTGCTGCCGACGGTCCGGCCGCCGCGCGACCTGGCCGCGGCGCTGTCGTCGCCGCGCGTGGGCGAATTGTTCGCGCATCTGCGCGGGCTGTGCGACCTGGTGGTGGTGGCGTCGCCGCCGGTGCTGGCCTCGAACGAAACCACCAGCCTCGCGCGATTGTGCGATGCCGTCGTGATGGTGGCGCGGCCCGAAGAAGCGCCGCGCCCCAATTTGGGCCACGCGCTCAGGGCCCTGCTGCAGGGGCGCAGCCCCCCGGTCGGCATGGTCCTGGTGCGGTAAGGCCGCCGTTTACCTCATCGGCAGAGATGGACGGCAATTTAGCCGCCCCCGCTTGCTCTTACCCCCCTCTTCCCGTTAAGTGCGGCCCGTTCAAAGCTATGGGGCAACCGCCATATGCCGTTTGACTTGAATAGTAATCCCGTCCGGATCGCCATCGCCGCGGCCTTGCTGGTGATCGGACTGATCATCGGCTGGTTCGGCCACAAGGCGGCGTCGTCGCCGCCGGATATCGCCACCGCCAGCCAGTACGACGACTGGCGCCTGACTTGCCCCAAGGCAAGCACCAAGGACGCAGGCTGCGAATTGGGTAGCGACGTTCCCGACGAAAAGGGAACCACGGAACTGGCGCGCCTGACGATCTTCAAGGCCAAGGAAGGCCAGACGCTCGTCGTGATGGTGCCCTACAACGTGCTGCTCGATCCGGGCATCGGGCTCGCCTTCGGCAACGACAAGCCGCGGCTCTATCCGTTCGAGGTGTGCAACGGCACCGGCTGTCTGGTGCGCATCAAGTACGACGACGACCTCGCCAAGGCGATGGTGCAGGCCACCTCGGCCCGCATCCTGGTCGCGGGACTGGACGGCAAGGCCGCCGCGCTCCCGTTTTCCCTCAAGGGCTTCGCCGCGGCGCATAACGCGTATGTGAACGACGACGCCAAGCGCCACTCCTGGTGGAAGAGACTCTGGTCATGAAATCGATCCGTTCGAGACTTGCCGGCGTTCTCGCGCTCGGCCTTCTTTCCGTCGCGCCCGCAATGGCGCAGTCCGACGCCGGCGCCGCGCCGCCGGGGCCGAGCGAGTCCAAGCAGTATGGCGACTGGCTCGTGCGTTGCTTCCCGGTGAACTCGCCGTCGCCTTGCGACATGTTCGAGCTTCTGGCCAACAAGCAGAGCAAGCAGCGCATCATGAGCGTTTCGATCGCCTATGTTCCCAACGGCGACCGGCACGTCATCCAGATCGCGGTGCCGCTGGGCGTGCTGATCCAGCGCGGCATCGTGCTGTCCACCGACGCCTACAGCTCGCCGATGCTGCACTATCGCCGCTGCGACCGCGGCGGCTGCTATGTCGAGATGCTGATGCTGCCCGATACGTTGAATGCGCTCACCGCGGCGAGCGGCTCGGCGCATGTGCGCATCTATGCCGAGGGCGGCAAGGCCTACGACATCCCGTTCTCGCTCAAGGGCTTCTCCGATGCCCATGGTGCGATGGCCGATCTGGCGCGCAAGAAGGCGCACGTGCCGGCGCCGGCCCCGGCCGCGCCCGATGCGGCGGCACCGGCGCCCACGGACGCTCCGGCGCCAGCACCCGATCCGACGCCCGCGCCCTAAGCGTCAGGCCAAGAGCGAATCGAAGGAGGGCGGGAGCGATCCCGCCCTTTTCATTTTGACGAAGGGGTTCGCCACCCGGCGTGGAGCCGGCCGCCAAACGCGAACGCAAGTGCGATCAAGACGACAAGCAGGGTCAGGGAGGGCCAGCCGCCCAGCCAGTGCCAGGCCGAGCGGACCGCGGTCCAACCCGCCGCGCCGAGGAAGAGCAGCGCCGCCGACCAGATCAGCGCCGAGGTCACGTTGGCGATCTGGAACGGCCAGAACCGCATCTGGGAAATGCCGGCGACCAGCGGCACCGTGGCGCGGAACGGGCCCAGGAAGCGGCCGATGAAGATCGCCCAGACGCCCCAGCGGTCGAAGAAGGTCAGCGCACCGTCCATCTGCGCGCGATAGCGCGAGATCGGCCATGTCGACAGGACGTGCTCCTTGTAGCGGAGGCCGATCCAATAGGAGATCCAGTCGCCGAGAACGGCACCCACCGCGGCCGCCAGCCAGACGATGAAGAACCCCCACAACTCCGCGTCGATGACGCGCAACAAGACACCCAGCGCGATCAGGATCGTGGTGCCCGGTATCAGGAAGGACAGCCCGGCAAAAGACTCGCCGAAGGACACGACGAAGGCGATGGCGAAGGCCCATTGGGGGTGCGCCTTGGCGAAGGCCAGCAGGCCTTGCGCGGCCTCTGCAATCCAGCCAAACGATCCGTGCATTTAGATGAAATCCGTTTAAGGAACGTCCGGCGCCGGAGGGGTGTTACTAGTGGGATATGGTGGCTTTTGGGCCGCCTGTCCAATCGGTGGCGACACTTTCGACATATTTCCCGACTTTCCTTTTGTTACTCCACCCGCTGGCAGGGGCGTCTGCCAGATTTCCAGCGTGCAAGCGAGACGACGATGAGCAGTCCCGGCAAGTCAAAGGGCGTCCTGGACGCGGCCGTGGAGCACACCGACCGCGCCTGGCGTTGGGGCGTGGCCCGCCTGCCGGGCGGCAAGACCACCCTGTGGGTCCTGCTCGGCCTGCTCCTGCTCGCGTTCGTGGGCTGGCGGGTGGGGACGGGGATCGCGGCCAAGACCGATACCGGCTTCGGCCGGGGCGGAGCGCAGGCGGTCGGCGTCGCGGCCGCCACCAACGGCGACATGGACATCACCTTGAACGCGCTGGGGACGGTGACGCCGCTCGCCACCGTGACGGTCAGGCCCCAGGTCGGCGGTCAGATCGTGAAGTTCTATTTCACCGAAGGCCAGATGGTGAAGGCGGGCGATCCTTTGGCGCAGATCGATCCCGCGCCCTATCAGGCGGCGCTCGACCAGGCCAAGGGCCAGCTCGCGCGCGACATGGCCAATCTCGAGAACGCGATCGTGGACGAGAAGCGCTTCGCGGCGTTGAGCGCACAGCGCGCCATCTCGCAGCAGCAATACGCGACGCAGCGTGCGCTGGTGCAGGCCGACCGCGGCGTGGTGGCGTCCGATCAGGCCAATGTGAAGAGCGCGGCGATCAATCTGGGCTATGCGCGCATCACCTCGCCGGTCGACGGCCGCGTCGGGCTGCGACAGGTCGATATCGGCAACATCGTCTCCGCCGGGCAGAGCAATGGCGTGGTGGTGGTGACGCAGGAACAGCCGATCTCGGTCCTGTTCTCGCTGCCGGAAGACAATATCACCGACGTGGCGACGCAGACCGAGATGGGCGCCAAGCTCACCGTCACCGCCTACGATCGCGGCCAGACGCAGCTTTTGGCCACCGGCACGCTGGCGACGGTCGACAACCAGATCGACACCACGACCGGCACCGTCAAGGCGCGCGCGCTGTTCGACAACACCGACGGCAAGCTCTTCCCCAACCAGTTCGTCAATGTGCGGCTCCTGGTCAACACGCTGCACGACCAGACGCTGGTGCCGGTCGCCGCCGTCCAGCGCGGCGCGGAAGGCAGTTATGTCTTCGTCGTGCTGCCGGACAAGACGGTGGCGCAGCGCACCGTGACGCTCGGCCCCGGCAACGCGACGATGGTTGCCATCGCCACGGGTCTTAAGCCCGGGGATACGGTGGTGGTCGACGGCGCCGACCGGCTGCGCGACGGCTCGGAGGTCCAGCCCGCAAACGCGACCGCGCCGATCAAGGCGCCCAGCGCGGCGGCCGGCGGCGCGGGCGGCAGCGATGCGGATCGCACCGCGCGGCGCGCCAAGATGCAGGCGGCGATGAAGCAGTATTGCAGCGCCGATCTCGCGAAATATTGTCCCGGCAAGACCGGCCGCGATCTCTTCATGTGCCTGCGCGAGAATCGCGACAGCTTCAGCGATGCCTGTCAGTCCGCACTCAAGAAGATGCGCCGGGCCGGGGGCGGTGGACGCGGCGGCGGTGGCGGCGGCGGGCCGTGAAGACCGGCTTTGTATGTGAGCCCACAGCCAGGTTGTCATCCCGGCCGAGCGCAGCGAGAGCCGGGACCCATCGGGACGCTGCACGATGGGTCCCGGCTCGGCGCGCTGCTGACGCAGCGCTGGGCCGGGATGACAATTTGCTTTTTAGAGCGACATAAGAAGGGTACGCGGAACGCATGAACCCCTCCGCTCCCTTCATCCTGCGCCCCGTCGCGACGTCGCTGCTGATGATCGCGATCCTGCTGGTCGGGCTCGTCGGCTATTCCTATCTGCCGCTCTCCGCGCTGCCCGAAGTCGATTACCCGACCATCCAGGTGCAGACCTTCCTGCCGGGCGCCTCGCCCGAGGTGATGACCTCGTCGGTCACCGCGCCGCTGGAAAAGCAGTTCGGCCAGATGCCGGGGCTCAACCAGATGTCGTCGGTCAGTTCCGCCGGCGCCTCGATCGTCACGCTGCAATTCGATTTGAGCCTCTCCCTCGACATCGCCGAGCAGGAGGTGCAGGCCGCGATCAATGCCGGAGGCAATCTTCTGCCGCAGAGCCTGCCGGCCCCGCCGGTCTACGCCAAGGTCAATCCGGCCGACGCGCCGATCGTGACGCTGGCGATCTCGTCGAAGACGATGCCGCTGACGGACGTGCAGGAGCTCGCCGACACGCGCATCGCGCAGAAGATCAGCCAGCTCTCGGGCGTCGGACTCGTCAGCATCGCGGGCGGGCAGAAGCCGGCGGTGCGGGTGAAGGCCAATCTGCAGGCGCTCGCGTCCTACGGCCTCAACATCGACGATCTGCGCACCACGATCTCGAACGCCAATTCCAACGCACCCAAGGGCAGCTTCGACGGTGCGGCGCAGTCCTACACCATCGACGCCAACGACCAGCTGCAATCGGCCGACGACTACAAGGCGATCGTGGTCGCCTACAAGAACGGCGCGCCGGTGCATCTTTCCGACGTGGCGGACGTCGTGCAGAGCGCGGAGAACGTGCAGCTGCTCTCCTGGATGAACAAGACGCCGGCGATCCTGCTCAACGTGCAGCGCCAGCCCGGCGCCAACGTGATCGCGGTGGTCGATTCGATCAAGGCGATGCTGCCGCAGATCGAGGCGGGATTGCCGGCCGGCCTCGACGTGACGGTCCTGACCGACCGCACGACGACCATTCGCGCCTCGGTCGGCGACGTCGAGTTCGAGCTCGGCCTCGCCGTCGTGCTGGTCGTGCTGGTGATCTATCTCTTCCTGCGCAACATCCCCGCGACGTTCATCCCGAGCCTGTCGGTGCCGCTCTCCATCATCGGCACCTTCGCGGCGATGTATCTGCTGGGCTATTCGCTCAACAACCTGTCGCTGATGGCGATGACCATCGCCGCCGGCTTCGTGGTCGACGACGCCATCGTGATGATCGAGAACATCTCGCGCTATCTCGAAGCCGGCGACACGCCGCTGGAGGCGGCGCTGAAGGGTGCGGGCGAGATCGGCTTCACGATTGTTTCGCTCACCGTGTCGCTGATCGCGGTGCTGATCCCGCTGCTGTTCATGCAGGAGGTGGTGGGGCGCCTCTTCCGCGAATTCGCGGTGACGCTGGCCGTCACCATCCTGATCTCGGCGGTGGTGTCGCTGACGCTGGTGCCGATGCTGTGCGCCAAGCTCCTGCGCCGCCATCAGGAGCCGGCGCGCGGCTCGCTGGCGGCGAAGGCCGAGGACGCGTTCAACCGTGTGATCGCCGAATACGACCGGCTGTTGCAATGGGTGCTGGACCGTCAGCCGTTGACGCTCCTGGTCGCGGTGGCGACGCTGGTACTGACCATCATCCTCTACATCGTGATCCCGAAGGGTTTCTTTCCGACCCAGGATACGAGCCTGGTGCAGGGCATCACCGAGGCGGGGCCGACCGTGTCCTTCACCGAGATGTCGCGCCGCCAGCAGGCATTGGCCGCGGCGCTGCTGGACGATCCCAATGTGCAGAGCCTGTCGTCCTTCATCGGCGTCGACGGCAACAACGCGACGATGAACAGCGGCAGGCTGCTGATCAACCTGGTGCCCAAGGACCAGCGCGGCGAAAGCGTCACGGAAGCGATCGCGAGCCTGCAGGACCGCGCCCGGTCGGTGGCCGGCGTCTCGCTCTATCTGCAGCCGGTGCAGGATCTGACGATCGATTCCACGACCTCCCGGGCGCAGTACCAATTCGTGCTGGAGGATGCGAGCGCGGCGACGCTGACGGCCGCGGTGCCGGGCCTGCTCAAGGCGCTGGCCGCGCGGCCCGAGCTCGAAAACGTCTCGACCTCCTATCTCGACCGCGGCTTGTCGGCGACGGTGGTGGTGGACCGCGACACCGCGGCGCGCTTCGGCATCACCGCCGCCACCATCGACAACGCGCTCTATGACGCCTTCGGCCAGCGCATCATCTCGACCATCTTCACCCAGTCCAACCAGCGGCGCGTCATCCTGGAAGCCGATCCGGGCGTGCAGAATTCGCTCGAGTCGCTGGGCGACATCCATCTGCCCTCGGCCGGCGGCGGGCAGGTGCCGCTGACCGCCTTCGCGCACGTCGAGGCGCGGCCGATGCCGTTGGAGATCGATCATCTGGGCCAGTTCCCGTCGGCGTCGATCTCCTTCGACGTGGCACCGGGCTATTCGCTGGGCGCCGCGGTCGATGCGGTCAGGTCGGCGGAAGCCGCCGCGCAATTGCCGGCGAGCATCTCGACCGAATTCCAGGGCGCGGCGCTCGCGTTCCAGTCGGCGCTCGGCAACGAATTGCTCCTGATCCTCGCCGCCATCGTCACCGTCTATATCGTGCTCGGCGTGCTCTACGAGAGTTTCATCCATCCGGTCACGATCCTCTCCACCCTGCCGTCGGCCGGAGTCGGCGCGCTGCTGGCGCTGATCCTGACCGGCAACGATCTGGGCATCGTGTCGATCATCGGCATCATCCTGCTGATCGGCATCGTGAAGAAGAACGCGATCATGATGATCGACTTCGCGCTGGAGGCCGAACGCAACGAAGGCAAGACCCCGCGCGAGGCGATCCACCAGGCGGCTCTGCTGCGCTTTCGCCCCATCCTGATGACGACCGTCGCCGCCCTGCTGGCGGCGCTGCCGCTGATGATCGGATCGGGCACCGGCTCGGAGCTGCGCCACCCGCTGGGCATCTCCATCGTCGGCGGACTTCTGGTCAGCCAGCTTCTGACGCTCTTCACCACGCCGGTGATCTACATCTATTTCGACCGCCTCGGCGGGCAGATCCGGGAGTGGCGGGCGCAGCGGCACGCGCGCGGCGGCACCGCATGAGCTTCTCCGAAACCTTCATCCGCCGGCCGATCGCGACCACGCTCTTGACCGCGGGCGTGGCGATGGCGGGCGCGGTCGCCTATTTCCTGCTTCCCGTCGAGCCGCTGCCCAATATCGACGTGCCCACGATCTCGGTCTCGGCCTCGCTGCCCGGGGCCAGCCCGGAGACGGTGTCGACCAGCGTGACCACGCCCCTGGAGCGGCATCTGGGCGTGATCGCCGATGTCGACGAGATGACCTCGACCAGTTCGGTCGGCTCGGCGCGCATCACGCTGCAATTCGATTCCAAGCGCGATATCGACGGCGCGGCGCGCGACGTCCAGGCGGCGATCAATGCGGCGCGCGCCGACCTGCCGGCCGCGCTCAAGTCCAATCCGACCTATCGCAAGATCAATCCGGCCGATCAGCCGATCCTGATCCTGTCGCTGACCTCGCCGACGCTGACGCCGGGGCAGATGTACGATTCGGCGTCGAACATCCTGCAGCAGAAGCTCTCCACCGTGGACGGCATCGGCCAGGTGCAGATCGCCGGCGGCTCGCTGCCGGCGGTGCGCGTCGAGCTCAATCCGCGCGCGCTGTTCAAGTACGGCATCGGACTCGAGGACGTGCGCGCGGCGCTGTCGGCGGCCAACGCCAACGCGCCCAAGGGCGCGGTGGAGCAGGGGACGCAACGTTTCCAGGTCTATGTCAACGACACCGCCAGCAAGGCCAGCGAGTACAAAACGCTGATCGTGGCCTATCGCAACGGCGCGGCGGTGCGGCTGTCCGACGTCGCCGACGTCGAGGACGGTGTCGAGGACGTGCGCAATATCGGCATGACGGACAACAAGCCGTCGATCCTGGTGCTGCTGTTCCGCACGCCCGGCGCCAACATCGTCGACACGGTGGCGCGGGTGAAGGGCGTGCTGCCGCAGCTCCAGGCCGCGCTACCGCCCTCGATCCAGCTGGCGATCGCGATCGATCGCACCGGGACGATCAACGCCTCGCTGCGCGACGTGCAGCGCTCGATGATGGTGTCCATCCTGCTCGTGATGTTCGTCGTCTATCTGTTCCTGCGCGACGGGCGCGCCGCGATCATCCCGTCCGTCGCCGTGCCGCTGTCCCTGATCGGCACGTTCGGGGCGATGTATATTCTGGGATACACGCTCAACAATCTGTCGCTGATGGCGCTGACGGTTGCCACCGGCTTCGTGGTCGACGACGCCATCGTGGTGCTGGAAAACGTCTCGCGCCATATCGAGAACGGCATGTCGCGGCTGGAGGCGACGATCGTCGGCACGCGCGAGGTCGCGTTCACCGTCCTGTCGATGAGCATTTCGCTCGTCGCGGTGTTCATTCCGATCCTGCTGATGGGCGGCATCGTGGGACGCTATTTCAACGAATTCGCCGTGGTGCTGACGGTCGCCATCGTGATCTCGCTGATCGTGTCGCTGACCACGACGCCGATGCTCTGCGCCATGCTGGATCTGAACCGGCCGCAGCGGCGGCAGGGCTGGCTGCTGAGGCAGTCGGAGCGCGCCTTCAACGCGGCGCACGATTTTTACGCCCGCACGCTGGCGATCGCGCTGCGCATTCCGGGGTGGATCGCGTTGATCCTGCTCGCCACCATCCTCGCCAATTTCGTTCTCTATTATTACGTGCCCAAGGGCTTCTTCCCCGACGAGGATACCGGCCAGGCCTTCGGCATGATCCGCGCGGGGCCGACGATCTCGTTCCAGCTCATGAAGCAGAAATTCGCGCAGTTCATGCGCATCGTGAGCGAGGACCCGGCGGTGTCGACGGTCACCGGCACGGTGGGCGGCGGCGGCGGCGGACCGCGCGGCGGCGCCACCAACACGGGCAACGTCTTCGTGCAGCTGAGGCCGCTCGCCCAGCGCGGCGGGCTCAGCACCCAGGAGGTCATCCGCCGCATCACGCCGAAGCTTTCCGGCATCACCGGCGCGCGGCTGTTCCTGACCGGCGGACGCGACGTGCGCGTGGGCGGGCGACAAGGCAGCGGCGCCTATCAGTTCACGATCACCGCCGATACGCTCGAAGAACTCGAGCAGTGGCTGCCCAAGATTACCGATGCCTTCAACAACATGGACGAGCTCGACCAGGTCAATTCCGACCGCGGCGACCAGGGGCTGGAGGTGGCGCTGAAGATCGACCGCGCCACCGCCGCGCGGCTCGGCATCAACGCGACGCAGATCGACAACACGCTCTATGACGCGTTCGGCCAGCGCCAGGTATCGACGATCTACGAGGACCAGAATCAGTATCATGTCGTGATGGAGGTGGCGCCCGCGTTCTGGCAGAGCCCGGAGACGCTGAAGGACATCTACGTCTCGACCTCCGGCGGCACGATCAGCGGCACGCAAGCGACCGGCGCGGTGGCCGGCACGACGGACATTTCGGCCGCGACGACCAGCAACACCACCGTATCGGCGACAGGCGCGGCCACCGCGGCGCCGAGCGCCGCCGACGTCGCGGCCGACCTGGTGCGCAACCAGCAGCAGAACGCGCTCGTCAACAGCGCGCGCGGCGGCGCCTCCACCGGCGCCTCGGTGTCGACGCGGCAGGAGACGATGATCCCGCTTTCGGCGGTGGCGAGCTTCGGGCCGTCGACGGCGCCGCTCGGCATCAATCACCAGGGGCCCTTCGTGGTGACGACGTTCTCGTTCGATCTGGCGCAGGGCGTTTCGCTCGGCCAGGCGACGGTGGCGATCGCCAAGAAGATGGCCGACATCAAGGTGCCGACCTCTATCCAGGGCATGTTCGCCGGCACCGCCAAGGCCTTCACCGACTCGGTCAAGGACCAGCCCAAGCTGATCCTGGCGGCGATCCTGACGATCTATATCGTCCTGGGCATCCTCTATGAGAGCTATGTCCATCCGCTGACCATCCTGTCGACGCTCCCGTCGGCCGGTGTCGGCGCGGTGCTGGCGCTGCTCCTGTTCCATGTCGAATTCAGCCTGATCGCGATGATCGGCGTGATCCTCTTGATCGGCATCGTGAAGAAGAACGCGATCATGATGATCGATTTCGCATTGGAGGCGGAGCGACGCGACCACCTAAGCCCGCGCGACGCGATCTATCAGGCGTGCCTGCTGCGCTTTCGGCCGATCATGATGACGAGTTTCGCCGCGATCCTCGGCGCGCTGCCGCTCGCCTTCGGCTACGGCACCGGCGCGGAATTGCGCCAGCCGCTCGGCATCGCGATCGTCGGCGGGCTTTTGGTGAGCCAGGTGCTCACGCTCTACACCACGCCGGTGGTGTATCTTTATCTCGACCGGCGCCGGCAGAAATGGAAGTCGGGCTGGGACCGGTTCTATGCGCGGCTGATGGGAGATGCTCCGCCCGCGGCGGCGGAATGACGTGCCACTTGTCATCCCCGGCTGAGCGATCCGAAGGATCGCGAAGGAAAGGGGACCCAGGCAGACGAGCTGCCATGGTCGCGCAGAAAGATCGCGAATACCTTTGGGCGCCGTCAGCGCACGCCGGCCTGGGTCCCCTTCCCCTCGCAGCGCTTCGCGCCGCTCGGCCGGGGATGACAGCCATTACAAATTCGGCAGGTTTTCCGTGTCCGGCGCGCCATTGCGGATCTCGGCGTCGCGGTGCTGGCGATAGAGGCTGCGGGTCGTGGCGTAGAGGTCGACCGAGGTGCGCTCGATCGCGTCCAGATTGTCGACATTGCGCGCGCGCAGATCGACGATCTCAAAGCCGGAGCGGACCACGTTGTAGATCAGATAATTGTGCCAGCGGGCATAGGTGAAGGGATCCATGCCGATATCGCCGGCCATGCCGACGACGTCGCGCGGGTTGCTCGGGCCGGCCAGCGGCAGGACGAGATAGGGCCCCTCATCGGCGCCCCACACGGCGAGCGTCTGGCCGAAATCCTCGTCATGGCCCGGCGCGCCGTGCTTGGCGGCGACGTCGAGGACGCCGCCGAGCCCGAAGGTGGTGTTGATGACCAAGCGGCCGAGCGTGCGTCCGGCGCGCGTCGTCTCGCCCTGCAGCAGATCGTTGGCGAGGATCACCGGGGCATCGAGATTGCTGAGGAAATTGTGGACGCCGTCGCGCGCGAAGTCCGGGACCGCGTGGTTGTAGAACACAGCGACGGGCCGGGCGACCGCATGATCCACGCCCTGGTCGAAGGCGAAGATTTCGCGGTTGGTCTTCTCGTAGGGGTCGTTTTGACCGCTCGGATCGCTGGTGGCGCAGGCACCCAACGAAGCTGCCAGACACGCGGCCGCCAATGTGGAGATATTTCGCTTCATGCCCCTACCAAAATCCGCGAACCGAGAATCACGCATTATGTATAACCCAGAATATTGGGGTTAGTGCCGCCCTGGGCAAGAGGCCGCGACAAAGCGTCAAATGCCGCCGTACCACTGATAGCCTTGGTCTTCCCAATAGCCGCCCTTTCCACCACCGATACGCGCAAAGCTGTCGACCAGTTCAATCCGCTGAACATATTTGGCCATTTTATAGCCAAGTTGCCGCTCCGCGCGCACCCGAATGGGGGCTCCGTGTTCTACCGGCAACACATTGCCGTTTAGTTCATAGGCAAGAATTGTCTGTGGATGGGTGGCCTCAAGCAGATCGAGGCTCTCATAGTAGTAGGGCGGCGCGATGACATTGCCCAGGGTGTCAACATCGGCCTCTCCCATCGGATCGGCGCAGTGAAACACGACATAACGCGCATCCGGCTTGGGCCGGGCAAGCGCCAGGATGTGAGCCAGGGGCGCGCCTTTCCACGCACCGATACAACTCCAGCCTTCGACGCAATCGTGTCGCGTGATCTGGCTGCGCGCGGGGAAGGCGCGGATGGCGGCGAGCGAAAGCCTGAGCGGGTTCTCGACCAGGCCCTCCACCGGGATCATCCAGTTCCGAAAGCCCTCCGAGGCGTGAACGTTGTAGTCGTTGGTGTTCGGATTGAGGGTGCCGTTGGCGCGGAACACCGGCGCGATGTCCGATTTTGGGAATTCCGGCGCCAGCGCATGACCGCCGGCGAACAGGCGCTGGGCACGCTTGGTGAGTTTCTCCACTTCGCCGAGCAGGTTCGCCGCCCAGGGCGAATCGGCGATGCCGGTGCACCCGGCGAGGGCGAGCGCGGAGACGGCGGCGGCGCTGCGGGCCAGGAGCGAGCGTCGGGCGATCGGCTCAGCCATCCTTGGCCTCCGTCTCGATCGCGAACCAGCCGGTGATCATCGCGCGCAGGCCGTTCAGCGGCGCCGAGGCGATCAGTGCGGCCATGTGGATGAGGAAGAAGCCGAGGAACGAGAAGGCCACGATGAAATGGATGGTGCGCGCGCTCTGCCGGCCGCCGAAGATCCAAAGCAGGATCGGAAAGGCGCTGTCCATGGTCGGCGACATGGTGAGGCCGGTCAGCACGATCAGCGGCCCCAGCACGCAGAGCACGACGAAATAGGTGGTCTTCTGAATCGCGTTGTAGTGTCTGGCGGCCTCGCCTTTGGGGAATTGCAGCTTGGCGTGGGTGACGATCTCGTGCGGGATGTCGGCGAGGTCCTTGCGGGTCGGCAGCAATTCGCGCCGGAAATGGCCGCTCCAGAAGGCATAGGCGAAATAGGCGACGCCGTTCAGCACCAGGATCCACGCGAAGGCGAAGTGCCAGAGCCGGCCCAAAGCCAGGGTGGGCGACGCACTCGGAATTGTCGCCCAGGCGGGAAAGCCGCGCACGGTCTTGACGCCGTCGGTGTCGGAGGCGCCGAACACGCCATCGGTGTTGAAGCTCCAGGGTCCGACCTGCGTCACGCCCCAGAAATGCTCCGCCGTGCCCTGGGCCGTCATCGACAGGATCGGGTGATCGAAATCCGATGTGATTCCCCAATAGAGCGCGGGATGGGCGTTGAAGATCTGCAGGCCCGTCATCAGCATGACCAGCATGACGGCGGCGTTGATCCAGTGCAGGGCACGCACGGGGATGGCGTGCCGGTAGACGAGATAGCGCGGCGGTCTGGCCCCGCGCGGCGCAAGGCCAAGACCGGCGCGCACGCGATTGACCAGGCTGTCCCAGCCCTCGCGAAGCAGGTCGCCATGGCCGTCTTGTGTGTCGCCTGCCTCGCCCATTCCCCGACGTCCAAGATCCGGACCACAGCATAGCAGGCCCGTGCGAGCTATACGCCGCGTTTGGCGAAATCGTTACAGGACCGCTGCGGGGGTTGCGTCCGGTGCCGCTGCGGCGCTAACCGGTGCAGACAGGACGCGGCGGGCAAGGCTAAATGCCCGTCGCGGTGCGCATCGGAGGAACGCCATGGCCAAAGACCGGCTGAAGACATTGACCGCCATCATCGACCAGGGCGTGATCCCGGTCTTCTACCACCCCGATGCCGAGGTCTGCGCCAAGGTCATCCGGGCCTGCGCCAATGGCGGCGCCAAATGCATCGAGTTCACCAATCGCGGCGACTTCGCGACGCATGTCTTCCTGGAGGTGACGCGGCATTTTGCCAAAACGGATGGTAGCGTTATCATGGGCGTGGGTTCGGTGGTCGATGCCCCGACCGCCGGCCTCTACATCGCCAATGGAGCCAATTTCGTCGTGGGCCCGATGACCAATCCGGAGGTCGCCCGGCTGTGCAACCGCCGCGGCATCCCCTATTCGCCGGGCTGCGGCAGCGCGACCGAGATTTCGGACGCGCAGGAGCTGGGCTGCGAAATCGTCAAGGTGTTTCCGGGCGAGAGCGTCGGCGGGCCGGCCTTCATCAAAGCCGTGCTGGGGCCGATGCCGTGGACCAAGATCATGCCGACCGGCGGGGTGGAGGCGACGGAAGAATCGCTGCGCGAATGGTTCGGCGCCGGCATCGTCGCGGCCGGCATCGGCTCCAATCTCATCAGCAAGACGCTCCTCGAGGCCAAGGATTATGACGGCATCGAGAAGAAGGTGCGCGACACGGTGCAGCTCATCAAGCAGATCCGCGCGAGCAAATAGATGACCGACGTGCTGAACATCCGTCCCGCCACGGACTGCCAATGGGACTGCGTCTCGTTCGGCGAGGTGATGTTGCGCTTCGATCCGGGATTCGGCCGCGTGCGCAACGCGCGCCAATTCACGGTGTGGGAAGGCGGCGGCGAATACAACGTCGCGCGCGCCCTGCGCAAATGCTTCGGCAAGCGCGCCGCGGTGGTCACCGCGCTGCCGCTCAACGACCTGGGCTGGCTGGTGGAGGACTTCATCCTTCAGGGCGGAGTCGACATGCGGCACGTCCTGTGGCGGGCACATGACGGTATCGGCCGCAACACGCGTGTCGGGTTGAATTTCACCGAGAAGGGCTTCGGCATCCGCGCCGCGCTGGGCTGTTCCGACCGCGCCAATTCGGCTGCCTCGCAGATCAAGCCCGGCGAGGTGAATTGGGAGAAAATCTTCGGCGAGGAGGGCGTGCGCTGGTTCCACACCGGCGGCATTTTCGCGGCGCTGGCGCCGGGCACGGCGGAGGCGGTGATCGAGGCGGTGGAGGCGGCGCACAAATACGGCACCGTCGTCGCCTACGATCTCAACTACCGCGCCTCGCTGTGGAAGAGCCAGGGGGGCCAGGAGGGCGCGCGCAGGGTCAATCGGCACATCGCCCGCCACGTCGATGTGATGATCGGCAATGAGGAGGATTTCACGGCTTGTCTGGGCTTTCAGGTCGAGGGTCTGGACGAGCATCTGTCGGCCATCGATCCGGCGAACTTCAAGACGATGATCGCGGCGGCCGTGAAGGAATTCCCGAACTTCAAAGTCGCGGCGACCACGCTGCGCAACGCCAGGACGGCAAGCTTCAACGACTGGTCGGCGATCCTCTATGCCGGCGGGGAATTCTATTCCTCGATGCTGCGCGAGAATCTCGAGATCTTCGACCGGGTCGGCGGCGGCGACGGCTTCGCGTCGGGTCTCGCCTATGCCTTCCTGGAAGGAAAGGGGCCGCAGGCGGCGGTGGATTATGGCGCGGCGCATGGCGCGCTCGCTATGACGACGCCGGGCGATACCTCGATGGTCCATGTGAAGGAGGTCGAGGCGGTGATGACCGGCAAGGGTGCGCGGGTCATTCGGTAGCTCTGTCATTCCCGCGAAAGCGGGAATCCAGAGACACAAACCGGATGCCCGCCTTCGCGGGCATGACAATTGAGAGTGGGATGTCAGGTCTGAAGCTTCACCCCGACAGGTTCTTTCCGGCGGGCGAAGAGACCCGCGCGGTGGCGCGCGCGCTGTTCGCGCGGGTGGAAAAGCTGCCGATCATCTCGCCGCACGGGCATACCGATCCCAAATGGTTCGCGACCGACGCGCCGTTTGAGGACGCGACCAGCCTTCTGTTGTGGCCGGACCACTATCTGCTGCGGTTGCTCTTTTCGCAGGGGATCGCGCTGGAGGCGTTGGGCTATGGCGATCCCAAGGCCGATCGGCGCGCGGCGTGGAAGCTGTTCGCCGCGAACTACCATCTGTTCCGCGGCACGCCCTCGCGGCTGTGGCTCGACCACGTCTTCGCCACCGTGTTCGGATTGAAGGAGCGGCTGAGCGCCGACACCGCCGATCGCTATTACGACGGCATCGGCGCGGCGCTGATGACGCCCGCTTACCGCCCGCGTGCGCTGTTCGAGCGTTTCGGCATCGAGAAGATCGCAACGACGGAAGGCGCGCTGGACGGCCTCGAATACCACGCGCAGACGGCACGCGAATGGCCGGGCCGCGTGATCACCAACTACCGGCCCGACTATGTGATCGACGTCGAGGCGATCGAGGCGCGGGGCGAAAGTTTCACCGCCAACCTGGAACGCCTGGGCGCGCTGACCGGTGAAAATACGGCGACCTGGCGCGGCTATCTGAACGCACATGTGAACCGCCGCGCCTTCTTCCGCGCTCATGGCGCCACCGCGACCGATCACGGCCCGCCGACGGTCGCGACAGCTGACTTGCCGGCGGTGGATTGCCAGGCGCTGCTCGATCGGCTGCTCACCAAACAGCGGCGACCCGGCGACACGGCGCTGTTCTATGCCCAGATGCTGACCGAGATGGCGAAGCTGTCCTGCGAGGACGGCATGACGATGCAGATCCATCCCGGCGTCTACCGCAATCACAATGCGGCGCTGTTCGCGCAATACGGCGCCAATGTCGGCGGCGACATTCCAGTGGCGACCGACTATGTCGCAAAACTGAAACCGTTGCTGGACCGAGTCGGCAACCGCCGCGATCTCACGGTCATCCTGTTCACGCTGGACGAGAGCAACTACGCGCGCGAGTTGGCGCCGCTGGCCGGGCATTATCCCTGCCTGAAGCTTGGCCCCGCCTGGTGGTTCCACGATTCGCCCGAAGGCATGCTGCGCTTCCGTCGCCAGACGACCGAGACCGCAGGCTTCTACAACACCGTCGGGTTCAACGACGACACCCGCGCCTTCCTCTCGATCCCGGCGCGCCACGACCTGGCGCGACGCATCGATGCCGCTTATCTGGCCGAGCTGGTCGTGACGCACCGGTTGGGCGAGGACGAGGCGGCGGACCTGATCGTCGATCTCGCCTACACTCTGCCCAAGGCGGCGTATAAGTTGTGACGGTGAAATAATAACGTGTCATGGCCCGCGAATGCGGGCCACCCAGGTGACGCCGCTCGACCTTCGACGAGTGTGCGCCATGCCCAACTGGATGGCCCGCATTCGCGGGCCATGACAAAGATGGTTGTTGAAAGGCTGCGGCGAAAACTCCATGTCCAAGATCCGATCCGCCCGCGTCATCGTCTGCTCGCCCGGGCGCAATTTCGTCACGCTGAAGATCGAGACCGAGGACGGCGTCACCGGCCTTGGCGACGCCACGCTCAACGGCCGCGAGCTTAGCGTCGCGAGCTATCTCGCCGATCATGTCGTGCCCTGCCTGATCGGGCGCGACGCGCACCGGATCGAGGACATCTGGCAGTACCTCTATCGCGGCGCCTATTGGCGGCGGGGCCCAGTGACGATGTCGGCGATCGCCGCGGTCGATACCGCGCTGTGGGACATCAAGGCGAAGCTCGCCGGGCTGCCGCTCTATCAATTGCTGGGCGGGGCGTCGCGCGAGGGCGTGATGGTCTACGGCCACGCCAACGGGGCCACGATCGAGGACGCGATCGGGGAAGCCGAAAAATACAAGGCCCTGGGCTATAAGGCGATCCGCCTGCAAGCCGGCGTGCAGGGCTTGGCGTCGACCTATGGCGTGTCGAAAGACAAGATGTTTTACGAGCCGGCGGATGCCGATCTGCCGACCGAGAACGTCTGGTCGACGACGAAATATATGCGCGGCGTGCCGGCCTTGTTCGAAGCGGGGCGCAAGGCGCTGGGCGACGACGTGCATCTGCTGCACGACGTGCATCATCGGCTCACACCGATCGAGGCGGGGCGGCTCGGCCGCGATCTGGAACCCTATCGGCTGTTCTGGCTGGAGGACGCGGTGGCGGCCGACAACCAGGCGGGCTTCCGCCTGATCCGCCAGCACACCACCACGCCGCTGGCGGTGGGCGAGGTGTTCAACACGATCTGGGATGCCAAGCAGCTCATCGAGGAACAGCTTATCGACTACATCCGCATGACGGTGGTGCATTCGGGCGGCATCACGCATCTGCGCCGCATTGCGAGCCTCGCCGATCTCTATCACGTGCGCACGGGTTCGCACGGCGCCACCGATCTGTCGCCGGTGTGCATGGCGGCGGCGCTGCATTTCGATCTCTCGGTGCCGAATTTCGGCATCCAGGAATACATGCGCCATACGGCGGAGACCGACGCGGTGTTCCCGCATGCCTACACGTTCGCCGACGGGATGCTGCATCCGGGCGAACAGCCGGGGCTGGGCGTGGACATCGATGAGGCGCTGGCGGCGAAATATCCCTACCGCAGAGCCTATCTTCCGGTGAACCGTCTGGAAGACGGCACGATGTTCAACTGGTGAGCACGCTCGCCGCTCCGCCCGTCTTTCGTCTCGCCGCGCGTGACGGCAATCGTTTGACGTTGGCGAGCGACGGCCCGGCGTCGGCGCATATCTTCGTGCTCGAACACGACATCATCCGCGTGACGGTGCTGCCGGCTGGCGCGCTCAAGCAACCCCGGACATGGGCGATCGCGCCGGGGCTCGAAGACGTTCCGACGGAAGGGCGCGACCGTTTCGACGTGGCGGGCTTTGCGCTGCCGCCCTTCGAAATCGAAGAGCGCGATGGCATGTTGGTCGTGACGACGGCGCGGCTGCGGTTGACGATCAAACTGGCGGGGTTCTTCTGCGCCTGGGACTCGCTCGACGGCGGCACCCGGCATCGCGTGCTGCGCGACCGGCCGACCCAGGCGTATAATTTCGGCTGGTGGGACGAAAAGGTGCACCACTATCTCGTCCGCGATCCGTCCGAGAAATATTTCGGCCTCGGCGAGCGCAGCGGCGAGATGGATCGCGCCGGCCGGCGCTTTCGCATGACCAATGTCGATGCGATGGGCTACAGCGCGAAGAATTCCGATCCGCTCTACAAGCACATCCCGTTCCATATCGCGTGGCGGGCTGACGGCGCGGCGGTTGGACTGTTTTACGACACGTTGTCGGACTGCACGTTCGATCTGGGCTGCGAGCGCAGCAACTATCACGGCCTGTTCCGCTCTTTCGTGGCCGATCACGGCGATCTGGACTACTACGTCATCGCGGGGTCGATGATTGAAATTGTGCAACGCTACACCTGGTTGACGGGCAAGCCGGCGCTGCTGCCGCGCTGGGCACTCGGCTATTCCGGCTCGACGATGAGCTATACCGACAAACCGGATGCGCAGGTCGCGATGATGGAATTCGTCGCCAAATGCGAAGAGCACGACATCCTGTGCGATTCGTTCCACTTGTCGTCGGGCTACACCTCCATCGGTGACAAGCGTTACGTGTTCCATTGGAACCGCGACAAGTTTCCCGACCCGGAAGGCTTCGTGCGCGCCTATGCGCAAAAAGGCGTGCGGCTCATTCCCAACATCAAGCCGGCGCTGCTGCACGATCATCCGCTGTTTGAAGAGGCGCGCGACAAGGGCCTGTTGATCACGGACGGGCAGGGTGAGCCGGAATGGGTGCAGTTCTGGGGCGCGCTCGGCGCCAATCTCGATTTCACCAATCCCAAAACGACTGCGTGGTGGAAGGAGAAGGTGACGACGGCGCTGCTCGACGTCGGCATGGCCGGCACCTGGAACGACAACAACGAGTTCGAGATCGTCAGTCCACGCGCGCAAACCGTCACCGGCCCCGCCATCGCGTCAAAGCCGCTGCAGACCCTGCAGATGCTGCGCGCCTCGCGCGAGGCGCAACGCGCGCACGCGCCGGACAAGCGGCCGATGCTGGTGAGCCGCGCCGGTTTCGCCGGCATGCAGCGCTATGTGCAGACCTGGTCGGGCGACAACTATACGAGCTGGGAAACGCTGAAATACAATATCAAGATGGGCCTGGGCTTGGCGCTGAGCGGCGTGTCGAACAGCGGCCACGACGTCGGCGGTTTCGATGGACCCAAGCCCGACGCCGAGCTGTTCGCCCGCTGGGTCGGCTTCGGGATTTTCCTGCCGCGCTTTTCGATTCATTCTTGGAACACCGATCGGACGGCCAACGAGCCGTGGATGCATCCCGCCGTCACGCCGGCCGTGCGCGACCTGATCAAATTGCGCTATCGTCTGCTTCCCTATCTCTACGATCTGATGTGGCGGCACGCGCGGCACTATGAGCCGATCACGCGGCCGACGTTTCACGACTTTCCGGACGATCCGCGCTGTCTGGCGGAGAACGACGACTTGCTGCTCGGTGGAGCGCTGTTGGTGGCGCCGATCGTCGAACCCGGCGCTGCGGGTCGCGATGTGTATCTGCCGGCCGGCGCGCGCTGGTTCGATTGGTGGAGCGGCGAGGCGTTCGACGGCGGACAAATCGTTTCGCGGCCGGCGCCGTTCGAGCGTCCGCCGCTGTTCGCGCGCGAAGGAAGCGTCGTCGCCCTCAACACCGCCGAGCAGCATTTTGCGGCGCGCGCCGACCGGCGCGGCTTTGCGGTCTTTCCGCTTGCGAACGGTTCACTCGAAGCCGAGGTCTTCGACGACGACGGCGAGAGCGAAGCTTGGCGCGACGGGCGCTATCGGATGTGGCACTTGCGGGTCGACTGCACCGCCGACGCGATCGACATCGCGGTGAGCGCGACCGAGAACGGCGTGGCGGCGCCCTGCGACGTGGAGATCATTCTCCCCGCGCGCGAAACGCGGCGGGTGACGGTGTCGGGTGGCCGACGCGCCTAGTTCCCCACCCAGCCCTGGGCCACGGCGGCGTCGTGGCGGGCCTTTTCGGGGCCGCCCAGCGCCTGGCGGTCGAAACCGATGCGCTTGAACCAGTGGTGCAGTCCGAGCAGGTCGGTGAAACCCATGCCGCCATGCACCTCGGTGGCGGTGCGTGCGACGAAGGTGCCGACCTCGCTCGTGTGCGCCTTGGCATGCGCCGCCATGCGCCGCGCCTCGGTGGGCGTTTCGTCAAAGGCATAGGCCGCGTACCAGATCAGCGCGCGGCACGGTTCGAGTTCGGCGATCATCTCGGCGCACAGATGCTTGACCGCCTGGAACGAGCCGATGACACGGCCGAACTGCTTGCGCTCCTTGGCATAGGCGACGGCCTTCTCGATCATCGCGCCGCCCGCGCCCAGCGTGTCGGCGGCGAGCAGGATGCGGCCGGCATCGATCATGCGCTCCAGCACGGCCGGGCCGTCGCCCGAGGCGAGCGGCTCGGCTTCGACCGAGTCGAAATGCAATTCGCCGACCGCGCGCGTGGCGTCGATGGTGGAGAGTGCGATCTTTTCCAAGCCTTTCGCGTTGGCGTCGACGAGATACAGCGCGCCGAATTTGTCCGCCACGACGAAGATGCCGGCGCCGGCGAAATCGAGTGCGAACAAGGATGTACCGGAGAGCTTTCCGTTCTTTGCAGCGATGCCGGCCTTGTCGCGCGCGCCAGAGGCATGCTCGCTGACCGCGACTGCGGCGATCATATCGCCCGAGGCAAGCTTGGGCAGATAGGTTTTCTTCTGCGCCGCGCTGCCGGCGCCGAGCAGCGCCAGCGGCGCCATCGCTGACGAGGCGACGAACGGCACCGGCGCGACATGGCGGCCGAACGTCTCGGCGGCCAGCGCCGCATCGAGCAGCTTGAGGCCCATGCCGCCGAACTCTTCGGGGATCAAAATGCCCGTGACGCCCAGTTCGGTGATCGCCTTCAGCACCTCGGCGGCGAGGCCGTCCTTTGCCGTGCGCACCCGCTCGAGCGGGCAGACGCGCGCGAGCGTCTTGTCCAGGCTCTCCTGCATCATCGTCTGGTCGGTGGTGAGGCCGAATTCCATGCTCAGGCCTTCGCCAGTTTGGGTTCGCGCGGCATCCCTAAGCCGCGTTCGGCGATGATGTTCTTCTGGATCTGCGCCGTGCCGCCGCCGATGATGAGGCCCAGATCGAACATGTAGCTCCACTGCCAATGTCCGTTGTTGCGCAGGTGCGGCGTGGCGCCATAAAGAACTCCCAGTTCGCCCAGCGCATCGATCGCGAAGGCCGCGAGCTGGTGATTGAGCTCGCAGCCCATCAGCTTGACGATCAACCGCGCCACGCCGAGGTCCTCGCCCTTGATGCCGGCGGTGAGCAGGCGCAACCCGTGGTACTCCATCGCATGCACGCGTGCCTGCAGCCTTAAGAGGCGGTCACGATAAACCGGGTTGTCCATCAACCGCGAACCGTCGACGGTTTCCGCGCGCATCAATTCGATCAGCGCCTTGAGCCGCGTGCCGGCCTGGTTGGGATCGCCCAGCATGCCGCGCTCATGCTTGAGCGTCGCGTTCGCGACCAGCCAGCCCTGGCCGCGGCCGGCGACGACGCTGGTCTTGGGCACGCGCACATCGGTGAAGAACACCTCGTTGAACTCGGCGCGGCCGGTCATGGTGACCAGCGGGCGCACGTCGATGCCCGGCGTCGTCATCGCGAACAGCAGGTAGGAAATGCCCTCGTGCTTGGGCTTGTCGGGTTCGGTGCGCACCAGGCAGAACATCATGTCGGCTTGCGCGGCGGTGGAGGTCCAGATCTTCTGGCCGTTGATGACGAAATCATCGCCGTCCTCCGTCGCGCGCGTCGTGAGCGACGCAAGGTCGGAGCCGGCGCCCGGCTCGCTATAGCCCTGGCACCAGACGATCTCGCCGCGCAGGGTCGGTGCGATGTATTTCTGCTTCTGCTCCTCGCTGCCGACTTCGAGCAGGGTGGGCACCAGCATGGAGATGCCTTGATTGCTCATGCCGGTGGGCAAGCCAAGCGCGATGAATTCCTCCGCGATGATGCGCGATTTCAAGACGTCCGGCGCCGCGCCATAGCCGCCATAGTCTTTCGGGATGGTGCGCGCGGCGTAACCGTGCTCGATCAGAAGGCGTTGCCAGGCGCGCATGTCGCCGGCGGGCGGCGCGCGATCACCGAATTTGACCGCGAAAGCGCGGATCTCGTCGCGAAAGGCTTCGTGTTCGGGAGAGTAGGAGAGGTCCATTGCGCCATCGTTGCCACTTTTCCTCCCCCGCTGGTGCGGGGGAGGTGCCGAGCGCAGCGAGGAG
>Ga0265320_10000354_pt1 | contig 37387 bp, 30 predicted proteins | sample 4827metaG_FD_202087 | JGI IMG/M metagenome (GOLD analysis project Ga0265320, IMG submission 202087) | Rhizosphere microbial communities from Carex aquatilis grown in University of Washington, Seatle, WA, United States - 4-8-27 metaG | ecosystem: Host-associated > Plants > Roots > Rhizosphere >... | reverse complement strand
GAACCACGGCGTGCACGTTCCGTCGGTGTTCGGCGGATCGTCGTTCGAGCACGTCGAGCCGCACACGTCGGGCACGTCCTGGACGCAACGCTGACTCCAGGCGACGGGGTTCGGTGGACTCGCCGAGAGCGTCGTCGGGGGGCCTTCACACAACGACGCGTTCGGCGTCACGCAATCATCGTCGTTCCAGGTGCCGTTGGTGTTGAAGAGGATCTCGCCGCAGTCCTCGTTGTTGCGAGCGTTGTCGGGCGAGAATGAGCCCCAGTTGTTGTACAGACCGCCGACCGGATGACCCGTGTAGTTCCCCGACCAGAACTGCGTCGTACCGTCGGGCCACATCCACTTGCCTTCGATCTGGATGTCGTTGTGCCCAATCCAGGTGACGTCCGTCGTGAGGCTCCGGGCGAAAGTATTTTCCGCGGCGCTGCTGATCGTCGCGAGATCCCAGGCCGTCCGAACGCCGCCTTCGAGTCCCGCGCCGAGCGACCGGCAATTGGCGCGAGCCGACGCCCAATTCTGCATCGTGCTCACGTACTCGTAGCAGTCGTTTCCGTTGCTCACTTGCCCGGACGCGCAGTGGCACGTGCGCGGCGCGCAGCTCGAGCCGACGAGCGCGATGCAGCTCGAATCCCAGAGCGTCGTGCAACACGAGGGTTTCTGCGCGCACACCGTCGCGACGCAGGGATCGCACGCGGTCGGCGACGCCGCGAGCGCACCGCCTTCGACACAGGGATCATGAGCGCACGTGCTCGTCGAGGCCGTTTGACAACAACTCGGGTCGGCCGCGCAGATCTCGGTCGCGCAGGAATCGCAGCCGCTGGTGAGTGAACTGCCGATCACGCAAAGCCCGTGAGCGCAGCTCCCGGACGACGGCCCCACGCAGTGCATGTCGAACTGGCAGTCGGCGCGGACCGAACACGGCTGATTCACCCCGTCGCCGAGCAAGGCGGGCGGATACCCGAACGACGACCCTGTCTTCCAGGCGAAGCCGTTGGGGCCCGCATCGGGAACGAGGGAAGCATCGATGTAGTTCGGTCCGAGACCACCCCCTTCGGGGACCTCGGTGAACTGACGACAATAGGGGTTGCAAGGATTGTCGCGGCACGCTTGGGCGCTACTGAACGAGAGCGCACGAACGCCGCCGGCCTTCGCCGGCAACGCCGCGGTCTGGAAGAGATCGCCGCCTCCACACGAGGACCAACTTCCGTTCACGCAGGCGGCTTGGCCCTTGTAACAAGTGAGCACGCCGCCGTGGTTGCCGACGGTCTCGTAACAGGGCTCGGTCGTTCCACTCGTGCATGGCGCGCCGACGGACGGATTGCGCCCAGTCGCGCCGCCGCCCACGTTCGGCAACGGCTCACCGCTCGAACAGGCCGCAGCCCAGACGAGGACGCCGAGGACGGTGCAGATCCACACCCTCGCCCAGAAAACGCGACGCGACTCCGACAGGGATCGACCCGCCGTCATGAGCCTCCCCGAGTGCTCTCGCGTTCGCGCGGTCCGGCCATGTTACGAAAGAGAGTAGCATGGGCCGCGATTGTGTCGGCACCTGCGGCCGAGATTTGCCCGAAATTCGAGCTCTCTCACCCAGCCCCAGGATCTTTGGAAAGATTCCGGAGCGTCCCTCGACCTTGCTCCTAGCGCCGCGCGAAGGGCGCCCGACCGGCGTAGACGCCCCCTTCACCGAGCTCGTCGGCGATGCGAAGGAGTTGATTGTACTTCGCGACCCGATCGCTCCGGCAGAGGCTCCCGGTCTTGATTTGACCGGCGTTCGTCGCAACGGCGAGATCGGCGATGAAGGTATCTTCGGTTTCGCCGGAGCGGTGCGAAATGACCGACGTGTAACCGGCGCTGGTCGCCATGCGGATGGTGTCCAGGGTCTCGCTGACCGAGCCAATCTGGTTCAGCTTGATGAGAATCGAATTGGCGATGCCACGCGAAATGCCGTCGGCGAGGCGCTCCTTGTTCGTGACGAACAGGTCGTCCCCGACGAGCTGCACGGTCTTACCGAGCTTCTCGGTGAGGAGCGCCCAGCCTTCCCAGTCGTCTTCGGCAAGGCCGTCTTCGATCGTGACGATCGGATATTTCTTGGCGAGGTCGGCGTAGATCGAGACCAGCTCGTCGACGGGTCGCGGCTTGCCGTCGAACGTGTAGCGCTTGGTCGCCTTGTCGTAGAACTCGCTCGAAGCCGCGTCGAGACCGAGCGCGATTTGCTCGCCGGGCTTGTACCCCGCGTGTTCGATCGCGCGGAGGATCCGCTGGACGGCTTCTTCGTTCGAACCGAGGCGCGGCGCAAAGCCGCCTTCGTCGCCGACGGCGATCGTGAGGCCGTCTTTTTTCAGGTCCTCCTTGAGCGTGTGAAACACTTCCGTCCCCGCGCGGAGTGCTTCGCCAAACGTCGGGAACGAGAGCGGCAGGATCATGAATTCCTGCACTTCGAGACCGTTGTCGGCGTGTTTGCCGCCGTTCAAGATGTTCATCATCGGCGTCGGCAACACGCGCGCCTGGGCGCCGCCGAGATAGCGCCAGAGCTGAATGCCGAGCGTGTCGGCCGCGGCACGCGCCACGGCCATCGACACCGCGAGGATGGCGTTCGCGCCCATCTTCTTCTTGTTCTTCGTGCCGTCGACTTCGAGGAGCCGCGCGTCGATGCCCGCTTGATCGAGAGCGGACATGCCGAGGACGACCGGACCGAGGTGCTCCTTCACGTTCACGACGGCTTTGGAGACGCCCTTACCGAGATACCGCTTCTTGTCGCCGTCGCGGAGCTCCACCGCCTCGTGCTCGCCCGTCGACGCGCCGCTCGGGACGGCCGCGCGCCCGAACCCGCTCTCGGTGAACACTTCGGCTTCGACGGTGGGATTGCCACGCGAATCGAGGATTTCGCGCGCGGTGACTTCGATGATCTCCGGCATCGCCGGGCGATATCACGGTGCGGTTCGGCGAGCGATACCGAACGACGGGTCCGGCGCGACCGAGGCCGCAACGAAGCCGAAACGCGGGCGGCGCGCCTTCAGGGAGGATCGACGGTCGCCGCGTCGGCGCCGTCGATGCCGGCGTCCAAGGTTCCGTCGATGCAATCGCCCCAGTCGCCTTCGGCGCAGATCTGGATTCCGTGGAAGCACGACACGATGCCGCCGTGGGTCGGCAAGTTGTACTTGCACGCTCGTCGAGTTCCGTCCGTGCAGGGCGCCGGCGGGACGACCGTCGTGGTCGACGTCGACGTCGGGTTCGGCGTCGGCGTCGGCTCGTCGCCGATCCCGGTGTTGGTCGTCGGAGAGCCGCCTCCGCATGCCGTGGCGAACACGAGAGCGAGGCCGCCCCCTAGAACGAGAGCCATGGATCGGACGGTGAGGAGCGATTCGACGAGGCGCATGAGTGTTCCAACTTTCAAAGATGGCATGCCAGAACGCGCTTCGCACGCGCGTTCGAACGATTCTCTCGAACGTACATCGTCAATCATTTCACACACGCACAGCGTCGCACGGTGAACGTTCTTGCGTGCGCTTTCCGCTCCGCGGATCCGCCTTTTCCGTCTCGGTCGATCGGATTGAAATGAGGGCACGCTAAGCGTGCGAATCCCCGTCGCAGTGAGGGCGCGTGGGCCCCGGCGTTGCTCAGCAACCGGACGGTGTGCGAGGCGCGACGCCGGGGGTCGTCGGAGTGACGCCTTGGTGGGATTCGCCGGTCACGGCGCCTACAGCGGACGCCTCCTCCGCCTCGGCGGACTTCCGGCGACGGCGCTCGTCGAGTGACTCGTAGGCGACGACGATCTTCTGCACGAGGGGATGCCGCACGACGTCCGCGTCGGTGAACTCGCAGACGGCGATGCCCTCGATGTTGCGAAGCAACTCGCGCGCTTCGCGGAGACCACTGCGCGACCCGGACGGCAGATCCGTTTGCGTCATGTCGCCAGTGACGATCGCTTTCGAACCGTAGCCGAGCCGCGTGAGGAACATGCGCATCTGCTCGCTCGTCGCGTTCTGCGCTTCGTCGAGGATGACGAACGAATCGTTCAACGTGCGACCGCGCATGAACGCGAGCGGCGCGACCTCGATGTGTCCGCGATCGCGGAGCTGCTCGACCTTGTCGAAGTCGAGCATGTCGTTCAGCGCGTCGTAGAGCGGCCGCAGATACGGATTCACCTTCTCGGCGAGATCGCCGGGGAGAAACCCGAGCTTCTCTCCCGCTTCGACGGCGGGTCGGGTCAGGACGATGCGCTTCACTTCGCGTTTCATGAGCGCACTCGCAGCGACGGCCATCGCGAGATAGGTCTTGCCGGTGCCGGCAGGCCCGATGCCGAACGTGAGATCGTGGGTCCGGATCATCTCGACGTACTGACGCTGAGTCGGACCCTTGGGAACGACCGGCCGCCGCCGGGGCGACACGAGGACGACCTCGTCGAGGAGATTGGTCAGGCTCGCGGTGGGGTTCCCGCGCAACGAGCGCAGCGAGTGGGCCACGTCGTTCGGCCCGATCTCGACGCCTTTTTCGACCAAATGGGCCGCGTCGCTCAGAAACCGATGCGCGACGCGCACGTCCGGCTCGTCGCCCGAGAGGAAGATCGTGTTGCCCCGCAGGCTGACGTCCGCCCCGCTCTGACGGGCGAGCTCACCGAGCAACCGACTCTGGGGGCCCGAAAGCGCCAAAAGGACCGACGTGTTCTCGACTTCGAGGTTCGCGCTGAACGGCGCGGCGGTACCCATCTACGGTGAGTCTAACACCGAATTTATAGAACCGAAGACGCCGTGGGGACGTTTTTGGGTCGTTTTGCGTCCGGTTCCGGCAGGTTGGGGCGGCCCGAAAGTTGGCCGGACCCGGCGTGACTCGGTAACCGGGAACGCGATGCGCTCCTACGCTAGGTGGATCGGCATTGGGGCCGCCGTCGGGATCATTTCTGCCCTGGTTCCCGTGGTCCAGGGACGCATCGTCCTGCACGACGTCTCCGGGCCGCTCGCGAAACTGACGAGCACCGTGAGCCCGCCCGAAGTCGGGCCGCCGAGCTTCGAGGGTCTCGACCTGACGTCGCTCACCGTCTTGCCACGACGGGTGACCGCGCCGCTCTCGGCCGGTCGCACGGCAGAGCTCACGCTCGACCCGGACGTCCAGCAGTCGACGCAGGCGATCATGGATCGCTACGGCTTGCCCGAGACCGGCGCCGTCTTGATGGAGGTGAAGACCGGGCGCCTCCTCGTTTACGCGAGCCACGTGAACGAAGGGAAACCGTACGACGTGAACATTCGCGCGACGGCTCCGTGCGCGAGCGTGTTCAAGGTCGTGACGAGCGCCGCGCTCATCGAAGACGCGGGCCTGAACGGCTCGACCGAGCAATGCTATCGCGGCGGCAAGAGCCAGATCCTCGCCGACGAATTGGTCGACGATCCGAAGCGCGACAAATGGTGTTCGTCGCTCGGCGGCGCGCTCGGTCGAAGCATCAACGTCGTGTTCGCGCGCCTCGCGCAGAAGCATTTGAAGCCCGCCGAGCTCGGCGCCATGGCGGGCTCGTTCGGGTTCGGCGCGCCGATCCCGTTCGCCGTCGCGAACGATCCGCCGAAGATCGACGTCCCCGACGATCGCACCGAGTTCGCGCGCACCGCGGCCGGCTTCTGGCACACGACGCTCTCACCGCTCGCCGCGGCGCTGCTCGCGCAAACGGTGGCCAACGGCGGCGTCGCGCTCGAGCCTCGCATCGTCGATCGCGTCGTTCAGGGCAAAGACGAAGTGTGGAAGGAGAACCGACCGCCCCGCGTGCTCCGGCGCGCGGTGCGTCCCGAAACTGCCGCCGAGCTCGGCAAGATGATGCGCGAGACGGTCGCGGCGGGGTCGGCGTTCAAGAGCTTCCACGACAAGAGCGGCGAGCCGTACCTCGGGAACATCGCGGTCGCGGGCAAGACCGGAACCCTGACCGACCACGCCACCGACCAGTACTACACGTGGTTCATCGGATACGCGCCGGCCGACGACCCCGAGGTGGCCGTGTCGGTTTTGGTCGTCAACACACCTATCTGGCAGATCAAGGCCGCCGACTTGGCGCGTGACGTACTTCGCACCTATTTCGCTTCTCGGGGCCATTCTGGGGTGCGGCGTCCGTGAAATATCGCGCGGTAGTGCCTCTGCTTGGCGGGGGCACCGGGCTCGCGTTGCTCGACGCGCCACGCCGAGATGGGCGGCCGGCCCATAGCTCGGAGCCCGGCGATGGGCGGAAACCCGCTGGAGGCTAGTGCCCCCACGCCGATCCGACGCGGATGGAGATGCGCGACCGGGGTCAGGTTGCTAGAGTGAGAGCCGTGCAGGTAGTGCTTCGGAAGCTGGGTCGAGGCTCGAGGGCCGTATCGGGTCGTTTGGTTCGCGCACCACGAAAAGGCTCCGTCGTGGTGATCGAGTTTTCCGACGGCATGCATGAGTACGTCACGACACCGGTGAAGCGCGTGCTCCGCCTCGCGCCGCGCGACGTGTTCTACATCGAGACCGTCAATAGCCGTTACCGCCTCGAAGTTCGCGACACCGAGCGCTCGCTCGATGACGCCTCGAGCGGCTGATCCGGTTCGTTAACACCCGGCTTCGAAACGTCGAAGCGCTGGCGTTTCGGTCCGGAGTCTTGTATCCCCTCCCGGTCCGCGTGGCACAGGGCCGAGGACGAGCGTGAAAAAACCATGGGACGATTCGACCGCCGCAATTCGAAGAAGATGAAGCGCCGCCGCGCGCAAGCCAAGAAGCACGACCGTGAGCGTCGTGCTCACGCGAAGCCCGCGCCCGCACCGACGCCCACGAAAAAGAAGAAGGCGAGCAGCTAGCTCGCCCGCTCGCGCTCCGGTCGTCTTCGACGACCGTGCCGGCGCTCAGCGAATCGTCTTCGACGCGAACTGCACGTCCGCCGTGGGTTCGCTGTCGAGGCGCGCGACGGGTTCGCCGAAGAGGCCGAGATCGCCGCCGACCCGGCGTTCGCGCACGATCTCCCAGCCCTTGCCCTCCGAAACGCCGCGCCACGTCTGCTCGACGCGCGTCTGACGGAGGAGATCCTCGTCGAGTCGCATCCACTCGAAATTGACGACGACCGTCGCGTTCTCGGCGTCTTTCATCGTCACGCCGGTGAGCTCGAGATCGAGCACCCGGACGTCGCTGCCCCATTTGGCCCGCCGTTTTGCGATCGTCTCGCGAGCCCCGTCGGCGCTGTGCATGAGGATGGGCTCGAGCGTGCCGAAACGGCTCGCAGTGTTCACGTCGCGCGCCACGTCGGCCACGCGCTGGCTCGGCGGAGGCGCAGCGAAGCACGCCGGCGTAGCGAGAAACCAGAGGGCGTGAACGAGCTTCGCACGGCGCATCCCCCGGCCGTAACAGAGGCGTCCAGTTCGGGAAAGAAAACGGCGCTCTCGTCGTCGCCGGGCGATCGCGTCGTGACGACCGCGTCTCAGAACGTCGCGGCCGCGACGAGATACGACTGCAAGCCGGGCACCGCGAAGGCGCCGAATCCCTTGGCGACACCGAAGCGCAACCCGGTGTCGAGAAAGTACCCGAGGGTGAACGCGAGCGAGAGCTCGCCGCCCACGCCCACGTGGTACGCGCGCAGCGGATCCTTCCCGTCGATCTGGTCGTACGCGCCTCCGTAGTCGCAAAAGACGGTCCCGGCGAGGGTGCGCAAGAGGAACGGCAACGTGCTCACGCCGCGCTCGATGATCGCGATGGGGAACCGGTACTCGAGATTCGCGAGGTTGTACTGCCGCCCGAAGAACGCACCCGGCGGATAGCCGCGCAGCACGAACGCGCTCTGAACGGCGCCGTTCACCGCGGCGTCGAGCGCGTTCTGATCGGCGAACCCGCCTGAGTAATAGAGGCCGCCGACGGGGAACGTCCCGGTCGACGCACCGCCGGACAGCGCGAGTGCGAACACGTGGTGCGAGAGCCACGGAGCGAGCAAGTAACCGATCGCGCGACCTTGGAACGCGAGCAGCGTGCGCTCGCTACCGGTCGCGAGGTCCGCGAAATCGGAGCTCGCCGAGAGAGAGAACCCGCGCTCGTTGCTGATGCCGTACAAGGACCCGTACGCGTTGCTGTACGACCACCCCGCGTGCACCGATCCGAGGAAGCCCTCGAACGGCGTCGAGACCGGGAGCGCGTCCGGATCGAGCGGCGACGCTGCCGCCGGCAGGTTCGATGCGTAGTGGCTCGCCGAATACGCGAGGCTCACCGTCTGGCTGTCGAACTCGCCGGGGAGCGTGTAGCTGAGGCCCGTGCTCGCGGTGAGCACTTCGTCCCGCACGGCGATCGTCTTCCCGTCGACGACGACGGACGGCGCGGGCACGATCGAGCGCGACGCTTCGATCTGGAGCGCGACCGGGAGGCGATTGTACGAGTACGCGAGCGAGCCGGTGACCTCGGAGGCGCGTGAGTAATAGGTGAGGTTCGCCGCGACGGAGTGATCGCCGACGATGTCCGAGCCGGTCGCGCCGAGCGTGAACGCGGGACCGAATACGCCCGAGGCGTAGTTCACCGAGTACGTGTACGGGCCGAGCGTCGGCAACGGGTTGTACGCCACGACCGGCCAATTTCGATTGCTGGGGTCCTCGGGCGGCGCGGGATGCGCGTCGACGTAAGGTTCGACCGGCAAGAACGTCGCGGCGTCGAGCGGCATCGAGAACAGGTCGAAGCCCTTCGACGTGTACCCGACGTACACGAGCGCTTTGCCGTCCGGCGACGCCTCGGGCATGTAAGCGCCGTTCAAGACGTTGGTGACCTGGCGCAAGGTTCGCGCCGCGACGTCGTACGCGTACACGTTCGCGATCCCGGTGCGATCCGAGCTGAAGAGCACCGTGCGACCGTCGGGCGTCCACGACGGCTCGACGTCGAGCGCGCGGTCGTGCGTGACGTCGATGAAGCTCCCGGTGGCGACGTCGACGATGCGCACGTCGCGATAGCCGCCCCGTGTCCACGCGCTGTACGCGACGCGGGTGCCGTCCGGCGAAAAGCGCGGCGTGTAGGCCTGTTCGTACCGCGCGCTCGCGACGAGACGGCGCGCGTTCACGAGGCCGCCGGCGGGCGACACGTCGGCGATGCGGAGCGTCGTGGTCCCAACGTGGTTCGTGACGAACACCACGCGGCCCCCGTCCGCGCTCACGTCGGGGCTCCGTGCGCGGAGGCCCACGGTCAAGCGTTCGCGCACGGTGTGGCCGTCCGGCGCGTCGTGGCCGAGCGCCCGGCGGAAGAGATCGTCGAAATCGTGAAAGCGGCGGGACGGCGCGACGCTGTCGAAGACGAACCCGCAGTCCGCGTCGAACGAGGCCGTTCGCGGATTGCCGTTCGCGCGCGTGACGAGCTCGAGGCGGCCTTCGTCGGCGCGGCTTCCGGCGAGCGGAAGCCGGTAAAAGCCGGGCGGTCGTTGTCCGTCGTCACGGAAGTAGAGCAGCTCCTCGCCGTCACCCTCGCCTTGGCCGTCGCGAGTGCGCGCGCAGCGCGGAACGAACCGCGGGCTCGTCGCGACGCGCCCGCCGTGCGTGAGGCGCGTGCCCTCGCGGAGACCGCGGCTCCGTACCGCGTCGGCTTCTACCCGGTACTTCTCCTTCAGCGTCGCGACGAAGGCTCGGTAGAGCTCGGGATACGTCCGGCCCGTCGCGCGCCGGATCGCGCGGTTGATGCCCCAGGGGATCGGGTTGTTCCCGTAATCGGCCGCGACGGCGGCGAACGTGTCGAGACCGTACGTGTCGAGAATGAAGCCGTAGAAACGGCCGCCGTAGAGATACCAGAGATCGCCGCTCGGCCACCGCCGCACGTCGTGACTGATCTCGTCGAGACCGGCGATGTTGCCTTCGAGGACGTCGGCGCGAAGATACATATCGTATTGCGACGAGCGGAGACGACCGCCGCTCGTGAACTTGCTCTCCATCGCGACGGCGAGGCCCTCGAGGAGCCAATGCGGCTGCACTTCGTTCGGCGCGTACGTCTTACCGACGAGCGCGTTGATGATCGCCGCTGGACCGGAAATGTTGTCGATGTGAAAGATGTGCGTCTGCTCGTGCGTGAGCAGCTCCAGCGACCAATCGTCGTAGTCGGCGAGCGGCGATAGATCGTCGGGAGCCGAAACGACGAGTCGAATCGCGTTGTACGGCACGCCCGACGCGGAGCCGTTCGCGGCGTCGGATTCGTCTTCGAGGAGCACGTGAGTCATGTCGGGCGGCGCCGCGCCGACGGGCCCGATCAGCCGCCCTCGCACGGTCTCCGCTAGCGTCGCGGTGCGCTGCGCGAGCTCTTCGAGACCCGCGTGGTAGTGCACGCGAAAATGGGGCGTCTGGACCGTGAACCACTGTAGGTACGGATCCCCGGCGCGAGCCGTTCGCCCGACGAGCGCGACGGCAGCGAGCGCGAAGACGGCCCGCGCGCGCGAGCCGCGAGCCGTCACAGATCGTCGTGGAAGAGAGGTTCGCGATTGCGAACGTACCGGTAGACGAGCTGCCGGCCTTCGGGCGTGATCTCGGTGAATTGCGCGCCGAAACCGGGTGGCGCCTCGAGGCCGCTCGCGCTCGAGAGCGGCGCTTCCCGCGTCCATCGTACGACGCCCTTGGCCTGGAACTCGTACCCGCCCGGCATGGTCACGTGAATGAGGAGTTCGCGACCGATGAGCGGGATCTGATAGGTGGCGATGAAGATGCCGCCCGAGTCGATGACGTCGTTGCCGCTCAGGCCTTTGTAGAAGTTCGTCGCACTGTGAACGCCGAGCTCGGCGTCGACGCGGACGAGGCCGGTCGCCGCCAGGGGCGCAGCGGCGGCTTGTTGAGCCGCCGGCGCAACCCGAGCGGCTTGCGGGGGCGCGGCTTGCGGCGCACGTTGCTGCGGCGGCGGCTGATACTGCGGCTGAGGCGGCGCTTGGTACTGCGGTTGAGCCGGCGGCGGCGCTTGGTACTGCGGCTGAGCCGGCGGCGGAGGTGCGGCGGCGCGCGGGGAAGCCGCGGGAGGTGCGGCGGCGGGCATGGTGCCGAAGCTCGCGGGCGCCACCTGCGTGAGACCGTGAACGAGGCCAAGGGAGCCGGCGACGGCTTCGATGGCTTGCATCACCGCGGGGTGATTGCTCGCATCGGCTTGAAGCGCGCCGAGAGCACGGCGCACGGATTCGAGCGCCTGCGGAGCGGATTGAGCCCGGGTCGCGCCGCCGCTGGCCTCGATCTGGTGGAGCGCGCTCATCGCGTGGGCCACGGGCTCCGCGACGTTCAGCAGCGCAGCGGGGACCCCCGGCGACTGCAGCGCAGCGAGCCCCTGAGCGAGACGCTCTCGGGCAGTTCGGGCCATGTTGACTGGGTCGCTCATCCGTCCTCCTAGGGACCTGTTATCCTATAACACTAAGCCTATCCGAGCCGCCAAAGCGAGGGCGAACGGGCAGGACGTGATCGTCGTCGTGGGCGATGAAGCGGTGGGCAGGCACCGACCAGCGGGCACCGAAAAGTTGGTCCGTCGTGGGCCTGGCTGATACCTCGATGCCATGGTGCGCGCTGCGAGCGGCGGCTCATTTCGGCCGATGCTGCGAACGGGGGAACGTTTCGACCCCGACGCCGCCCGTCGCCCGCTTTTGGTCTTCGAAGACGTCCACAAGGCGTATCGAGCCGATAGTCCGGTGCTGCGCGGCCTCCGGCTGCAGATCGAGCGCGGCGAGTTCGTGTTCTTCACGGGCCCGTCGGGCGCGGGCAAGAGCACCCTCCTTCGCCTCCTTTATGCGGCCGAGTCGGTCGACGACGGACGGATCTTGTTCATGGGGCGCGAGATCGGACGGCTCCGTCCGGAGTCGATTCCCTACCTACGCCGCAACATCGGGATCGTGTTTCAGGACTTCAAGCTGATCGGGAACTTCAGCGTCTGGCAAAATGTCGCCCTGCCGCTCGAGGTGCTCGGTGTGCCGGCGCGCCTCATCCGCACGCGGGTCGGCGAGGTGCTCGAACGTGTCGGGCTCGGGGGCCGTGGCGCGGAGCGTGCCGACACGCTGTCGGGCGGCGAGCAGCAACGCGTGGCCGTCGCGCGTGCCATCGTCGGCGAACCCGCGCTCGTCCTCGCCGACGAACCGACGGGCAATCTCGATCCGCTCCTGGCGATCGACATTCTCGGTTTGTTCGAGGACATCAACGAGACGGGCGCGACGGTGCTCTTCGCGACGCACGATCGTTCGCTGCTCGATATCCGTCCTCATCGGGTCATCGTGCTCGACGAGGGCAAGGCGACCGACGCGCCGTACGGTCTGGGCGGCGGCGCCGAGCTCGACGGCCTCGAAGTCGCTTAGACGACTCTTGGGACGACCTCCGGGGTGAAGAAGACACGATGACTCCTCTCGAACGAGCATGGCGCGGCGGCAAAAGCGACTTCCGCATGCACGTGCTCAGCATCTTCAGCGTGTCGGTCGCCTTCGTTTGCATGGCGGCGGCGCTCCTCGTCGTGGTCAACGTCGAGGCGCTCCGCGATACCTGGGCGAAGTCGGGGCGCGCCTCCGTCTATCTGCGACCGGACGCGACGCGCGCGGCCGCCGCGGAGATCGAGCAAGCCCTCGTCGCGACGCCCCACGTGCGCTCGGTGCGTTACGTCTCCGCGGACGACGCGCGCAAGGAAATCCTCGCCGATCGAACGGACCCGATCCTCGCCGAGCTCCCGTCGGAAGCGTTTCCCACATCGCTCGAGGTGATGCTCGACGACGACACGGCCCAGACCGGCGTCGACAAGCTCTCCGCGACGCTTTCGTCCTTGCCGGCAGTGGAATCCGTCGAGACGTACCAGTCGTGGACCGAACGGCTGGGTTCGCTCCTCCGTGCGGGGCTCACTGCCGCGGGGCTCCTCGCGGCCGTCGTGCTCGCTGCCGTCGCGAGCGTGGTCGCGTCGACGATCCGGCTCAGCCTCCAGCGCCGTCGCATCGAGGTCGAGGTGCTCAAGCTGGTCGGCGCCACGGACGAGTACGTGCGGCGTCCCTTCGTCATCGAAGGGGCCATTCAGGGTGCCCTCGGCTCGGTCGTCGCGGTGATCCTGTTGTTCGGGCTCTTTCTCATCGTGCGCACGCGGTTCGACGCGGAGCTCACGGTGCTGGTCGGCATCACGCCGAAGTTTCTGCCCTGGTACGTCTCCTTCGCGATGGTCGCGACCGGATGCGTGCTCGGCGCAGGCGCGGCGTACGCGAGCCTCCGGCGGCTCCTGTCCGTATGACCGTGATGAACGCGCCGCGCCGGCTCTTCGCGCTCGTCTCGCTGTCGACCGCGTCGGCGTTCGCGCTCCCGAACGCCGGACCGGACCCCGCGACGGGCGCCATGCCCGCTACCGTCGGGGACGTCGCGCAAGTGCTCGAACGGGTGCGCGAGGAGGATCAGAAAGCTTCGGGGCGGCTCGCCACGCTCGCCGTCGAGGCCGGCCAAGTGCACGCGCTGCTCCTCGCGCGCGGACGGATCTACGTGAAGATGGCGCGCGCCGGGCTGCTCCCGGTCGGCGGCGGCATCGACGCCTTGGTCGACCATGCGTCGCACCTCGAACGACTCCGGAGGGCTCTGTCGCGCGACCTCGGACGCGAGCGCGCGATCGCCGCGGAGCGGATCGACCTCGCGAAACAGCACGCTTCCCTCTCCGATCGTCGCGATGAGCTCGCGACCGAGCAAGCGGCGCTCGCCCGCTCGAACGCCGCGATCCTCGCCGCGGAGGATCGCGAAACGGCATTCCGGCACGCTTTCTCGAGCTCCGGCGAAGTCGCCGCGCACACGGCGGTGTACGGGTCGGGCTTCGGTCCGATGGATCCGAGCGATCTCGCCGGCGGGTTCGTCGCGCAGCGCGGGCGCTTGCCGTTCCCGATCGAAGGGCGCGTCGAGATCCGCCCGACCCGGCTCCCGAACGCGGACGGGCCCGGCTTGTTCATGCTCGCGCCGATGGGCGCGGTCGTCCGCACGGTGTACCCGGGTCGCGTCGCCTTCGCCGACGAGTACGCCGACTACGGCCGCGCGGTGATCCTCGACCACGGCGGCGGGTACTACACGGTGAGCGCGAACCTCGACGCCGTCGACGTCAAGGTCGGCGACGAGCTCGGCGGCGGCGAACGGCTGGGGACGGCCGGCCAAGGTGCGACCGGAACGGGCCTCTACTTCGAGCTCCGTCACGGAGCCGACACGCTCCGGGCGGGCCCTTGGTTCGGTATCTAGCGAGCTTCCGAAGACCGGTTCACTTCGCACGCAACTCGGCTCCGGGCGCGACCGAACGGCGGTCATGGACGGCCAAGCGAAGACCGCCGCTCGCCCGAGCCCGAGCTCGACCCGTTCCGCGATTTGGCGCGGCCGAGAACGAGCCCGGGCGCCCGGCAGGGAATTCGGTAGGATGCGGCCATGGGCGTAGACGGTATCGGCAGGGGCGGCGGACGCCCGATCGACGGCGTGGGCCCCGGCGACCCGGTAGCCCCGAGCGACGTCGCGGAGGTCTCGCACTCGGGGTCGCGCGCCGAAGGCTCCGAACGGCTCCTGGGAAGTCCGGCGCTTCAGCAGCTCGAGCGCGGCGAGATCGACCTCGACGGGTACCTCGACGCCCGGGTGAAGGACGCGGTCGGGCATCTGGAAGGGCGGTTGCCCGCCGCCGAGGTCGACTTCATCAAGCAAACGCTCCGCGAAGAGCTGTCGTCCGATCCGGTGCTCATGGAGCTGGTTCGGCGGACGACGGGCGCTACGACCACGTCGCGCGCCGGATGACGCCGGGCGCGGCGGTTCCCTCGGAGTCGCTGGATGGCTCGGTTCGGCCGTAGCCGTCCGCGAGGGGTGGTCCCGCTCGCCGACACGTTGGTGTCGGCCGGCCGGCGCGACACTCAATTCGGCGTCCTCGCGCGCTCGCTGCTCGCCGCCGAGGAGCTCGGGCTCGTGGTGCCCGAAACGTGGGTCGTCTCCGCCGACGTGTTCCGTCACGTCGTCCACGCGCGGCTTCCGCCCGCGCACGATCCGAGCTCGCTGCTCCGCGTGATCCAGCGGCCGATCGGCATCGAGCGCGCCGCGCGCGCGCGCGAACGCCTGCTCGCCGCGGAGCTCGACACCGATCTGGAACGAGAGCTCGACACGGCCTACGAGGCGCTAGCGGAAACGGCACGCTGGGGTCTCGCCGTCCGGGCGAGCGCGCTCTTGCCCGACGCCGGCATCTCGCGGGCGGCGGGCTTGTCGCGAACCGAGCTCGCGATCACTTCTCGAGAAGAATTGGGGCGCGCGGTGCGTCGCGCCTGGGCGCTGGCAACGTCCGAGGCGACCCTCGGTTACCTGCGCCATCGACGGGTCCGCGACGTCGCGCTCGGCGTCGTGATCCAGCCCGTGATTGTCGCCGAGGCGAACGCGATCCTCGTCACCGACGCGCGCGGCATCGTCGAGCCCGAGCGGCGCGACCCGGCGTCGGCGCCGTCACGGCTCCTCGTCGGCAGGCGCGGCCTCGGGTCGCGTGCGGCCGACGTCGCGCTCGCGCAAGTCGTTCACGTCGATGGGGCCGGCGGGGTTCGCGAAAGCCGCGCGTCCGACGAACACGACGAGCTGGTCGTCCGCGGCGGAGCGCTCGTTCGTGTGCCGTCCGAACGGCGAACGGCGCCGCTCGAGCCCGCCCGCATCGCCGAGCTGGTGGAGATCGCGCGACGGCTCGATTCGCTCGGCCCGACCGAAGTGCACTGCGTCGTCCCCGACCACGGCGACGTCGCGGTCGTCGATCTCACGCCGGCGCTGCACCTCGGCAACCCGGGCGTGGGTTCGCAGCAATCCTTGTGGGCACGCGCGGGCGTCGGAGATGTCCCTGCCGAACCGCTCACGCCGCTGTCGCGCCACCTCTTTACGAGCACGACGCTCGATCGGTTGCGCCGCGCGTTCGCGCCGCAACGGCCGCGGCCGGCGCGACTTTCCGGGCTCGTCGCCCTGGTCGACGGGCGCTCGTACGTGAATCTCTCGCCGCTCCTCGGCCTCGACGAGAGGCAGAGCGGCATGGATCCGAGGGGCCGCGTCGAGCTCGTCGGGGCGCAATGGTCGAGCGAGCTCGACCACGGGTCCGTCGCTCGCCCGAGCCTCGCGCGTGCCGGCCTTCGGCTCGCCCAAGTCGCGACCGAACAGCGGCTGCTCTCCGACGACGTGAACCGCTTCGAACGTCAATCCGAGCAACAGCGGCGCTGGCTCTCGGAGATGGATCTCGCGATCCTCCCTGACGACGCGCTCACGACGACGCTGAACGAAGTGCGCGACTTTCTCGCGCGCGCCAACGGGCTTTTTTCGAGCACGCACGCCGCCGTCGTGAATGGCCATGCGCTCCTCACGTCGGTGCTCTCGACGGCCGAGCCGGTGCACGCCGCGTCGATCGCGAACGCGGTCACGGCCGGCGCCGACGTCATCACGACGCGCCCCGCGACCGCGTTCAGTCACGTCGCCGCGATCGTACGGCTCGATCCGGACGCAGCGGCGGCCTGGGCCGCGGGCGGCGCGCCGGCGAGCGTGCAAGCGTTGCCCGACGGACCGGCGCGCCGAGCGCTCGGGCAGTTCCTCGTCGCGTACGGCAACCGCGGACTCTCCGAAGCGGAGCTCGCCTCGCCGCGCTTCGCCGAGGATCCGCGGGCACTCCTCGCGATGATCGGCGCGGCGCTTCGCGGCAACCCCGCCGACCCCGACGTCGCGCTGTCTCGCGCCCGCTCGCTCGCCGATCGTCGCCTCGCGCTCCTCGAGCCCGAGCTGTCGTTCTTCGAAACGCGGCTCGTCCGCGAAGCCGTATCGCGACAGCGCGAGCTCTTTCGACTCCGTGAACGGTGCCGCCAGCACATCGCGCGCGGCCTCGCGATGATCCGCGTGGTGGCGCTCGACGTCGATCGCCGCCTGCGACGGGTCGACCCGTCGCTCGAGCCCGGCGCCGCGCTCTGCCTCTCGTTCGACGAGCTGTCGCTCGCGCTCGCGAAGTACCGCGCCGACCTCTCGCCCATCGTGCGCGCACGCCGCGCGGACATGGAAACGCAGCGCACGACCCGAGAGCCGCCGGCCGTGTTCCGCGGCATCACCGCTCCCAGCTTTCCGGGGTCGCGCGACTTGCCGCTCCAGGGTTTGTCGGCGAGCGCCGGCTCCGCGGAGGGCACGGTCGTGCGGGTCGGCGCGGGCCTCGAAGGGCTAACCCGGTTTTCGCCGGGCGCCGTGCTCGTCGTGAAGAGCCTCGACCTCGGGTTTTCGCCGCTATTTTTCCTCGCGAAGGCGATCGTGACGGAGCTCGGAACGCCGCTGTCGTCGAGCATGGTCGTCGCGCGAGACTGCGCGGTGCCGGTGGTCTCGGGAATTGCCGGCGCGTGGGTGAAGCTCCGCGACGGGGATCGCGTCCAAGTGGACGGCGATGGAGGCACGGTGAGATGGCTCTGAACCTGACCCGCCGAGTGGTGGTGGTGACCGGCACCGAAGGACGGCTTCGGGATCTGCTCGACCGCGACGGCGCGCCGCCTTCGGCGATCGCCGAAGGCCGGGTCTTCATCGACGGGCGTCGCGCGACCGACGAGAACGTGACGGTGCTGCCGGGAAGTGAAGTCGTCGTCGAAACGGCGCGCCCGAAAGTCGGCGGCGCCCGCGTGCTCGACGAATGGCGAGGGCTCTACGCGGCCTTCAAACCCGCGGGCATTTCCACCGAGCCCGATCGACGGGGCGACGCGTCGCTCGTCGCCGCGATCGCGACGGAGCTCGGCGTCGCGCGCGCGGAGCTTCACGCCGTCACGCGACTCGATCTGCCGGTCAGCGGCATCGCCGTACTGGCTCGCGGCGCGAACGCACGCCAGCTCGCCGCGTCGCTGAAGGACGAGGGACGCCTCCGACGTCGCTACGTCGCGCTCGCGAAGGGACGCGCGCTCGCCGAATCGGGGACCTGGGACGACGCGGTCGCCGCGCAGGCGCGGGGGCAAAGCGCGCCGCCTCGCGCGGCCATGACGCGCTATCGCGTCGCTGCCGCGACGTCGGGACCCGACGGCAACACCACATCGCTATTCGTGCTCGAACCCGCGACGGGTCGCACGCATCAGCTCCGCATTCACGCAGCCGGCGCCGGCGCGCCGCTCCTCGGCGATCGGACGTATGGCGGCGCGCTCCGCGTGACCGACCGAGACGGGCGCGTGCTCACCGCGACGCGCGTCGCGCTCCACGCCGCGAAGGTCGAAGTCGGCAGTGCCGATCGGCCCGAATGGTCGGTCACAGCCGATGTGCCGGCGGATCTGCGCGCGCTCTGGGACCACGTCGGCGGCGACGCCGGCGCGTTCGAGACCGCGTCCGCGGCACCCTGGCTTTACAGAGCCTGACCCCCGTGCGACATGCGTTCGCCATGCGGCGCGCGGCGTGTTTCCTGTTGCAAGCCGGGCTCTTGGCCGGCTGTTCGTCGGCCCGCTACGGCGCGCCGGAGACGGGCACGCCGTCCCTGATTTTCCCGGCCCACTTCGCGGAGGGAAACACGGGCAAGGGCGCCGACGCCGGACCGCCGACGACCGCGTCGGCGAAGGCGCCCCAAAACCAAAGCCCCGACGCGTCGGTACCGACCGCGAAAGCGACGGGAACCTTGCCCGACCCTCCGCCGATCGTGACGGCGACCGAGTGGGAGTATTCAGTCGAATACTCGAAGGGCGCGGCGCGCGTGGTCTCGGTGCGACGACTCGACCTGGCGCACCCGACCGCGACGCCGCGACACGTGGGGCGCTTCGCGTTCGAGCTCTGGGTCGGCAAAGAGCTGCTCGATCGCGTGCGCTTCGATTTCCCGCTACTCGCCCTCGATACGCCCCCCGACGGCGTTCGGCATCCGCTGCAAGAGCAACCGCGCTTCGCACCCGGCGCCAGTACGAGCACGAAAATTCTCGTCCCTGCGAGCGACCGTGCCACGTACGGCGTCCTCGTGGACCGATTGACGGGAGCGAAGCAGAAAATCCCCTGGCCTCCCGAGCAGTCGGGCGTTCTCGCACCTTCTCCCGCGGGCAAGTGACCGCGAGCGCGAGCGCGCCCGAGGCCGCGTGGTCGATCCGCGGGCTCCTGTGGCATTGCGGGGCGCAATCGTGCAACGCTAGCGCCCGGGTTCGTGCGTCTCAGTGAAGGCAATGACCCGCCGAGGACTCCGATGAAGTGCAATACGTGTGGATCCGAGAACGTCGAAGGGGCTCATTTTTGCGCGACCTGCGGCGCGACCCTGGCGACCCCGGAAAAGACCGATGAAAACGGCCTGATCGGCGTCTTGGTCGGCGGCCGTTATCTCGTCAAACGCGTCCTCGGCGAGGGCGGCATGGGCATCGTGTACGAGGCCGAGCAGAAGCTCGGCAGCACGACGCGCAAGGTCGCACTGAAGACGCTTCACGCGCACCTCTCGCACGACCCTTCCATTGCGGCGCGATTCAATCGCGAATGCGGGACGATCGCGCAGCTCGAGCACCCGAACACGATCAAGGTCTATGACTTCGGCGCGACGCCGGAGGGCACGCTCTACATCGCGATGGAATTCGTCGCGGGCAAGTCGCTGAGCCAGCTCCTCCAAGAATCGGGCGCGCTCGAGCCAGATCGCGTGCTGAAGATCATGCGACAAGTCGCCGGGTCACTCGAAGAAGCGCACGGCCAGGGCGTCATTCATCGCGATCTGAAGCCGGACAACGTCGTTCTGACGCAGCGCGCGGGCGAGAAGGACGTGGTGAAACTGCTCGATTTCGGCATCGCCGCACGAACCGAATCTGCCGACGCCGCACGCGAACAGAAGCTGACGCAGCAAGGCATGGTGCTCGGAACGCCGCCTTACATGAGTCCCGAACAATTCACGGGAAAGCCGCTCGACGCGCGGAGCGACATCTATTCGCTCGGCGTCATGGCCTATGAAATGCTCACCGCGCGGCTGCCATTCGAGGCGGACACACCGTGGCAGTGGGCGACCGAGCACATGACCGCGCAGCCCATCCCGTTCGAGGCGACCCCGACGAGCGCGAATATCCCTCCGGAAATGCGGCGCGCGATCATGCGCGCGCTCGCGAAGAACAAAGAGGACCGGCAATCGACGGTCACGCAATTCTACGAGGAGCTCGCGGGAATCACCGCGGCGCCTGGAGCGGGCTTCGCCGTCGCATCGACGGGTACCGCCGCGATGGTCGCTCCCCCCGGATTTGCGCAACCGGTCGGGCCCGGAAAGACAGCTGCGATGGTGACTCCCGGCGCGATGCCGAGCCCCGTCGCCGCATCTCCGACCGCGCCGGGTGTTCCGATACCCGTGCCGACGCACGCCACGCCGAAGAGCGGACACGGTTTGGTCTACGGTCTCGCGGGCGTGGGTGGCGTTCTGGTGATCGCCATCGTCATCGTGGTGTCACGTTCGATGCGGTCGAGCTCACCCGACGCGGCAGCAGCGCAAGACACGGCCACCGCCGCCGCGACGACGGCAGCGGCGCCGAGCGCGCCCCCGACGCAAATCGATCCCACTCCGACGGACACCACGGCACCCGTCGAGCCGACGAAGCCCTCGTCGGTAAAACACCACGAGCCCGGCACCGAGCCGACGAATCCCAGCACTCCGGTCGAGCCATCTCGCCCCGTTGAGCCATCTCGCCCCGTCGAACCGTCGCGCCCACCCGAAGTGACGCCGCCCACCGCGTCCGGATGCGGCGGTTGCCTCTCCGCAGCGAATGCAGGGAACATCGTCGGCGCTGCGTCCGCGTACAAAAGTTGCGGGGACGCGGCGCAGCGGGCGCAGTGCGTCGGCGTGGTGCGTGGTCGCGCGGTCCAAGCGGCTCAGGCCGCAGCGTTCAACGGGCGTTGTCCGCAAGCGAAGGCCATCGCCGCCGCAGCGGAAGGGATGGGCGTACCCGCCGGGCAGTTTCGGGGCGCGCTGGCCACTTGTAAGTAGTTTCAGATACTTACGAGCCTTCGTTGCATGAGGTGGGCCTCATGCCTACCTTTCCGGACAGTACGTTCCCTTGACGCGCCGAGGCGGTCGCGTCTAGATGGGCGTCGGTCGATCGCCCGAGAAAACCCCTCCCGCTGTCCAGGCATTCCCTGGCGGCGTTCGTCGGCGATGAAGGATTTACGACACAAATGACAAATCGGGTCACCTGGCCGCAGATCTGTCGGTCTGCGGACTTCAAGGGTCTTTGGGTGGCATTGGATAACTGTCGGTACGACCAATCGAGCATGCAGCCCGTCGAGGGCGATGTCGTCGATGCCGACGAGGACATCGCAGAGCTGTGCGGACGGCTTCGCGAGGATCAGAAGAGTGCCTGCGCGATTCTGTTTTGCGACGGAGACGTCCTCGTCGAACAGCGCCCGACACCGGTTCCGTCGGAGCGTCCCGCGCGCCCCAGCCCCTAAACACCGACGCAGCGGGGGGCGCAGTAGGCTTATGACGATGAGGCTGCCTCGGAAGCCGTAGCGAGCACCCCGATGCTAGGGAGGCCGACGCAGACATACGCTGCTATTTCGAGGAGGCCGACCGACGCAGCGGGGGGCGCAGTAGGCTTACGAGGTAGCCTCACTTGCGGACGACAGGTTTGACCACTGGCTTGCCGTCTTTGACGACCACGTGAAAGTCGACGGAGCGGCCCTGATGCTGCTCGCGCAGCTTTCGCTCGGTCTCGCGCAGCGTTTTGGAGAGCGCGTCGAGACTGACGGTGTTCCCCTGGTTTAGCTTCTGCTTCGTCGCGAGGAGCTCGCCGTGGAGCTGACGAAGCCGGTCGTCGGAGAGCATCGCCGCACTTCCCGCGGACGCGGCCGGGTTCGGCGGCGCGACAGCAGGGACCGGTCGAGCCACGGGGGTGCGCGCGACCGGCGGAGCCGCCGGAGCGGTTGCCGGAAGCGGAGCGCGCGCCGCCGGCTGGGCCGGTTGAGCCGTGGGAGCGCGCGCTGGAACCTGCGGGTTCGGAGCACGTGTTGCGTTCGGCGCCGAGGGTGCGGCCGGCGTCGCAGCGGACGCGCCGGCCGCTGGTCGCGGCGCGGGACCGGCCGATCCCGCCGGCAAGGGACGCACGGGAAGCGCCGGTGCCGGTTTGGGTTTGGCGACGGACGGAGCCGCGGGTGGGCGTGCGGCCGTCGCAGCGGGGCGTGCAACCGGAACCTCGGGAGCCGCGGAACGCGGCGCGGGCGCTGATGCAGCCGGCACGCGCGGCGCGGTAGGAGCCTGAGGGATCGCCAGGCGCGGCGGAGCTGGCGGAGCGATTCCGGTGACCGACGGCAGCCTGGGTCGGGGCGCGACGGGCGCGTCCCGGGTAACGGCGGACGGCGACGCGACCCCCTGAGACGCGGCGGCCTGCGAGGCGGAGGGTTGAGACCCGGCAGCTCGTGCGGCGACTTGAGGGGGGGGCGCCTTGCCCGGCACGTCCGGCTTTCGGACGAGCGGAGGCGGTCGCGGGGCGCTCGAGAGCGGCAAGGGAGGCATGGAAACCGGAGGCGGCTTTCCGGCAAATCGAGTGGTCGAAACTTGTCCCGCTGCGCGAGCCATGGCGGGCGGAGCCGGCACGGCCACCGGTTCGTCGAGCTCGAGGTCCAGGTCCTCGATGTCTTCTTTGAGCCGTGAAAAATCCGAATGCGTCTCGCCGGAGAGCGTGATCGCGTCGCTGCGGTCCGCCGATGGGTCGTCGAAGCTCGGAGGTGGCGACGACTCGCCGGAGAGCGTCTCCGCGTCGGGATCGACGCCCTCTCCACGCGCCACGCCGCGACGAAAATAGCCGAGTCGCCGCTTCGCGGCCCACGTCTTCGGCTCCTCGCCGAACTTCTTCTTCACGCGCAAGAGATGCCGCGTGTACGTGCCGTTCTCGATCTCGCGGCAAATTCGCGCCCAGTACTGCTGGAACGTGTTGTACCGCTGGATCAGCACCTGCATCCGGAAACGGCGCGCGGTGTTTCTGATCTGGGTGCGGCGCAGGATCCAGAACCGGCGATCGACGTCCTTGCGCGCGACGGCGGGCTCGATTTTTTCGATACCGAGAAAATACTGTTCGTAGAGAGAGCGCAGGCGGTCGAGGCGGTTCTCGAGCTCGTCCAGCGCTACGTCGATCTCCTGAGGAACCACTAACCAGCCTTCCGATACGTTTACGGCTTCTCGGGCGCCGGCACTACCGCCCAGCGCGCGAGCCAGAAATAATGCGCTCTCCGCGGCGGCCGAGCGAGAGCGGAATCGGCGCCTCGGCGGCCCTCGGGACGCTCGGCCGGTGTGTGCGCCGGTGGGATTGTCACCGCCCGCCGAAGTCGGTCGTGGGCCGGGACGTTCAGCGGGTGCGAAGCGGCGTAACGACCAGATTGTCGAAGCAAAGATGCACTTCCCAGTCGTTGAAGCCGAAGTGATCATGGCCCGGTCCGGTCAGGGGGGCCGGGTCGGGATACGACAGGATTTCGAGATCGTCGACGTACCAGTGCACGGTCTTGCCGTCGTCGCGAACGACCTTGAAGTGATAGGACCTGTTCGGTTCGACCTTCTTGGCACGCAGATCGTCGCTCGAGTCGTCGATGCGGAGCTCGGGGCGGTCCTTGGCGTGCTCGTCGATACGCGCGAGCACGTGGAACTGGTTCTTCCACCCGCCGAAGATCGTGAGGTAGCTCGTCGCGGCGTTGTAGCTGATGGTCTGCGCCGCACTTTGTCCGTCGCCCCAGTACTCGGCCTTGATGTCGCCGTCGGGCGACGTCGTGGTCGCGTCGAACTCGATGCTCGCGTTCACCGGGAGCTTCTGCCTGAGCCACACCGGATGATTGTGCGCGTTGTCGCCGCAGAGCCGGCCCGCCGTGATCCGCCACACCGGTGACGTCGCGTTCCAATCCGGACCGAGCGTCGCGCGGTCGAAGTTGTCCGAGAACGGTTTCGTGAGCGTCGTTTCGGGGGGGAGCGCCGACGGCGCCGCGATCGCCGGCGCGAGCGTTGCAGAGGGAACCGCGCGAGGAGGCGCGATCACCCGCTGCGCGAGCGACGACGGGCTCGGCAGTATGCTCGGCCGAAACGCGGCGCCGACGGGTCGCTTCGTCAGCGAGTTCACCTCTGCTGGCTTCGGCGACGGCTTCTGATTCGAAGCCGCGTCGGGAGAATCGGGGACGCAGCCCGCGCAAAGCGCGAGCGCGAGGGTCGCCGAAGCGAGTGCACCGGTCGTCACGGGCCGTGATGCTAGTGCACAGTTCGCGATGTAACATCAATCATCGCCAGGCGATGATTCCGCTGAGCCCGAAGAAAGCTCGCTCGTCGTGCATCCGCTGCTCTTCCACATCCCGTTTCCCAGCGTCCCGGTCCACCTCGCACCGGCCTTCTGCGCGCTCGCGGTGATGGCGCTCGCGACGGCCGCGCTCGGACGGCGAGCGGGTGAACGAGATCTCATGGTGCTCGGCGCGGCGGCGTTCTTCGGCGCGCTCCTCGCCGCGATTCGATTTCGCGGTCAGACGGTCGCGCTCGGACCGCTGCCCGTTTATAGCTTCGGGGCGCTGCTCTCGACGTCGATCGGCCTCGGTTTGGTGACTGCGGTGCGGCTCGGCGAGCGCGACGGACTGCGCCGCGACGTGATCGCCGGCACGTGCGTCGTCGCCGCGACGTTCGGCGTGATCGGCGCGCGTGTCCTCTACGTCGTCACGAATCTCTCGGACTTCGACGGCGTCGGCGACGCGCTCTCGATTCGAAGCGGCGGCTTGACCTTCTACGGCGGCGTCCTCGGTGGATTCGGCGCGTCGCTCATCTACTTGAAACGGCGCCGCGGCGCGTGGCGCGCCGTCGGCGACGCGCTCGCCCCGAGCCTCGCCCTCGGCGCGATGATCGGACGCTTCGGCTGTTACTTCGCGGGTTGCGACTACGGCGTGCCGCTCTCTCCGAGCGCGCCGAAGTGGCTCGCGCGGCTCGGCACGTTTCCGCGCTGGCCCGACGACATCGCCGGCACCGCAGCGGGTTCGCCCGCGTGGCTCGACCACGTGCTGCATCGCGGGCTTTCGCCGGAGTCGACCGCGTCGCTTCCCGTTCATCCGACCGAGCTTTACGAGGTGATCGCGTTTGCGGCGCTGTTCGCCGCGCTGTCGTTCTTGCGGAGCCGGCGTTCGTTCCGCGGCGAGCTCTTGCTCGCGTTTTTACTCGTTTACGGTGTGATCCGTTTGTTGCTCGAGACGGTTCGCGACGACCCGGAACGCGGACTCTATGGACCGCATGGTTCGGAGAGCGTGCTCGTGTCGTTTGCACTTTTCGTGCTGGTCTTGGCGTTCGCGTGGGGCCCGTGTCGGTCGATCAAGAATCGACGCGTTCGCGTCGGTGTCGAAGCGATCGCGCTCTCCTCGGTGATCGTGATCCACGCGGTGCTCGCGCGGCGGCCGCCCTCCATCACTCAGCTTTCGACGTCACAATGGATCGCGGTCCTGAGCGGTCTCGGAGCGTCGCTTTCGTGGAAACGGCTCGAGACGGGCTCCTACGTCGAGAGTGACGGACCGCAAAAGCCCGTTTTGGACGCCTGATTGTCGCCTTTACCGACGGAGGCGTGTCGTCGTACCCTCCCTGCCGTTCATTCAAGGACCGCGCGAGCCGTTGAACTGCACGCGGGTCAATTACCAGGGAGCAATCGATGGCTGTTCGTTCGAAAAGTACCGCGTGCGTGCTGCTCGCCGCATTCGGCGTGATGGGTGTGGGATGCGGAGGCAGCAGCGATCAGCCTCAAACGCCGGCGACCGCGAACACCGCGCCGAGCCCCTACGGACAGCCGCCCCCGGGCCAGTATGGACAGCAGCCGTACGGCCAGCCTTCGGCCGCGCCGAGCGGATACGGGGCCCCGCCACAGTATGGACAGCCGGCCGCCGCGCCGACCGGTTACGGCGCCCAACCGTCGTATGGAGCGCCCACGGGCGCGCCGACTGCGGCGACGACGCCAGGCATGCCGGGCATGCCCGCGATGGGATCGTCGTCGGGACCGTCCGCGACGCCGCTCGATCCGTCCGCCGGAGTGGCCGCGACCGCGATCCTCACGCAGCTCGCCGCGGGTTCGATCATGAGCGGCGCGAAACCGCTCGGGTCGCCCATTGTCGGGAATTTTCAGACGGGCCAATCGCTCGAAGGGCAGCTCCAGCTGAGCCCGGGCAAGTGCTACACCGTCGTCGGTGCCGGCATTCCGCCGGTGTCCGAGTTGAATCTCCAGCTCGTCGCAGTGACGCCTATTCCGAACATGGCACCCGTGCTCGCGCAGGACTCCGACTCCGGGTTCCAGGCCGTGCTCGGCAAGAAGCCGAACTGCTACAAGTGGCCGCTCCCGATGGGCGTGCCGGTGAAGGTCGTCATGACCGTCGCGGGCGGCAGTGGTCTCGCCGCAGCCCAGGTCTACGAGAAGTAGAGCGCGACGCACCTCGCGACGGCTCGATGCTCGGGCCGTCGCCGGCGCGCTCGGTCGTCAGACCGACGCGCGCGATGCGCATGGCGCGCCAACCCAAAAATCGAGACTACGACGCGGGCTTGAGGGCGGCCCAGGTCAGGTGAAGGACGCCTTCACCTGAGTCCATCGTGATGGTCTGGCCATCGGCGGAGACGTGGGCGCTCGCAACCTTGGTGAACTTCGCGGGCGTGATCCAATCCGGGTACACGTAGCTGCCGAGCTCGAGCACGTCGACTGCGGAGCTCGCCGGCAGGTTCGTCGCATTCGCGAACGAGAGCTGCACCTTCACCGCGTCGTTCGGCATGCCGCCGACTTCGAACGACGACTCGAACGGTTCGATCGCGTACATCGCGGCGATCCCGGTCGTGCCCGCCGCGTACTCGGACATGAGCGAGTCGGGGATGCGAAGGACTCGGAATTGTTTTCCGGTGTCGCCGGGCGCTGCGTCGCTCTCGACGTCGAGGCGCACGTACACGCCGTCGCCGACGTGCAACGTGACGTCGCTGCTGGTGACGCTTTGTGCGGGCGTACCGGCGCGATCGACTTGAAGGAGGGGCCCCGTCGTCGGCATCGGAAGCACGCGGAGGTCGCCCATGTCGATGTTCGGTCCGGCGGCGGACGCGGGGAGCGCGTAGTAGAACGCAGCGAAGTCCGGCCGCACGTGCACCTGAACCGAGTAGCCGCTCGTGATCAGGTGGAAGCCGACTGGGATGAGGAACTTACCGGCGCTGTTGGTGAAGCCCGGATTGCAGTTCGCGGGACCGCACGCCGACACGAGATCTCTCGTTGCGACCGGCGCGCCGTTTTGATCGATCACGCGGCCATTGATGCCGTACACGCAGACCGCGTCCGCGACGCCGCCTGCATCGTCGTCGCACCGCGTCGGCTCGCCCGCGTCGGTCGTCGACGTTCCCGACGAGCCGCCGGTGCCCGCGTTCGTCGATCCGCCGGTCGCCGTCGTGCCTCCACCGGTGCCGGTCACGCCGCCGGTCGCGGTCGTGCTTCCGCCGGTGCTGCTCCCGCCGCCGCTGCCCGTCGTGCCTCCGGTGCTCGCGCCGGATCCGCCGGAGCTATTGCTCCCGCAACCAGCGGCCAGAACGAGACTGAACAGAGCGACGTATTTCGAAGAAGCGAGCGCCGCTGAAATTCGTCGTGAAAGGAAGAAAGGTGATTCAGGTCGCATCGGTTTCGACGCCTAACTTAGTTCGGGGAACATTAACTACGCAGGCCAACTTACGGTCCGCGAGGACGATCGGTTTCGCGTTCGACGCGCGGTGCTCAGGTGTTCTGGTTGCGCTCGTGCAAGATGCGGAGGCCTTCGAGCGTCAAGTTGTCGTCAATCACCGAAAGGCGCTCGGTATACGGCGCGATCAATCGCGCCAGGCCTCCGGTCGCAAGCACGTGGCACGGAAACTCTAGCTCGCGCTCGATCTTGCCGACGAGACCGTCGACGAGTGAACCGTAGCCATGCACGATTCCACTCTGAAGAGCGTGCGTCGTGTTTCGCCCCACCACTTTGGGCGGCGCGGCAATTTCGATGCGACTCAGCTTCGCGGCGCGAGCGAGTAGGCCGTCGAGGCTCACCTGGACGCCGGGGACGATGATGCCGCCGAGATACTCGGCTTTGGGCGACACGCAGTCGAACGTCGTGGCCGTTCCGAAATCCACGACGATGACGCCGGCGTGATACCGCTCGAACGCCGCCACGGCATTGACGATGCGGTCGGCGCCGACGTCCCTCGGACTCTCGTATTTCACGGCGATTCCGGTCTTCAGACCGGGGCCCACGACGACCGGCTCACGAGCGAACGCGTGGCGAATGGCCTCGACCATCACGTCGGTGAGCGGGGGTACGACGCTCGCGACGATGGATGCGGAAATCGCCTTCGGATCGAACCCACGGAGCCCGAGCATTTGCCCGAGGAGCACGCCGTACTCGTCGGCCGTTCGCGAGCGCGCGGTCTCGACGCGAAACGTCTGAGCGAGTTTCGTCCCCTGATAAAGACCGAAGACGATGTTCGTGTTGCCGATGTCGACCGCGAGAAGCACGCGCGAAGAGGCTACTCCGACGTTCGAAAAGTCACAATCCGGCGCCGCCGCGCGTGCTCAACGAATCTCCACGCGCTCGATGACGTCCCCTTCGGCCACGTTGGCCCAATCGGGATCGGCGAAGCCGAGGAGCGGGTAGTTTCCGTACAGCTCGGGCTCGGGCGACAGGGTGATGAACATCTGACTGGATCCGGTGTCGCGACCGCTCTCGGCGAGACCGACGGCGAAAGCGTGAAATTCGAGCGGTGACGTCTCGCTCGGCAAGGGAACCTTGCCGGCTCCGCCGTAACCGTCGCCCCCGCGGTCGCCGAATTGCACGACGAAACCCGGTACGACGCGGTGCACGACCACGCCCTCGTAAAATCCGGCGCGCGACAGCGCGACCAGACGAGCCGTGGCGAACGGCGCCAGCGACGGATCGAGCGTCAACGCGAAACGGCCGGAGTTCATGACGAACGTCAACGTCACGAGCGCCGCCGGGGCATCGCCGTCGGTGGGCGCGACGGCGGGTCGCGACGGACACGTCGCGCCCGTCGTGCCGAGGGCGCGCAGCGCGGCCTCGGCGTGCCGGCGAATCGTCGCGTTCGGATCCTTGCAGAGCTTCTCGACGCGCCCCTTCAGACTGAGCGCGCCGAGCGCCGCGGCAGCGTGCATGAGTTGCACTCGGGTTTCGACCTCGTCGGGCGGTCGGTCGCGATCCATCGCACGCGACAACGCGTCCACCACGAGACGGCTCGGTGAGCGTGACTCTTCGACGCGCTTGGTCGGTGTCTCGTCGTCGGCACGGGCGGCGCGGTCGGCGCGCTCCGGACTCTCCGCGAGCACCCGTGCCGCCGCAGCGACGACCCCGGGAGCGCTGGCGCCGAGCGCGTCGATGAGCACGTCGTGGATCGCCGGCAACTCGGGGTGCTTCGTCGCGAGCGCGAGCGCCGCGCGCCGCACGGCCGGTGCGCCTTCTCGAGCGAGCTTCTTCCACGACGCAAAGCGCGCACCGTCGAGCGACCCGCGGTCGAGCACGGTGAGCGTCGCGAGCGCGCCCGCGGGCCCGTTGCTCGGGTCGCACGCGACGAGTGCCGCCGAACGACTCGCGCGGCCGGCGAGGATCGCCGCGGCCGCGCAACGGAGCGCGACCAGACGACCCTTCACAGGCAGAGTGGCGTCGGTCGCGACGGGAAGCTCCGCGAGCTTGCGCAACGGATCGACTGCCGAACCCGTGGACTCGAGCGCTGCCAAAAGCGCGGACAACGGGGCGAATCGCGCCGCGAGCCACGCGCCGTCGGCTGCATCGACCGAACCCGAGACGGCACCCAGCGCCGCCGCGAGCGCGGTCTGCCCCTCCGCGCCGAGGCGCCCGAGCGTCGTCGCAGCGATGGCGCGGTCCGTCGCGGTCGCGTGATCGTCGATGAGCACACTTTGCAACAGACTTACTGCGTCGGGGCCACCCGCGGCGAGCGCGCGCAGTCCGAGGATCCGGCGTTCACCGCCCGCCGCGACGGCGGCGCGGGCGGCTTCGATGAGGCGCTTCTTGCCGGGCTCGCCGAGTGCGCCGCCGCGGGCGAACGCGGCGAGGGCACCGGGCAGCGGATCTTGGCCGAGCGCGCGCTCGAGAAGGCGCACGATCGTCGAATCTTCGAGCCGCCGGCGCGCCGCGAGTCGGCTGAGCGCGAGCGCGGCGCTCGCTGCGCGATCGGCTGGGCCATCGAGCCACGCGCGGAGCGTGCGCTCGGCGGCCAAGGTCGCGGTCCGAGCCAGCGCGTCGGCGAGCGCGTCCTCGGCGGCGACGGAAAATCGCTGTTTCGGGTCGATGAGCGGGGCATCGGCGAGCGACGCGGCGCGCGCAACCAGCGCACGAACGACGTCCGCTTCGCGCCCTTCCGCGGAGAAGCCGAAACCGTAAGCGCCCCACGCGACGACCTCGGCATCTTCGTCGGCGAGCGCGCGCGGCAAGAGCTCGACGGCGCGCGCATCGGCGATTCGCGCGAGGGCGCGCGCCGCACTGCGACGCGCCACGGGGTCGCGAGTCCGCTCCGCGTCCGGAGAAAGCAACGTGACGTCGCGCGTCGCTTCGGCGCGCTCCGACGGATCGGACAGCGCGCTCGTTCGGGCGCTCGCGCTCGCCGAATTCGCCGGTGAATGGCCCGCCGCGGCATCGGGATGGCACGCGAGCGCTGCGGCGCCGAACGACATCGCGACCGAACGAACCATCGCGCGAAGACGAGGCGAGCCGTTCACTGCCGAGTCCAGTGCGTCGCTGCGACTCGATCGACGATCCAGTGGGCGCGCTCGCGGAGGCGGCGCGCGGTGGTTTTCACGAGAGAAAGCGGCTCGGTCGACGCGGGCAACGAAAGGACGCGGACGCCCACGCGTTCGAAGCACGCGATCGCGCGCGGCATGTGCCAGTCACACGTCACGACCGCGGGTCGCTCGAAGCCGCCTTGCCGCAAGAGCTCGGCCGAGTACCAGGCATTTTCGATCGTCGAGAGCGAGCACAGCTCACGGATCACGGCGTCGCGATCGACGCCGCACCGGACGAGCGCAGCGGCAAACGCGTCGGCCTCGGCGACGCCGTTCGGGGGGCCGCCCTTGACCGAGCTGCGGGCTTCCCATCGACGGCCCCCGCTCGCGATGATGGCGCGAGGCCCGAGCTCGAAAAATGCCTGCGCGGCGCGTTCCACGCGACGACCGGCAGCCGGACCGGGTTCTCCGTCGAATCCGATCCGACAACCCAGCACCACGATGACGTCGGGAGCGAGGAGGGTCGTTGCGCGAGCCACCAAAAAACCGTGACCCGTACCTTAGCCGACTCGACGCTTCGGCGTTCAGATCGCCTTCGGCCGTTGACTCGCGCGCGGCTTCCGCACGAGTGGCAGCACGATTTCCGCGCGAGTTCCGACACCGCCAGGGGCCGGTCCGACCTTCACCTCGCCCGAATGGTCTTCGATGATCTGCCGCGTGATCGCGAGGCCGAGACCGGTGCCCTTGCCTTGCGGCTTGCTCGTCGTGAACGGCTCGAACACGCGACCGCGCATGGATTCCGGGATCCCGGGGCCGTTGTCGTCGACCTGGAGGCTTACCGCCTCCGAATCCGCGACGAGACGAACGATCACCTTGCACCCCCCGTCGGCCGCGGCGTCGATGGCGTTCGAGACGAGGTTCAACAAGGCCTGGGATATGCGGGCCGCGTCGTGCGGAAGGCGAAGGTCCGCACCCGGTTCGAGAGTGATGTCGACGCGTCGCTCCGCGGCGCGCGGCTTCGCGAGACGGAGGGCCATGCGGACGCTCTCGCGCACGGACGTGTCGTTCAGCATCGGGCGATCGCGGCGCGAGAAACCGCAAACGTGGTTCACGAACCCGCCGATGCGCTCGACGGCCAAGCGCACGTCGTCCACGGTTTCGATGAGGAGCTCGTCGCGCGACGCTCGCGCCACTTCCGCGACGTACGCGTTCGCGGCGCGCACCACGGCGAGTGGATTGTTGATCTCGTGGGCCATGGCGGCGGCGATGCGCCCGATGGCCGCGAGCCGCTTCTCGTGTTCGAGCTCGCGTTCGAGCCGTCGCCGGAGCGTGATGTCGAGCGACATCTCCGCGAAGGCGAACGTGCGACCGCGCGCCACAGGAGAAACCGAAAGAAGGACGATCACGTCGCGGCCGTCCTTCGTCCGCCGGAGCGCCTCGACCGGCTCGGGCTTCGTTTCGGAAACGACGAGGCGGCCGAGCGCGGCGCCGGGCTGGGGCTCGACGATCGCGATCGACTGGCCGATGACCTCGGCGGCTTCGTATCCATAAATGACCTGAGCCCCGCGGTTCCAGGAACGGATCGAGCCGTCCGGTCCGAGCCCGATGATCGCTTCGAAGCTCGCCTCGACGAGCAGCGCGAGCTCTTCGGCGTGTTCCTCGACGTTGTGGCGGCGCCGATCGATCTCGGCGAGCTTCTGTTCGCGCCCGAGGAGCGTCGCAAGCTCGGCGGCATCGAACGGCTTCCTGAGAACCGAATGCCCGCTGACGACGTCTGCGTTCGCTTCGGCCATTTCGTAAACGCGAACCCAAGGCGTCGCGGTCGAGACGTCGTCGATGAGCTCGCGAAAGCGGTCGACGGCCTGGTCGACCACGAGGACCAGGGTTGCGTCGTGGCCGGCGTGCTCGCGGGCTTCGTCGACGCTTTCGATCCAGTGGCTGGGGTGCCCGGTGCGGCCGAGGGCGGAGCTCAGCGAACGCGCTGCGTCGCCGTCGGGTGAAACGATGAGAATGCTCATGGAGAAGTTCGGTTTGCCCGATGCCGCCAGAACCACCCCGAGGGGCCGCCCGACCACCGGATCAACCCATGACTTTACCTCGACGCTCGCTATGGCGCCGGTGGCCAGCGCTCGAAGGGGATCGCGGGAAACCGGGGGGCACGAGCCCCGGCCATGGATTGTCCGGCGCGCGCCGTCGCGGCACGGGCCGTCTCGGAGGGTTCCGAAGGAGTGACCTGAACGGAAAAAGCGCCTTTCCCTGGCGTCCCGAGCGCGCGTGTGCGACGCCTTCGGGCGAGATGGGCCGGATCCAGACACCCACTCCGAGGACTCCGCTGCCGGTGGGTAACGTCGATTCGACGGCGCTGGCACCCACGGATGTGCGCACGGAGCTACTCAGTGGAGAACCCACTGCGCGGACGCGCAGCCGCGCACGCGAGCGCGATTCGGACGCCCCGCGCCGATCAGCGCCGCCGCCTCGCTACACGGTTTCGGACATGCCGCCCGAAGCGGACGCGCACGTGGAAAACACCGACGAAGAACGTCTGCCCCCCGGGCTTCATCCGCTCGAGCTCGCCGATGGTCGAATCGACCCCGACGCCGAGAAGGTCGTCCGTCGTTTGGTGCGGCACGGGTTCGAGGCGTATCTGGTCGGCGGTTGCGTGCGCGACCTGCTCCTCGACCGCGCGCCGAAGGATTTCGATGTGGCCACCAGCGCACGCCCGGACGACGTGCGTCGCCTGTTCCGGAATTCTCGGATCATCGGCCGCCGGTTCCGGCTCGTTCACGTCCTTTTCGGCGGCGGCAAGGTGATCGAGACGGCGACTTTCCGTCGCACGCCGATCGAGGAGCGCGAAGGGGACGATCTCCTCATTCGCAATGACAACGTATTCGGGGAAGCGCACGAAGACGCGAACCGCCGCGACTTCACCATCAACGCGCTCTTTTACGACCTCGAGCGGCACGCCGTCCTCGACTGGGTCGGCGGCATGCCCGACATCGAGCAGCGGGTCGTCCGGACCATCGGCGACCCGGTGGTTCGTTTCCGCGAAGATCCGATCCGCATCCTCCGCGCGATCAAGTTCAGCGCGCGCCTCGACCTGGCGATCGCGCCCGAGGTCTACGACGCGATCGTCGTGTGCCGCGACGCGCTCGGCCGCGCCGCGAGGCCGCGCCTCTTCGAGGAAATTCTCCGCTTGATGCGCGGAGGTGCCGCGCACCGAAGTCTCTGGCTCTGTTGGGAAACCGGCGTACTCGACGTGCTCTTGCCGGAGCTCTCGTCGTATCTCGCCGATGCGACCGACGAGAGCCGGCCGGTCTTCCGGATCTTGTCGGCGCTCGATCGCACGACGCGCGAGCGCGGCGAAGCGCTCGACGACACCGTGCTCTGGACCGCGCTGCTGATGGAGCCGCTCCGCGAAGCGTGCGACGGCGCGCGGGACCGCGTCGCCGCGGCGCAAGACTTTCTCGAGCCCATCGTCGAGCGCCTCGCCGTGCCTCGCCGCATCGCCGACGCCATGCGACGGATCATCGCCGCGCTGCCCCGGCTCGAATCGGGGCGCGCCGGCCGTTTCACCAAGACGGCGCTCTACCCGACGGCCGCCGACGTGCTCGCCATCTCGCAAATGGCGCGCGCCGACCTGCCGGAAGAAGACGCCGAGAGCGCTGCGGGAATCGACCCCGAACAAAAGCCCGCGCGCCGTCGTCGCCGTCGCCGCCGCAAGCCCCAGCGCCCCGAAGACGCCGCCGGCTCGTCCTAGTTCGCGTTCAGCTCGACCCTGAGCAACTTCTTCCCGATGAACACGTAGTCCCCGTGTCCGAGCTCGCGATCGGCCTTGAGACGGACGTAGGTGCCGTTGCGGCTGCCGTGATCGGTGAGGAAGAAGTGACCTTCGCGCTCTTCGACGGTGCAATGCTTCGCGGACAGAAATAGGTCGCCCGGGAAATTCAGATCGCCGTCTTCGCGACCGATGGCGAGCGTGTTGGTGCGCGCGCACACGGTCATGCCGACCGCGCCGCCTTCGATGATCTGGTTCACGCGGAACAAGGCCGGGTACTTCGGCGACGAGTAGAAGAACGTCCCTTCGGCGTCGACGCCGTCGGACGCCTTCGGCGTCGGGTCGACGCGGAAGAGCTGCTCGCCGGCGAGGAACGTGTCGCCCGGAATGATCTCGACGGTGCCACGGATGCGAATGTAGACGCCGTTCAGCGAACCTTCGTCGCGCACGACGAGCTTGCCGTCTCGATAGAAGAAGTTCGCGTGGCGTGGAGAGACGAACGGATCTTCGGGAAACTCGAGCTGACCCTGGCGTCCGACGACGTGCTGATCGGCTTTGAGGTGATAGCTGAGCCCCTCCATGCCTTCGCCGCGGATCAAGACGAGGCGCGCCTTCTCCGGGTCCTGCATGTCGCTGAAGTAGTCGGTGCGAAGCGTGAGCGCGTCTTCGGGAACGGACGCGCCGCAACGACCGCAGAACTTGTGTCCGCTCGGAACGGGGGTCATGCAAGATTGGCAGACGTAGTACTTGGCTTGATCCATCGGCTGTTCCTCGGGGACGGCTTTCGAAGCGACGTCGGGCGCGTCACGCTTTCGCGCCGTTACGGAGCTTTCATCAGCTGGTCGGGAATTGGAACGAGTTTGTTCACCGGCGCCCGAGGGGCTCGGGGAAGCGTCGTCGCCCAACCAGGACAGATCGCGCTTGCACGACGTGCAGGGCCCGAACGCTACCGACGCGCTCACGGTCGGGACGAAGGCGTGGCAGCGGCCACACACGATTCCGAGTTCGAGCACCATCCCGGATCCTCTCTTATATAGCGGAGGGCGTTCGGAGCGTGAGCCAAACGGTGTACCCGTTCTAGCCGCGCCAGCGCGCGGCGCACGCGCCAACGCCGGCCCGCCGCAACCGCCCTAACCGTCAGCGGATGTAGGTAAACCGGCTCTTCACGTCGAAGTAGCCGCTTTTGCCGATGAGCCGGAAGAAGATCGACTCCTTGCAGGCGGCGCGATCGATCGCGCCGTAGTTTCGGGAGTCATACGGATAAGCGCGGTTGTCGCTGACGAGGAACACCTGCCCGTCGTCGACCTCGCGAGTCGACAGCAGCGCGCCGGGCTTGTTGAGCCCCGAAAGGGTGCCGCGCTCGTGAGCAACGCCGCCCATCGATTCGATGTCGCAACGCTGCTCGACTTCTTCCCCGGTGACGGGGTCGTCGAGCGAGAACTTCGCGTCGTTGCAAGCCGCTTCCGAATAGACGTTCACGCCGTTGATCTTGATGCGCTCGCCCTCGATCTCGACTTTGTCGCCGGGTTCACCGGCGATGCGTCCAATGACGACCTTGTTCGCGTCGTCGGGGTCGGGACAGATGACGAGAGAGCCGAACGCCGGCGGCGTGGCGCGCCACAGCAGGACCCAATCGCCGCCGCGGAGGGTCGGCGCGAACGAAGCAACGAGGTACGGATCGTCTTCGGGGACGCGCCACCAGCGAATCGCCACGAGCCGCGCGATCCCGATCACGACGCCGAGCACCGCCGCGATCCACATCAGCGCTTTGATTAGGTTGTACATCGCGGTCCGTTCGAATCGACGCGGCTCGAACCCGGGCCCTCCGCCATGTTAGCGCGCCAAGACGAGGTCGTCCTTGTGCACGACCACGACGTCGTGGCCGAGCGCGCCGAACAGGACGTCGAGGTCGGGCCCTTTTTTTCCGGCGGCGCGAGCGACGTCGGCCGACGCGAGCCGGGCGAGCCCGCGCCCGATTTCGGCGCCGGTCGCGCTGACGAGACGGATGGCGTCCCCCGGGTGAAATTCGCCTTTCACGCCGAGCACGCCGACCGGAAGCAGACTGCTCTTGCCGCTCCCGAGCGCCCGAACGGCACCGTCGTCGAGGAGCACCGCGCCGCGAGGGCGGAGCGTGTACATGATCCAGTGCTTTCGCGCCCGGAGGGCGCTTGCGTCGGGCAAAAATAGGGTACCCACGTCGCGGCCCGCGATCACGTCGACGATGACGTTCGGCTCGAGCGCGGGCCCGATCACGGCCGCCGCGCCCGCGCGGCTCGCTTTGACGGCCGCGTCGATCTTGCTCGCGATCCCGCCCGTTCCGAGCGCGCTCCCCGGAAGCTTTCCGATCTTGGCGTCGGCGTGCATGACCGCGATGCGTTCGCCCTGTTCGTCGAGGACGCCCGGGACGTCCGTGAGGAGCAAGAGGAGCTCGGCGCTGACGAGCGGCGCGACCATGGACGCGAGCTGGTCGTTGTCACCGAATCGAATCTCGTCGGTCGACACCGTATCGTTCTCGTTGATGATCGGCACCGCGCCCGCGTCGAGGAGCGCGGCGAGCGCCTGGCGCGCGTTGTTCACTCGCTCCCGATCCGCGAGATCGGCGTGCGTGAGCAGAACCTGTGCGACGACCAGCCCTTCGCGTTCGAAGGCCTCGGCGTACCGTTGCATGAGCACGCTTTGCCCGGCGGCGGCGGCGGCCTGGAGCTTGGCCATTTCCTTCGGCCGGCGGCGATAGCCGAGCCGTTCGCACCCGAGCGCGATCGCGCCGCTGCTCACGACGACGAACGACCGCTCTTTTCCGGCCTTTGCGAGCTGCGTCGCGAGCTCCGAGATCAGGTCGCGGTCGCTCGCGAGCGCACGCGAGCCCACTTTCACGACGACGCGTTGCGCCTTCGTCAGTGCGGCTCGGCCGGCATGCATGACACGAGACGATTCGACGCCGGAGGCGATCGAGTCAAGAGGCCGCTGCAGAGAAACCGATCGGCAAGAGCTCGAGCAGCGGCGCGCCGACCGCGTGAGCGGTCTCGACGATGGTCATCGGGGTGACGCCG
>Ga0265320_10000353_pt1 | contig 37508 bp, 29 predicted proteins | sample 4827metaG_FD_202087 | JGI IMG/M metagenome (GOLD analysis project Ga0265320, IMG submission 202087) | Rhizosphere microbial communities from Carex aquatilis grown in University of Washington, Seatle, WA, United States - 4-8-27 metaG | ecosystem: Host-associated > Plants > Roots > Rhizosphere >... | reverse complement strand
GCTCAATTCTTGCACTATCTGGTTTCAAGTCGCGCGAGGACTATCACCCAGGACGCGGTTTTGCGACTGGCCTGCCGGAAACAAGTGCCCGTTTCCCTGTTGAAAACGTTGCTGAATAGTTTGCACGGACTTGATTCTGAAACCAATGTTTATGGTCGTGTCTTGCGGGTGGAATTTGCCAATGACTACAATGACTCTCTCGATCTAAAAAAACTCGCAGACGACTGGTCAAGAATGTCCGGGACAAATGCCGCCTTGTTTTTATCTTTCTACCCCGACGACCTGCAAAAAGCCTTCCGGGTACTGCTTGATCCAAGTCTCGTTCCATTTCACCCCAAACCTTACGATGCCAATGAGGAAATTGAAAAGAGCATTCGACATTATCGAATTTACCGGACTAATTCACTCACTCCTTGGACCGAGCGGGATAATGAAGTGGAACTCGAACATGCGGACGACCATACAAATCTGTTGCACGACATCGCACCGCTGATGGAATTGGTCAAAGACGAATCCCTGCCTTTGAACAGACAAGCTGCACAAAAGGCACGTCCGGCTTACCTTCAAATTGAAAATCCAATCGGCCGTATCTTTGATACCTCTGTCATCCACTTCATTGTCAGCGATTTGAAGGTTTGCCAAATTCGAACCGAACGTGAAGCTACGCGTGCTTGCCTTGCGCTGATCATTTTTGAGAGGCAAAAAGGACGATTGCCCGCAACACTTTCTGATTTGGTTCAACAAAAAATTCTAGATTCGGTTCCGATTGATCCTTTTTGTGGAGAACCATTGCATTACTCCCGCGAAAAACGGGAAGTTTGGAGTATCAGTGATAACGGCGTTGATGACAATGGAGAATCCGGCAAACTCCGTTGGTTTGAAAAAGACGCCGTCTGGCAAATCCCTGAACTAAATTAATGAGTTTATGTCCGCCACCTTAAAATCACTGCGCGCCCTGTCCGATCCGACGCGCCTGCGCATCATGGCGTTGTTGGAGCGCGACGAGTTGTCCGTGAACGAGCTGCAGGAAATCACGCGGCTCGGCCAGTCGCGCATCTCGACGCACCTTGGGCTGCTCTCAGATTGCGCGCTGGTGCGGGCGCGGCGCGAGGGCAAGCGGACTTTTTACCGGCTGAATCCCCAGGCCAACGGTACCACGGGCGAATTCATCCAACTCGCCATCCGCGGCGCCAGGGAGCTGGCGGAACACGGCGGTGATCAGATCAATCTTAAGCGGGTCGTGAACCGCCGGCGCGAACAGGCCCAGGTTTATTTCAACCAGATCGCCGGGCGTTTCGACCGGGTCTATGGACCGGGCCGGTCATGGCAGGCCTTCGGACATTTGTTGTTGCGCATCCTGCCGCCGCTGGTCGTAGCCGATCTCGGTGCCGGGGAAGGTTTGTTGAGCGAATTGCTGGCGCGCCGCTGCAAACGCGTCATCGCCGTGGACAACTCGGAAAGGATCGTCGCGTTCGGCGCGGCCAAGGCAAAGAAAAACGGACTGAAGAACCTGGAATTCCGGCAGGGCGATTTGCAAAACCCGCCGATTGAAGCCGGCAGCGTTGACCTGGTGGTTTTAAGCCAGGCATTGCATCACGCCGAAATTCCGGCGGAAGCGATTGCCGCCGCGTACAAGATTCTGCGCCCACACGGGCAGATTTTGATACTCGATTTGCTGAAGCACAACTTTGACAAGGCGCGCGAACTGTATGGCGACCGCTGGCCGGGTTTTGCCGAAAGTGATTTGCACCACTGGCTTGAGGAAGCCGGGTTCAAGAAAGTTGAAATCAGCGTCGTCGCGCGCGAGGAACAGCCGCCACATTTCCAAACCATTCTGGCGGGCGGGGAAAAAGGCTGATTTCTCGTGGCTGCGGATGTGAATCCGCGGCAAGAATATCAGCCACGTTCTCACGAACGCGGCCACCGTCACACTGCCACGATGTTCACCAATTTTTTGGGCACAATAATGACCTTTTTGATGGTTTTACCGGCAACAAATTGCTGCACCTTTTCGGATGCCCTGGCGGCGGTTTCAATCGCGGCATTGTCGGCGTTGGCCGGGATCTTGATGACGTCGCGGAGCTTGCCATTGACCTGCACCGGAATCTCGATTTCGAACTCCACGAGCAGGGCAGGATCGAATTTCGGCCACCGCGCGTAAGACAAAGAGTCCCGAGTCCTGAGTCCACTGCCCCCAGTCGGGGCTGGCTGTGGACTGTGAACTGTGGGCTGCGGACTACGGCCTGTGGACAGCTTTTCCCACAATTCTTCCGCCAGATGCGGCGCGAAGGGCGCGAGCAAAATCAAGAAATCGCGCAGAATGGCGACCGGCTTCGTTTCCCACGTGATCGCGTCGTTCACAAAAACCATCATGGCGGAAATTGCGGTGTTGAAGCGCATGCCATCGAGGTCTTCCGTCACTTTCTTGATGCAGGCGTGCAACGTCTTGAGTTGTGCGGGTGTGGCTGGGATATCCTTGATGGCTGCAGTGAGCTTGATCAGCTCCAACAATTTCGTGGCCGTGCTTGTGAGAGCGCGGGAATCCGCGGATTCACATCCGCGGCCACAATCGGCCGTGGTTTCCGCCTGCTCAAACTCCGTTTCACTCGTTTCATCCACGAACAACCGCCAGACGCGGCCGAGGAAACGATAGACGCCTTCAACGCCCTTCGTGTTCCACGGCTTCACCATTTCGAGCGGCCCCATGAACATCTCGTAAAGCCGGAACGCATCCGCGCCGAACTCCACCAGAATGTCGTCGGGATTCACCACATTGCCGCGCGACTTGGACATTTTCTGGCCGTCTTCGCCGAGGATCAGCCCCTGATTGACGAGCTTGAAAAACGGTTCGGGCGTCGAGACCTGGCCGAGGTCGAACAGCACCTTGTGCCAGAACCGGGCGTAAAGGAGGTGCAGCACGGCGTGCTCGGTGCCTCCCACGTACAGATCAACTCCGGGCTTTGCGGCGGTGCCTGTGAAAGCACCGCTGATATTTTGCCGCGAACTCACATTCGCAGCCATAGAATCGCCCGCCATCCAATATTGCTCCGCTTCCTTGCCGACGAAAGCGTTTGGATTTTTGGAGTCGAGGTAACGCAGATAATACCAGCAACTGCCGGCCCATTGCGGCATGGTGTTCGTCTCGCGTGTGGATCCGTCGGGCAGGTTGACCCAATCCTTCGCGCGGGCGAGCGGCGGTTCGCCGGTGGCCGTTGGTTTGTAATCCGTGAGCGACGGCGGCAGGACCGGCAACGCAGATTCCGGCAGCGCTTCGTGATATGGTGGCTGACCGCCAGGTCCGTCCTTCTTCCAGACAATCGGAAACGGCTCTCCCCAGTACCGCTGCCGGCTGAACAACCAGTCGCGCAACTTGAAATTGACCGTCTTTTTGCCGAGGCCCTTGGCTTCGAGCCACGCGGTGATTTTCTTTTTGGCTTCGGGAGTTGGCAGACCATTGAGGCTGATTTCGGAATTTGAAGACTTGTATGCAAACCCATCTTTCGTAAATGCCTCGCTTGCACACAAGCCGCCCAACGTTGGGTTTAATCTGACCGACTGAACTATCAGCCCGGGTTTACCACTCTCCATTGCAGAGGCGAATTCAACTGCGCTCCTGAAGTCAACGTCTGAAGGCAGAACCACCTGTGGCCTTGGCAAATCGTATTTATGAGCAAATTCCCAGTCCCGCTCATCATGCGCCGGCACGGCCATGATGGCACCGGTGCCATAGCTGGCGAGAACGTAGTCAGCAATCCAGATGGGAATTTTCTGGCCATTGACTGGATTGATGGCGTAAGCGCCGGTGAACACGCCGGATTTTTCCTTTGCCAGTTCGGTGCGTTCGAGGTCGGATTTCTTGGCGACTTCAGTTTTATATTTCGAAACAGCATCGCGTTGTGCCGGCGTGGTGATCTGGTCAACCAGCCTGTGTTCCGGTGACAGCACCATGTAGGTTGCACCGAACAACGTGTCGGGCCGCGTGGTGAAGACGCGGATGACCGGACCGGTTTCATCGCAGCGGCGACTCGGCAGAGCGCCGCCATTTTCCTTTTCAATGTCTTCAGCGGCGCTCTGCCGAGTCGCCGCTACGCAAAAATCCACCTCCGCGCCTTCACTCCGTCCGATCCAGTTCCGCTGCATTTCCTTGAGCGAATCGGTCCAGTCAATGGTATCGAGATCGTGGATCAACCGGTCAGCGTAGGCAGTAATGCGGAGCATCCATTGGCGCATGGGCTTGCGGACGACAGGAAATCCGCCAACCTCACTTTTACCATCCACGACCTCTTCATTGGCGAGCACGGTGCCGAGTTGTTCGCACCACCAGACGGGCTGTTCGCTGACATAGGCGAGACGTTTGGAGTCGCAATACGCCCGTCTTTGATCTTCAGTTTCATGGTGAACGGAGTATTTCAACTTTTCAATCGGCTCGGCCTTGTTGGTTTCCGGATTGAACCAGGAATTGTAGAGCTTGAGAAAAATCCACTGGGTCCACTTGAAATAATTCGGGTCAGTGGTGTTCACCGCACGCGACCAGTCGTAGCTGAAGCCAAGATTTTTGATTTGCTTCGTGAAATTGGCCACATTTGCCTCAGTGGTCTGGCGCGGATGCTGGCCGGTTTTGATGGCGTACTGCTCGGCGGGCAGGCCGAACGCGTCCCAGCCCATCGGATGCAACACATGAAATCCCTGCGCCCGCTTGTAGCGCGCGAGGATGTCAGTGGCGGTGTAGCCCTCCGGATGGCCGACGTGCAATCCGGCTCCCGAGGGATAGGGAAACATGTCGAGAATGTAAAATTTGGGTGGCAACTGCGTGGCGGTCACCGGGCCGGAAAGCCGGTGGCGTTGGGCAAAAGGATGCCCCTCCGGGAGGGCTTCGCCCGGGTTAAAGGCGCGGAAAGTCTGCTCTAAGTCCCAGAATTGCTGCCATTTGGGCTCGATCAGGTGAAACGGATATTGTCGGCGACTGCTGGCCATAGCGGGTGATTTTGCGGAAATCGGCGCGGCGGAGCAATGGCGGAGTTCCCCAAGCCATCAAAATTCGGGCTTGCTTCGGCTTTGACATGGGCTAAAAGTCAGCGTAATAATTTGAATCAGCCATTCAGGGCGTGGCCCTGAACTCGTGTCATGATCATTTCGCCCGTTTCACGGACTGCCGCACTTGCCGACGGGGCAAGACGGACGGGGTTTACCCTGATCGAGCTGCTGGTGGTGATTGCCATTATCGCCATCCTGTCGGCCATTTTGCTGCCGGCATTGGCCCGCGCGAAAGAGCGGGCGCAGGCCATCCTTTGCCTGAACAACACCAAGCAACTCACCTTGGGCTGGCAACTCTACGCGGACGATTTTGAAGGCCGGCTGCCCTACAATCTTGTCATGACGGCCAATGGGATCCGGACGAACCTCAACTGGGTCAACAATTTCATGACCTGGGATTTGAGTTCAGACAACACCAACACCGCTACGCTCACCGAAGCGAGTCTGGGTTCTTTTGTCAGCAAGGCGACGGCCATTTATCATTGTCCGTCCGACCACGCCTTGAGCGCGCCCCAAAATGCCGCCGGCTGGGAAGCGCGCATCCGCAGTTATTCGATGAATGCGATGGTTGGCGACGCGGGCGAAGTTTCTGCGGGCGGGTTCAACGTCAACAATCCCGGTTACGTCCAGTTTTTTAAAAACACGCAAATTCCCCAGCCCAGCGAAATTTTTGTGTTTCTGGATGAACATCCAAACTCCATCGGCGACGGTTATTTTCTCAACAAATCCACCGATTATGTCAGCAGCAGCGCCTACGGCGGCACGGGATACAGCCGTGCCGTCTGGACTGATTTGCCGGCCACTTATCATAACAACGCCACGGCTTTTTCATTTGCCGACGGGCACAGTACGCTGCATCGCTGGCTGGTTCCCAGCACCATCTATCCCGTCCGGCCGGATGTCCCGTATCTTCCCCTCGACGTTTCCGCCCAGGCCACGGACTTCAACTGGATTCTGGACCACATGAGTGTGGACCACAACTGACGCTGCAGAAGCCGGCGGATCTACAGGTATTGCCGCAGGGATTGTTCGTTCCCTGCCATCCCGAGCACGTACAACTTGTCGCCTTCCGTCCAGGATACCATCCCGAGTCCGCTGACCTGGACGAACTGGCGCGAGCCGACCGGTGGCGCATTCTTCACCGCGGCGCGATCAATGACAAACAGCCAAAGGTCGCTCTGTTCTCCCGGCGGCAGCGGCTTGCCGGTCCGGAAACAAACCATCGACACCTTCATCCCCTGCCAGTCTTGAATGGCACAGCCGGCCACGGCGGTTTTTTCCAGCGCCGCCGGCAGCCGATAATCCGCGGGCGCCTGTTTTTGCGCAAGGTAGGCACGGATGGATGCGGGATTATTTGTCAGCAAATCCATGCCATAACCGCGCAAGGCCACACTCGCCATATGGTCCTGGTAAAGGTCGTAGGTATCGTCACTCCGGTGGTGTCGGAACCAGAGCGGGCTTAAAACCGCCAGGGCAATCACCATCGCCGCCGCAGCGAGAACCGCCCGCTGCCGCCGGATGCCGATTCTTGCCCTGGCCGCCTGTTCGGAAATGATCTGCTCCTTCAGGCCGGCGGGTACGGCGATTTTCCGGAATCCGGCCCGCACCGCTTCCTGCCGTGCAAAATGCTCCGCCAGCCAGCGCGTCAGTTCCGGATCCTGCTTGGCCAGCGCCAGCGCCTCGGAGATTTCCGGGTCGCCTGCATCCGTCGTTCCGGGACGGTAAAGCAGCAAAATGGTTCTGGCCTGGTCGTGGTTCACGATCTGGGAGGTTGGGGTTGCCTGCCGGTGGTGTCACCCGTCAACATTTGGTGCAGCCGACCGAGGCCGCGGGTGAGACGTGATTTGACGGTGCCGAGCGGCACATCGAGAATTTCGGCGATTTCATTGTAGGAACAATCCTGCAGGTAAAACAATGCGACGGGCGCCTGATAAATTTCATCCAGGCAAGCCAGGGTGTCGAGCACCTGGGCAGCATCCAGGCGGTTGACGGTGGCTGGCGGCACAACGGGCAGTTCGGCGGCTGCATATTCCAGTTCGATGTGGGGAAACCGCGTCTGCCTTCGCCGCGAGCCGAGAAACTCGCGGTGCAGGGTGGTAAACAACCAGGTTTTCACTTTGGATGCATCGCGCAATTGATGGCCTTTGGCCGCCCAAATGCAAAAAGTTTGTTGTGTAAGGTCACAGGCGTCCGCCTCATCCCGCGCGAGGCTGAAGGCAAATTGGTACAGTGGCTCATAATAACTTGCCACCAGACCTTCAAAGTCCATGCCTTCGGCCATATCGCATCATTGAAGTTAAGAGCCCGGAGAACGTCAATAGTTCCCGCAATAATATCGGGAACAAAGGTTCTCCCCGTTCCTCTTACGTATAAGTGGGAGTGGCATTTTTACACAAAACAATCTGGCGGTCACTGTTGGCGCAATCCCAGCGTTCCATGGTCATTAGACCGGCCGCACAATGGACTAAGCAAACTTAAGTACAACATTATGAATGTGATACGGCATCTCCTCAAAATGGCGCTCGCGAGCGCAATCATGGCGGTTTGCGGCTCCTCAACGACTGGTTCCGCGGCGACGGCTTTCGTCATCGTTGGCGCCGGCAACACCGATACGTTTACTCCGGCCGTCACCAACATCGCCGTTGGTGACCAGGTGGTCTGGCAATGGAATTACACCTCCACCTTCATCACCCATTCCACCACGAGTGGAACCAATGGTGTGCCGAGCGGGTTGTGGCGCTCGCTCACGAACGCCCCGCCGTATTCGTTTACCAATACCTTCAATGCGTCCGGTTCCTACGTTTATTACTGTGGGATTCACTTCAATCTGCAACACATGACGGGCGCGGTGGTGGTGGCATCGGCCAGTCTGCCGCCTTCGGTGGCCATCACCAACCCGGCACCCGGCGCCGTGTTTGCCGCGCCGGCCACGGTCACCGTTCAGGCCTCCGCCTCGGGCAATGGCGGCACGGTCACCAACGTGCAATTCCTGGCGGACGCCGGCGTTGTGGCCAATGATACAACCGCTCCCTATTCAGCCGTCACCGGCAGCCTGGTAGCGGGCAGTCACACGCTTTCCGCCGTTGCCTCGGATAATAACGGAGCGAAAAACACCAATTCCATAACGATCGACGTGGTTGCCCCCGTTTCGGTGTTGCTCAGCGCGCCGCAACCCGTGTCACCCGGGCAGTTCAGGTTCAGTTACACGGCGAATGCCGGGCTGAATTATATCGTCCAAAGTTCGTCCAATCTGCTTTCGCCTGATTGGACCACCCTCATCACAAATACGGCCACCGGCAGTTCGATCGATTTCACGGACCTGAATGCGACACTCGATAATGAATATTATCGGGTCGGCCTACTGCCGAATCCGTGATATTTGCAAAAAATGTGCTGGAACAGCCGGTTCGCAAAAGGCAATTATGGCCACACCCTATGAAGCGGCGGGATTCATTCATCATCGCATTGCTGTTCGCTTTGTGGTTGCTGATTCCGTCCAGTGCGAAATCCGCCGTGTCGTTCCCGTTGTCCGGCGGGGTAGCCACGAGCCCACGGTTGTTCATGGCCAAAGGAACGGTCATGGAACTCAAGCCGGACGGACGGACGGTGGTCATCCAGCACGAAGCCATTTCCAACTACATGGCGGCCATGACCATGCCGTTCAAGGTCAAGGCCCCGGAAGAACTGGCCGGCCTGCACCGGGGTGATGAAATTTCCTTCCAGCTCCGGGTTGCCGAATCGGAGAGCTGGGTGGAGCACCTCGTCAAAATCGGAACAGTTTCGCTGCCGCCCGCGGCAACCCCGACCCCTCCTCCGGCCGGCCGCCCGAACCATCCATTGCTGGATTACAAGTTCACCAACGAACTCGGGCAGGCGGTCAGTTTGAATGATTTTCGCGGGCAGGCGCTGGCCATCACTTTTTTTTACACCCGCTGTCCCCTGCCCGAATACTGCCCGCGCCTGTCGAAAAATTTCCAGGCCGCCCAGCAAAAACTCGAAGCGTTGCCCGAGGCTCCCGCAAACTGGCACCTGCTTTCCATCTCCTTCGACCCGGAGTTCGATTCACCGGCAATGTTGAAAGCCTATGGCAATGGCTACCAATATGACCCGAAACACTGGAGTTTTCTGACCGGCCCAGCCGACAAGATTGGCGAACTCGCCCGGCAGGCGGGCCTCAGCTATCAGTACGAGGCCGGCACCTTCAACCACGATTTCCGCACGCTCATCATCGACGCCGCCGGCAATTTGCAGATGGTTTTTCCCACCAGCGGGGATCTTTCGGATCAGATCGTCTCCGAAATCATCAAGGCCGCCGCCGTGACAAACACCTCGGCCGCAGGAAATCAGGTCCCTTGAAACCAAAGCGAATATTGACCCTGACGCTGGTGTTAAGTGCCATGGGTGGCGTGGCGATGGGTTTGATTTCGTGTTCCACCACGCCCGGCGCCGTGATCGTGCCGTTAGACATCCCCGGCGCGCATTACATTGGCAACCACGCCTGCTTGGACTGTCATGCCGATATCGTCCGCAAATTCCCCGCCAGCCCGCATGCCCGGGTCCATTTTGAAAATGCGGCCCAGGTGGGCGAAACCGGCTGTGAATCCTGCCACGGTCCCGGCAGCAAACATATCGAGGCCGGCGGCAGCGCCCGATTCATCATCAACCCCGGCAAGGATCCATCGTCCTGCTTCCAATGCCATCTTGACGTTCACGCGGAATTCAGCCTGCCGCAGCATCATCAGGTTCTCGAAGGCCATATGAGTTGCGGCCAATGTCACGACCCGCACGGGGGCGACATCTTCAAGCCGGCCAGCGGTCTGGCCATGGCCCGGCAGGACGAAAGTTGCGCGCAATGTCACCGCGACCAGACGCGGCCCTTTGTCTTCGAGCACGAAGCGCTGCGCGAAGGCTGCTCCACCTGTCACAGCCCGCACGGTTCGATCAATCAGAAAATGCTGGTGGCGAGCGATCCCAACCTTTGCCTGCGTTGCCACGCCCAGATCCAAGGCCCCACAGTTTCCACGGGGAGCATTTACATCGGCAACACGGACCACACCACGCTGCTGCAAATGGGAACTTGCTGGGCCGCCGGCTGTCACACGGCAATCCACGGTTCCAATGTGGACCCCCGGCTCAGGTACTGAACGTGAAACGTAAAACGTGATGCGTGAAATAAAAAAACAACCGAAGTGGCGCGTGACGACTGGCCGTCGCCCGCGCTTCACGTTTCACGTTTCACGTTTCACGCTTTTCGCCTTTTGCCTATCGCTTTCCGCCGCGGACATGGACCCGGCGAAATTGCCTCCGCCAGCCCAGCAGCAGGTTGATTTCGACCACGACATCAGACCCATCCTGGACGTGTCCTGCCTGCGCTGTCACGGGCCGGAAAAGCCCAAAAGCCGTTTCCGCCTCGACAACCGCGAGTCGGCACTCCAGGGCGGCGACAACAACACCAACGACATTGTTCCGGGAGCCAGCGGCCAAAGCTGGTTGATCCATTACGTGACGCGGGTGGTTCCGGACCTGGAAATGCCTCCGACCGGAAAGGGCGATCCTCTCACGCCCGCTCAAATCGGGCTGCTTCGAGCTTGGGTTGACCAGGGCGCAAGCTGGAATAGCACCAATGAGGTCTCGCCCCTCCAGCTCAATTTTGAACCGGCCTTCCGTTGGATCGGGGTCAAGGGCGACCAATCCAAATTCCGCGAACTCGAGGGCAGGAAGCAGGGTTTTGGCGGTGGCGTCGAAAATTTTTTGGTCAGCCAGCAGACCAGTCCCAATGAAAAATTCCTGCTGGAAGGACATCTCATGGCTCCCGACCAGGATTTCCGGTTGAAGCTGGCGGTGGACGAAACGGACCGGGGTTTCGTCCATGCCGGTTTCGAGGAATGGCGCAAATATTACAGCGACACCGGCGGATACGATCCCAACGTGGCCCCGCCGGAATTTAATTTTAATCGGGATTTGTACGTGGACAATGGGCGGATCTGGGCCGACTTCGGCCTGACCTTGCCACATTGGCCGCAAATTGTGCTCGGTTACGAATACCAGTTCAAGAAAGGCAACAAATCCATGCTGGATTGGGGGCAGCCGGTCCCCAATACCGTCAATATCGCCTCTTCGATCAAGGCCATTGATGAACAAACCCATGTTCTCAAACTTGATGTGACCCATGATTTCAACGACTGGCGCCTGGAGGACAATGCGCGTGTCGAGTTTTACTCCGAAAAAAACCGCAGCGATGAAACCAACGCCTTTCAGGCCACTGGCATCACTCAAACCCAGGACAAATATCAGCACGTGCAAGGCATGAACACGTTGACCCTGCAAAAACAGTTGTACGATTGGTGGTTTTTGTCGGGTGGCGGCTATTATTCCAAACTTGAAGGCAGTGACTTCTTCAATCAAACCAACGGGGTCTTCGGCCTTTCCTGGAACAGCCAGGAAATCACGCTCCGGCGGGAATCGGAAATTTTCAGCCTGACCAGCCTCTTCACTCCGCTTGCTTGCCTCAGCTTTTCGGTGGGCACCCAAAACGAATGGACGCGCGAGGACGGCTTTGGCAACGCACCCAATCTTGAATTTCTCATTCCCAGCGCGTTCGAACAGGCCAGTCTGGACAAATTCAAGTCCATGCAGAACGCGAACCTGCGTTTTACGAAAATTCCTTTCACGGTGGTCTTTGCCGACACCCGGTTTGAGCAGGAAGACATTGAGGAATCTCAATTGCAGGACCCGACCGGCGCCTTGACCCGCCAGACCGATGCCACGAATTACCGCTACAATCTGCGCGGCGGTTTCAACGCCTCACCCTGGCGCTGGTCCAGCTTGAACGCGGAATACCGATGGCAATCGAGCGACACCGACTACAATCATTTGCAGGACGTCTGGGGCAGCGGTATTGGCTCGCCCACCAACGGGTACCCGGCCTTCATTCTTGGACGCACCATTCATGACGCTGCGTTTGACACAAAACTCACCCTGCGACCGGCAAACTGGCTCAAGACCACTTTGAGCTACCAGATCGGCACCACCTATTATTCGACGAAGACCGACCCGGCTGTGGACGCCGCCACGCTGAATCCGGTTTCCCCCGGCGGAACCATCCTGGCGGGAAAATATGATGCCCAGACCTTCGGGTTCAGCGCCACCCTCACGCCCCTCCGGCAATTTTACATTTCCAGCGCCTTCACTTACAGTCTGTCGCGCCTGACCACGGCCAATAACGGCGATCCGTCCATCGTCCCCTACAGCGGCAACGTCTATACTGTCATCAACACCGCCAGTTATGCGTTGAATCCGAAGACTGAAATGCAGGTCAGCTGTAACTTCTCGCGGAGTGACTACGGACAAAACAACACTGCCGGCGTGCCCCTGGGAATTGATTTTACCCGCCATCAACTGCTGGTTGGCCTGAGCCGGCGGTTCAGCGACCGGGTGTCCGGTTCCCTGCGCTACGGATTTTCCCAATACTCGGAACCGGGCGCCGGCAACCTGAATCATTTCACGTCGCACGGCGTCTTCGCCACCCTGGCCTGCAAATGGCCGTAAGCTCGGCGGCATTCCTCAAGCGGTCGCTAAATCGAAGCAAGGCCAAGAGCGGCGACAGCACCACTACCTCTATTTTGCCGACGCGTTGGCCTCTACCCTTGGTGAGAGCAAAACTGTGATTGGAGGTGTGGTTAGGTTAAAATACTTGCCAGGTGATTTTGCAAATTCAAACCGGCCAGTTGCCTCAACCAAATATACCCCTGCATTGGTAACAGCATAGCCTCCTACTAAATCATGCTCAAAGATTTGGGTTTCATGCCCAGCAAAGATGCCCAAGCTCTGGCTCACATAACGATTCCGATCGTCGGGAGTGAGCTGGCATTCCAACCTCTTGCCAGAAGTTTTTTCTGTTATGATATATTCACCAAACCCCGTGCCGCATGGATTTCCTGTCGCCCACGGGATCTTACGCTCATGGCCAAGCATGTTGGAAACAGTCATACTCACCGGAATTCGTTCCCCCGCAATTAGATTCGTTTTTTGAATTACCAGTCCGAAAGCCAAGTTGTCATAGTTTGTGAGGCAGGAGTCCGCGTAAACGAACGAAGTTCCTGCAAAAAACAAAATTGCCGTCGTGAGTTTCAAATTTTGCACATATTGTACGGTTCGATTTATTCTTTGCTTCATACTGTTTTCCTTTCAGAATTTTATGGGGTGGTGTACCAGAACGATTGATATGTCCAATTGTTGGCTGGATAGGAAATGTTATTTGTCCACTGAGGGTGAATAACGCAATTCATTCCAATTGTCGACTGCGGGTCGGTGAAGGGAGTAACACCGACAAATGTTGGTGGTGAATTGTTGCCAATTTTCTTAGCGCGACCAGACCAATTCCAAGTCGCTAATTTAATGGGTACTGGTTTGCCGCCATCCGGCTTGAACAAGACGTAGCTTTCAAAAGTATCTTGCCGCCATTCAAAAGCTGTGTAATCAAGCAAAGCATCCCACGGTGTGTCGTTATAATCGCCAAAAGTACCGCTCCAACTCTTCAACGGATAAGAACCGTCGAGCCCCCTACCTTCGGTGTATTTAGACCAATAAGGATGGTTCGTAAGATCAAGATTTTGCTTCCAATCAATTGTTGCTATTTGGACCAATTGAAATTCATAAGCTCCAGCGTATCCTTTCAAATCCGTTAATTGAAAGTCATACCACATGCCCACATCATTTGTGGTGCACTTTTTCCCAGTATGTAAATAATAGTAACCTGGAAAATCTGCTCCACAAACGTCCGCATCCACAGCAACATGGTCTTTACGTGTCAAAGTCCAAGTTGCCTCCGGCCTTGACACATTAAACGTCGCTTGGCCCGTGACTATTGTTCCGTTGACCATAGCAGAGCATTGCACGACCCGATTGCTGGCTCCGTCAGCCCAATAAAAGATGACATTGGAATTGCCGGTCGGGAAATTCGTGTAGAGCACTGCCGAGGAGGCGGTGGCTACATAGTCGGAAAACGTAATTCCCGGCACCGTCCACTGGAAGTTGGCAAGCAGGCTATTGTTTAGCAGGGCATTCGTCACATTCAACTGGCAGGTCAGATTCATTTGCTGTCCCACAATCACCGTATTCGTTTGCGCCGTCAAGTTGGTCCCGGTGGCGGCATCAATAATTTGCAGGTTTACATTCGTCTCCAGCTTGCCGTTGAAGGAATAAAGGGATGCTGGTGCGCTCACAACCAAGGGCAGCGGTGCGCCGGACGGGCCAGAAACGAGTCCCAAGCCCGATACTGAGCCGTCTGCATTGGTGATACCGCTGTTGACCGATACCTGACCGTTGAGCTTCAAATTTTCCGGCGCCACCGGCACATCACCGGCACTCGGCGCGTTAATGCCGGACGGGTTAGAAAAGGCCAGTGCACTGGCGCTGACCAGATATAAACTCGTCCCGCCCGCCGCCTGCTGGCCCGAGGGCTCAATCATCAGTTCTGATCGCATCTGATATTCGTATGTCCCGTAAGCCCCCATAAGAATATTGAAATAGGGACCCACATTATTAAAAGTCACTTCCGCCGAACCATTCTTGGCGAAAGCGAAAAAAGCACCTTCTCCAGACGAAATCGGGTCGTTCCAACTGCCACTCCAGTCATCCTCGCCCTGGTTAATCAAGTATCCGTTCCCTGAACGGGTTCCGCCAGAAATCGGGGACCAATAGAAAAAATCATTGTACTGCCCATCGCCACAGTTAACTCCAGTCCAAGCAGCCTGATAGGAACTTACATAACTCGCCAGTTCTACCATCGCCGGCTGCGGCTGAGAACGGCTTTGCACCGCCAGCGGGCTGTCGGGGTCGGTGCCGGCTTGCGCGTTCAATTCCGCCGTCCCCGTCGGACTCACCGGAACATTCACCATCCAATTGCCGCTGTCATCCACGTTCGCCTGTTGGCCGTTGACCCACACATTCTGGCCAGGGCTTACCGTGCCCGTCACCGTTACGAGCGGCTGATTCAACTGGTTGTTGTCAATCGGGTTTATTGTCAGGGTCACGGGGCTTTGGACAACCGTCAGGTTTGTTGTGTTCACGTTGCCCGCCGCATTGGTTGCGATAATCGTCACCACATTCGTGCCACCGCTCAACGGCACATTTTGCAGCCAGACCAAACCACTGCGCTCCACCAAGCCTTGAACCGTGTTATTGTTGACAGTGGCGGTGACATTTGCCGTCGCATCGTCCACCTGGGCTTGAATCGTCACGTTGCTGTCGCCGATCGGTGTATTCGGATGCGGCCAAATAATCGAAAGCGTTGGGGCGTTGGTCACCCCGGCATAGCTCAACGTATAATTTAAATTGGTCGTAACGATGTTCCCCGCCAGGTCCATTGCACGAAGCGTGATAGTGTTGACACCATTGGTCAATTTGATGTCGCAGCATTGAAATGTATTCGTGGTGAATTGGAAGCGATTCGTGTCGAAGAACACCGACTGCCAGCAACCTTGCTGATTCGTGATGGCGCCCAGCGCATTGCTCACGTCAAAAGTCAGCTTGCTCAACGATTCATCGACCAACCCCTGCAATTGAATCATCGTTTGGGAGACCGTGCTGGAAATCGGATTGGTGATGATGAACGCCGGCGCAACAGTTTTCAGGGTCAGTGATATTCCCAGCCATGTCTGCGCAGCATCCGGTGACAGGCCGCGCAGGCCGACTCGAACAACGTAAAGCCCGTCACCAGAGTTCAAAGGGACGGTGATGTTTGTGGAAGTGTAAGGTCCCCAGACGGCATCGGCGATGTTCGTATCATTCACCAGCTTGGCCTCGTATAATGGTGATCCAGCCACAATCGTCACTGAGCCGCAGGCCGTCGGTGTATTCAAATACGTGTTGGTGAAATGCAGTGAGAATTGGATGATATTCGGATCAACGTTGTTTTGATAATCCGATAACAACATATTGCCCTGACTGTCCAAATTTGTGTCCGACAGGTCCGTTGTATCAAAGAAATTCCAAAACCACCAGTCGGGCGTGGTGTTCCCATTTTTCGTCACACCCGTCCAGTCCCAGGCCCAAAGGAACAGATTCGTGCGACCAAGTACCGACACGGTGAAGGGCATCACCGCCTGATTCGTTGGCCAGACTTCTGTTTCCACAGTCCAGTTCGTCAAGGACAGATCACTCTTGCTGGCGATGGCATAGACTTGGTTGGTGCTGCCGTGCAGGTTCAGATACGCCATTCCATTGGCCTCATTCGTGAATTCCAGCCACAACCCGTTCGTATCAATTGTGAAGGCGCTGCTGAACATGGGTGAAGGGCCGCCCTCGCCAGAGCCATCCTCGCCTGGAGAAGGGACATCCATGCCCATTGCCCGCGACACGGTCCGCATTTGTTGGTTTGCCTCTGTTGCCTGAATCTGCGCAATCAGATTTACCAACGCTTCCGCCTCCGCCTGCAGATCGGCGGCAACCACGCTGCTGGGAGCCAACCGCCCGATTGGCGGCGTATTCAGGGTTGTCTGGCTGTTGCCGGTGCCATCCACCAAAAACTGGCCCTCAGCGATGGCGTAAATGGGATCATCATAAATATTGAGCGGCGGACAGGGCAACGGAGCGGTAATGCCGCCGTCAGAGTCCGGCGATACAAGCCAGAATGTCCCGCAGAGGGGCACTTGCTCCGGCGGCACCAATTCCAACCCTTGCGTCTCTGCCACAAGGCTGACGATGGAATCCGCCGATGCCGATGGAACGGTTGTAGCGGTCTCCTGAGCGTGTGAAATAAAAGCAGTTGCGAGAACAAACGCAATGCCCACCGAAACCACCCGCGCCTTTTTCATAAGTTTTTAACCCGATCCAGCAAAAATCTAATAGCGATTCTAAACATTCATGCAGAAAAGTCAACGGCGAAAATAAAAGGTTATACAATGTGTTACGTTTGGCGCCTTCTTGCTTGCGTAATGGTGTGCCTAAAAAGCTGCCATATCAAAAGGTAATTGGTGAAGCCATCCGAAAGCACCGAAAGGCCGCCAATATGAGTCAGGAAAAGCTGGCGGAAAAGGCAGATTTACATCCAGTCTATTTAGGTCAAGTCGAACGCGGAGAACAAACGGCGAGCGTCCATGCCCTAATACGGGTTGCCAAAGCCTTGGGCGTGAAAGTGCGTGATTTACTGGACGAACTTTGAGGTGGTTCACCACGGAAGCGACGCATTCCAAGTCAATCGCAATCCTTCCAGGGTCAACAACGGATCAACCGCCGTGATTTCAGGCAGCTTGGACGCCAGCAACCGCGCGTAACCGCCGGTCGCCACCACCGGCAGCCTTGTCACTTTTAGTTCACGCTTCAACTCGGCAATCAGTCCGCGAATGAGCCCGCGATAGCCATGCACCGCGCCGACCAACATCGCTTCCTCGGTGCTTTTGCCGATGCCTGTCTTGATTTCGCGGATTCTGATCCGGGGCAGCAACGCGGTTTTTTCGTGCAGATAATCCGTCATCGCCGCCAGCCCCGGCGCGATGATGCCGCCAGCGTAATTACCCGCGCGATTGACCACGTCGAACGTCACGGCCGTGCCAAAATCCACCACCACCACCGGCGCGCCAAAATGATGCCGCGCGGCGACCGCATTCGCCAGGCGATCCGGCCCGATGGTGTCCGGATGCGGATACTCAATGCCCACGCCGTAAAGTGTTTTTGGGGTCAGCTCCAGCATTGGAACGCCGGGCACCGCCCCGGCCTGTTGCTGCATTTTCTTTCGTGCCGGGAAGGTGCTCGGCGTTCCAAACTGGGCAATGAACTCCCGAACCTTCGGCGTTGCGCGCGGCACAACGCTGCACAGCACCGCCCCGTCAGGCACTGCCTGGCCAACAAACTGCCGCACCCGTTTTGCCGCTGTACCGTCAGACCACGCCGCCGTGGGAATGTCCGATTGCTTCACCACCCGCCGGCGGTCTGCCAGGCCGATGTGGGTGTTCGTGTTGCCGATGTCGAAAAGCAGAATCATTTTTTGTAGCGGCGATCTGTGACCGCCGTTCATTGGTTCCATTTGATATTCCGGCGGTCATAGACCGCCGCTACAGTTTTCATTTTTCAAGCGTTACATCGCCGCCGATGATGCGTTCCAGATGACCGTGCTCGGTGCGCAACCGCAACGCCCCGTCGTCATCCAGCGATTCCGCCCGCCCGCGAATCCGGCGCTCGCCGATCTGGATCGTCACTTCGCGGCCAATGGTCTTGCACCGGGCCTCCCATTCATCCGCCAGCGCGGGAAACCCGCCGGCGCAGACACGGACGTAGTCGCGGTCCAATTCGCGCAATATGGCCGTCGCCAGTTCCGCCCGCGAAATCATCCGGCCAGCCTCGATTCTGAGCGAGGTCGCCAGCTTGCGCAATTCCGGCGGAAATTCGCCCGGACCAAGGTTCACGTCCACGCCAATGCCCAGGATGATGTGCCGCACCTTGTCCAGTTCCGCGCTCAACTCGGTCAGGATGCCCGCAACTTTTTTTCCGCGGATCAAAATATCATTCGGCCATTTGATTTCGAGCTGCAAACCGGTAACGGCCTCGATGGCGCGCAGCAGGGCCGTTGCCGAGGCCACGGTCAATTGCGTCGTTTCCTGCGGCCGCATGTCCGGGCGCAGCAAGACGGAAAACCACAGTCCCTTGCGCCCGGGCGAAATCCATTTGCGGCCCAGCCGGCCCCGGCCGCGGGTCTGCGATTCGGCAAAAACCACCACTCCCTCGCGCACGCCGTCGCGCGCAAGTTTTTCAATCACATCATTCGTGGAGGTCGTCTGCTCGAACACGCGGATGTCGCGGCCGATGACCTTGGGCCGGCCCAGGCGCCCCAACAGATCATCCGCGTGCAACACGTCCGGCGTGTGGACCAGCCGGTAGCCAAAATGCGGCCCCGCCTCGATTTCGTAGCCGAGCCGGCGCAATTCCTCGATTCGCGCCCAGACCGCCGCGCGGCTGATGTCCATTTGCTCCGCCAGGTCGGCGCCCGATACGCCGTCATGGTTTTCCCGCAGTGCGGAAAGGATTTTAGCGTCCGTGGTCATGGTTTTTTGACCACGGATGAACACAGATAAAATCAGACATGGAATGATAACGGATAACTCTCCCGCGCCCCGTGAGGAACGAACGGGGAGAGGGTCGGGGTGAGGGGTGGCTGATCAAAACGGCCTCCTCACCCCGCCCTCTCCTCCTTTTGGGGAGGAGAGGGGGAAGACCATGCAGTCGTTCGGTTTTTCGATATTCCTGATATCCGTATTCATCCGTGTCCATCCGTGGTTAACTTTCAAAATCCAATCCAATATCCACCGCCCGCGCCGAATGTGTCAGCGCGCCGATGGAAATGAAATCCACGCCGGTTTTGGCAATGGTCTGGACGCTGGCCAGGTTCACGCCGCCGCTGGCCTCGGTCTTCGCCCGGCCCTTTATCTTTTGCACCGCCAACCGCAACTGCACCGGGTTCATGTTGTCGAGCAGGATGATGTCCGCGCCTGCGTCGGCCGCCTGCTCGACCTGCTCCAGCGTGTCGGCCTCGACCTCGATTTTCAGGTCCGGCGAATTGGCCCGCGCCCGCTGGACCGCCGCGGCAATGGCGTTGGGCGGCTCGTTCCTCAGGGCCAGGCGATGGTTGTCCTTGATGAGCACCATGTCGAACAAACCGAGTCGATGATTGTGCCCGCCGCCGCACGTAACGGCGTATTTTTCGAACCGCCGCCAGCCGGGTGTCGTTTTGCGCGTGTCGAGGATTTGCACCGGCGCGCTTTTGACGGCATCCACGAACTGCGCGGTTAAGGTGGCAATGCCGGAGAGCCGTTGAACAAAATTCAAGGCCACGCGCTCGGCGCTCAACAGGGCGCGAGCCGGGCCGGAAAGGTTCAGCAGGATATCACCCGCTTTGACCGGCTGCCCGTCTTTGACCCGCCGCTCGATTTTGACGGCGGGGGAAAGTTTGTCAAAGGCGGCGGCGGCAAAATCGAGCCCGGCCACGACCAGCGGTTCGCGGGTCCGCATCACGGCCCGCGCGGTCGCCGTTTCCGGCACGGTGGCCAGCGTCGTGACGTCGCCGCTGCCGATGTCCTCGGCGAGGGCGGCCTGGACGGCTTGACGGATTTCCGCAGCGGACAATTCCATGCCGCCAAGATGGAGACAAAACCGAAAAATGGAAAAGGAAAAACGGGCGGGTCAAGGACGCAGCTTGGAGGTGGGTTGCCCAAACCGGGCCGGAGCGCGGACAGCCATGTCCGCATCTTGCGAAACTGTGGAAGGCACCAGAACCCCGCGAACCGGAACGCGCGGACTTCGCGGTCCGCGCCCCGGGCGCATCTCAAATCAAATGTCTCCGAATCAACCGGCCGTATGGAGTGCGGCCGATTCCGCGGCGTGGTTATTTGCCAGCCACCTGTTGCGATGCTTTTTCGTCGTGCACCCGCGCCGCTTCCATGAGCAGAGATTCCCACTGGCCTTCAATGGTCCGCTGTGGCGGCGCCTCGAAAGGCAGGAGTTCAAAAGAACCGCCAGCCAGGGCCAGCAATTGTTGCAACGCGCTCTCCCCCGCCTCATTGCCGACGGCGGCGTGGATGATGCTGCCATTTTCGATGTAAATCCGCCCGCGCATCTGCTGGTCGTGAATTTCGAGGATGGACGAATTGCGGCCCAGGCATTCCATCTGGATGACATCCTGCAAACCCACGCGGCGGAGCAATCCTTGAAATCCTTCGTGCGGGGTCCAGGTGATCAGTTCGTTCAGCATGACAAAGATGGATTTCAAACCCTCCGCCGAACGGGGTTTCTCGATGAACAGATCGGCGCCATTGGCGAGACAGGTGGAACGGTTTTCCTCGGTGGCGTTGCCGGTCAGCACGGCTTTTTTGAGGTCGGGATAACGCCGCTGGAGGATGCGCAGAAACTGTGAGCCGTCCAGCACCGGCATGATGACGTCAACGATGGCAAGTTCGATCTTGTTGTCCTTGAGAATCTGCAGGGCCCGGTCGGCCGAGGCCGCACAGTGGATCCGCCAGGTATTGTTGCTCATCATGACGAACAACTCACGGATGGTTTCCAGGAAAACATCCTCGTCATCCACCAACAAAATCTGGTGCTGTTTCGGGTCGTTCAGGTTTCCCTCATTTAACGCCGCCGGCAGGGGCGGCGGCAAATCCCGGTCTGAATTGACGGGCACATCGGCCGGGATGGGCTGGGCCGGCCCGGATAAATCACGGGTCGGCGGCGGCGGTAACGTCGCGGCGGGCACAGGTTCCGTGGCATTCGGATCAACATTGAGTTGTTCCAGCAACTTGGCCGCGCTGTTCCGGATCCAGTAATCCCGGTGGTTCAACGCCGCCTTGATCTCCGGCAGCGCCTGCCGGACGCCCTCGGCCTGCCGCCAATGCCGGTCCACATTCTGCAATGAGTTGGCGGCGGCATTGCGCACGCCGCTCTCGGGATCGATCAGTGACACCACCAACGGATAAATCGCCCGCGCATCGCAGATTTGCCCCAGGGCGACGATGGCGCTTTCCCGGACGTCGCGGTCGCGGTCGCGCACGAGGCCGCAAAGCCCTTCCACTGCCGCGGCTCCACCCAAAAGACCCAGTGCCTTGGCGGTCGCCTGGCGGACCTCCCAGGAGGAATCATGCAGCACGCGCAGCAGCGCCGGCACCGCCTGAGGCCCACCGCACCGGCCCGCGGCTTCCACGGCGGCGCCGCGAACATTGGCATTGGAGTCCCGCAGCAACCGTTCCACGGCGATGAAGGTGGACGGGTCGGCAAAATGTTCCAGGGCTTCCAGCGCCGCAATGCGCACCGCCGGGCTCGCTTTGTTCAGTGCCCGCAGCACCGCCGGGACTGCGCGCGGTTCATTGATTTCTCCCAGCGCTTTGACCGCTTCAAGTTGTTTGTGGGGCGGGCCGGTTTCCAACACCTCCAGCAACGGCTCAATGGCGTCCGACCCCAGCGCCACGATCTGATGCCGGTTGCCCATCGCCAGAATATGCAGCACCCGCTGGGAATCCGTATCGGGTCGCCAGCCGAGTTTTTCCAGACTGCGGGAGGCGATGGTTCGAACCTGCGGATCGTTGTCCCGCAAAACCGCCACCAGCCAGTTCACCGCTTGCGGATCCCCGATTCTCCCCAAGGTTTCCGCCGCCGCTCCCCGGACCAGCGGCACCACGTCGCGCAGCATCTGGATCAAAGGTTCCGTCGCGCGCCGGTCTTGAAAATGTCCCAGTGCCCGCGCCGCCGCACAACGTACAGCCGTGTCCATATCTTTGACGGCAAAAAGGAGCGGCCCCACGGAATCGGCATTGTCGGATTGCGCAAGTTTCTCCACCACAGCCAGGCGCGTCTTGGCATTATTGGCGCGCAGTTGTTGATACGTCCACCACTGCATGATATTGATGCAAACAGAGCGATTTTTAGGCCAAATTCGGAAGGCCAACTGCCTGTCTGACGGGAAGTTATCGGTAATATAGGGCTGCTCTTGAGCCCCAGATCTCCGTCAGGAAGAGAAATAGTCACCTCATTTGACAGCGCCGACATTTTGCGGCGGCCAGTAACAAAACCACATACGGCCACGTAGGCTCTTGGCGGGTAAGAACCCCCAAAATCGACTATCCAAACTGTTCGATGAATTGTCCCCCAGCAAAAAATAGACATCGTTAGGAACAATAACATTGCTGTTGCTCGAACTGAGGTATTGGGAGCTTGGCCAATTCACATAGCGGATCACTCCATCCTTGTTCTTCAATTCAACGATGCTCTCATTTATGTAAAGTGCCCCATCTGAAATACGAATGCGTTCGCCGGGCAGCCCAACGACACGTTTGACGTAGGTCACACCGTCCTCAAGAGGCGGGATGCCATCTGCTGTGAAGACGACGATGTCTCCACGCGCCGGCTTCCGTGTCAAATATGTAAATCCTTCCATTATTAGGTTGTCACCTCCAGCGATGGCGGGTGTCATACTCTTTTGAGGAACAAGAAAAGGAACGACCAACCCAAACAAACGCAGTGTCACCAAAGTTAACGGGACAGCAGCAGCAAGAATAATTAGGATTTTCAACCGCTTGCTCATATCAATGTCGTGATGCGTTCCAACCTTTTTGGTCGGTTTGAAATTGGCCGCTTTTTATGGCAGTGTGATTCCCTGCCTCTGCCTCGCATCCCTTTCACCCCAGCAATTTTTCAAACCGCGCGGCGGCGGCGTCCCAGGTTGCGGCATCCTGCGGCGTTACCGTTTTCAATTCGAATGAATTCCGCACGACTTCGCGCGCCGCCGCAAGCGACGGCAGATGCCCGAGGGTGATGGCCTGGATCAAAATGTTGCCGAGCGCGGTGCACTCGGTCGGACCGGCCAGCACCGGGATTTTCACCGCATTGGCGGCAAATTGATTGAGCATCCTGGCCTGGCTGCCGCCTCCGACGATGTGCAAGCGCTCGATTCTTCCGCCAATGAGCCGGTTCAACCGCCGCAGGACGGCGCGATAGGACAGCGCAAGGCTTTCGTAAATGCAGCGCACGAATGCACCGTGATTGCCCGGCACGGGCTGGCCGGTTTCCCGGCAATAAGCGGCGATCTTTTCCGGCATGCCATCCGGGCTGAGAAAACGCGGGTCGTTGGGATTGATGAGCGAGACCAACGGCGGCGCCTCGGCCGCGAGTTGTTCCAATGCGGCAAAATCGTACTTTTTCCCTTCCTTCTCCCATTGGCGCCGGCATTCCTGCACAATCCAAAGACCGACAATGTTTTTGAGCAGGCGCACGGTGTTGCCAAAACCGATTTCATTGGTGAATCCAAAACCGCGGCCCAGTTCGGTGATGACCGGCTGCGGCCATTCCACGCCCATGACGGACCAGGTGCCGGAACTGAGGCAGGCCCAGTTTTCGCCGCTGGCAGGAATGGCGGCGACCGCCGCGCCCGTGTCATGCGAACACGTCGCGATGACTTCGATTTGGGGCAGGCCGGTTTCGACGGCAAGCTCCTTTTTCAACCGGCCCAGCCGTGTGCCGGACGGGCAGAGGGGCGCAAACAATTCCTCACGCAAACCGAGCGCGCCGAGAAGTTTCTTCGACCAGGTTCGGGTCTGCGGATTGTAAAGCTGCGTGGTGCTGGCGAGCGAAACCTCGTTTCGGGCCGTGCCGGAGCAGAAGTAATTGAACGCATCGCCAATGAGCAAAAGCTGTTTCGCGCCAGCCAGGCGGGCGGGCGGCTCGGCGGCCAGCTGGTAAATGGTGTTCAGCGCCATGAACTGGATGCCGGTCTCGGAATAAATCGTCGGCCAATCCACGCGCGCTTTGGCGTTCTCGACGCCAACCGCGGTGCGCGCGTCACGGTAATGCCACACCGGCGGCAGGATCCGGCCCTGCCCATCGTAAAGCACGTAATCCACACCCCACGAATCGGTGCTGATGCTGGCGATGGGCAGCCGGCGCGCGGCGGCCTTTTTCAGTCCCGCCTTCAATTCGTTGAACAGGCCGTCAATGTTCCAATGCAATCCGTCGCCGGTTTTGACCGGGCCATTGGAAAAACGGTGCAGCTCCTCGAGGATGAGTTTTCCGTTGTCGAGCGTGCCGAGCATGAGGCGACCGCTGTCCGCACCGAGGTCGCAGGCAAGGTAATGTGTGGGCATAGTGAAAAATTACCCGCGCAGTTTACGCCGCGCCGGCACGGTGTCAAAGGGATTGGAAATTGGGAGTTAACGAGCGCGGACTTCGGCCCGCTTCATTGCGCAAATGGCAAGGGACGATGAATCGGCATAAATGCCGCGCTCCTTGAATCAGGACACCACCCGCGGTTTAAACCCTCGACGCCGGCGCCCGGATTGTCTAAATTGGCATCATGGATGGTGATGAGCGCGAAATTTTCCATTTCCTCAAGTCGTGGGGAAGCGCCTATGTCGGCGCCGTGGAAGTTGCCCGGCGTGCCGGCAACAAAAAGAAGTTTCACGAAGATCCCAACTGGGCCAAACAGGTCCTGATGCGGATGGCTGATCGTGGCATTTTGGAAAGCGACAGTTCAGGCCGTTATCGCATCAAGCCGGTTTCCCGAAAGGACAAGAACAAGCGCTGGGTTGCGCCGGACATCGCCAAAATCCTCAAGGATAGCGGCGTGGAAGTGGAAGACGCCAACGACGTGGCCTCGGACGAGTTTTACGAGGAGCTTTAGCGGTTCATCCGGCCGGGGCGGGCCGAAAAATCCCGTTTGCATCCGACATGTTTGCCGCCCTGCTGACCACATTGTTGTTTTCCATCTCCGCCATCTGCGGCCATCGCACCTCCACGCGGCTGGGTGGTGTGGAGGCCAATTTCTGGCGCATCGTCGGCGCCACTGTTTTTCTCGCGCTCTGGGCGAACACGCTGGGCACGGGCACGCACGGCGCGGCGCTTTCCATTTTCGTCCTGAGCGGACTGGCGGGCATCGGCCTGGGTGACACCGCTTATTTCCAGGCCCTGCCGCGGCTCGGCAGCCGACGGACCGTTCTGCTCACCCAATGCCTCACCGCGCTGTTTGCCGCGTTGATCGAATGGCTCTGGCTCGGCACCCGGCTGAACCTGGCGGAAATTTTTTGCGTGGTCGTGATTCTCACGGGGGTGATCATCGCGCTGGCCCCGGGCGATCACCTGAAAATTCCCGTACCCGCATTGAGGATCGGGATTCTGGCCAGCGCCATTGCCGCGCTCGGTGGCGCGCTCGGCGCAGTGCTGAGCCGCAAGGCCTACTTCGTCGCGCATGCGGCCGGCGAGCATCCCGACCCCGGCACCACCGGCTACCAGCGCGTCCTCGGCGGCGCCGCCGCCCTCGGCCTGGTTTTCCTGGTGGTAAAATGGCGGCACGCCCGCCGCCACATTGACGATGCGCAAATGAAGGATTCCTTTTCCCCGCGCGAAAAATGGCAACTCTGGCCGTGGGTGCTGGCCAACAGCCTGGCCGGGCAGACCATCGGCGTCAGTTGCATGCAATGGGCGCTCGAAAACACCCCCACCGGCATCGTCACCGCCATCATCGCCACCACGCCCATCGTCCTGTTGCCGCTGGCACGGGTGGTGGAAGGCGAAAAGATCACGAGGCAGTCGCTCGCCGGCGGCCTGATCGCCGTGGCGGGCGTGATTGGCCTGACATTCTGGCGGTGAACCATTATTCTCCTTCCCGTTGCCATCCTCACCTTTGAAAAACAACCGGGCGAGGACAAAATTTTATGAAAACGGAGCTGCAAACTGCTGTCGAAACGCTCGGCCTTGAAAAATTCCGGCGTCATATTTTCCTGTGCACTGATCCGACCGAACCGAAATGTTGCCCGCGGGAACAGGGACTCGCGGCGTGGGAATATTTGAAACGGCGGCTCAAGGAACTGGACCTTGTCGGCCCGGAACCGCAAGTTTATCGCACGAAGGCCAACTGTCTGCGCGTCTGCGTGCGCGGCCCGGTCGCGGTCGTTTATCCCGAGGGGGTCTGGTATCACTCCTGCACGCCGGAAGTGCTGGAACGCATCATCCAGGAGCACCTGGTCGGCGGGAGGATTGTCCGGGAATTTGCCTTCGCCAGCAATCCCTTGTGATAAATCCAAGGGCCAAATCACCTTGGAAGCTCCGGGCCAGGAGTCTGGCCTTTGGGAAAAGCTCCGGTCGCTTCCCGGACGGGATCCGCGCACCTGCACGACGCATGGCTACAGCCCCGAAGGATCGTCGCCCAACGCCGCTGATTTGTCCTGGCGAAGCATTCAGGGGGTTACTGGCCCGGCATACCTTGAGCCGAACGCGCGGGAAAATTTCTTGCGCCGGGCGGCTTTGCCCCGTAACTTACGCTCCTTTTTGGTCGCACGCATAGCTCAATTGGATAGAGCATCTGACTACGGATCAGAAGGTTCCAGGTTCAACTCCTGGTGCGTGCACCAGTTTTTATTGGGTTTCTCGCGCTCTGCCTGCCGCCAATCCCGCCGAGTAGTTTCAAAAGTAGTAACAAGGGCGTTTTGATTTGTTCCAATCTGCCTCGGTTGGGGAATGGCAAGTCCAGCGGCTTGTTAAAGAAGTGGCAGCCGACATGAGGAGACTCTAAATCAATGATGGTTTCAAAAGAAATTTGAGCCTCGTTACCTCGGCTGCTACTAAAGAAGGTATTTTTCGAAGGACTGCTGACCGCGCCGCCGGTCGGACATCTCGTGCGATGGAGGCTGTGCAACCTCGACATCGAGTTGACATCATTCGCAACCAGCGACAGCCTCCCTCATGGCCTTTGAACGCCAACAGGTGAAGGAAAAGATAGCGGCATTAGCAGCCCAAGGTGTGTTCATTGGCACGTCATCGTGGAAATATCAGGGCTGGATCGGCCAACTTTACACGCGGGAGCGTTACGAGTTCCGAGGCAAGGTCGCCAGGACACGGTTTGAGCGGGATTGCCTCAGTGAATACGGCGAGGTGTTTAAGACGGTTTGCGTGGATGCCGCCTATTACGATTTTCCCCGCCGCGAGTATTTGCATAAACTGGCCGACGCCGTGCCGGACGATTTCCGATTTGGATTGAAGGTGACGGACGTCATCACGGTCAAAAAGTTTCCCAACCTGGACCGATTCGGCGTAAAGGCCGGGCAAACAAACCGGGACTTCCTCAACGCCGACCTGTTCTCGACCGCATTCCTGAAACCGTGTGAGGACGTGCGGGTCAAAATTGGCGTGCTCATGTTCGAGTTCTCCCGGTTTTGGCCAACCGACTATGAACACGGGCGTGAGTTCGTGGCCGACCTTGACACCTTCCTGGGCAAACTGCCGAAAGGCTGGCCCTACGCGATTGAGATGCGCAACAAGCATTGGCTGGCCCCGGAATATTTCGGCTGTCTTGCCCGACACCATGTCACGCACGTTTTCAACTCCTGGGATGCGATGCCGCCCGTCAGCGAGCAAATGGCGTTGCCGGGCAGTCGGACCAATCCAAACCGCCTTGCCGCCCGCTTCCTCCTGAAACCGGGCCGGAAATATGAGGAAGCCGTAAAGACCTTTCAGCCTTACGACAGGGTGAAAGAGCCAAACCCGGATGCACGGGCAGCCGGCAGGGCACTGATAGCGGAGGGCAAAGCCGGCAAACCGGCCCGCGAAAGCTTGATTTATGTGAACAATAGGCTGGAAGGTAATGCGCTGGAAACGATTGACGCGATGATCTCGGATGGCGAATGAATGCTTCAATAAACGAACCGGTGGTCGTTGAATCAGGCCCAGTTCCGTTGAGTATCAATGGGTTGGAACTCTTAATATTGGCCAAAGATTGAGTTTGAACAAACGAACCGGCAGTTGTTGAATAACAGTTAGCCGACTTGGGGCGACACCGTGAAAGCTACAACCACACATCCCGAATTGGTACAAGTTCTCAACGAAGCGCGAGAGTTCCTTGCCCGCCCAGGCAACGACTTTGCTTGGTCGTCTTGGGAGAATGCTGCGGACGCGTTGCGAGAGGTTGATGGTCTCATTTCACATATTGCGTCAGGTGATATGCCGAAGCGTTTAGACCTTGAGGTGCTGTTTGCGCCTACAGGCCCGATTCAGGAGGTCAGTGTGAGCAGCGGTTGGGGCAAGGAGTTCCTTGGTCTCGCCGACGGATTCGACGCCGCTATGAAGACAGTATGAGAGAGTTACGGACAACGTCGGCTATCAAATCGGTGCAGGCAACGCGGGATGGCCGTTCCAGTTCCGCTTCGCGATTCACGCGGGTTGGTCCCGTGTGCCTTGGCTCTGGACGTTGAAGGCATTCGAGCGCATTCAGTTTATGATACCCATAAAGATTCAATGTGGTTGTGGTCAGAAATACGCATTTGAAGTTGAGCCAGTCAATGGGCAGATGGGGTCTGCTGTTGCATGTCCGGTGTGTGGCGCGGACGGCACTGTCGTTGCCAACCAAGTGATTGCACAGACATTGGCGACGCAGCCTCAAGTTGCGCCAACTTCAGATTTGAGATTAAGCGCGGCCACAGCGCCTGCCACGCCAATTGTGAATCCGCCGGTTTCACCGATTGGCACACGAGGCCCAGCAATTCGTCCTGCTCCGGTATCCGCCAAGCTCGCGTGGTATGAGCAGCTTTGGATTGCTTTGCCGATTGGCCTGGTGGCTATCGGCGGCGCGATTGGCGGAGCGTGTGGTGGCATGGCTTGGGCTATCAACAAGACCGTTTTCAAGAAGTTGGAGAATCCAGTCCTCAAATATGTGGTGACTGGTTTGATTTCCGCGTCAGCAATCGTTGTGTGGCTGGTTGTTGCGGCATTCTTTTTGTCACTTTTCAAGAAGCATTGAGTATGTTGGTGTTGCCTAACCATGCGCGAGGCTGTGTGAAAAGTGCTGACTTGAAATTCGGTAACGATCAAATTTTCGATATGGGAAACTTTGATGAATCGAGCAGATGGACTGGATGGTCGAAAAATGAGTTTTTACACAGGCTCTCGCTGCAGGCAACGCGAAATGGCCTTTTCAGTTCCGCTTTGCGGTTTACGCTGGTTGGTCCCGCGTTGCCTGGACGTTAGGTTTATTTATGCGCCGCTCGTTTTTTCAGTCCACGATTTTGTTCTGGCTACTTTTCCCCGTGGCGTTTGTCCCGTTGGTTCTTCATTCTTCAACTCCTCCACTGTGGTGTGGTTTTGGGTTGGGCCGACCTTGGCACTACGGATATTATTGTGAGAATCTGGGCATTGACATTGATAACCTCGTTGCATTTTTCGGAGATTTCACCGTTGGCTTTGCCGCCGTTTTGGTTTTCTGGCTAGTCGTCAGACATTTATTCGGTGTGAAACGAATATGACGCCTAAGCAACCGCTGCATACAACGCAGGATGGCCGGACCAGTTCCGCTTCGCGATTCACGCTGGTTGGCCCCGTGTGCCAGGTTTCTGGATGTTAGGCATCTTGACGTACCGTGAGATTCGCTCTCATTGTTATTTTACTGGGATTGCTGATAGCCGGTTGCAATAGTCGCAACAAGAGCGTCAGGCGACAGGTCGTCGGCACGTGGCAGCACCAGGGAGGTGTCACTCTAGCCATTTCAGATGATGGTAGTTTTTCTACGGTTTTTGCAGCGAGCAATCATACCGTTGTGCTTGAACTGCAAGGCACGTGGGCAACGAGTGATGATGTGCTGGTTATGACTCTCACAAACGTGGATGGCACAATACGGCACGAGCCTGTTGGTAGCGTTGATCGGTCAAGGATCATTGAGGTGGACAGCAACCATTTGGCCCTTGCTTTGCTTGGGCAGACGAATTACTACGAGCGGAAATGATGCCTAACGAATCGCAGGCAACGTGGCATGGCTGTTCCAGTTCCGCTTCGCGGTTCACGCTGGTTGGTCCCGCGTACCTGGGCGTTAGATGGCTATGCGCATGATAATCCGAATACTTTTGTTTGCCTTGGTTTTCTCGTTTTGGGCACACGCCGAGGATGTTATTCCCGGAGTCGTGACTTTTATTCCTCCGACGGGGTTTGATGCGTTCCGGCCTGGCGGTGATCCCGGCGACAATCCATTCGACGGAGTTGGCCAGCTCAGAGAGTATTTGTCTCACGACGGGAAGCAGATTGACATTAACGCTCGCTTGATCGGTTTTAGCACTGGTGAGGGGAAGCGGCTCACCTACCGCCAGTTAGATGACGCCGGCGTCAAGCAGGAGATGCTTGATTTTGCCAAGTCGCTCCCGAATATCACAAACATGACGGCCGTTGCGGAGGCGAAACTTGGTGGCCAGAAAGCTTTTTCATTTACGTTCCATGCGATAGTTCGAGATTACGGTATCCATCTTTACGGCGACATTTATTGGGTAAGAGTTGACACCAACCGCGTAGTCGAGGTTGAGTTGAGCACCCATTCTGATGCAGCATTGGTTGAGTTGAGGAAGAGCCTAACCGGTTTCAAAATCAAGAAGTCGTATTCCAAATGACGCCACCTGATAAATCGCAGGCAACGCGGGATGGCTGGACCAATTCCGTTTCGCGGTTCACATCATAGGCGCAATGAAATCCTTCCTCCTTTTCGTTTCTTTAATGATACTGACGATTCAATCGTTCGGACAGACAAACGTTCCGCCGGCTCTTTATATTCATGTTGGCATCGGTTACGGGACTAATGCCGAGCCGTTGCTCTGTGTACCGATTCGCATCGGCGAGCCGATTGCTGTAACAAATGGCAATTCCTGCGTATTGACTGGTACAATTGAGCAACTGGGGACCAACCTAGTAGCAAAGAATCTTAAGTGGTGGAAGAATGGCGGTTCGCAATATTCAGGCTATGGAGGCTCGCTAACGTTGGAGAAGCCAGTGTTTGGAGGTGCTGTGGGCGATTTCGTCAGACCAGCATGGATCATCGTTTCCACCAATCAGGATGACAAGCCGACTTTGGAAAGGCTGAAAGAGATAGAGAAAAACAGACAAAAGAAGGACAGTAGCCAATGACATCTGCGCCTAACAAATCGAAGACAATGCGGAAAGGGGCCAGCAGAATCATCGTTGGAGCTTTGTTCGTGGGCCAAATTTTATTCTGCTGGGCGACAGAAACCAAGGGTGACCCTAGCAGCAACTATTCCAGCGCTTCCAAATCGAACGCGATTCATAGTGCCGGGCAACGAGTGACCAGACCGCCTGTCGTGCCAGATGACCCGGCAAACAAAGTATTCAATGACAGTGAACAAAGGCTTTTAAGCGAACTATCTGGCAGCTTGGGGGCCGAGGTGCGCCTTCAAGAAAAAGTTGAGATTGATATTGAGCGCCCCAAAAGGCTGAATTTCGCTCCAACTCCAGTCTATGAAAGCTACCTACAATCCCAAAAGGATAAGCTGCAAAAATTGAGAGACCATATTTCGCAGACCAGGAATCAACTAAATCAACTCCGGGCACAGCACGACCAAACCGTCACGAACAGAGTGGCACTCGTTTCGGAGATCAACAGGCTTGAAGCACGCGCTGTCAAACTGCGTTACGACGCAGAGCTTTATAAAGCACACAGAAGAGGGGGTGTGGTGGAACCAAACTTCTTTTTGCTCCAAGACTCAACGAATCGTCTTAACGAGGTCAAAGCACAACTAAGCCAGGTTAGCGGCAATTGAACACACGTTAACGTGGTTACTGTGGATCAACCGCAGAAAAAAAGTGCGATGTTGGGAGGCGTAGATTCAGCCGGCCTTCACAACAGGGCCAGTTGGAGCCGGGTTACCGCAGGGAAATGCTTACCGGAAATAAAACTGTCGAGGGCTTCCAACTGTGAATCAATCACGGCCCGTTCCAGCGGATGAATCCGTTCGCAGAACCGTTCACCCAGCCACTGAACGAAATCTTGTGGAGATTGCCAAAAGAATACGTCCAACACGGAAACGGCCTCCGTAGAATGTTCGCATTGAATCGTTGTGATTGCCGGCAGTTCACCGGCCATCCACCCCAACGGTAAATCAGAAACTGGACGACTCGGATTTAGCGCCAGCCAAAGCAGGCGGGTGAGGGAACGGTGCAATCCTTGGGCGCTACCGTTGAGCGGGCCGAAGCGTCGCCAACCGGTTTCGGGTGTCTCCACCACGCCAAGCTCAAGTCGCTGCTCAACCAGGCGCCAGACGATGAATCTGGCCTTTCCCGGCCAGACGCCGGCCCGGTTGAACTTGGGTTTCAACGAGCGCAGCAGTCTGGATTCGTGCTTCAAGGCGGCTGCCTCACTGGGGCAGAGTTGAAATTCGATTTTGGCCACTTCTCTCACCATTCGTAAATGCCGGCGCGGCATCCGGTCGGGATTGGCCAGCCGGTAATTGTTGAGCCGTTGCTTCAGGTTTTTTGCCTTGCCGACGTAGAGCACCTTGCCGCCGGCATCCTTCATCAAATACACGCCGGGTCTGCGAGGCGCCTTTCGGAAAAACTTCTTTCCCAACCGCTGGTCGAGCGGCTTCGGGTCTGGGAAAAGAAGGGTCTGGCCCATGACGCAAAATATGGAATATCCAGGTTCACAGACGCCAGTTTAACTTGGCGTCTGGTAGCGTTAGAATTGACAAACGCCACCTATTGTATTATCCAAATGGATAATATGACAGAGTTAACCAAAGCGCAACGTCGTGTGCTGGAATTTATCCAGGCAGAATTGCAGGCGGGCCGGCCAGTTCCCACGCTCCGGGAAATAGCGCAAAGATTTGGTTTTGCCGGTCACCGGGCGGCTGCGGCCCATCTGGATGCGCTCAAACGCAAGGGTTTCATCGAATCCGACCCCGGCAAGGCGCGGTCGTTGCGCGTCACGTCCCCGTTGACGAAGCTCCGAAACCGAATCGCTGACATTCCGCTGTTTGGCTCCATCCCGGCTGGTCCACCCCAGTCCCGTGAACAGGACGCCGAAGGTTGCGTTTCGGTGGACGTTGAAAGTGTCGGGTTCAAACCGACACGGAACACGTTTGCGCTGCGTGTGACGGGTGACTCGATGATTGGTCGGTGCATCCTCGATGGGGATGTTATTGTCTTGGAACATGGGCCGGAGCCGCGAAGTGGTCAGATCGTCGCTGCATACATTGATGGGGCCAGCACGCTCAAAACGTTCATGGTAAAAGGCGGCAAGCCATTTCTCAAAGCTGAAAACCCGAAATATCCCAACCTGATTCCCGTGCAAGAGCTAATGATTCAAGGTGTGTTCAAGGCGCTGATTCGCCGAGCAAAGGAATGAACAATGGTCCGCACCATCGTCCATCTGGACGCCGACGCTTTCTTCGCGTCTGTTGAGCAGTCCGCTGATTCCCGGTTGAGGGGCAAACCCATAGCGGTTGGAGGCGAAAGCCGTGGCATCATCGCCTCGGCTTCATACGAGGCGCGAAAGTTTGGTGTTTACACTCCCATGCCGACAGTCCGGGCACGGAAACTTTGTCCCAAGCTGATTGTGCTGCCCGGTGATTACGAGCGATATGAACAGTTTTCCCATTGGATGTTTGGCTACGCCTACGATTTCACTCCCAACGTGGAGCAAACATCCATTGATGAAGGCTATTTCGACATCACGGCCAACAGGAGCAAACCGTCCATTGAAATCGCACTGACGATCAGCAAGGCAATCAGGCAATCGCTGAAAATCACCGTCAGCGAAGGCATCGGCTCGAACAAACTGGTCAGCCAGATTGCTTCCAAACTCAATAAACCTGCTGCCTTTCAAACCGTGCCAACCGGGGCGGAGCGACAGTTTCTGAATCCGTTGCCAAATCGTTGGCTGCCGGGCATCGGGCCAAAGACCGCTATTCGACTCAATTCGGCGGGACTCGCGGACATCGGACAAATCGCTGCAACGCCGATTGACCTGCTTGCATTACTTTTGGGTAACCAAGCGCCCGCCGTGCGGCAGTTTGCCAATGGCATCGACGAACGCCCGTTGATTCCTGTAAGCCAGCCGCAGAAATCATTCGGCCAGCAGGAGACTTTCGGTGAGGACGTGACCGACGAAGAATATGTCGGGGCTGTGCTGCGGCGGATGGCAGACCGACTGTTTGCCGCAGTGCGGGAGGAAGGCCGGAGTGTGCGGACCCTGACCGTGAAGGTGCGTTACAACGACCGGGATGAAAACCAACGAGCCGCCAGTCTGCGTGAGCCAACGGATTTGGAAACGGATGTTTATGGGCGTTTGCACGGGCTGTTGCGTGAAACCTGGCAGCGCCGGGTAAGCCTGCGGATGGTGTCGCTGAAATTATCGAACGTGTACGACGGGGTGTTTCGCAGTGAGTTGCCGCTTGAAGCCAATGCTCGCAACCACGAAGCCCGCGAACGGCTCGCCGCGGTGCTGGACAATCTTCGGCGGAACAAAGGGTGGTCGGTTGTTTTGCGTGGACATGACCTGCGATTGAGGGACGTGCCGCGTGATCCCGTAGCGGACGACGTGAAGAGGCGGAAACAATTTGAGAACCCGCCGTCCGCCTCGTTACCTCGTCGGCTACAACCCGTCGTCTGCTATGTTCCATTGCGCGTTCACAGCCACTACTCGTTTCTGGATTCCACACTTTCCCCGGCTGCCATCGTGAATCTGGCCAAACAGCACGGTTTATCGTCCGTTGGCTTGACGGACGCGGGCAACCTGCACGGCGCAGTTGAGTTTGTGCTGGCCGCGAAGCGGGCGGGCATCAAGCCGATTCTCGGCACGGAATTGTGCATCGGCGACAGGGCGCTGTTGCTCTACGTCGAATCGGCGCGGGGGTATCACAACCTCTGCCGCCTGCTGTCCCGCCATGCGGAACAATCGGCAAACAGCGACGATGCGGCTTCAGTCGTGGCACAGCAACGCCGGTCATTCCGGCGCGAGGAACTTGAGGGATTCGCTGAAGGATTGATCGCCGTCAGCGAGGACGCGCATCTGTCAGAATTATTTCCAGGCCGGTTCTACCGCATGGCGACGAAACGACACCTCACCCGGCCTGCGGCCACCCTCTCCCCATCCGATGCGGAGAGGGGATTTCCTGTCGTGGCGTGCCCGGTCATCCGTTATGCCACATCCCAAGACCGTCAGAAATATGACATCGTCCAAAGCATCCGCACCTTGACCCTGTTGCGCGAGGAACATCCGGAGAAGCGGCAGGGTGGGCGCTTCCATTTCCGTACTCCCACGGAAATGGCTGCGGCTTGCAGGGAGCATCCAGACTGGCTGGGTTACACGCTCGAAATTGCGGAACGGTGCAATTTCGATCTGCCGTTCGGCAAACCGCAGTTCCCTGGCTTCTCGCCGCCAGACGGCTCGCCGCCGGGTGAGTTTCTGCACCGTTTGGTGCTACAGGGCTTGAACGAGCGTTATGGCGCTCGCGCCAGCCAGTTCCGGCCACAGGTGATGGAAGAGCTTTCCATCATCAGCGAGGTCGGCTACGAGGAATATTTTTTGATCACCTGGGATTTTCTCCAGGACTGCCGAAAGCGTGGCATTGACTGGATTACCCGCGGCAGCGCGGCGGATTCACTGGTCTGCTATTGCCTGGGCATCAGTGGCGTGTGCCCCATCCGGTTTGACCTCTATTTCCGGCGGTTCTTGAACAAGGACCGCATGGCGCTCAACAAGCTGCCGGACATTGATATTGATTTCGCCCACGACTCGAAAGACGACGTGGTGAAGCTGATTTTCGAGAAATACGGTCGGGACCATTGCGCGGTGGTCGGAGGCTTTTCGACCTTCCAGGCCCGGAGTGCGTTTGCGGAAGTGGCAAAGGTGTTGGGTGTGGCAGAACGCGAAGTGAGGCGGTTCACTGACCATTTTCCCTGGAGTTTCGGCGGCGGCTGGGTCCCGGCCGAACACACCCCCAGCGGCGGTGCCAAGCTGATTGATTTGCTCCGGGCCAGTCCCGAAAACCGGGACTTGCCGCTGGACGAGGAACCTTACCGGACGGCGCTGCAAATGGCCGAATTCCTCGATGGCGTGCCGCGCTACCCGAAAATGCACCCCTGCGGCCTGGTGCTCTCGCGCCAGCCCATGCATGAGTTGACGCCGACCTTCATCGCCAACAAGGGCTACGCCACCACCCACTTTGACATGGATGCGGTGGAGGCCGTCGGGTTGGTCAAGATGGACATTCTCGCCCAAGGAGGCCTGGCAGCGATGCGCGACGTGAAGGCGATGCTCGGCCAGCGTGGAATTGAGGTGGACCTGGAACGGTGTGTTGCGCGGGACAAATCCGATGGCCGGCTGGTGTTGGGCGACCCGCAAGCGCCGGAACCCTGGCAGGATCCGCAGGTTTGGGAAATGATCGCCGATGGCGGAGCGCGGGCGGTGCATCATATCGAATCACCGGCCATGACGAGCCTTTGCCGCCAATGCAACGTGCGGGAGATTGACGGCCTGGTTGCCATTGTGAGTGTCATTCGGCCTGGAGCAGCCAACGAAGGCAAGAAACTGGCCTTCACGCGCCGTTATCAGGGCTTGGAGACGGTTGTCTATCCACATCCATCGCTGGAAGCCTGTTTGCGGAGCACGTACGGGCTGGTGGTTTACGAGGAACATATCCTGCAAATCTGCGAAGCCTTTGCCGGACTGTCTCCGGGCCGGGCGGACGTGCTCCGGCGTGCCCTGAACAAGCAGAACCGAAAGGTCATTGAGAAAATACAGGGCGAGTTTGTCCAATCGGCGCTGTCACGTGGCCACTCGGCCGAAAAGATCGCCGAAGTGTGGGGGCTGGTCACAGGCTTTGCCGGCTATGCATTCTGCAAGGCGCACAGCACCGCTTACGGCGTCGAGGCGTATCAATCCGCGTGGCTCAAGAAGTATTTTCCCGTCGAGTTCATGGCGGCGGTCTTGTCGAACGGCAAGGGGTTCTATCATCCCATCGTTTACGTGCTCGAATGCCATCGGCTCGGATTGAAGCTGCTGCCACCGTCAATCAATCATCCCGGACCGTTATTCCAGCCGGTCGGTCAATCCATCCGGGTACCGGTTCGTTCCGTCAAGGGGCTCACCAATCGGACGAACGAAAGGATTTTGGCCGAACACGAACGTGGACCGTTTCAATCACTGGCTGACTTTTACCGTCGCGTTACGGCGTCGCCTG
>Ga0265320_10000351_pt1 | contig 37562 bp, 34 predicted proteins | sample 4827metaG_FD_202087 | JGI IMG/M metagenome (GOLD analysis project Ga0265320, IMG submission 202087) | Rhizosphere microbial communities from Carex aquatilis grown in University of Washington, Seatle, WA, United States - 4-8-27 metaG | ecosystem: Host-associated > Plants > Roots > Rhizosphere >... | reverse complement strand
CGGGCAATGTCCTTCAATAATTCATTTACCTTTTTCAGCACCTTCTTGTCCATTTGTTGCCAATGTAGGTACTCCTCCCAGGCCTCGGGTGTGAACGACGTATTCATTCAATCCCCAAATCCGCAAAGGTCTTGATGATTAGTTTTCCCTCTTTCGAGTTGCGAATGGACTTCAACAGCCGTCGCGCATTGGCGGGGGATCGCATCAGATAGGCTGTCTCTTGGAGCGACTCATAATCCTCCAAAGACATCATGACCACCGCTTGGTCGCGATTCCGCGTAATGACTACCGGATCATGGTCCTCACACACCCGATCCATGGTCGATGCCAGACCCTCACGCGCTGCAGTATAAGTAATCGCCTTCATTTATTCAGGATAATGTCCAGTTCCTGAATAAATGTCAAGTAATGGAGAATCGCCCCTAAAATCAAGTCGAAATGCTGCTTTTCAAAATCTGCATGGCTTCATTGTATTGGTTTGGAACCGACACTAACCTGACGTCATTCAATGGACTAATGCTTGCTTATGAACACCCGCCAGCGTCCGTCCGCCTCGGGCGTTTGTTCGACCAGCAGATGCACATATCCAACATCGGTTCGGTCCCGATAGGAAACATAATGATCAATGCTCTTTGTCGCATACCAATCGCGAATGGGATGTTGTTTCCGCCGGTCAAACTCGTCTCCGGACCGGCCCGGGCCGGGAGAAAACAGGTAATGGGATTTTACTTGGGCTTCGATCCACGCTTTCGGCACCAGCAGCTCGAACTCGAAATCATCCGTGGTAACCACAAACAGCCGCCAGGCATAAGTCACCACCACGGAATGAACCACCGTCACATTCTCCGGCGGTTTGGCACCCAATATCCGCTCGTAATTGCCGGCGTCATCCCCCTCCAAATATTGCCGTGGGGTGGAATTTGTGTAAGAAGCGCAGCCAGCGCAAAATTGTCCCCACACCAGCAAAAAAAGATAAAACCGGATCATGGCTAAAGCATCACTACGTTCGAAGGATCTCCAAGTACTTGTTCATAAAACTCGTCGCTGAAATCTCCCTGATGGAAAAATCCTGGTGGTCAGTCACCCAGACGCCTTCACACCCCGCTACTCTTCCCAATCCCGCTCGCCGTAAACCCGATCTTGCGCAACGCTCCAAGGTCGAGAATATTGCGGCCGTCGAAAACAAAGGCGGGATGGTTCATCTCCTCGTAAATGCGGTCGTAGTCGAGGCTCTTGAATTCGTCCCATTCCGTGCAGATAATGAGCGCGTGGGCGCCTTTGGCGGCGGCGTAGGGATCGGGGCAGACTTCAACCCCGCCGGCGGCGAGATCCTTGATGCCCAAATCCAGCGAGACCCGCTCCGGCGTCACTTGCGGGTCGTAAATCGCCACTTTCGCCCGCTCGGATAGCAAGTCCTTGCAAACGTAAATCGCCGGGGATTCGCGGGTATCGTTGGTGTCCTTCTTGAAGGCAAATCCCAGCACTGCGAGGCGCTTGTTGGCCACGGTGTTATACAGGGAGCGCACGATGCGCTTGGTGAAGCGCTGCTTCTGGTGGTCGTTCATCGTTACGACCTGCTCCCAGTAGCGCGCCACCGCAGCCAGGCCGAAGTGCTCGCAGAGATACACCAGATTCAAAATGTCTTTTTGGAAACAGGAGCCACCGAAGCCGACCGAGGCTTTCAAAAATTTCGGCCCGATGCGCGAGTCTGTGCCGATGGCGTGGGCGACCTCATCCACGTCCGCGCCGGTAGCCTCGCACAACTCAGAAATCGCGTTGATGCTGCTGATGCGCTGGGCAAGAAACGCGTTGGCCGTCAGCTTCGACAATTCAGAACTCCACAAATTGGTGGTCAGGATCTTCGCCTTTGGCACCCAGTGCGCGTAGATGTCCACAAGCGCATTCACCGCCGCCTGCCCTTCCACCGTCAAATCGCCGCCAATCAGCACCCGGTCGGGATGCTCCATGTCGCGCACCGCCGTGCCTTCGGCCAGGAATTCGGGATTCGACAATACTTGAAACTTGGGACCGTCCTTCTGCGCCAGCAAAATGGCGCGAACGCTTTCGGCCGTGCGCACCGGCAGCGTGGATTTTTCGACGACAATCTTGTCGTCGCGCGCGACCTCGGCAATGCGGCGGGCGCAGGCCTCGACATATTGCAAGTCGGACGCCTTCCCCGCGCCGACCCCATACATTTTGGTCGGTGTATTAACGCAAATGAAAATCATCTGCGCCCCGCGAATCGCCTCGTCAATGTCGGTCGAGAAAAACAAATTGCGCCCGCGCGCCTGGTGCACGACCTCCTCGAGGCCGGGCTCGAAGACCGGCAGGGGCCCGTGGTTCCATGCCGCAATGCGCCGGGCATCCAAGTCCACGACGGTCACTTTGATCTTGGGGCATTTGTGGGCAATCATGGCCATGGTGGGCCCGCCAACGTAACCTGCGCCGATGCAGCAAATGTTCATGGGGTAGTGCTTTAGTGCTTAGTGTTTTAGTGCCTAGTTCTTCCAATACTTACCTGGACTTCTTGGCCTCTGACTTCTCGTTCAGGAGTTCGCGAAAATAGGCGACCGTTTTCTTGAGCCCGGCGTCCAGTTGAGTCTTCGGCTCCCACCCGAGCGCCTTCTTTGCCAGCGTAATGTCTGGCCGGCGCTGCTTGGGGTCGTCGCTGGGGAGGGGTTTGAAAGCCAGTTTCGACTTGCTCTTGGTCTCCCGCAGAATTTTCTCCGCGAGTGCAATCATGGTAAATTCGCCGGGATTGCCCAAATTAACGGGTCCAATAACCTTGTCCTGATTCATCATACGGATGAAACCTTCAATCAAATCGTCCACGTAGCAAAAAGCGCGCGTCTGTTTCCCTTCGCCATAAATGGTAATCGGCTCGCCCTTGAGGGCTTGGACGATGAAATTCGACACAACCCGCCCATCATTCGGCAACATGCGCGGGCCGTAGGTGTTGAAGATGCGTACGACGCGGATGTCCACTTTGTTTTGCCGGTGATAATCGAAAAAGAGTGTTTCGGCGCAGCGCTTGCCCTCGTCATAACAGGAGCGGATGCCGATGGGATTGACGTGGCCCCAATAGGTTTCCGGCTGGGGATGGATTTCCGGGTCGCCGTAAACTTCCGAGGTCGAGGCTTGGAAAACCCGCGCCCCCACCCTTTTCGCGAGCCCCAGAACATTGATCGCACCCATCACCGACGTTTTCACCGTTTTGATGGGATTGTGCTGGTAGTGCACCGGCGACGCCGGGCAGGCGAGGTTGTAAATCTGCTCCACCTCAATCTTGAACGGATCCACCACGTCGTGGCGAATGAACTCGAACCGCGGGTTCGCCATCAAGTGGGCGACGTTGGACTTGCGTCCGGTGAACAGGTTGTCAAGGCACGCGACCTCATGGCCGTCAGCCAGAAGCCGTTCGCACAAATGACTGCCTAAAAAGCCGGCTCCGCCGGTGACAAGAATGCGCATGGGAATAGTGGGTTAAAGATTATCCGCAGTTGGCCGTGCGTCAACGGCGTTTGGCTGTCAGTCTGGGTTCTTTCCAGGTAGCGTTGTACATTAATCTGCCCACTGGGAATATTTTCCCCGAGCGCTGTCCCGCGAAAGCAGGATCAGCTCTACGTAATTCTCCACGCTGCCGCCCTTGGCCGCACCGCTTTTGCGGAAGCCAACTGAAACGGCCAGGGATGATGTGAGGCGGCCCCTCATGGGCGCGCGAATGTCCGCTCAACCGCCAGCGGGCGGGGTTGCGGGGAAAGAATCAAACTTCGAAAAGATTTTCATGTCCGGATTTTCACCAGGCCAGCCACGACCGGCAGGAATTGCCGCGCGCGCTGGTTCCATACGTGCAGGCGGTGCACGCGTTCCTCCAGCAGCGGGTCCACGGACTCCATCTGGGCGAGGGTTTTTTTGAGTCGCGCGAGGCGTTCGTCGCTGGCCTTCAAGCGCGGCTGGACTTTCTCCTTCAAAAATCCGGCCACGAGGCGGGTCGGGCTGATTTCAGCCTCATAATATTCCCGCCGGTCGCCGGCCACGCTGACGACCCGCACCGCCCCCAAATCACGCAAAAACTTCAGGCCCTGGCTGGATGAACCCTTGCTGATGCCCAGCCGGTCCACAAAATTGTCAAACGGCAATGGCCGGCCCGACAAATACAGCAGCCCGTAAATCTGGCCCACGGATGCCGGCACGCCCATCAGCGCGGTAAAATCCACAAACCATTCCACCAACTCGCGCTCGGAGGCGTTCAATGGTTTGGTGCTGATCGGCCCCTCCGGCGGCGTCGGCGCCGGCAGATGTCCCGTCACGGCCCGGCCATTGGCGGAGGGGGCCTTCCGGCGACCTGAAAAAAGAGCAAGGCGCATGGGTGGGAAATGGGGGTTAAATCACCCTCAAAATGCCATGGGCTCAGGGTTTGTTCAAGAAAAAATGAACAACTATTTTGCCGCCTTGACCGGCCGCCTGGGGTTGTCTAATATGAACCCATGAGCGTTAAGGAAATCCAAACGCAATTGGTGAAAATGACCCCTGCGGAGCAGGCGGATGTGGCCAGGTTTCTCGCCACGCTGCACAACACCCATTCGCCGGAATTCCGCCAGGAATTGGCGGCCCGGCATCGCGACATGGATTCCGGGCGAGAGATCTCCGAAGCCGAGTTGGCCCGGATTCTTGCGACCAAGCCCTCCATCTCGCGTTCCTGATGGTGCGTTACGCCTACATTTTAGACGAAGGGGCAGCCAGGGCGCTTTTGCCGCTGGATGATTCCGATCGCTAGGAACTGCTCGATTTTTTTGGCGCTCTCGCTCACGATCCGGGACGCAGCGAGGGAGAAACCGTAATCGATGAACTTGGCCGACGCAACGAAGTCACCTTCACCGACCACTTCCGCATCGTTTATTGGTCCGACCACGCGATCAAGTAAGTTCGAATAATGGACGTCCGACGTTATTGACCCATGGAAATTACTCCCTTACTCAACGGCAAACTCCGCCGAAACGCCTCCAGCGCCGTCCACAGCGTTCCCCCTGCCATTTCCACGAGGTTATTGTGATCGGCGCCGGGCACCCAGAGATACTGCTTGGGCCCCGGGTGGGCGTCGAAAAGCGCCTGGCCATGCCAGAAGGGCACCACATGGTCGTCGGTGCCATGGATGGAAAGCAGCGGCGCGTGGATTGAGGAGATTTTCGCAATGTTGTTGAAAACCTCCCAGGGCAAAATGCGGTAATGCGTCACCACCCGGAAAATGCTTGTATAAGCGCTTTGGAGAATGAGCCCGCCAACCGGTTTCCGGCTGGCCAAGTCCACCGCCGGCCCGCTGCCCAGGGATCGGCCATAGAGCACAATATGTTCAGGCGGAATATGTTTTTCACCGGTGAGGTAGGCGTAGGCGGCGTCAATGGCGGCATCGCAACCAGCCTCGCTGGGCTTGCCCGAACTGGTACCGTATCCCGGATAATCGTAGGCCATCACCGCCCAGCCGTGGGAAAGGAAATCCTGCAAGAAATCACGGTCCGCGACCATGTCTTCACCATTGCCGTAGCTGAACAACAGCACGTAGGCCGCTTGTGGATTGGGCAAATACAACCCGGTGATGTCATTGCCGTCCGCGGTGTGTAGTTTCACCTGCCCGCGCAATTCCGCCTGGTGGCCGGGCGGATGAAAGAGCAGTGGATTGATCAGCACCGCGCCGACAAAAACCAAGGCGAGGTAACCCAGCAAAAGCATTCGCAAAACCAAGATCACCCATTTGCGCAAGGGAGGCACCCGCAGAAATTCGCGCAATCGGGGATTCATGACAATAAAACTAACCCCGGCGGGCTCACGCGGGTTCCAGGATATTCACCACCGCCGCCAGTGAAGGAAAAAGTTTTACATCCCGACCCGCCGCGCGCCAGGTTGAAATCTGTTCATCGCCCAACGGACCGCCCACCAGCGCCGCCGCCTGCATGCCGGCGGCAAAGGCCGTTTCCACGTCGGCCGGGTAATCGCCGACCATCCAGCAGCGAGGCAGGTCCAACCCATGCTTCACTGCCATTTCGCGCGCAAACCGGGACGAGGGCTTTCGGTAAATCACGGGCTGGGTGGGCGACTCGGGCGCAACGCAAATGTCCGCAAACAAGTCCGGGCCGAGGCCCATCAACTCGATCATGCGGCTATTGCAGGCCACCGCATCTTCGAACGGAAACATCCCCCGCCCCACCCCGGATTGATTCGTGTGCAAGAAAAGGAGATAGCCCAATTGTTTCGCCTTGGCCAGCGCCGCCGTCACTCCCGGCAACAGTTCCACCTCTGCCGGCTTATGCAAATAATGCACGTGCCGGATTAGCGTTCCATCCCGGTCCAAAAACAAAGCAGCTCGTGACATAGTGAAATTTCTACCGCAAAAAACGCATGAAACTCAAAACAACCTTCTGCGTTACTTGCGTTTTTTGTGGTTAAGCGACTTCTTCTTCATCGCCGCCGCCAGTTCCGCCAGCCACACATCCGGCCGCGCGTCACTCGGCATCCGCCAGTCCCCGCGCGGCGACAACGCCACCGAGCCCACCTTCGGCCCGTCGGGCATGGAGGAGCGCTTGAACTGATGGGCAAAGAAGCGCCGGTAAAACACTTCCAACCAGCGCCCGATGGTTGCGCGGGAATACACGCCGCTCCAGGCCTGCTCCGCCAGCAATAACACCTTCGCCGGCCGAGCGGGCACCCGCACGGTGTAAAACAGGAAAAAATCGTGCAGATCGTAGGGCCCGACGATTTCCTCGGTCTTTTGGCGCACATGACCATTTTTGTGCGGCGGCAGCAACTCCGGCGACACGGGAGTTTCGGAAATATCCCACAGCAACTTCGAAGCGTCGCCCTGGTACAAGGCTTCGGCGCACCAAATAATCAAATGCCGCACGAGGGTCTTTGGCACGCCGGCATTCACGTGGTACATGGACATATGATCGCCGTCGAACGTGCACCAACCCAAGGCGAACTCGGACAAATCGCCCGTGCCCACGACAAAACCGCGGTGCTCATTGGCCAAATCCATCAGAATCTGGGTGCGTTCGCGCGCTTGCGAGTTTTCGAAGGTGATATCGTGGGTCGCCTCATCATGGCCGATGTCCGCAAAATGCTGCTTTACCGCTTTGGCAATCGGCACCACCCGCAAGGTCGCGCCAAGCAAGGTGACCAGTTTATCCGCGTTGGCATAAGTCCGCTTCGTCGTCCCCGGCCCGGGCATGGTCACCCCAATAATGCCGTGCCGGTCGAGGCCCAGTTTGTCAAACGCCCGCGCCACCACCAGCAACGCCAGAGTTGAATCCAGCCCGCCGGAGACACCGATGGTCACCGTCTTCGACCCCGTGTGACGGAGGCGCGTGGCAAGGCCGGTAGACTGGATCTGGAAAATTTCCTCACACCGCGCGGCGCGTTGCTCGACGCCATCCGGGACAAAGGGACGCGGCGGATTGGGCCGGCGTAATTTTGCCGGGGACTTGCGCCCGATGGCCGGCGCCGGGGGTAATTCAATCCACGCCTCACCAATCTTCGGATCGGCACCCGGCCGCACCGAGGCGAAACTGCTATTCTTGATGCGTTCCAAAGTCAGGCGTTCAAGATCCAAATCCGCCACGGCCGCCCGCGTTTCGAAGGAAAACCGCTCGGTCTCGCCGAGCACCACGCCGTTCTCGGCGATGAGCCCATGGCCCGAAAACACCAAATCCGTGCTCGATTCGCCTGGGCCGGCGGCGGCGTAGAGATACGCCGCCAGGCAGCGCGCCGATTGCTGTTTCACCAAATCACGCCGGTATTCCGCTTTGCCCAGCAATTCATTGCTCGCCGACAAATTGACCAGCACCGTCGCGCCCGCCAGCGCCAGCTTTCCGCTGGGAGGCTCGACGGCCCAAAGATCTTCACAAATTTCCACGCCCAGCGCAAACGGCACCGGCCCGCGCACGCCCAGGATGTGGCGCGTCGAAATCCACGCCCACTGCCCGGCGACATCCGCTTGGTCGGTTTCCAAAGTGGCGGCGGGGGAAAACCAGCGCCGCTCGTAATACTCACCCGAGGTCGGAAGGTAACTCTTCGGCGTCAGCCCCCATACGCGCCCCTCGGCGAGCACCGCCGCGCAGTTATATAACCGCCCCGCTGCCTCGACTGGCAGGCCGACAAAGGCAATCAGACCCAGGGCGTGCGCCGTCTCCGCCAGTTCGCGGGCCGCCTGGCCTGCGGCGTGGCGCAAGGTGGGCTGGTAAAAAAGATCCGCGCAGGTGTAACCCGTCAGTCCCAATTCGGGAAAGACGGCAATCCGCACGCCCTGAGCGGCCAACTCACGCATGGCAGCAGCCGTGGCCCGGGCGTTAAACGCCACATCGGCCACACGCAATTCCGGCGCGGCAACCGCCACGCGCAGAAACCCCAAGTCTTCGGGCGCAGGCATAAAGAGTTAATATACAGCAAAATAACCAATGGTAAATGAAAAATACCGGCCCCCATTCCAGTCGTTGCAAGCTTGCCTATCCCCCCGCCAAAGCCTATTTTTCGCATCCCTTTTCCCATCTCAATTCCCCTCCATCTCAAATCACAAATTTCAAATCTCAAATCCTGCCTCCCGCCTCCTGCCTCCCAATTTCTTAATTCTTAATTCCCACATGCCCTCCGCTCCCCCCGCCAGCCTCACCGCCCTGCTCGCCGGCCCCGACCGCCCCGGCCTCGTCGCGCACACCGCCAACTGGATTTTCGAACGCGGCGGCAACATTCTCCACGCCGACCAACATCGTGATGGCGACGCCAATGTTTTTTTTCAACGCGTCGAATGGGTCCCGGCCGCCAAGCACGACCCCGCCGCCGAGGCCGCCGCCTTCCAAGACTACGCCGCCCAAAAACTCGGCATGACTGCCCGGGTGATGGCTTCCACGGCCCGCCCGCGTGTCGCCATCTTCGCCTCGAAGGCTGGCCATTGCTTCCATGACCTGATTTTGCGTTTCCGCTCCGGGGAAATGCGGGGTGAACTGGCCTGTGTCATCGCCAACCATGACGACTTGGCCTTGAGCGCTGAACACTACGGCCTGCGGTTCTTCCTCATTCCTGTCTCCCCCAAAAACAAAGCAGCAGTTGAAAAGCGGCAATTGAAAATCTTGCGCGAGCAGGGCATCGGCCTGGTAGTACTGGCCCGCTACATGCAGATTTTGAGCCCCGAGTTCCTGGCCCAATGCGGTGTGCCCATCATTAACATCCACCACAGCTTCTTGCCCGCCTTCGCCGGAGCCAAGCCCTACCACCAAGCCCATGCCCGCGGCGTGAAAATCATCGGGGCTACGGCGCACTACGTCACGCCCATTCTCGACGATGGCCCCATCATCGCGCAAGATGTCAGCCATGTCTCCCACCGCCATGACGTGGACGACCTCCAGCGCTTCGGCCGCGACCTCGAAAAAGTCGTCCTCGCCCAAGCTGTCCGCTGGCATTTGGAGAATCGCATTATTGTGAATGGGAATAAGACGATGGTGTTTGATTGAGAGGGGAATGAGTTTTTTAAATCACTGGCGCCGGATTGGGCGAGAGATTTAAGGGCACCGGAAGCGCGTCCCAAGGTTAAATTCCGTCAATTCTTATTCACGCGAAGACGCGAAAACGCGAAGGGATGAACTAATGCGCGTCAGACACCGGATTGGTCAAGATTGCTTCGTGCCTTCCCGGCTTCGCGTGCGCCAAGACAAAAGCAGAGTAACCGGCAATGAGAGATCTATTTTCCGCTTGGCCGTATTACATCTTAACCGGCATCCTGCCAAAGGCGCGCCATGGCGAAAAGCGGATTGTGGCCGAGGTAGTCCCGACAGGGATTGGTCCACCGCTGATTGACCAGTTTCCGGCGGAGTTCTTCGGGCTTGCCCCCGGAAGGGCTGTAAAACTCCCAAATGGTGCCCGTGCGGGCGAATTGGGCCGCAGTGTCATCGAGCGCCCATTCGAGTATGGTCTTGGCGGCGGCCTTGAAGCCGTAGCGCAACGCTCCCCGGGCGGCCCAGTAGGTCATGGAATTCCACGCGGGGCCGCGCCACATGCGCAGTTCGAACGCCTTTTCCTTCAGGCCGACGGTGGCGATGGGATGGGCGCAGAGAAACCGGTCGGGATTTAACAGGCTGCCCTCCACGATGCGGGTCGCCTGCTGGGGGGTGGCGGCGCCGACAATCATCGGCCAGAGGCCTTCAAAGGTGACGATGCGCTGGGCGGGATTCTCCACGGCCCAGAGGTCGTGAAAAAGTCCGGTGGTCTCGACATAAAGTTTGGTGCGCAGGAAATCCCGCAAAGTGGTGGCGCGGGCGTCCAGCGTTTCGGCGGATTTGCCCAGCGTTTTAGCCCAAGCCGCCGCCAGGGCATACATCTGATATAAATGCGCGGTGGCGTCCACAAAGGCGCGATTCCCGGCCGTAACGCCGGTAAAGCGGACGCCTTCGTCCACGCCACTTTCCCACTTGCCGGTGAGGATATCGGCATAGTATGCGCCTTCCCCTTCGGCCTTGCGGTTGGTTTCAAACCAGTGAATTTGCCGGACCAGAGGCTCGAAACAGGTGGCGAGGACCGCCGGATCTTTTTGCTGCCGGGCGTAATCATCCGCGGCGACGGGCCACAACGGGGGATGGCCCTGCTCCTTGCCAAAGGTGATACCCGTCGGGCTGACGTAGATGCTCCCGGGTAAAAAGCCGTCTTGCTGCTGGCTGACGAGATCGTTGCTCAACTGGTGGCGCACGTGATCGGGCTCCGCCGGCAGGACATCCAGCATTTCGTGCACGATGTCCCAATGGCCGAAGGCCCGGCTCATATAGCCCGGGCCGATTTCCTCCCAGGGAAATGGAAAAGGAGCTTGGGCGGGCTTGATCGCTTTTGCGTGCAAATCGGCGTGGTAGCGAAGCATCGCCCGCCATCCCGGTTTGCCCAGGCGCTCGGCCTCAGCCCGCAAACCCGCCAGTCGCGGCAGGCTGGAAGCCTGACCGAACAAACTCCGGGGCGAACCGGCCAGGACCACGCCGCCCGCCAGCCCGAGCCTTTTTAAACATTCGCGGCGATTCATGATGCAGCCAGGGAAAATTCAAGTTGGCGTGGGCGAAAAAGTCGGCCCATGGAAATGGATATTCCCCACAGGTCTATCAACCACTGCCCTTAAATGTATCCCTGGTATCGACCGGAGCGCGACATCAAATTCCAAGATGCGAAATGTACTGCCGCCCCACCCCACACCATCGGAAAATAAATTGGCGTATAATTGCTTCGTGCCTTCGTGGCTTCGCCTGCCCCAAATCTTCCGCACCCGCCCTTTACTCAAACACCCGGTCGCGTGGATCCACCAGACACCAGCTGGCCGCGCCGAGGACGAACAGGCCGCCGATGGCCAGGACGGGCGCGTTCCAGTCGCCGCCCCGCGCGAGGAGCCAGGTCACCAGCAGCGGGCTGAAAATGGAGCCGATCTGGCCGGCGGTGTTCATCGTGGCGCTGACGACGCCGGCGTGCGAGCCGCCGATGTCGAGGCAGATGGCCCAGGCCGCCGCCAGCGTGAACATCGTCGCCATCACCGCCAACGAGATGAGGGCGATCGCGACAATCGGGTTGGCCGTGAAGACGGCGCCGATCATTGCGGCGCCAGCCAGTAGATTCCCCAGGCAGCACAAACCCGCCCGGCCCAGTCGCAAACCGAGGCGGCGGGTGGCAAAATCCGTCGCGACACCCCCCAGCAAATCGCCAGCGACCGCCGCCATTAGCGGAAGCCCGGAGAAGAAACCGAGCGAGAGTGACGTGAATCCGTGCTTTTCCTTCAGATAAGTTGGCAGCCAGGTAATGCAGAAATAGAACGCAAAACTGTTCGGGATGTAGCCCAGACAAAGCGGCAGCGTGTTGCGGTGGCCCAAAAGCCGGCGCCAGTAAGGCCAGCCCGCGTGCCCGGCGGTGCCGGCGGGCTCGCGCCCCGCCACAATGAGCGCATGCTCGGCGGCATTGACGTCCGGATGCTGCGACGGATCATCCTGGAACCACCGTGACCACACCACCGCCCACAGCCCACCCACCATTCCGAAGCCCACAAAGACCATGCGCCAGCCAACCATCCCGCTCAGCCACAGCGCGAGCATCGGCGCCACCCCGGCGGACAAATGCGCGCCGCTGAAAAATATCCCCTGCATGCGCCCCCGCTCCGCCAACGGCACCCACCGCGAAAACGCCCGCGAAACGCATGGCCATGCCCCCGCCTCGCCCGCGCCGAACAGAAACCGGGTAACGACCAGCGAAATCAAATTAAGCGCCGCGCCCGTGCCCATGGTGAAGACCGACCACCACAGGACGATGCGCGTGAGCACCCGGCGCGGGCCCAACCGGTCAGCCAACCATGCGGTCGGAATTTCGAACAAGGCGTAAGCCAGGGCAAACGCACTAAACACCATGCTCATCTGATCTTTGCTCAGGGAAAGGTCGCTGGAGATGGCAGGCGCCAAAGCCGCGATGCACGCCCGGTCGAGGTAGGTGACCATGGCGAGCGTCACGGCAAACGCCACCACTCCATGACGTACGCGCGTCGGCGGAAGGGATTCGACCGGGAGGAGGTGATTCATCATGGGCCAGCGAAGGGCGGAGACAGCATTGCCGGTAAATCGCCGGGGTCAACCAAGGTCGCACCCCGCATTGCCCCGGCCGAAAACAGGCCCACCATGCTTGGTTGAAGTTCCAAACGGTTTCACGGCCGCCCGGCTGGCGCGTTTTTTGGCAAATTCGCCCGCAATGCCATTTTCAACTGAAGCAACTCCGGCGCGGCTTCATCCCGACCGGCCCAATAGAGGGTTTCGTCCGGACTGCCAAAGATGGGGAAAAGTTGAAATCCTGGTGGCAAAGCCACGGGGTCGGCCTCGAAAGTTTTTGGGGCGCCGGATTGAAAAATAATTCCGGCGCGGCCGGTAAAAAGCTGCTCGACCGAAGCAGCGTTGCCGCCAGCCAGCACGCGACCAAACGTGAGGTATTTCCCGACCATTCCGGGGTCATCCAAGAAACCCGGATTAAAATTTGCGAGCAAGGGCGAATCCCATCCGACATAGTCGGGATAACGTTGGGCGAGCAGCGGCGAATACCGGTTACCGGTGTACACGTTGCCCAGGAATTCGGCATAAGCCTCGGAGGAGGACCAAATGCTGCGCACGACCAAATATTTTGCGGATAACCTCTCCGCGATTTCAGCCACCGCCGCTTGCTGGGCCTTGGTTGCTTTCAGCTCGTGCAGGACCACCGGCAAGCGAAACAAAACCTGCCAGGTGAACAGCACCGCGACCAGCACCCAAGTCACCGTGGCCACCGCCGCAGGCAGCGCTTTGTTCTGGCGGCGGCGGAACAAGTCCGCCGCCAGCAAGACGGTTAACATCATCAGGCCGAAAGAGGGGAAAATATAATAATCCCGGCGAAACTTTGCCACCATGAGCAAGAGCAAGAGATGAAAGGCGAGCAAGGCGGTCAAGGCCCGTCCTTGCAATTGCAAATCTGGCGATGGGGACTGGCGTTGCCGCCCAATCCAGAACCAAGCGGCGACCGCCGCCGCCGCCGCAAACAGTAACGTGTATTGGGGGTAATTGGTGAGGAAGTGATAAAGCCAGCGCACATAATCCAACAGGCTGGGAGCGCCCGCCGTGCCCACGCCATGCAGACCCGAACGGGTCAAAAGCCGCCAAATCCAGCTACCCAGATCCATCCACCGGGCGGCTGCGGGCAGGGTCAACAGCACGCAAGCAGCGGTAACACCGGCGAGGAATCGCGCCCGGGCCTTCCCTGTTTCAAAAAACAGCACACCCAGCAAAAGCAAAGGCAAAAACGATAATTTGGTGACGATGGCGACACCGGACAGCAATCCCAAGCCAACGGCAGCCCGGGGATGGGTGGTGGCCGCCGGCGGGCCATACACCAACTTGAGCAAAGCCACCCCCAGCCATTGCCCGAGAATGAGGATCACCAATTCGGGATTCACCCGCGGTAGCCATGGCAGCGTAGACAAAAAGACCAGGTTGGTCAATTGCAGCAACAGGGCCGCACCGAGCCCATGCCCCACCCGGCGGGCGACCCATCCGAGATAAAACAGGCTGGTGGCGTACCCGAAAATCAACGTGTCGGATATGGCCGTCAAATAGAATTCCGGACGCTGGACAACATCCTGCGCCAAGTCGCCCCGCCCAGCCAGCGCATGGGTGCCGCGCAATACCGCCGCGCCCCAAAGCTGAAGCGTGGTTCCGGGATGATCGACATGCACGGGGGCGACGCCCGTGGCCAGGTTCAGCGCATTAAAAAGATAGACGTAATCGGGATCCGCGTTCGTGCACAAAAAATAGGGTCCATTGATTCGCTGGAGATAAAACGACAGGAACAGGATCGCCACCGGCACCACCGACAAAACAAATAAAGCATATCCTGGCGCCAAGCTTCGCCGGGCCGGGTTGAAAGACATCTCCATCCGGCGATATAAAAAAACCGCATTGGCTTAGTCAAGGTATTGTACCCCAAAAAGGAATTCTCCGGCGGTTATCCCCAATCAGGCCCGGGTCGTTACAATTAAGTTTGCGGTTTCCCGATTCCGAAACTAAGTTGGCGCCATTCCCACTAGCCGGCTCCCAGACCGGCCATCTTCTCACCGCCAAGCTTCACCGCCATGCCTTCCGCCGACAATACCGCCCTCGATTTGATTTTCCGCAACGCCCGCACCCACAACTACTGGCAAAACAAGCCGGTGGACGACGGCGTGCTCCGCGCCGCCTACGAGCTGGCCAAATTCGGCCCGACTTCCGCCAACATGTGCCCGATGCGCGTGGTCTTTGTGAAGTCCAAGGCCGCCAAGGAGAAGTTAAAACCCTGTCTTGATGCTGGGAATGTGGACAAGACCATGGCCGCACCCGCCACCGCGATCATCGGCATGGACCTTCACTTCTTCGACCAACTGCCCAAGCTTTATCCGGCCGCGGACGCCAAAGCCTGGTTCAAGGACCTGCCGGAGAATATTTTGGAATACGTCGCCCTGCGCAACAGTTCGCTGCAAGGCGCGTATTTCATGCTCGCGGCCCGTGCGGTTGGCCTCGACTGCGGCCCGATGTCGGGCTTCGACAATGCCAAGATGGACGCGGCGTTTTTTGCCGGCACCAAGGTTAAATCAAACTTCATCTGCAACCTCGGTTACGGCGAGACTGCAAAGCTCCATCCCCGCTCGCCCCGCCTGACCTTTGACGAGGCGTGCAAGATTGCGTAGGCGATTTCGCCGACGCCCTCTGGTTGCGCTTTTGCCCCATGCACTCCACGCTACGGGATATTTTGGCTGTTTTGGGTGGAGCGCTTGCTCTGTCCGGCTGTTCCTCACCCGCGCTCGTCAGCGCGCCCCTTTCGCAACCGCGGGCGATCGCCCTGGATAAATCGGGCGCCGTGTACGCGGGGAACATTGGCCATTCCATAGTGGTAAGAATCAGTCATGACGCCTCCGGCAAAACCAATACCGCCATATTTGCCGGCGACGAATCGCAAATCGGCAGCAACGACGGCCAGGGAACTTCCGCCCGCTTTCAGGGACCCATTGGGCTCGCGCTTGACGACGCCGGCAATGTCTACGTGGCGGACTCGGACAACCATTTGATTCGCAAGATATCGCCGACTGGGATGGTCACCACCCTGGCCGGCAAAGCGGTGGTGCCCGGTTACGCCGATGGCACCGGACCGGACGCGCGTTTTGACGACCCGACCAATGTGGCGGTGGACCACGACGGAAATGTTTACGTCAGCGACAATCACAACCAAGTCGTCCGCAAGATCTCGCCTGCGGGTATCGTTACCACGTTCGCAGGCTTGGCTGGTCAGGCGGGAAACGCTGATGGTCAGGGCGCGTTGGCGCGTTTTGACGGGCCCCGCGGCATCGCCGTGGACCGGGCGGGCAATGTCTATGTCGCGGCGCAAACCAGCTCGACCATTCGCAAAATCACGCCGGACGGATGGGTGACCACGCTGGCGGGCCAACCCGGCAAAACCGGCGGCGCCGATGGGCCGGGCGCGAGCGCCACCTTCAACGTGCCCCGCAGTTTAACCGTGGACGCCGCGGGCAATGTGCTGGTGGCCGACACGGACAACAATACGATCCGCAAAATCACCCCCGAGGGAATCGTCTCGACGCTGGCTGGGCTCGCCGGGCAAGCGGGAGCGGTTGACGGCCAGGGTCCGTCAGCCCGTTTCAAGGGCCCGCGCGGGGTGGCAGTGGATGGCGAAGGAAATATTTATGTGGCGGACTCGGACAATGATGCGATCCGGCTCATCTCTCCGACTGGAATGGTGACGACGTTGGCGCGGGCACCGGGCAAATGATTGGGCCCGTGCCGGGCCCATTGGGGAAATCGCTTACTTGGCCGCAGGTGGGTTGATCGTTTCGCTGAACTGTTTCTGCAGGCGGCGAATATCGGTGTTCAACGTGTCCATTTGGCGCTGCAAGTCATTGGCGTTGCCTTGCTCATCATCTATTTGGCGCTGCAATTCCTGGATTTGCGATTGCAATTGCTCCGCTTCGCCGGGCGCGACGTCGCGAACCTGCCGCCGTAACGCCAGTTGCTGCTGACTCCAGTCATTGATGCGGGCGAACATTTCCTTCTGCTGCGGAATCATGGCTTGGAAGGTTTTCATTTCGGCCTGGGATTGTTCCCGAAAGGGTTCTGCTTTGGCCGATCGATATTGAATGCGCCAAACTTTCACTTGACAGTAGATCATGGCGGCCAGACAGATGAACATGAAAACCGCCCAGACGCGATAGGCTAAGGCGCGGGTCGGCGGAACGCGGAATACTTCCGCGTCCGGCACCTGCCCCACCTGGCGTTCAGCGGTGGCGAGGTCGCCGTCGCGCAGGCTGTCCCACGCCGATTGCACGGCCGCGGCCACCTGCGCCTCCAACTCCGCAATGGGGTGCAAAGCCGCCGCGCCGTCGGCGCGCATCTCGGCTTGATCGCGGGAACCGCAATGAGCTTCAATGGTGCCATCCCAGCCGATTTGAATCCAGGAACTTTTCCGCCAACGAAGGGAGAAGACATCCGACAATTGGGAGAACCGGGCGCGCTGATAAGCGGGAAGGCAAAGTTGCAGACCTCCTTCAGCCCAACGGTAATTGAGGGTGAGGAATCGTTCGCTCAAGAACCGGGCGAAGGCCAGCAATTCGGTCCGGCTCCGGAACCGGGTTGATTCGCGTCCTGGGGCCGCTCCGGGGTCATTCGGCAGAAGGCCCTGGATGGCCCGCAAAAACAGGCTGTAATCCATTCGCATGGGCCGCGCGCGCATGGTGGGAATCATCACCAGCGCGCCGAGCACGACGGCGAAGTTGAAGCTCCAGAGCGGCAGCAGCCCAAAGCCCACCGCCAGCGACGAGCAGGTGGTAATCAGCCCATTCGCGAACATGCCAAGGAGAAACCGGTTTCGATTAACCCACAGTTGGCGGATCTGCACGGTCAAGAGCAGCAGCCCAAAGAAACCGACGGCCAGAATAAATGTTTGCAGGTCCAGGGAATGGGCGATCAAGGTGCCAAAGGTAAAAGCGACCAGGAGACTCGCCACCGAAAACCAGATCATACGCCGAAAAAACGCCCGATGGAGCCGCGCCCGAAATCCCTGCGGGTCACGAAAGTTGCGTTGCTCCGAGCGCCCCATCCACCAGGCCATACCCAAACCCGGTGCCATGGCAACCGCTGGCAGAAACACCGCCACGAATTTGAAGGGCAACACTTTGCCTGCGGCCGCCGTCAGCGTGGCCCCCAGGCCCGCGCCGCCAGCCGTTTTGACCGGGGAGGTTGCCAGCACCACGCCCATCACCGAAGGCGCGAGCGAACGGGTCGGTCGCAATTGCTCCAGTGATTTGCCAAGGCGTTCCTCCAATTTCTCCCGCAACGCCACCCGGGCGCGGGAGAGGCGCATGCGCAGGGCGGTTTCCGTGAGTCCTAAGGCGGCTGCGGCCTCCGCCCCGCTTTTCTCTTCAAGATAGTACAAGACCAGGCATTCGCGATGGGCGGGCGGCAAATCGGCCAGGGTCTGGCGCAGCATTTCCGGCGTGCAGGCCGGTTCGTCCAGGGCTAGTGGCGATTCCGCGACGGGCTGCTCCAAGGCCCAGCGTTGGCGGTTATTGAGTTCGCGGCGGTGGCGCAACCCCAGGCTGATGGCGAGGTTGCGCGCAATCGTACTAATCCAGGCGGCAAACTTTTCCCCGTCACCGAGCAACGGCAGGCTGCGATAAGCCCGGATGAAGGCTTCCTGCGTCGCCTCCTCCGCCAGCGTTGCATCCCCCAGATGGCTCCAAGCCACGGCGTAGACCTGCCGCTCATAGCGTTCCACCAATTCACGGTACCGACCGGCATCACCGCGCCGCACGGCCCCCACGGCCTCGGCGTCTTGGCGGCGGACGGGCGGCGGCTCAGGCTCAATGAGGATGGGTGGCATGGGTTTCACCAATTAAGACGAGGCCGGGCCCAAAACGTAACAGGTTCCCGCCGCCGTGTCCGCCTCAATTGCATCCAATCGGAACGTCCCGTCAACCGCCACTCAGGTCCACTGGGACGGCAAATTTCACCACAGAAAAATCACTTGGTCAATTTCCGGGTTTCAAGCCCGTTTGCGCATTGATCAATTAATCCAGCCAGTCGTTGCAGGGTATGCTTTTTTCCACGAGCAGTTTCACGGCGTCGGAATTGGCCTTCATTAAAACCACTTCTCCGAGAATTCATTTCGCCGGTGGATCGGGAAGGGAAAGCCTCCGGCAAATTCGGCGGGCCAAATGCGAATCAATTTCCGTATGCCGGGGCACGGGTTGGATGGCGTTCGTCAGCGGGTTTTTCCAGATCGAATGAGGACCGGAGTCGCGCGCACAAAAACAGCCGCCTGCTTCCAGGTACCGCAACAATTCCCGCCGCTTCATATTACGTTAACGACCGCCCTTTCCGAACCGGCCCTCAAGTTCGCCAGCGCTTCTTCGCGCCGGTATTCAAGCACACTTTCAATGGATGCCGCCAAGTCGCGCAGGCATTTTTCGCGGGTTGCGCCCTGGCCATGCGCCTCCGGCACTTCCGGGCAAGTGGCAATGAGAAACTTGTCACCGCGCTCAATGATGGCAGTAAACTGGTTCTTCATGGGGGCATGTTACCTCGATGAATGGCACTGGTCAATCTCCCAAAGCCGCACCCCGCCAATCCCTAACTCCCCATCACTGCGGCCGCCGGTAGTTTCGCCGGCGGTGTCTCCGGGGTCGCAGGTGTGGCTGTCGGCGCAGCCGGAGCCGGTGCGGCTTCGACGGGCGCAGCAACTGGGGCAACTACCGGCGCAGGCGCCGGCGGCGCTTCATTCACTTTGATCGTCGTCACCGCGCGGTAGAAGCCCGGCGCGCTGATGTGCAGGCTGCCTGAACCCGGCGAGCCGCCGGTGATGGTCACCGTCGCGCTGCGCTGGCCGCCCGGGATTACTATTTCTTTGGGCATGATGACGCTTTGCGGGACATCGGTCAGCACCTCAAAGGGAATGCCGCCTTGGGGCGCCAATTGCTCCATCGAAATCGTCAGCGTGGCGTTGGCGGTTGCGGCCACTTCGATGCTGGCCGGCGTCGCCGTCAAATTGGAGGCATCCACATGGAAGGCGCCGATTTGGAAAACTTCCGAACCGGCATGCCACTCGACGGGATAGTCTCCCGGCGCGAGGGGCGGCACGGCAAAAGTCAGGGCATTGCTGGAAGCGACGGTCGTCGGCGCCCACGTGCCTCCGATCATAATGTGATCCGCGGGATTGAACCCGCGGCCGACCACGGCCACCACGGCACCGACCGGGCCGCGCACGGATTCCATTTCCAAGACGTAGCGGTTGACAATATTGAGCGTGTAAATCTGCGAGGCATCCGGGTCAATTTGCCGGTGTTTGACCAGACCAGTAACGAGTTCGTCGTAACGGACGGTAAAGAAGTATTTGGCCAGCGAGTAATTGGCCGGCATCGCGTAGTCGTACTGGAAAATCTGGTCGCCGTAGGGCGCAGCGGACATTTCGTGCTCTTCACCCTCGATGGTGATAAACGCCTTCAACGTGCCTGGAACCAGGTTGGCCTTGTTGATCCGCGCATTGACGAACAGCGTATAAATGTGCGATTGGTTTTCCGCGGCCTGCGGCAGCGTGACATTGACGACCGGGTGGTTGCACGCCGCAAAGGCGGCGGCAAGGGCCAGGGTGGCGAGAAGCGGGATGTGCTTGGCTTTCATGTGATAATGCGCGAACTTGTAACCTTAATGCGTTAAACCCTTCCCGTGCAAGCAAAACTACCACCGCCGACGGCCCCCCTATTGGCAACCAGCAAAAACCCCACCCGCGCGGAATCCGGCCGCGTTGCGCTGGGAATTTACGTGCATGTTCCGTTTTGCGCCTCGACTTGCGATTTCTGCGCCTTTTATCAGGAAGCTCCCCGCCGGGAGGACTTGGACCGCTACCTCACCGGCATCGAGCGCGAACTTGCTCTTGTCGGGCCGCATCGGCCGGCGGATACGATTTTCTGGGGCGGCGGCACGCCCAGTGCCCTGCCCGCCCGTGATTTGGAGCGCCTCGGTAGGACGTTGCTCGATCATCTCGGCGCACCCCCGCGCGAATGGACCATCGAGATGGCGCCTTCGTCCGTCAAAACGGATAAACTGGAAGTTCTGCGCGATTTGGGCGTCAACCGCATTTCGCTCGGCGTGCAAAGTTTTGACCCGGCCACGCTGGCCGGCCTCGGCCGCCGGCATTCGCCCGCGCAAATTTACGCCGCGATTGACGCCATTCGCGCCGCCGGGTTCAAGAATCTAAACCTCGATTTGATTTTCTCCGTGCCCGGCCAGACGCAAGCCGCGTGGCTGGCTGACTTGACCGAAGCCGTGCGCCTCGCCCCAGCCCATCTCTCCACCTATTGCCTGACCTTTGAAGAAGACACGGTGCTCTGGCTGAAACTTTCCAAGGGACAAGTGCGCCCGGACATCCAAGTGGACGCCGCCATGTATGAAGCGACCTGGGATTTCCTCGAAGCCGCAGGATACCACCAATACGAGATTTCCAATTACGCGCGCCCCGGCCGCGAGTGCGCGCATAACCTGGACACGTGGGCGATGCAGGAGTGGCTCGGTCTCGGCCCGGCCGCCGCTTCCCAATTTCAAGGCCGCCGCTTCGCCAACCCACCCGATTTGGAACGCTGGCTGAAGGGCGTTAATGCGGGTAAACTTGACCGAGTGGATGAAATTGCGCTCACCCCGGCGCTGCTTGCCGCTGATGCCTTGATCTTCGGTCTGCGCCTCAACCGCGGAGTTAATCTCGCCGGTCTGGAAAAGAGATTCATCGATTTTAATTTCGCTGGGCTTGAGCCCTTGTGGCGCGACTTACTTGCGGACGGTCTCTTGGAAATGTCCGGCGGCATCCTCAAACTCACCTTGGCCGGACGCCTGGTCGCCGATCAAGTCGGGGTAAAAATTCTGCAGTCGGTCGAAAGTTAAATTCTCGCTCGCGGATCGCAACCGAAGAGTGCCCGCTTCGGATACCAACTTAGAAGACGTCACAGGCCCTTCTATTACACGGGGTGCATCATCGGCGGCGGATAAGGAAAAAACTCAATCCATCGTCGGGGGAATCGGGACATTTCCGGCATGACATTTTTATCCCGCTGTTTACCGGAAAGCTTTGGCGATTACGTCATAGATAAGTATCAAAGTTAACACGGCGATAAATGCAGAAGCCAAATGCAAGACGGTCCACAACGTCAATTTCGCACCGGCGGTATCACTAAAATGCTTGATCATTTTATACAACGACAGTGCATAAAAAACCATGAAAACTTCAATGTATATTGACTCCACGGGATCTTTGTCACTTTCCATATTCATGGGAGCCAGCAATATCGCAATAGCCAACGATCCAATATTTCCCATGACGAAAAATATTCGCCTTTGTCTATCTCGGGATGTACTCACGCCCCCGACTTTACCGCTTTTGGAGTAATTCGGCAAGAAAAGCTTCCCCGCCCGCCAGATCCGTAAATTTTCCATCCAACTGTGCTTCGAAGCACGCGTTAAGGATTTCCTTGAAGCGCGGCCCGGGCGTCAAACCCGCGGCAATGAGGTGGCGGCCCAATACAATTGGCGCGGGGACGTTGCTCGCCACGGCGAGTTGCTCGGCCCGTTCAAGGAGCCACTGGCCACCACCGGGTTCGTCGGGCGTGAGCGGGGGGCGGCCCCAGCGGTCGGCCTCGTCCACGCGGGCGAGACGGTCAATGCGGCCGACTTTTTTGGCGAGACGACGGATGGCGCTGTCGCCGGCCTTGCTGAGCATCAGTTCGCGCGGGCGCATGTGGCAGAGCACGAGGGGCAGGACGCTGTCAATGAGTTCTTTGTGGTGGGTGAGCCGGGCGAGGAGCGCCAATGTCGGCTGCTGGCCCTCGGCTTCGTGGCCCAGCGAGCGGATGTGACCATCCTCCTCGTGGGTGGTAGTGGCGGGTTTGCCCAAGTCGTGGCACAGCACGGCGAGGCCCACGACCAAGTCCTCCCACGCATCACCGGTTTTACGGGCGGCAAAGGCATCGAGGCAGTGCAACGTGTGGATCCACACGTCGCCCTCGGGATGCCACTTGGTGTCCTGCGGGCAGCCGATCAGCGCCGCCAGCTCGGGGAAGAACTTGACCCAGCCGCAGGCGCGCAGGAACTCCAGGCCAAGCGATGGCTTCTTTCCCTTCACCAAAAGTTTTTGCCATTCCTCGAACACGCGTTCGCTCGAGATCCCCTCCATCGTCAGGGTCGCGCACAGGGCAATGGTTTCGGGAGCGATGGTCAGTTCAAAGCGCGCACATAACTGCATTGCGCGCAGCACGCGCAGGGGGTCCTCGGAGAAACGCTCGGTCGTGTGCCGCAGAACTTTCGCGCGCAAATCGGCCGCGCCATTGAATGGGTCAATCATCTCGCGCGTCAATGGGTCCCACGAAATGGCGTTGAGGGTGAAATCGCGTCGGGCGGCGGCATCGTGAAACGACATGTGGGGGTCGGCATCCACGGCAAAATCCGTATGGAGCGGCCCCGTGCGGCGCTCCCGCCGCGGCAGGGAGATGTCCAGTTCCAATCCGCGAATTTTTAAAACGCCGAAACTTTTGCCGACGGTGATGACGGAATACGCCGAGGCCACAAGCTTCTCCAGCACCGCCGGCTCGAGGCCAAAGACTTCGAGGTCGGCGTCCTTTGCCACCACGCCCATCAAAGCGTCGCGCACGCAGCCGCCGACAAGGAGGGCGCGGCCGCCCGAGGCGCGCACGCGCTGCGCCACGTCGGCAACGACGTGCGCCAATTCCGGCGGGAGGGGGACATTTTCCAAAATTTCGCTCACGCTGCCATCGTGCTTCTTTTATCCGTCGGGGCAAGCCAGGACGCCAGAGCGTGGCGCCGCCGCCCAGTGGCGTTACCAAGCCATCACCCGCCCGCGGCGGTAGGGAGCCCAAAAGCCCATGACGCCGCCAACGGCGATAAGGATCATGGTGAGCGGCTGGAGGTCTTGCAGATGGGTGACAAAATATTTGAGGCCATCGTCAGCGATAAAAGGTGCCAGCCGCCATTCGGTAAAAAAGCCCAGAGTCAGCGCCGCCAATCCGCAAATTACCGCCACCGCCAGATGGCGGCTGCGTCCCAAATTCGTGCCCAGACTCAGCAAGGCGCCGGGCAGGATGATGCCATAGAAGCCCTGCTGGGCGACCCAGAAACAACCGTAATAGCCAACAATTCCACCACAGGCCGCGCCAAAAAAAATCAGTGCCACTTGCTTCAATTCCTGTTGGGGATGGGACATGGGAGAGTTCCGGCCAGCGCATAATCCCGGGCAATAGGACGCCAGTTCGATTCTCGCCCCAGACGTGAGCCGGTGTCGAATCTTATTCGCGGCCCAAAATCGGCTACCCGCGCTTGCTTTGATAACGAACCTCTGGTCATGCCGGTTCGGTATATCTGCAACTTACTTATTTCCAGTTAGTTAGGTCAATCTTCCAATTTTATTGTTTACTATCTTACCCAAGATAGTCATATTAAGAACATGCCCACCGCCACCCTGTTGCAACCGGAGACCCTGCCGGTCGAGAGCGAGCGCCTTGAACGGCTGTCGGCGGAAGAGCGTGTGCGCTGGGCAGCGGAGCAATTCGGCGAAAAGCTCATCGTCAGCACGAGCTTCGGCATCCAGTCGGCGGTCATGCTTCACCTCGTGACGCAAGTGGTGCCGGAGATACCCGTGGTTTTTGTGGACACGGGTTATCTCTTTCCCGAAACGTACCAGTTCGCGGACCAACTCACGAAGCGCCTTAATTTGAATCTCAAGGTCTATCAGGCCCCGATCACCGCCGCGCGCCAGGAAGCGCTCCACGGCAAGTTGTGGGAACAGGGCCGGGAAGGGCTGGAGAAGTATAATTTTCTCAACAAGGTAGAGCCGATGAACCGGGCCATGCAGGAATTGGGCGCGACCGCGTGGCTGGCCGGGCTGCGCCGCGTGCAATCGAGCACCCGCGGCCACCTCGACGTCGTCCAGTTGCAAAAGCGGACTTATAAAATCCATCCGATTGTGGACTGGAGCGAGCGCGACATTTACCAGTATCTCACCAAGAACGACCTCCCCTACCACCCCCTGTGGGAAAAGGGCTATGTCTCGGTCGGCGACGTGCACAGCAGCGCCCCCCTCACCGCCGGTCAGACCGCCGAAGAAACCCGCTTCAACGGCCTCAAGCGCGAATGCGGATTGCACGAGTCCAACGGCCGGGCGGACTACCAAATCTGATTTAAGATTTAAGAGTTATGATTTAGGAAGTCTTTGCAAAGTGGGATCGGCACGGCCTGTTGCCAAGGCGCTTGGAACGTCTTCAATTTCAACCAAGGGATTGTCTTTACTTCATAATTCATAAATCTTAAATCTTAATTCCTCATGCAGCTTTCCCCCGAAGTCCGCTCGCAGCTCGACGAATTGAACCGCCGTGCCGGTTATTTGTGGAGGTTTCTTTGACGTCCCGGAAAAGCAGCGGGCGGCAGCCGCCATCGAAGTGCAAATGGCCGAACAGGGATTTTGGGACAAACCCGACCAGGCCAAGGATGTCATCGCCGAAGGTCACCGGCTAAAGAATATTTTCAATCCCATCGTTGCCTTTCGCAAACGGCTGGACGATTTGCAGGCGATGGTGGACCTGATCCAGGAGGGAGACGAAGCCGAGGTCGGCGATTACGTCAAGGAAGCGGCCGTGACCGCCGCGACCATGCTCCCGGAGCTCGACAAACTCGAGATCGAGTCCTTCCTGACCGGCAAGCTCGACAAGTCGAACGCCATCGTCACCATCCACGCCGGCGCCGGCGGCACGGAATCCTGCGACTGGGCGGAGATGCTGCTGCGCATGTACACGCGTTGGGCGGAGCGCCGCGGCTACCAGGTCGAAATCGAAGACTTGATGTCCGGCGAAGAAGCCGGGCTGTCGCGGGCGACGTTTCGCGTCATCGGCTCCTACGCCTATGGCTACGCCAAGGCCGAGCGCGGCGTTCACCGACTCGTGCGCATCAGCCCCTTTGACTCGAACAGCCGCCGGCATACGTCCTTCGCCGCCGTGGACGTCGTGGCCGAACTGGCCGACGACATTAAACTCGAACTCAATGACGCCGACCTGCGCATTGATACGTACCGCTCGAGCGGCAAAGGCGGCCAGCATGTGAATAAGACCGAATCGGCGATTCGCATTACACACATCCCCTCCAACCTGGTCGTCACCTGCCAAACCGAACGCTCGCAGCTCAAGAACAAGGAACGCGCGATGAAGACGCTGAAATCGCGACTCTACGAAAAAATCCAAGACGAGAAGCGGGCCGAGATGGAGCGGTTTTACGGGGAAAAAGGCGATATTGGCTGGGGCCACCAAATCCGCAGTTACGTTTTCCAACCTTACCAAATCGTGAAGGACTTGCGCACCGGTTTCGAAACTGGCAACGTGCAGGCGGTGATGGACGGTGACCTCGATGGCTTCATCAATGCGTGGCTCCGCGCCGGCTGCCCGCTGAAACGCAACAAGGACATTAAAATCGAAGAGTAAAACTTGGGGGAACCTCCATGCAAAGATTCTTCACTTGCGTCCTCATTGGTTGGCTCTCCTTCAGTCCGCTCCGCACTGGTGGTGCCAATTCTCCGGGCAACGTGCCGTTGGCAGAAACCGGGGGCAAACCTGCGGTCGCAGGCAATCTGACCATGCCGTGGCCAAAAGATTTGGGAACATCCCATTTTGGGACTATTGGCCGCCCGGACCAGCCTGCGGATTTTTCCGGCGCTTGGTTTCGGCCTCATCCCGGGCCTTTTTCCTGGGGAGACGTCGAAACCACTCCCGGAACCTATGATTGGTCCCGAATAGACGCGACGGTTCGTCAATTGCAAAAGCAACATGTGGCCATTCTGGCAACAATCTGGCCTTTTGCTGACTGGGACCAAAACGCCGGTTATGCGAATCAACCGCAAGTGTCCCCCGAGGCCTTTCCCCAGTTTCTGCCGAGCCGGCGGTACGCACCCCACGATTGGAAGGCCTATACGGCATGGCTGCAGGCTTTGGTTGAGCGCTACGATGGAGATGGCATCCACAATATGCCTGGCTTGCAGTATCCCATCCGCCATTGGGAGATTCTCAACGAGCCGGAGCTAAGGGAGGAAAGCGGAACTTTCTTTCAGGACACCGCTCAAGCGTACCTGAATCTGCTCAAGCAATCCTATGCCACGATTAAGAAAACCGACTCTGCAGCCGTGGTGCTGCTTGCGGGGCAGGCCGGAATGCTGGCTAACCATGTCAACTATTGGCGGCCCATTCTTGGCGGCGCCCGCGGCTATTTCGACTTGGGCAATATCCATAGCATCGGAGGCTCGGAGTCATTTTATGGACCGGAATATCGGCGATGGTTGGATCAGTTCGGATACAGTGGAAAGCACTTTTGGATTACCGAAGCGCTTCCCGTTACCATCTCCCAGCGCGGCCAGCCGCCACCCACTGATGATCAGCGCGCGCGCAGCGTTCTGACTGGTTTTGCGACTGATTTTAGCCAGGGCGCGGATGTCATCTTTCTGGTCGGTTCCGACCCCGGCACGCCGCCCAGTGAGGCCGTGAATCGCACGTTCGACTTGATGGCGAAGACAGTGGGTGATTTTGCCACGGCAAAGGCCGAAGGCCCTTCCACGGTGAAATTCACCATGCGCGACGGTTCCGCGGTTTACGCCCTTTGGAACCAAGCCCGTTTGCCGTCAAATGAAACTGGGACCTGCCGGGTATTGACCTATGACGGAAATTCATCCACTCAACCCGCATCCTCCATTGTCGCCAGGGTGCCCACGTTGGTGGTCGTTCCCCCGCCAGCCGGGAAACAAGGTACCCCATCGGCTGCACGCTGAAGCGCAACAAGGATATTAAGATTGAGGAGTAAGTTCGTCAGTTTCTAGTTTTTAGTTTTTAGTTTCTTTTGGTGACGAGCGAAGCGAAATCGGCGGCTTGCGTTCGTGGCGCAATTCATCATTCATGATTTTGTCCGTCCTGCCCTCATGTCCTCGCTTCTGCAAAAAATCGCCCGCCGGATTTCATCCCGCCTGGGGCCGAACCGGGTGCGGGATTATGGCCGGGGCAACCGGATTGAAACTGCCGGGGCCATGTTTAAAAAATGCCGGGTGCAGTTTTTCGGCAATGACAATGTCATCTCGCTGGCGCCCGGCGCGTCGGCGACCGACTTGGAAATTACCATCCTCGGCTCGCGCAATCAAATTCAGATTGGGGCCCACGTTTCCTACTTGGATGGCGACATTTGGTGCTCTTCGGACGACGGCATTATTCGCATTGGCGAAAAGACCACGATTTCCGACGCCACCCTCACCCTGACCGAACCGCGCATGGCCATCACCATCGGCAGCGATTGCCTGATCTCCTGGAAGGTGGACGTGCGTTGCGGCGACGGGCACCCCATTGTGGACCAAGCCACCGGCGAAATCATCAATCCCGCCCGACCGATTGTCATCGGGAACCACGTCTGGCTGGCGGCGAACGTACAGATTCTCAAGGGCGTGACCATTGGCGAACACAGCGTCATCGGCAGCCACTCGTTGGTGACGCATGACGTCCCGCCGCACGCCGTGGCCGCCGGGGTGCCCGCCAAAGTCCTGCGCGAAAATGTCACCTGGCATCGTGGAGCCGGAGAGGCCGTCTCCGCACCAGTCGCGCCCCGTGGCGGGTGATTTTCAAAATCGCCAAATCTCAAGGAATGTACGACGTTGGGTCCGATGCGTTTGGGTCGCGAGACTGAAGGCCGCCCGCACACTTCGCCTTGCCTTGGATTCATAATTCATCCTTCATCAGTTGCCATTACCCCCATGTCCCTCACCCGCCGCAAATTCCTGCAACGCAGTTCCCTCGCCGCCGCCGCCGCTTATGCCGGGCCAAGCTTTTTTTCCCGGGTCGCCGCCGCTGCGGCCCCCGCGCTCGGCGCATCCGCGCCGATTGCCCCGCCGTCCAGCGGCCTGCCCTACGCTTCCGGGCCGTTCAAGCCCGCGTGGGAATCCCTTTCGGAATACCAGACTCCCGACTGGTTCCGGGATGCCAAGTTCGGCATCTGGGCGCACTGGGGCCCCCAATGCCAGCCCGAACAGGGCGACTGGTATGCGCGCAAGATGTATATGCCCGGCGACAGCAGCCATGACTATGAGTACCAAGTGAAGACCTACGGGCATCCCTCGAAATTCGGCTTCAAGGATGTCATCAACACCTGGAAGGCGGACCGCTGGGACCCTGCACACCTGCTCGGCCTCTACAAGCGCGCCGGCGCGAAATATTTTTGCGCCCTCGCCAACCATCACGACAATCTCGATCTCTGGAATTCCAAATTCCAGCCTTGGAACTCCGTCGCCGTTGGGCCCAAGAAGGACCTCGTGGGCGGCTGGGCGAAGGCCACCCGCGCTGCGGGCCTCCGCTTTGCCGTCAGCTCGCACGCCGCCCATGCCTGGAGTTGGTATGACACCTCCCAATCCGCCGACAAGACCGGCCCCTTGGCCGGCGTTCCTTACGACGGTAAAATGACCAAGGCCGACGGCAAGGGCCTCTGGTGGGACGGCCTCGACCCGCTGGACCTCTACGCCCAAAACCATGCCCCCAATCGCTCGGCGAATTCCAACCAGTTCTGGGACTGGCCCAACAACGGCGTCGTCGCCATTCCCGACGCCGCTTATTGCGAAAAATTCTACCGCCGCACGATTGACCTCATTGACCAGCACCAACCTGACCTCATTTACTTCGACGACACCATTCTGCCGCTCTACCCCGTCAGCGACGTCGGCCTCCGCATTGCCGCGCACCTGTACAATTCGAGCATTGCACGAAGCGGGAAACTCGATGCCGTCCTCACCGGCAAGGTGCTGACCAATGAGGCCTATCAAAAATGCATGACCTGGGACTTCGAGCGGGGCACCCCGCCGAATATGATGCCCCTGCCCTGGCAGACGGACACCTGCATCGGCGACTGGCACTACAAAGTCAGCATCCTCAACAACCACGGCTACAAAACCGCCGAGACCGTCGCCAAGACGCTTGTGGAAAATGTCAGCAAGAACGGCAATCTCCAGTTGAACATCCCCCTGCCCGGCCATGGCGAGCCCGACGGCGATGAACTCAAATTCCTGGCCGACTTCACGCCGTGGATGGACGTGAATGCCGAGGGCATCCATGCCTCACGCCCGTGGAAGATATACGGCGAAGGGCCGACCGCCGCGACCGTCACCCGCGCCCAGGGCTTCAATGAGGCGTACATCAAAAACCTCGGCGCCAAGGACGTGCGTTTCATGCAAAAGGGCGGCGCACTCTACGCCTATGTGATGGGCTGGCCCGCCGACGGCAAAGTCACGATCAAAGCGCTCGCCGACGGCTCCCCGCAGGCTCCGGGAAAAATCGAGCGCGTGGAGATGCTCGGCGTGGCCGAGCCGTTGAAATTTACCCGCGACCAGGACGGCCTCACGCTCACGCTTCCCGGGCAAAAAGTCGGCAACTACGTCTACGGCTTCAAGATTGCCGGCCCTGGAATAACCGCCGTTTGAGCGGAGTTTCTGAGACGTTTTGGCGATAATCGAATCAATATTAATCATTCAAGAATTCGCTTATGACTCCCGACGACGACGCCTACCGCCAAGTGCAAGTCTACCGGACTCGCGAGCGCATCATCGGCGCGCTGCTCGCATTTTCCGCCTTGGGGTCGAGCATCATGTATGTGGTTTTTCTCAAGGCCAGCCTCGGGCCGCTGTGGCTGGGGTTACTCATTGCCATGGAGTGGCTGATCATGGCCTTCATTTATTTCATCATCGTCAGCCAGATGCGCAAGCGCCGGCGGTGAGGGCCATGGTGGATTGAGCAAACCCATGCTGCGGCACTTGGGCGACAGGGGAGATGGAGCGCCATCCGGAAGGAACGTCGGCCGCCGAGGCCCCGGCGATTTTTCGGCCGCCCGCTCCTCGCTTGCCTTTGGTTCGTCATTCGGATTTCGTCATTTACTCATTTTGCGTCCATGGAGCCTCTTGCCTTTCCCTTCCTGCGCGACTCGTTTGCGCGCCAGCCACTTTTCCAGGACAAGACCTGGCGGCTGTCGCCATCGGCATGGCCGCTCACGCCGATGCAGGTGACGGAACTCGAGCGCATTGGCGAGGCCTGTTTTTCCTTTCTCCGCGCCCTGGAGATCCTCTACACCCGCTCCTGGCAGGGGAAGAACTTGCTGCGCAACCGCGAATTGCTCGCGCCCTGGGTGGCGGGCTATCTTGACCGCGGCAAGCCTGAGCGACTCATCGCCCACCAGCGCCACGCCTCGACCAAAAACAAATTTCCCGCCGTTCTGCGCCCCGACCTGCTGTTGACCGATGAGGGCTTCGCCCTGACCGAAATTGATGCCGTGCCCGGCGGCCTCGGCCTGACCGCCTTCCTCAATCGCCTCTACGACCAGCCGGACGCCGGCGTCATCGGAACCCATGATTTGCTGCTCGACGAATTCCACGCCGCGCTCGCCGCCCTGGCACCGAAGAAGGCCTCGCCCTTCATTGGCATAGTGGTCAGCGACGAATCCGCCACCTACCGGCCGGAGTTTACCTGGCTCGCGGCGCGCCTGCGCGAGCGCGGCCACCGCGTCCACGTTTTACATCCGACGGAAATCATGCCGCTCGGGCACACGCTCTGTGCGCCGGTGGACGGGGATCCCGAGCAGATTGACGTGCTCTACCGTTTCTTCGAACTGTTCGATTTGGAAAATGTGCGCACGGCGGATTTCATTCTCGCCGCCGCCGAGGCCGGCGACGTGGTGGTCACGCCGCCGATGCGCGCGTTTCAGGAGGAAAAACTCGCGCTGGCGCTGCTGCATCATCCGCAGCTCGAAGACTTTTGGCGCGAGAATCTGCCGCGTGGCTCCTGGCCGGTGTTGAAGAAACTGGTGCCGCATTCCTGGGTGGTGGATCCGGTGGAGCTGCCCCCGAACGCCGTGCTGGACGCCCCGTGGGTCGCGGGCAAGCCCATCCACCGCTGGGAGCAACTGGCGGAGGCGTCGCAAAAGGAGCGCAATCTCATTCTCAAGGCCAGCGGTTTCCACGAGTCGGCGTGGGGGGCGCGCTCGGTGGTGCTGGGCAGCGATGTGCCGCGCGACGAATGGCTCGCGGCCATCCAGCATGCGATGGCCATGGCCCCGCACACGCTCCATGTTTTGCAGGATTACAAAAAACCCATGCGCTTGAAGCATCCGGTATATAATCCCGAAGGGCAGCTCTACGAGATGGAGGGCCGGCTGCGCTTGTGCCCGTTCTATTTTATCCGCGATGAACACCCCAAACTTGGCGGTGCGCTGGCGACATTTTGCCCGGCGGACAAAAAAATCATCCACGGCATGAAGGACGCGGCGATGCTGCCGAGTGCGATCGTCCAGCCGGTGCCGACAGTCGTGGGCGTGGGTTAAAGAGATTGAAACACGAAGTTCACGGAGAACATGGAAGAACGATGTTTACAGTTTACGGTTTACAGTTTCCCGTTAAAAACCCCTCCGTGTTCTCTGTGCTCTCCGTGTTTCAAATCCTCCTGCACCCACTTTTTCAAGTATGCCGCCGCCACTTCCCCCAGATCGCCGCGGGTTTTCACTTTTTCGAGGGTGCCGCGCAGAGTTGCGGCTTCGGGCATGTTGGCGACCATGCCTTTGAAGATCGCGCGCATGCCGCCGAGATTGGCGGTGGCGGGGTCGCGACCGGACAGGGCGATGCGTTCGTCGGCATAGCGCAGCATCATGGCCCAGCGTTCGGCCAGGCCGGGGGCGGCGGGGGCAGGCTGGCCAGTCAGGCCGGATTTAATTTCCCGGAAAATCCAGGGGTAACCGAGGGCGGCGCGGCCGACCATAAGCCCGGCCAGCTTGGTTTCGTTGCGCAGGCGCAGGGCCATCTCCGGGGTGTCCACGCTGCCATTGCCGATGACGGGTATGCCCACGGCTTCAGAAACGGCTGTAATGACGCCCCAGTCGGCTCCGCCGCGGTAGCCCTGCTCCTTCGTGCGGCCGTGGACGGCGAGGGCGCAGATGCCTGCGCCTTCGAGGCGTTTGGCGGCCTCGGGGGCGACAATGGACTTTTCGTCCCAGCCCAGGCGGATTTTCGCGGTCACGGGAATGTCCACAGCGCGGACGACGGCAGAGGCAATCTCCTCGAGCAGCGGCAAATCACGCAGCAGTGACGAACCGGCATTGCGGCAGGTCACTTTGTCGGCCGGGCAGCCGTAATTGATGTCAAGGAAGTCGGGGTGCAAGCGCGCGACGACCATTCGTGCGGCTTCGGCCATCAGGGCGGGGTCGCCGCCGAAGATTTGGATGCCGAGCGGCCGTTCGGCCGGGGTGAAGAACAGGTCCTCCCAGACGCGCTCGGTGCCACGGACGAGGCCATCGGCGTTGGCGAATTCGGTCACGAGGACATCGGCGCCCTGCTCTTTGCACAAGCGGCGAAAGGGGCTGTCCGTAAAACCGGCCATCGGCGCCAGGTACAAAGGAAACTGACCGGCAGCGAGCCACGGCAGCGGCGTTGCCCGCGTGTAATTCTCGCGGGACGATGGTTCGACCAAAATGGCGGTCTCAGGCACAGGACAAACTCTACCACAAAAAACGCAGAAGACGCATAATAAACTGACACTCGTCAGGTCCTGCCAGCTTCTTGAGTCTTTTGCGTTTTTTGTGGCAAAAATATCCCCCTCCGCGTTCTCCGTGATCTCCGAGTTTAAAAATCCTTCCACTATCCCGTGAGACCGTCCAAGGCCTGCGCGAAGGCCGCGACGTCGTTGGTCAGCCCCCGGAGTCGCCGCCGGACTTCACCATCGTCGGCGAGTTGCTCGTCGGCGAAGTCCTGCGCCGTGGCGTAAACAAAACGGGGGGCGATCACACAGCGAAAATCCAGCATCAGACTGTTGGCGAAAGGCATGACGCTCATATAACTCCCCGGCCCACCGGCGGCGCAAATGAAGCCGACGACCTTCCCGGTCCAGGCCTCGCCGGTGAGTTCGACCAGATTCTTAGTGGCGGCGTTGATATCGTAATTGTAGACGGGCATGGCGAGAATAATGCCCCGGGCGGCGCGGATTTTCTCCGTGAGTTCCACGACAGCGGCATGGCCGTAGGCGCCATCGCCGTCACACACGGGCAACTGTTGCGAGGTGAGGGAAATCAGCTCCACGTTGCGACCGGCGGCCTGGCAATCGGCCAAGGCGAGCTGCGCCAGTTGGGCACTGCGTCTGGCGGGGTTGAGGGAGCAACTAAAAATCAAGAGGCGCATACAGGCGCAATTTTGAATTTTTAATGACGAATGACGAATGTAAAAAGTGGGACGGGCGAAGTTTTGCCACGCTCCCCCGTTGGGAATTAGACCATCACATTTCAGAATGCCCTGAAGCGGAGTTTAGTCAACCGAGGCGTTTGACGGATTAGAATTAATCGGTTGCAGATCGTAAGTGCTGACGGGGTAAAGATCGCCCGAAGGATATGGGAGTTCCGGTGGGTCCAATAATGGAGAAGGCAGATCAGGGACTCGCGGGAGAACGGTAATCGAACTTGTCGTTGTGGGAACCGCCTGCAATTGACCGGAACCGTTATTGATCACAACCGTGGTGGTAATGTCGGCCGCAGTTACCTGCTGCGGCGGAGAAATGGGTTGGCCGGTCAGTTGCCTGGCAGCGTTTACGGTGTCGTACAGCGCCTGAATCAGGCTGTTCGTGGCATTCACACCCAAATTGGCCCCCACCACACCGCCGCCCGTGATCGCGCCCGTCACCGGATCAACGGTTACACTGAGTTGCATCTGGCTGCCGGTGCGGACTTCCACGTCGGGATTACCGTTGGTCGCCGTGGTGACTTTCGCGCCGGCGGCATTGGTGACTGTGACCACGGCAGTGGGAATAAATACAACGGACCCAATCATGCAATTGGCAATAATGCCGGTGACTTGACCGGCGGCGTTGCGGATGACGGAGAGGGAAAGAATGGTGCCGCGAATGCCGACGGAACCGGCCGGGGTATCCACGGTGAAATTTGAACCGCGGGCGATATTGAGTTGTTTGACCTCCCCCACCAAGGTGCCGTTGCGCAAATCGAGCTGGGTGATGGATTTTCCCGGGTCTTTGTTCAAGCGGAGGAAGCTTCCCTCGGTCTTTTCGTCGAATGCTTCCTGCTGATATCTGGTGACCATCAACTGGGCGTTTTCCGTGATTTTTATCGTCGCGCCATTGGAGAATACCAGCAGGGCGCTACCGCCCGGCATGGCTCTGAGGACTGCGCCTTCTTCGAATTGCTCGCCGCGAATCAATTTATGCGGCATGCCGCTCTTTGGGGTCAATTCCACATCGCCCGCCACGATGGAGGCGAGGATTTTACCGTGGATACTGGTGGGGGCGGCGGCGGCCGGAAGGCCGGTAGGCACCGGCTGGGACTGCGCAATCTGCGCGACAGCAAGGAAACCCGCCAGTGCCAGCAAATGTACTTTATAGCGCATCGCGGAGAAAAAAATTTGCCCACAACCGGGTACGGCCCCGGAGAGGGCCCTTCATGGAGATAGTTTATATTCATTGCTGACGGTCCGGACAATGTAATAAATTTCCCACCAACCCGCATGTTGTGGTCAAAAAAAACAAACCCCAGTTGCGCGAGGCAACCGGGGTTTGGTGACGGGAGAGTTAGCTCCCGGAAATCTGGCGACCGGATTAGGTGCCGTCCGCCGACGCGTTCGCCGGATTGGTGTTCACTGGCGCCGCCGTCGTGGTGGTGGTCGTCGTTGTGCCACCGCCTGCGTTCGGAGTCGTGGTGACACCCGGAGTAGCGATGGGCGGAAGCGGGGCAGCGGGTGGGATGACGGTAATTGCATTTGTGGTGCTGGTTGACTGCGTATTGCCACTGCTATCCGTGACGGTAACGGTCTGAGTCGAAGGCACCACGGTTGCCGGAGGCGTAATGGGAACGCCGGCAACGACTTTCGCCGCATTCACGGCGTCATTAAACGCTTGGATCAAGTCATTGTTTGCATTTGCACCCATATTGGAGCCGGTAACACCACCGCCGACGACCCTACCAGTCGCCGGATCGACCATCAAATTGACCTGCATCTGGCCACCCTGGTTAACATTTACTTCGGGGCCGACGTTGGCATTGCCCGAAGAAATGACGGAACCGGCGCCATTGGCGACCACGACATTACCCACCGGCGTGAACGCTACGCTGCCCACCATGCAGTTGGCAATGATGCCCGTGACCTGCCCGGCCGCGTTACGTACGACGGTGATGGAGAGAACGGTGCCGCGGATGCCGGCGGAACCAGCCGGGGTGTCCACCGTGAATTTGGAACCCTTGGTGGTGTTGAGCTGTTTGACTTCGCCCTGAAGGGTGCCATTGCGCAAATCGAGCTGGGTGGTGGATTTACTCGGGTCTTTGCTCAGGCGAAGGAAAGTGCCTTCAGCAGCTTCATTGTACGAATCCTGCTTGTAGGACGTTACCGCCATCTGGGCGTTCTCCAGAATTTTCATGGTCGCGCCGTTGGAGAAGACCAAGAGGGCGTTGCCGCCCGGCATGGCCCGGATGAAGGAGCCTTCTTCAAACTGCTCGCCGCGCACCAACTTGTGCGAGGCGGATTCACCCTTGCGGGTCAATTCAACATCACCGGAAACAATATAGGCACTAATTTTGCCCACAGTGCTGCCAGCGGCGGGGGAAGAGCCAGCCTGTGCCCGCGAGATTTGCGGAACCAAGAGCAAGCCCAACATTGCCATAAGGCAAAGTTTAATATGTTTCATAGTCATAAATATTTATAAATGGAACCGAAACGGTTGAAGGGTAGTTCCTTAAACCGGGTCTATTTTTATCAGCCCAACGTAGGTTAAGCAAGTCCTTTTTCGCAGATTTGTGGTGGGGTTTCACCCCATTTTTGACCCTCCCGGAAGTGCCGGGGAACGCCGGGGATATTTTCAGCATCGCTTTTGCTGAAAATATGGATTTTTATCGCCTCGGCCAAGCGTGAAAATCACTCATTTTGGCGCAAAAGCGGCTTTAAAGTTCAAAGTTTACCTTCTCAATCCATTTTCCATGCCAAAAGCTCAAAAGAATAGTAACTTGTTGCTGGGCATAGACATCGGTGGAACCGGCATCAAGGGTGGTCTCGTTGACTTAACCAAAGGCGTGCTCGTCGGCGAGCGCGTTCGCATTGACACCCCCCAGCCCCCCACCCCGGCGGCCATTGGGGACGTACTCACTGCCATCGCGAAACATTTCCAGTGGACCGGCCCGATTGGGTGCGGATTTCCCGGCGTGGTGCACCAGGGACGCATCATGTCGGCGGCAAATCTCGATGAGACTTTGATTGGGGTCGATTTTGCCCGAATGGTGCAGGAGCGCACGGGCTGCCCGGCCCATGTCATTAATGACGCCGACGCCGCTGGATTGGCTGAAGTAACCTATGGCGCCGGCAAAGGTCGCCGCGGGGTGGTACTACTGATCACGGTGGGCACCGGCATCGGCTGTGGATTTTTCTACAACGGCCAGCTCATTCCGAATACGGAACTGGGCCACGTGAAAATGAAGGACAAGGATTCGGGGAAGATCTGCGACGCCGAGGACATTGTCTCCGACCGTGCGCGGCAGGAACATGACTTATCGTGGAAGGCGTGGTCCAAACGCTTTGACCGCTATTTAAAATACATCCAGCGGTTATTCTGGCCGGAGTTGATCATCATCGGCGGCGGCGCAACAAAGAAGGGCGAGAAATTCATGCCGCTGCTGACCGTGCCCTGCGCGACGGCGTTGGCGGCACTCGGAAATAATGCCGGAATTATCGGTGCGGCGGAAGCAGCGCGGCGGAGTTTGAGTAGAAATAAAAGTTGAAACACGGAGAGCACGGAGTACACGGAGCCGGGGTTCTTGTGAACCAAAACCCCTCCTTGTTCTCCGCGTACTCCGTGTTTCAATTCTTCCGCTTCGGATTATCCGGCGGAAGCGCCAGATCCACATATACCAGCCGGTGGTCGCTGGCGG
>Ga0265320_10000350_pt1 | contig 37635 bp, 33 predicted proteins | sample 4827metaG_FD_202087 | JGI IMG/M metagenome (GOLD analysis project Ga0265320, IMG submission 202087) | Rhizosphere microbial communities from Carex aquatilis grown in University of Washington, Seatle, WA, United States - 4-8-27 metaG | ecosystem: Host-associated > Plants > Roots > Rhizosphere >... | reverse complement strand
GTAACCAGCAAGGACGGGGCGTGCCTCGTCGATGAGCGCGAGCCGAGACGCGAGGACGCGACGCGCGACCGCGCCGGTGTCTGCGAAGAGGACCGCGGACGTTCCGACCGCGACGCCCCACCGGACGAGTGACGCCCAGAGCGACGACAGCGCAAGGACGCGCGCGCCGACGAGCAGGAGACCCGGCAGCATCGGCACGAAGAGACGAAACAGCGTCATCCAGTCTCCGCCGGCCACGACGAGCGACGCGACGTGAACCATCGCCGCGACCAGCACGACGCGCGACCGTGGGTCGAGTCGCCGGAAGGTCCACGGCGCGACGACGAGCGCTGGAGCGCCGGTCCAGATCAGGGCGCCGAGCACGTATCGAAGTCCATGCTCTGCGTCCGACGGCTTCGCGAAGAACGAGAGCGGCACCGCGTGCCCGAACCACGCGAGCCGAGCGAGCGCGACGACGAGGGGCGGCCCGACGGCGAACGCCGTCGAGAGCGAGACGCGACGGCGGCTCGGGCGTGTCGTCGCGAGATGTCCGGCGAGGAGCGTCGCGACCCACGGACAAAGCTCGGGACGAAGCGCCGCGGCGATGCCGGCGAAGAGCAGCGACGCCGGAGACCGAACCGTGATCGCCGCCGTCGCGAGCAGCACGACGAGCCCCGTCTCCATTCCTGCGTCGCACCACGCGCCGAACGGCGCCGACAGCGCGAGCGGAAGCAGCGCGAGAAACGGGACGTAGCGACGCGCACCGCCGTCGCTGCGCCCGATTTCACGACCGAGCAAGGCGCCGGCGAAGAGACCCGACGCCGCGCCGCTCCACTTCGCGAAGTACATCGCGGCGAGCGGACCCTGCTTGGCGAACGGCGCGAGCAGATACTCGAACCCGAGCGGCGTCACGGCGTCGACGACGGGCCCGTGCGTATTGAAGCGATGACCGAACCCGTGCGCGAGGTTCGCCGCGACGCGCCCCGTGATCAGCGCATCGTCGACGCTGAAACCCCACTCCCAGACGATGGGCACGAGGGCAGCGAGGACGCCGAGAGCGCACGAAATGACGAGCGGAACGTGCGCCCCTGCGCCGGGCTCGATGCTCCCGCCCACCGACGAACGCGGGCCATTAGCCTCTGGCGCATACAAATGTCCACTCCTCGGCGATCGTCGTGGAAAAGTTCGGACTTTCCGTTTCGCACCCTACGCTGACTCTCACGCATGTCGGCTTTTCATGTCGTCGTCCGATCGCGCCCCGATCGGGCTCCTTCGTCGGCGCTATCTCCACTTTACGGCTTGTTCGACGTCATCGTCGATGGCGTCAACATCACCGCTCGAATTTCGGACGGCTTCGCGCTCTCGCTCCTCGCGGAAACGGCGCACGCCGTCGCGAATCTCGCGCAAGGACGTACCGAAAGAGCCATCGTCCAGCTTTACGCGGACGACGACGTCTGGGAGCTCGCGCTCGAACGCACCGCGGACGACGTTCGGGTCACCGTGTTCCGTTCGGGCCCTGCCCCGGAGGTCGCCGTCCACGAGCGGCCGGTCGCCCTCGCCGCGCTCCGGTCCGGTCTCCTCTCTGCGCTCTCGGACGCGGAAGTGCCGGCGAACACGCCGGATATCACGAAGGCCGCGCTGATCGCCGCCCGAAGCGCCCTCGAGAATCACTGGCCGCCGGTGCATCGACCGGTGAGCGATCGCATCCGCGTCGCGCTCACGACCACGCCGCGCGGCGGCCTCTCGCTCGGGGTCACCGCCGATTTTCGGCGCGCGACGAAATCGCGCACGCCGGAGCTCCGCGGCACGGCCGTCGAGCGCGCCGATTTGCACGCACTCCTCGTGCGCGGTGACGTCTCGGTGACGGTGCGGGAGCGCACGGCGATCATTCCCGGCGCTTATCCCTTCCTCGTCGCCGAGCGGCTCCGCGAGCTCGCCGAAGAAGCACTCGATGCAGCGTCGGCGGGTCGCGCGATTTTTCGTCGCATTCAGTTGGGTGATTTTCGCGTCGGCGTTCGGCGCGGACCCGGCGAAGGCCCGCTCGACGTCACCGTGAGCAGCGGGTACGGCGGCGGAGAAACCAAGTCGATCACGTTCCCGGCGATCGAAGCCGTCGACTTCGCGGGCGCTACCGTCGGCTTCGCGCGCCGCCTGGTCGAGACCTTTCGCGCCCACGACTTCAAGCAGGAGCGCAACCTGCGACTGAAGTGTCTCGCCGGCGCGATCGACGCGCTCGCCGATCGCGTCGAAGAAATGGCCGAAGAAGGGTCGGTCACCAACCCCGAGCCCGACAGTTACCGGTCGTTCGCGCCGCGTCGCGGGCTCGCGTCGAGCGCGCGCGGAGCTTGGGCGCACGGCGGCAAGATGCGCTTCGTGCCGCGCTGGGTAGCGACGGTTCCGAACGTCGATCTGAAGTCCACGTTTCTGTGCGGCGAGCGCATCGTCGTGGGCGCCTCGCGGGAAATCGCGTGTCTCGATCGCAACACGGGCAGCGTGCTCTGGCGAGCCCCGGCGCTGCGCGGCGGAAGCGTCGCGACGCCGTCCGGGATCGCGAGGATCGAACCCGACGGCAAGATCGTCCTCCGGGATCTCGACACAGGCTCGATTCGATTTTCAACGCGCATCACTCCGCGGGCGGCGGGCGGCGCGACGGGCGCCGTCGTGCACACGCCGGGGCTGCCGCGCGTGCTCGTCGTCGCCGAGGGCGACCGCTCGATCACGGCGCTCGATCTGGTCACCGGCGACGTCCGCTGGCGTCACTCGGGACGACGGCCCGCGGCGTACAAGATGCGCCGCGCCGGGAAGTTGCTCCTCGTCACCGGCGGCGATTCGACGCTTGCGGCCCTCGACGTCGCGACCGGCGACGTGGTCTGGCGCGTCCGAGATCGCTCACCGTTTTCGCACGCGATGTCGCTCGACCAGGACTCGGCGTTCGTCGTCAGTGGAACGCCGGGCGGCACGTCGCGCCTCCACCACATCGACGTCTGGACCGGCGAGGTGCGCTTCAGCGCGTCGTTCGACGAAGCGCCGCTCGCGGGGCAAGCGCCGCTCGTCGTCGGCGATCTCGTGGCCGTCGCGACGCGGGACGCGAGCGGAACCGGCATCCGCGCCTTCCATCGCAAGAACGCGGCGCCGGCGTGGGAGCACGCGCCGGGCCTGCTCGCTCCGCTCGCGTCGTTTCTCGTGGTCGACAAGCTCGTCCTCGCGAACTCGGGAGGCGGAGTGTTGCTCTGTCTCGACGGAGCGACCGGGGCGATCCGGTACAACCACGTTTTTTCGGGAAGCGCGGGCGCGGATCAACCGCGACGCCTCGAGCCGGTTCTCCGGAGCGGCGCGCTCTTCGTGCCGCAGCATCAGGTGTACGTGGTGCGTCCCCGCGACGGCGACCTCATCGGCACGCTGCCGTCGGATCTCATCCCCGATCTGCTGCGTGTCGACGAACAATGCAGCGTCTACACCGGCGAAGAGAGCGGCCACCTCGCCGCGTTCGCCGCTGCCCCTCGCCTCACCCTGGTCCGCTGAGCACCGGCAGCGAGATCCGCGCGTCGGGAGCTTTCGCGCGAACGAACTCCGCGACGGCACGCATCGGCACGCACGTTGGACAATCGCGCTCCTTTTCGGCGAGCACTTCGTCGGAGACGTGGGCAAACGCCAGCGCCGCCGCGCCGAAGTCCGGCATGCTCCGACTCGCCGCGAGCATGAGCTCCATCACGCCGTGGTATTCGCCCCGTGAGCTCGCGATGCGCGGGCCCTCGCCGCGATCACACAGCCCGCACGCGATGCAGCGACCGAACCCCGCCAGTTGCGCGCGCTGCTCGGGGGTGACCGGCGTGAGCCCGTCGGCGGCGTAGTTGTCGCGAAAGGTGCGGAAGCCGTTGCGCCCCCCGCCGAAGGCGCGACGAACGAGCGTGCGAATCAAAGCGAGAGCGAGAAGAAAGAACGCTTTGAGACGCGGCGGCAAAACGTTCCGAAGCTAGCACGCCACTCCGTGGCGACCCGTCTCGAGGGTGCAGGACCACCGCGAGACATCCGGCATCGCTCGCAGCGAGGTGTGGGTAGAAAAGGCCGGCTTCGAGCGTAGATCGGTTCGGGGATCTGCAACCGTGACGCGTCTCGCGTCACGTTGTGACGGTGTTTCGCTCCACTTATTCCAGAGCCATTTCCGGCACTTAGTGTGCGGCACGGCAGCTGCTCAAGAGGTCTTCCGAACCCGAACCGGAAGCGTCGAAGCAAGCCATGCCCACTCCCGAAATTGGTCCGACCGCGATTCATCTCCAGCTCACTCGATTGGAGGAGCTCGCGCTCCTCGATCGCCTCCTCTCCGACGACGCCTCGGCGTGGCCGACGTTCGTCAGATCGTATGGTCGCCTCATCGGCGCGTCGATCACCAAGGTCGTCGCGCGTTTTCGCCGACACGGGTGTTCGGAAGACGTTCGCGAAATCGAGGCTGCGTTTCACCTCGAGCTCCTCTCGAACGACAAGGCAAAGCTCCGAGCCTTCGCGCCGGAACGCAACGTTCGCTTGAGCTCGTGGCTCTCGCTGCTCGCGTCGCGCGCCGCGTACGATTTTCTGAGGCGCCGTCGCCGGGAACCGTTCTCGGAGGCGGAGTTCGACCCCGAGGCGTTCGTCTCGGCCGATGTCGACGCGTTCACGCTGTGCGATTTTAGAGAGCGCGTCCGGCTGGTGTCGGAGCTGGTGACCGAGTTCACCGCGAAGGATCGCCTGTTCCTCGACCTCTATTGCCGCGAGGAGCTCGACGCCGAACAGATCGCCGAGAAGATGGGGATCAGCTTGAAGACCGTCTATTCCAAGAAAAACAAGATCCAGGGGCGGCTCCAGGAACTGGTCAAGCGCCGCGTCGCGGCCTGAGCGCGCGCCCGCCGTTGGCACCGCGCCCCGCGTTCCGACGCGTCCGTCCCTGCCCGAGTCGGCATTCGTTGCACAAATGCGCCCGGTCGTTTAGACGGGCTGTGTGCGCCGTAGCGTCGGCCCCTCGGGACCGTTGCCTCTTTTCGGAGTCACCGCCGCGCTCGCGTTCGGTCTCGCCGGTTGCGGGTCGGGCGGGCCTCGCTCGAACGTCGGACCCGGCGCCGAGCAAAACGCGTCCCCGGTTCAGGTTCACGCCACCGGCAGCCACCCGAAGATCGCTCTCGTCCCCAGAGACGGCGATCCGTTTTCGGCGATCGGCGTCGCGGTCGTGCACGATCTCGGCGCTGCCGCGTCGCCGTGGCTCGCGGCGCTGCTCGCCGAGCGCATGCCCGCCGGCTCTCAGCCGCTCGACTCGCGCGTGAGCGGCGGTGGATTCGTCCTCGGCAGCTGGGCGCGCACGCCCGAGGACGCCGCCGCGTTCGTTCGCTCGGTGAACGCGGCGCTCGTCGCGCCGGTAAAGGACGCCGAGCGCGCGAAGATTGCCGCGCGCGCCCACGCAGGACCGCAAGTTCGCCTCTTCGCGAGCCCCGCGGCGCGCGCGGTCGCCGATTGCACCGGCGATCTGGACGCGGCATCCGTTCCCGGAGACCCGTCACTCGCCGAACTGGAGCGCTACCGACGCGCCATCTACGCGACGGGCAACGTCGCGTTCGCCGCCGTGGGGAGGGCGCGCGTCCTCGACGCGGCGAGCGACGCGCTCGGAGACACCGCGTCGTGGCCGTCCGGGGCGCCGTCCGATCCGTGGCCGCCGAACGACGTCATCGGCGTCTCGGCGACGCCCGGCGATGCGCATTCGCTGAGCGTCGCGCTCCGACTCGGCGACCCGGCGCGCGCGCTCGCCGCCGCACGGTCTCTCGGCGAACGCGACTCGCCGCTCGTCGTTCACGCGGCGTCGCTCGAACCAGCGTGGAACATCGACGGCGTTGCCGCCGTGGTCCGTTCGCGCGGCGCGTGTCTGCGGATCGACCTGAGCCCCGCGCCCCCCGACGTGAACGGCGCCGAGCGGACGGCCGCTGCCGTGGCCGCGCTCGTGGCCGACGAAGCCTCGCGCGCTCTCGCCGGCGCCCATGGGGGCGGCTTCGAGCTCGACCGCGGCGTGCTGGAATCGGCGGACCCTCGCGCCGCGGCGGACGTCGCGGCGTGGCAAGCACTGGGCGGCTCCTTGGAGGCCGGCCCATCGCGACTCTTCGTGAGCTACGGCGGCGATCCGGCTTCGACCACGACGTTTGCCGCGCGATTCGCCGAAGCGCGTCGCGACCGCGACCGCCCCACGGTCGAACTCCACGGCGCGGTGGAAGCCGGACAGGGGGAACTCTGGGCGCTTCTCGCGAGCCCCTGCGCAACGTCGATGGAATCGGCGATGGACGCCGGATCCTCCGCGCTCGCCGTCCGCACGCTGTCGCGAGAGAACTCGGTGGTCGACGACGTTCGCATCGAACCGTGGGCATCCGGTTACGGCATCGGCCTGGTCGCGCACGCGCCGCGTCTGGCGCGCGAATCGGCCGCGGCTCACGCCGCTCGCGTCGCCGACGCTCTCGGCTCGGTCTTCGCGACGGCGCCCGTCAGCGATTTCACGGCCGGCGTGGTGAAGGAAGAGGTGCAGTCGGAGCTCGTGCCCGAAACCGACGCGCTCTGGCCGATTGCGCTCGACGCCCTCGCCCCCAAACGGCCGAGCCTCCTCGATCCGCGTGGAACCTTTCAATCGCTCACCGGACTCCCGATCCACGCGATCGACACCCGGCGGCGAGCACTCGTCCGAGGTCCGCTTCGGCTGGCGACGATCGCGAATTTCAGCGCCGATCAGAACGCCGCGTTCGGCGTCGAGCTCGAGCGATGGCTCGAACCCGCACGGACGGCAGCGAGCGCCTGCCCAGCGACCACCCCGGTGGTCGCGCTACCCGGACACTACGAGGCCAAACTTGCCGCGACGGCCCCGCCGGGTTCGAAAGCCGTGGTCGCCGTCTCCATCCCGCTTTCGGCGTCGCGCGAGGTGCCGCGCGACGCGGAGTGGTTCCTCTACCTTCTGAACCGTCCGAGTGGGTGGCTCGATCACGCCGTCGCGCTCCCGGGTCTCGCGGTGAGCGCCGAAGCGACGTTGCTCGGCGGGAGCGACGCCGCCGCGATCGTGATCGAATTGACCGGCCCCGAGCAGTCCGCGCGTCAGGCGGCCGAGCAAGTGCGCGCGCTCCTCGGTCGACTCGCCGACGGCGCGATCACCCCCGACGATGTCGCCGCCGCCGGAGCCGCGCTCGACCGAGCATCGGCGGGCGCGACGGCTGATCCACGTCAGCGCCTCGTGCGGCTCTGGCTCGCGCACGCGGAGGCCAAGCGACCCGACCTCGGCTCGCTCCGCGACTTCGCGCATCGCGTCTTCGGCGCCGACCGCCACGTCTTGGTGGTGACCAGCGCGCACTAAGCGTGGCGCGCGCGGCGACGTTCGACGAGCAGGAGCCCGAGAAGAGCGACGATGGACGCCGCCGCGGTTCCGCCGGCTGGCACCGATGAAACGGCGCAACCGCCGGAGCTGCCGGACGACGCGCCGTCGCCTTTCGGAAGGCACGCGCCGATCGACGTGCTGCACGTGTACGTCGCAGGGCAGGTCGAATTGGTGGCGCTACAGCGCGGCACGCACGCGCCGGGCGGCGTACCGGTCGCGGAGTAGCAAGCGTAGCCGTCGGCGCACGAGCTCGTGCACGCTTGGCCGAGGGGCGAGTCGGTTCCCCCTCCGGTGCCGGCGTCGTCGACCGCCATAACCGGCGACGTCGAGGTGCCGCCGCCGTCGTCGAGGGCCCACGACGGCGCGGTGTAACCGCCGAGCTTCGCCGCGTCGAGCGCCGTGCTCACGATGAAGTCGCGAAACGACGACACGTTGCTGAACACGCCGCCAATGCAATCCGTGCCGCCGCGCGAAACGACGCCCATCACACGGCCGTTCGCGTCGAGCGCTGCGCCGCCCGAGTCACCCGGGCAGGTGCGCACGTCATTGCTCGCCCACTCGGTCGGACGAACCGTGTCGGCGCTCTCGCAATCGAGACCGGTGCACTTCACGGAGTAGCCGTCGCCGCGCATGCGCGTGCCGGCCGAATCGGACGCGTCGGCCGCGGTCCGTCCGTAACCGACCGCGTCGAACGGGTCGCCGGGGTTCGGCGGCGAGTCGAGCCGCGGCGTGACGAGCTTCGCGCGACTCGCCGGAATTCCCGAGCCGTCGAGGATGATCATCGCGACGTCGTTGCCGCACAAGTCCGAGCTCCCGGGCGAGACGCGCACGTCGGCGCCGTGAAAATAGTTCGAATCTTGCGGCCCCATGGGAAGCGTCGTCGAAGGCGACACGAGCAAGAGATCGCCTTGTCCGGTCGTCGTGAAATTCGACACGCCGCAGGTGACCTGCTCGACCGGCGTATTGCCTTCGAGCGACACGCAATGCCGCGCCGTGAGCACGAGATTCGGCGCGAGCAAGGACCCGCTGCACACGCCGAGCAGCCCTTGATCGGGGAAATACACGACCAATCCGACCACCCCGGTGGTCTTGCTGTCGATCGTGCCGTCGACGACGTCTTGTCGAACCTGGGCGACCGACCCCGTCGTCGCCAGCGGATTGCCGGAGGTTCCGCACGCGGTGAGCAAGAATCCGAGAGCAACCGACGAGACGAGAAGCGAAGCGCGCATGTTGGTTCTCGGACGAAGACCGCGGCGAGGCCCTACGGAGATGCGATTCTGACGCTTCTTTCGCCGTGACGCGAGCCCTTTGCCCGAATCAACCATCTCGGGTTTTCCGCCGCCTCGCGTCATGCTAACGAGGCGCATGTCGTCGCGGCAGACGGTTCTCATTCTCGACTACGGTGCCCAGTACACACAGCTCATCGCGCGCCGCGTGCGTGAAGCTCAGGTTTACTGCGAGATTCACCCGGGCACGATTTCGGTTACCGCGATTCGAAAAATTGCGCCCGCCGCGATCATTCTCTCGGGCGGACCGCAGAGTGTCTACGACTCGGGCTCGCCGAAGAGCGACGCGATGCTGTTCGAGCTCGGGCTACCGGTGCTCGGCATTTGCTACGGCGAGCAGCTCATGGCTCACCAGCTCGGCGGCAAGGTCGAGCCGGCAGACGCGCGCGAGTACGGGCCCGCGAAGCTCAAGGTTCTCTCACGTGAGGGAATTTTTCTGCCGTTCGAGAAGGACGAAGAGCTCACGGTGTGGATGAGCCACGGCGACAGCTTGACCGGGTTACCACGTGGGTTTCATTCGATCGGCAAGAGCGACAACGCACCGCTCGCCGCCATCGCCGACCCCGATCGCCGCTTCTACGGCATCCAGTTTCACCCCGAGGTCGCGCACACGCCGCGCGGCACGGAAGTCCTGCGCGCCTTTCTCTTCGACGTCGCCAAGCTCGAACCCAACTGGACCCCCGGCGCGTTCGTCGAAGAAGCGATCCACGCCATCAAAACCAAAGTCGGCAAGGACGAGCGCGCGATCTGTGCGCTCTCGGGCGGCGTCGACTCGGCCGTCGCTGCGGCGCTCACGCATCGAGCGCTCGGTGATCGGCTCGTGTGCATCTTCGTCGACAACGGCATGCTGCGCCACGGCGAGTTCGAGCGCGTTCAAAAAGTCATGCGCGACGAGCTCCATGTGAACCTCGTGGCCATCGACGCGCGCCAGCGCTTCATCGACGCGCTCGCCGGCGTAACGGATCCCGAGCGGAAGCGGAAGATCATCGGCAACCTGTTCATCGAGATTTTCGACGAGGAATCGCACAAGATCCCGAACGCGAAATATCTCGTCCAGGGCACGCTCTATCCCGACGTCATCGAGAGCGTCAGCGTCCGCGGACCGAGCGCCGTCATCAAGACGCATCACAACGTCGGCGGCCTTCCCGAGCGCATGAAGCTCTCGCTCATCGAACCCTTGCGCGAGCTCTTCAAGGACGAGGTGCGGCGCGCGGGCGCGACCCTCGACCTCCCTCACGACGTCCTCTGGCGACATCCGTTTCCCGGCCCGGGCCTCGCCGTGCGATGCCTCGGCGAAGTGACCGCGCCGCGACTCGAAGTGTTGCGAAAGGCCGATCGCATCGTGCAAGAAGAGATTCGCGCATTCGGTCTCTACGAGACGCTCTGGCAAGTCTTCGCCGTGCTCTTGCCCGTGAAGAGCGTGGGCGTCATGGGCGACGATCGCACGTACGAAGAGACGTGCATCGTGCGCGCCGTCGAATCGACGGACGCCATGACCGCCGACTGGGCGCGCCTTCCCTACGACTTACTCGGACGCCTCTCGAGTCGCATCATCAACGAAGTCCGCGGCATCAACCGCGTCGCGTACGACATCAGCTCGAAGCCCCCGGCGACCATCGAATGGGAATGAACCCGCGTCTTCGCCTCGCCCTCACCGCGACGCTCGTCTCGCTGCTCGCGTCCGCGTGCGGCACCGGCCTCCGCGCGGCCGTCAGCCTCAGCGTCGTGCGCGTCCATCGCGCCCCCGCCGACGCCAGCGTCACCATCGACGAGGAGTACATCGGCCCCCTCGCCTACGTCGCCGCCCACGGCGTTCGCCTCCCCCTCGGCGAACATCGCATCAGCGTCGAACGCGACGGTTACTTCCCCTTCGACCGCATCATCGTCGCCAAAGGCAGCGACCCCATCCGCCTCGACGTCACGCTCGAGCGCATTCCCGACTGAACGCCGCTTGCCCGAGCCCGGTCCGGCCTCTATATTCCGCGCCCCCGCGGGGTGTACCTCAACCTGGTAGAGGACCTGCTTTGGGTGCAGGTTGTTGGAGGTTCAAATCCTCTCACCCCGACTGCATCAGACGAAGAAACTCAGAGAAAACGGCGACTTACGATCGGATGTTCTGCTCGATCCCGCCAGTTACCTGCCGGGGGCTGGGACGGCGACCGTCAGATCCGCTGCGTCCCCGTGAAGGTAGCGCGGCGTGATGTCGAGCCTGCTGTGGCAGGCCAGCAAGCGAACGGCTTCGACGCTGGCACCGTGACGGACGAGCGCGGAGCAGAAGTAGTGCCGCGGACTGTGAAACGGGCGCTCTTTCAACCCGCAGCGCTACTGCAAGCTTTTGAGGACCGGAGCCCTGCATCCGCCCTCGGGTGTTCACCACCACGCGGGCGGTTGGCACGTCGCCCCGCGCTGCTGCGGCGAGAATCGAGGGCAGTTCAGGCCCGCTCGAATCGAGAGCATCAAGCAGAGTTTGGGACATGGCTGCCCGTTGACCATCGGGGAACCGTCCGCCTCGGAGGGGCAAGCGCCTGATGGCGGCGCGCGTCATCTAAGGTCGACGCCCCTCCGCTCGGACCAGGTCCTCGACGGCCCCGCGCAACAAGCCGCCATCACGTTCCGGGCGACCGTCGCTCGGTAGGAGCACGTTCCATCAACTTGATTGCCTCCGATAGCTCATGCAAGATACGCAAATCAGCGGAGAAGCATGAGAATGCAACCATGACACGTCCCGAGCCGATGACTTTCGGCGGCTACATCGCTAGTGCCCGCAAAAAGATTCCCCTAAGTCAGAAGCAGCTTGCCGAGCGGATCATGCGCGAGGAGGACGGCGAGGCCATATCTCCCCAGTATCTGAATGACATCGAACGCGACCGGCGTAGCCCTACGTCTGACCATCTCATTCAGCAGTTCGCGAAGGTCCTGAAGATCGACGCCGACTATCTGCACTACCTGGCAGGCAAGTTGCCGGATGAAATCCGGAACAAGCATCTTTCTGAAGACGCCGTCAAAGCCGCTTTCACCGCGTTTAGAAAGCCAGTGAAGAAGTAAGCCATGGTGACCTATGTTCGCGATCAAACGGGGCGCTTTCAGCAAAGACCACACTACAAGCCCGAGGAACTCGATCGCGAATGCGAGTCGCTCATCACGGGTTTCCTGAAGAACCTCCATGGCGAGGCCCGCTATCCCGTCGATACCGAGGATCTTAAGACGCTCATCGAGCGTGACGCCGAAACCCTCGACATCTACGCGGACCTCTCCGTCTACGGCTCGGAGGTGGAAGGCGTCACGGAGTTCCACCCCGGGCGCAAGCCCTCCGTCAAGATCGCCTCGCTTCTAACCGAAGACGGGCGACGCGAGAACCGGCTGCGCACGACGCTCACTCATGAGTACGGCCACGTCCGCTTCCACAGCTATCTGTTCGAGGTCGAGCCACCGCAGATGGACCTGCTGCGCCAGCAGCCGAACCGGAACAAGATCGTCTGCAAGCGCGACTCGATGATCAACGCGGCGCAGAACGACTGGATGGAGTGGCAAGCGGGCTACATCTGCGGCGCGCTGCTCATGCCGAAAACTCTGCTTGTCGGTGTTTGTCGCACCTACTCCGACCAGCATCGTCTGTATGGACCGATCTCGCTTCAGAGCGACCACGGCAGCGCTCTCATCGGCAGCGTCACGACGGCCTTCAAGGTTTCAAATGACGCGGCGCGCGTGCGCCTGCTGAAGCTGGGCCTCGTCACGGAAGCCCCGCCCAACCGCACCCTCTTCAGCTGAGGGGACCGGCGGTCGCCGGCCTTGCGGTTTACTTCGCATCGTAGTACGCTAATCAGCGTATCGGCGGATAAGCGTTTGCGCGACGAGCGCGCGACCACTCCCCCCGCCGGAGAAAAGAGACAAAGTCATGAGCAATGAAACCAGCAGCCACGAGGCGCAGCACAAGGTTCACAGCATTGTCGTCAACGGCAAGCCGCGGCACTTCGACGAGCCCACCATCTCGTACGACGAAGCCGTTCACCTGGCCTACCCCGAGGGGCCGTTCGACATCATCTACACGGTGTCGTACGTCAACCCGCACGGCCACGACGGCACGCTTGCTCCGGGACAGAATACCCCTGTGCACGATGGGATGGAATTTGTCGTCCGCAAGACCGGCCGGTCCTGATTCCGGGCGCAAGCGACTGCTGGACGAAGGCTATGTGATCGAGGTGCAGCAGCAGCATCTGCTACTGCACTCGATCCCTTACGTCACTTCCGGCGGCACCCTGGCGGAAGGCACACTCGTTTGTAAGTACGTCGAAGACGCCGGCTCGATCCTGGCGCCCACCGCGCCCGGCGACGACCATCAAGTCTGGTGGGTCGGCGGCTTCCCGTGCGGCGCCGACGGCCAACCGCTCACCGAGCTCGTCGCCGACACCACCCCGCAGAGCCTCCACGTCTTCGACGGCTGCGTTGCCCAGCATCGATTCTCCAACAAGCCCGATATCTGGGCGAACGGCTTCCCTGATCACTACGAGAAGCTGGCGCACTACATCACGCTAATCCAGAGCCATGCGCGCGTGATCGACCCCGACGCCGACGCTCGTACCCACCGCGTCATCCCACCTCACGAGGAGGACTCGGTGTTCCGCTACGCGGACACGGCCAGCGTCCGCGCAGAGATCGTGGCGACATCCGCGCGGCTGAAACTGCGGAAGCTCGCCATCGTTGGTCTCGGCGGAACCGGCGCGTACATCCTGGATCAGGTCGTGAAAACGCCCGCATGGGAGCTTCATTTGTTCGATGGCGACACGTTCCGGCAGCACAACGCATTCCGATCGCCCGGTGCCGCCACCATAGAAGAGCTACGCGAGCACATGAAGAAGGTCGATTACTATCACCGACGCTACGACCCGATGCGTCGCGGGATCATTCCGCACGCTTACTATGTCGATGCTTCGAACGTCGCCGAGTTCATCGGCTTTGACTTCGTGTTCGTCTCCGTCGACAAGGGCTCGGCCCGAAAACTGATCTGTGACTTTCTCGTCGCCGAGAAGATGCCGTTCATCGACGTCGGGATGGAGGTCGTCATGAACAAGGAGACGCTTGAGCTCGATGGTACCTGCCGGGCCACGACAGCGACTCCGCAGAAAAGCGACCATCTCGCCGGGTGTCTACCCACGCACGACGACGAGGCCGATGCGCTGTATCGGCAGAACATCCAGGTGGCGGACTTGAATGCCCTCAACGCGCAGATCGCGGTCATCAAGTGGAAGCAGCTCTTTGGCTTCTACGAGGACCGTTTCAAGTCCCACCAGGCTACGTATACCGTGTCCCTGCACTCGCTGACGCGGGATGAGCAGAGCAAATGAACCGGCCGATGAAGATCGACAGGATCCGGCCGACGTTCGTCGAGGCCATCCCCGACCGCCTCGAGGAGGGCGTCCTCTACATCAGCGAGCGCTTTCGAATCTGCTCACACAAGTGTTGCTGCGGATGCGGAGAAGAAGTGATCACGCCCTTGTCACTGGCGGAATGGAAGCTCACGCGAGAGGGCGACCTTGTCTCGCTGTGGCCATCGGTCGGTAATTGGGACTACGCGTGCCGCTCGCACTACGTTATCCGTGGCAATCGGGTCATCGAAGCGCCGCCGATGACCGAACGACAGATCACCCGGGTGCACGAGCAAGACGCGACCGACCTCGCCCGCATGGTCGCCGCAAAGAACGCAGCCAAGTACCGTGCCTCTAGCCCGGACGCCGCCTCCGCCAGGGTCGATACCGCGTCGCCTCTCCAGGTGCCGGCGGACGCCATGCCCCGGCCCAACGATGAAGGTATCCTGCGCGCTCTTTGGCGCACCCTCTTCCGCGACTGATCCACCGGCGCATCAGGCCACGCGAACCGAAGACGCGCGCTGGACTCCATGGGACGTCACGTCGATGGGAGCGGTGGGCCGAGCTGCCCCGCCGGATTTCCTCTTAGCTCTGCTTCACGATCGCTTTGAACACCGCGCTCTGGAACGCTGGATCGTCGGGTATGCTTGCGTAACCTGCGTCCTGAAGCAGCGGTCGATCGCGTCGGTGCCGGAAGAGAAGCCAGCGCGGCCGTGATCCGAAAGCAGCTCGACCGCGACAGGTGGCTTCACGGACCCAGCAACGCTCTATGCCGCTGGACGGCTCGCCGCAGAGCGGGCGCCGGTGCACGAGGTTTCAGAATCGCGTTTGCGACCTTGCGCGGATCCGCAACCGGCCGGCGAACGACCTCGGCCTCCTCGATCGTCCGGCGTGCCGCTTCGTGGGCCGCCGCGACGACGAAGTCGGTCAAGCTGCGACCATGGATCTCCGCCGCGCGCTTGAGCAGCTTGTGCACATCCGTAGGCAAGCGCGCTTCGAGGCGTGCGGTGGTCGGCTTTCGAGCCATGTTCCACCAGGCGCACGGACTACAGCGGCCGAAGCGCGTCCGTTTCGGCCTCGTCCATGAATGCCTCGAACTCCTCGTCGGATTCGAGCTGCGGACCATGAAGACGAAGGGACTCCATGCCCTGTTCCCAGGCGACACGGAGCAGGCGCGCGCGCTCGACCTCAAGCTGTTCGCGCTGCTCGAGCGCCTCGACGCCCGCGAGAAGCACGTCTGCAACGCTTGCGAAGCGGCCGGCGGCCACCTGCGCTTCCGCGAAGCGTGCGACTTCCTCGGGGATCTCGTTTGGGTCGATAGTACGGGGCATCGGCGGTTTCCCTGAATGATCTACGAAAGCATCATGCCACGATCAGATCGTTGCGTCACGACGCCACCCCCCACCGCTACCCCGTCGTTCCCACCGCTCCATAGTGACGAAAAATATCGTCCGCGATGCGCCGCACGAGCTCGCCGCGGTTCGGGTTCACCATGAGGGCGAGGCCGTCCATGAGGTGGACGATCTCCCACGTGACGTAGGGATAGGTTGGCGGAGGGGGCGGAAGCGGTAGGCCTTCCGGCGTTGTCGGGCGTGGCTGCGGCGGCACGAGGGCCGCTACCTCGGGTTCCGACAGCGACGCGAGCCGCCCGCGGATCCGCTGGAGTGAAGTGCCGCGTCTCTTCAACGCGAGGACGGCGCGACCGCGAGTCAAGTGGCGCGAGTCGTAGCGCGCGCCCCTGCCTCTGCCGATCGGCCTCGGCACGAGCTTTTGCCGAATCCAGTGGCGCCACGTGCGCGCCGAGATGCCGAGCTCCGCGAGCAACGCTTGAATGGTGTACGTCCCGTTCCCCATGACGAAAATTGACTAGCTGCACTGGAGAAATCCGGCAAGCATTGCCGCATTTCGCGCTGCCAGGGGCCCGGAATCACGCCCTGTGGTCGGATTGCTTGCTGGTCGGTTGAATCTATCGAGGTCAATGACCGCATTCGGAGCTCACGACTGCTGGGAAGGCGGCAATGGAGAACGAATTAGCGGCAATCCGCCGGCTTCTCTCGTTCACTTGGCGTCACCGGAGGCAGCTGGCTGCTTTTCCCCGTTCACTTGGCATCAACCGAGGCAGCTGGCTGCCCCTTCCCGTTCAACTAGCGTCACCGGAGGCGCCGGGGTCAGTCTGCCCGTCCGAGGACGACACCGCCGCGAGCCGGTGCGCGTTTCACGACGCCGCGCGCTCGAGATCGAGCATGAGCAGGCTTTTGTCGCGTCCATCACGGACGACACGTCGTGAGCTTGGGCGACCAGCCGATGCTCGCCTTCCTTCCGGGCCCTGATCTTGCAGCCTCCGGCATCTCGAACGGATCGGAGAACGAGAATGATCACGCTTTACGGTTTTGATCGGGTGAAAGAAGCCATCGTGGGTACGACGCGGGACATGCGCGCGCAGTGGGCGCTCGAAGAGACAGGATTGCCCTATCAGGTGCGGGGACTCGACTTCTTAGCCGGCGATCTGGAGCACGCGGAGTTTCGACGGCTGAGCCCGTTCGCGCAGGTGCCGGTTATCGACGACGAGGGATTCGTGCTCACGGAGACAGGCGCGGTGGTGCTCTACATCGCCGAGAAAGCCGGCAAGCTGGTGCCCACGGATCCGCAGGGGCGCGCCCAGGTCACGCGCTGGTGCTTCGCGGCGCTGAACACGATCGAGCCGACGCTGCTCGAGCTCGCCGCCGACGCAGCGAACGGCGAGGACCGCGCGTCGCAAGAGCGGCGTCGCGGTCTCGCGAAGCGCGCGAGCGCGCTCGTCGGCTCGCTCGAGGCGTGGCTCGCCGATCACGTCTTTCTCACCGGCCCGGACTTCAGTGTCGCCGACATCTTGATGACGACGGTGCTGCGCAACGCGCGGAGCACGCAGGTGCTCGACGACTTTCGGCGCGTCACCGCGTATCGCGAACGCTGCGAAGCGCGACCGGCGTGGCAACGCACGCTCGACGCTTACGAAAAGCGCCTCGGCGTACCGGCGGGCAGCACGCGCTGAGCGCGTCGCCGATTCAGCCTAACCGCGCCGTCTCAACCGCTTCCGCCGGTCTCTCGAAGGCGCTCGCTCGCCGAGCTCAGGTAGCGGAGCATGAGATCGCGATCGGCGGCGGTGAGCTTCGCGCGCTCCGCCATTTCGTCGACCACCGTGGGCCACTGCTCCGGAGTCTTCGCGTTCGGATCCGGCAAGCGGTGACAGCCCACGCACTTGGACGTGTAGAGGGCGCGCCCCGTCTCGAGCTCGTCGACGGTGGTGCCGGGCCATTTCGCAGACGCCCACTCGGCGTCCTTGGCGGTGGGGTGCACGACGGCGCTCGCGCCGCAGGCTCCGAGCACGAGCGCGGCCGCGCCGGCGAGGATCGAGACGGCGAGTGGGCGCCGCCTCGCTAATATGAAAGTGATTTTCATATTCAACGCACGGAGCACGTACCCAACGCAGGCCCCGCCGTCAAGTCACCGAAACTTCGACGATTCGGCTCCGATGGGGGCGAGCTTCGACGAAGCGCTTCCCTCGCCGGTTCTGATTTTTGGGGTCCGCCCGCGGGCCGACGAGCGCCGACGCGGGGCCCGGCGCGCTGGCCGAATGCGGCTTCGCTTTTCCAGAATGCCTTGAACATCGACGCTTTCCCCGCTAAAGACCGCGTCCGCATATGTCGAATCGAGCAGTCTGGACCGTCCGGATGAAGCACGAGTGGCTCGCCACTCCGGGCAAGCGCAAGCAATTGAAGAAGAGGAAGCGCGTCCGCGTCGGGCTCGAGGCGGCACTCCTTCGTAAGAAGAAGCCCGAAGACGCCGCGTCCGTCGAGTGAAGAGTCGCGCATCGAGCGCGACGTCACGAGCGCGCGGCGTGGAGCGCTAGCGCGAGGGGCAGGCCGGCGACGAGGCCGGCGAACGGAGCGAGCAGGCCGGCGGCGATGCCGTGGAGCACGGCGATCACCGCAGCAGCACAGACGCTCGCGCTGAGCAGTCGTGAGAGTGCGCCGAGTCGAAGCACGGCCCAGATCGGCGCGGTGAGCGCGATGGGGAGAAGACACGGGAGCGCGGCCCACGCGCGCGGCGACGATGCTGCGTGAACGGCGGTCGCGCTCGACAGAACGATGCGACCGTCGTCGAAGACGACTGCGCCGGCGGCTGTCGCGAATTTGCCGCTGGAATCGATGATCCAGCTCGCGATCGGGTGAACGGCGGGAAAGAGACTCGCGCCGTCGGTTCCGGGAGCGACGAGCACGAGGACGCCGAGCGCACCGACGAGCCACGCGGCGACGGCGGCGCCGAAGGCGGCGCGGAGCGGCGTGGCGCCGAGCGCTTCGAGCGCGCGGAGCTCTCCGCGCGCGCGCGCGTGCGCAGTGACGGCGAGCGCGCCGAGCGCGGCGACGAGCGGACTCAGCGCGGCGAGACGCGCCGCACGCATCCCCATCGTGCTCGCGGCTTCGTCTGTGACCACCATGATGGACGCAGTGAGGACGAGCGCGATCGCCATCGCGAGGAGCGCGCGCCTTCCGAGCGAGGTGTCGAACGGGTGCATCACGGAGCGCACCGTCGGATTCCGAGTGGGCTTCGCGTCGTTCGCCGCGCGCGTCTTTGACGTCGCGGGTGCCCAGACGTCGTTCGAGGGCGATTGGCGATGCCTGAGGGACCCTCGAAACGCGAGAACGAGCGCCGAACCGCCGGCAATTCGCGACGACAGGGAGCCCAATAAATAAGCGAAAACATTACCGATTTATGGTGTCGCGCGGTCGTCGCTTGGCATGCGGTAAAAACCCGTGGTAACTCTGAACCAACGTGCAGGGTAGAGCACATGCTCTCGGAATAATCCGGCTGGGGAGCACCCCGGCATCCAGCATTCGACCGTTGAGCCCACGCGGCTCAAGAACAGAAAACACCCCACACCGAGGCTTCTGCTCGAGGGCCGATGACGCCCGACAAAGCGGTACTTGGTTTTTGGGCTCGGGAGCCCCGAGGGGTGTCCGGGTATAACCCGGAGGAGGTGGCAGCAGCATGGACAGTAGTTGTTCCCTAAAACCGGAGGTTCGTCCGGGATAGTCTGCCGTCCTGCCGTGCGCTTCGGCGCATGACCGGGTGTTAGCCCCACCTGCAGGACGAATGCTCTCTCGACTACGCGACGCCTCACGGCGTCCGGTCGGGTAGCCACCTCGGCGTAAGCCGGGCAACGGGGCGACCAACGGCGAAGGCCGGGTGCGTAACGACGCACCCGGCCTCGCTCTCTTTGTGGCCCGAACGGCGGATGCGACGGCCGAGAACTGAGGCGCGGAGCGCAGATTCACTATCGACCCAGCGGAAGCGCGAAGTAGTGTGCCGCCGACGTTTCCGTCCGCTTTCGATCGAGAAGTCATGCTCTTTCATTCTCTGACCCTCGCGTCCGCCGCTTTCAGCCCGCTCGATTTCCTGTTCCACGAGTGGAGGTTCAACTTCCTCGGGCGGAACATCTTCGGGCACGACGAGTGGCAAGCGGGGATGGACTACTTCCGCATCGGCCTTGCGCTGACGGCGGCCGGGCTCCTTTTGATCGAAGCGCGCGGGCGAAAGCTCGGCGAGCGGCTGTCGGAGAAGACGCTGAAGCGCATCGGCATCGCGTTCACGGTGCTCGGCTTTCTCGCGTACTTCGACTTCGGAAATCCGAACGTCCGCTACGGCGACTACTACCACCGGCACGAGTTCTATCACTACTACCTGGGCGCCAAGTACAGCCGCGCCCTCGGCTACACGCGGCTCTACGAGTGCACGATGGTCGCCGAGGTGGAGAACGGCCGCGGCGCCGAGATCCGCAAACGGCAGATCCGCGATCTGCGCGTGAACTTGATCAAGCCGGTGACGGAGACGTACGTCTTCAGCAATCCCGAGGAGTGCAAGAAGCGCTTTTCGCCGGACGACTGGGAAGCGTTCAAGAAGGACGTCTCGTGGTTCGAGAGCGTCTCCCGAGGCGGCTATTGGGAGAACATGCAGCAGGACCACGGGTACAACCCACCGCCCGTGTGGACGATGACCGGGAAGCTATTTTCGAGCTTCGGGCCGGCGGGCGACGGCTATTTCAAGGTGCTCTCGACGCTCGACATCGTGCTTCAGCTCGCGACGCTCTTGATCCTGAACTGGGCGTTCGGGTGGCGCATCATGGCGATCGCGTCGGTGTTCTGGGGCTGCAACGCGCCGGCGAATTTCTATTGGACCGGCGGCGCGTTCCTCAGACAGGACTGGATTTTCCTGCTCGTCGCCGCGGTCTGTCTGGCTCGAAAACGGAAGTTCGCGCTCGCGGGCGCGGCGCTCACGTGGTCGTCACTCCTCCGCGTTTTCCCGGTGATCGTCTTCGCGGGATGGATCATCGTCGTCGGGCTCTACTGGTACAAACACCGGAAAATCCATCCGGACCATCAGCGCCTGATTCTGGGCATCGTGGTGTGCGCGGGGCTTCTCCTTCCGGCGAGCGTGGTCGTCGTCGGGCCCGAGGCGTACCGGGAGTTCGCGGCGCACATCAAGGTGCACAATCGCACGCCGCTCACGAACCACATGGGGCTCGAGACCATGCTGGTGCACAACTGGGACGGCCGGATGCGGTTCACCCGCGACAACACGCTCGACGATCCGTTCGAGCTCTGGAAGCAAGGGCGGCGCGATCGGTTCGACCACCTGAAACCGGTGTTCTTCGCCCTGAGTGGCGCGGTGTTTCTGTGGATGGCCTGGGCGCTCCGGCGGACCAAGTCGCTGTGGATCGCGGCGGGTCTGTCCATCCCGCTGGTCATCTCTCTGACGAACCTGACTTGTTACTACTACTGCATGTTCCTGATCATGATCCCCTTGGCCGCGGCGGTGCCGAGCCTCGGGATCGCGCTCCTGGCGACGAGCGGCGCGAGTCAGATCGTGCTCCGGAGCTTCTATTTCATCGACGATCAGTACACGGCGATGAGCTACCTCTTCTACGCCATGGGGCTCGTCGCGCTCTGGGCCTACTCGCGGCCGTTCAGCATGGCGCGCCTCCGCGCCTACCTCGACGGCAAGCCCGAGCCGAAAGACCCGCCGAAGCCGTCGCTCCCCGCCGCCGCCGAGGCGAAATAAATAGAGGGCGCCCGACCGGGCGCCGCCGAACGCGCGCTCTTCGGAGCGCGTTTGCCCCAACGTGGCGTAAGTGCGTACCGCTACGAGGCGACGCTGATCCCGGCGACGTGGCCACTAGCCACCGGCAGACCTGGCGCGAAATGTGCAGCTGCCGAGCAGGAGACCGACCACATGCTGGATGATTTTCTCGCGTTGAATCACGACGAGCTGGTGAAGCGTTGCAAGGCAAAGGTTGCCAAAAGAGCGGCGCCGGCGCCGACTGCGAGAGTGCTGCAGTACGGAGTTCCAATCCTCCTTGGCCAACTCGTGGATACGCTTCGCTCGGAGCGGACCGAGGAAACCAATGCGGCGGACAGGGTGCCGATCGATATCGGCATGACCGCGGGAAAGCACGGCAAGGAGCTACTTCAGAAGGGATTTACGATTGATCAGGTCGTTCACGACTATGGCGATCTATGCCAGGCGCTCACGGAGCTAGCCCACGAGCAAAAGGCGATGATCAGCGTCGACGAGTTTCATACCTTCAACCGCTGTCTCGACAATGCCATAGCCGACGCCGTTACGGAGTTCGGGCGGCAGCGTGACCGAGGCATTTCCGAGGAGCGCGCTCACACGATGAACGAACGCCTGGGTTTTCTCGCGCACGAGCTGCGGAACCTGTTGAACGGCGCATTCCTCGCGTTCCATATCATCAAGGAAGGCAACGCGCCGGTGGGAGGAGCCACGGGTGCCGTGCTCGGGCGCAGTCTGATCGGGCTGCGTGATCTCATCGATCGCTCGCTTGCGGACGTCCGGCTGACCCATGGGCTCGAACCTCAGCGGGAAGTGGTTTCGATTCGTGAGCTGATCGACGACCTGAAGATCTCCGCCGAAATGGAAGCGATGGCCAAAGATCTCACATTGACGGTCGCGCCCATCGACGACGACTTTTCGGTCGAGGCTGACCGGCAAATGATCTCTTCGGCGGTTTCGAACCTGCTTCAGAACGCATTCAAGTTTACGCATGCCCAGGGCCACGTCTTGCTCAGGGCGCGCGCCGCCGCGGACCGCGTCCTGATTGAAGTCGAGGACGAATGCGGTGGCTTGCCGCCGGGAAAAACCGAAGAGCTTTTTCAGCCGTTCGAGCAGCACGGAGGCGATAGAACGGGGCTCGGCCTGGGCCTATCCATCAGCCGCCGCGGTGTCGAGGCGAACGGAGGAGTGCTCCGCGTGCACGACATTGCTGGCAAAGGCTGTGTGTTCACGATTGACCTGCCTCGATCGAGCCACCCCTAAACGTCGCGCCGGGGACGCTTGCAAGAATGGGCGACCGCGGCAGATGCTCTAGATCGAAACGCGGAGCGCACCGAGCGCGGTCAAGAGGCCGTCAGGGAAACACGCGAGCTGCAAGCCGAGGTGGTCGCCGTGGGACGCCACGCGGGAGATCGTGAGGATCGGGGTGAGCCGTGACGTGATGGGACGGAGGCGCGCGGCAATTTTCGGATCGCGCATCAGGTCGATGACGAGCCGGTCGCCGCTGGCTTCGACGAGGAACGCCGGACGCTTCGGGAGCTGCGCGACGACGTTGCCGGGCTTCGAGAGATCGAGGGCGCCCGACGAGATGAGCATCGCGACCGGGCTGTCCGATTGCCCGATGACGGCGAGGCCGACGTCGCGGAGCCGGAGCTCGAGGAGCAGCTCTTCGGGGCCCACGCGAATGCGATCGACGAAGAGCGTCGCGCGAGCGCGAATGTTCGTCTTCATGAGCTCGAGCGTCGCGCCGACGCGAAGGCCCGGCGGAACGGCCTCGATTTCGAGGTCTTTCGGCGCTTTTTTGCCTCGGATCTCACCGGCGAAATAGCGGAGCGCGTCCAGGGGCACCGTGAGCCGGAGCCCCATCGCGTTGCGGAGCGTCGTGACTACTCCGTCGGGATTGTTCTTTACCCATCCCGCGGCACGTTCGAGCAAACCTCTCGGATCCATATTCCGGCCACTATACGACACGCGCGCGCTGTTTTAAGAGCGTTGAGCATGCGGGAACTGACGATAGCCGGGCTCAAGGTACGAATCGCCGGAGGCGACGACCGCGAAGGCGGCGGCACGGGCCCGCTCGTCGTGCTCCTTCATGGGTTCGGCGCGCCGGGCGAAGATCTGGTCCCGCTCTACCGCCAGATCGACGCGCCGCACGGCGTGCGGTTCGCCTTCCCCGCCGCGCCGCTCGATCTCGGCTCGACCCTCGGACGTCAGTACGCCGGGGCGCGCGCCTGGTGGATGATCGACTTCGCGATGCTCGACCCGCACGCCCGGGCGTCGCTCCCCGAACGGTCGCGCTCGGTCCCCGACGGCCTCGTCGAGGCACGGACGACGGTGACGGCGTTCCTCGCCGAGCTCATGAGGACGCTCGACGCCAAGCCCGACAAGACGATTCTGGGCGGCTTCTCGCAGGGCTCCATGCTCTCCCTCGACGTCGCGCTGCACAGCGACATCGCCTTCGGCGGCCTCATCTTGATGAGCAGCACGGTGATCAATTTGAACGAGTGGGAACCGCTGCTGCCGAAGCTGCGCGGAGTCCCGGTGCTTCAAAGTCACGGCCGCTCCGACGCCGTTCTTCCCTTCGACGCCGCGGAACGGCTCCGCGATCTGCTGAAGAGCGCCGGCGCGGATCTGACCTGGGTCGAATTCGGCGGCGGCCACGCGATTCCGAACGGCGTCCTCGACGCGGCGAGCGCGGTGATCACGAAAGTGGCGGGCGCGAGCGCCGATTGACGCGCCGGCGCTTGGAGCGTCGCTAATCGCGGGCGATCTGCAGCACCGCGGAACCCGAGAACCGCCCGTGACGCAGATCGTCGAGCGCGTCCCCGGCGCGCTCGAGCGGATACACCGTGATTTCGGTGCGCACCGGAATCCGCGGTGCGAGTGCGAGAAATTCCGAACCGTCGTGGCGCGTGAGGTTCGCGACGGAGCGCACGCTGCGTTCGCCCCAGAGGAGCGAATACGGAAACGACGGAATGTCGGACATGTGGATGCCGCCGCACACGACGCTCCCGCCCTTGGCGAGCGCCGCGAGCGCGGCGGGCACCAGGGGTCCCACGGCGGCAAAAATGATCGCCGCGTCGAGCTCCGTCGGTGGCTTTTCGTCCGAGCCGCCCGCCCACTCCGCGCCGAGTGACGTCGCGAAGCGCTGCGCCTTGTCGTCGCCGGGACGCGTGAACGCGAACACGCGCCGGCCCTCGTAGCGCGCGACTTGCGCGACGAGGTGCGCTGCGGCGCCGAAGCCGTAGAGGCCGAGACGTTGCGCGTCGCCGGCCAGGCGATGCGCGCGGTGCCCGATGAGCCCGGCGCAGAGCCACGGCGCGGTGTGCACGTCGTCGCCAGCGCCGTCGTTTCCAGAGCGCGGCAGCGGAAAACAAAACCGCGCATCGGCGACCGTGAACTCGGCGAACCCTCCGTCGACGTCGCACCCGGTGAACTTCCCGGCGACGCACAGGTTCTCGCGACCGCTCGTACAATAGACGCACACGCCGCAGGTCCAGGCGAGCCACGTCACACCGACTCGGTCGCCGACGGCGAACGACGTCAGGGAGCCCCCCAACCTATCGACGACCCCGACGATCTGATGGCCGAGGATCAACGGAAACCGCGAAGCCGTCACTTCCCCATCGAAGACGTGCAAGTCCGTGCGGCAGACGGCGCACGCCGAGATCCGGATTCGAACCTGGCCCGGCAGAGGTTCGGGTTCCGGCACGTCGGCGAGACGCAAGGGGCGCCCAGGACCGTCGAGGAGCATGGCCCGCATCGCGGGCATTGTGGTCCCTCGAGACCCGGCCGGCGAGCCCCGCCATGGTCGTACGGTCGTGCTCGACCGACCGAAAGATGGTACTCGAATCGGCTACCCCGCCCCGGCGGGTCTTTTTGCGGGCTGGAAGAGATTCGTGAATTCAGAGACGCCTACCGAACTGGTGCAGAACAACGCCGCCCTCGATCCGACGGACGAGGCCGAGATCGAGCGCATCGTCAACGAGGAGCAGCGCTGTCTCACGCGCGTGCTCGAGCACGTGGCCTCGAATCGAGGTCGGCCCAAGCGTCACGCCATCGATTACGACACCCAGCTCCTGGCGCTCCGTGACGAGATTGCGGCCGCTCGGATGGAAGACGTGCCGCCGCTCCTCGAACAGATGGAGCGCCTGACCGGCCTCGCCGCTCGGCAGCGCGATCTCGTCGAGGGTCAGGTGGACCCGCGCTCGCCGTACTTCGGGCGCCTGGTGCTCCGCGAGAACGGCAAGATGCGCGAGGTCCTGATCGGACGCTCGACGTACCTCGATTCGCGCGAAGGCGTGCGCATCGTCGATTGGCGCGACGCGCCGGTGAGCCGACTTTTTTACCGGTACGCCGAGGGCGACGAATACGACGAGACCTTCGGCGAGCGCGAGGTGCACGGCGAGGTCGTCACGCGGCGAAGCGTGTCGATCGTCGACGGCCAGCTCCGGCGCATCGTGACCCCGCAAGGCATGCTCGTCCGCAACGGCGCCGACGGGTTTCGGCGAGCCGGCGGCGGCACGCGACTCACCGGCGGCCAGGGCAGCGCGCTCCGGCCTGAACAGCATCATCGGCCGGGCAAGCTCGGGCTCGGCGCGGACCTCGACGCGGCCGAAAATAAGCACCTCAAGGATATCACCGGGCTCATCGATCCGCGGCAGTTCGAGCTCATCACGGCGGCGGACGCGGGGCTCGTGGTCATTCAAGGCGGCGCCGGCAGCGGCAAGACGACGATCGGCCTTCACCGGCTCGCGTACCTCGCGTTCCAGGACAAGCGGCGCTTCAAGCCCGACAAGATGCTCGTCGTCGTCGAGAACGCGGCGCTCGCGCGATACATCGCCGAGGTGCTCCCGGCGCTCGACGTGAACGGCGTCGCCGTGCGCACGTACGAGAAATGGTCGAGCAAGCTCCGTCAGGCGCATGTCGACGAATTGCCGGATTTCTACTCCGACGACACACCGCCGAACGTGACGCGGCTCAAGAAGCATCCCGCGATGCTCCACGCGATCGACGCTTACGTGAAGAACGTCGCCGGGCGCATCGAGCAAAAGCTGCGCGGCGCCGTCGACCGGAATTACCCGGAAGAGTGGCGCGACAAGGTCGTCGCGGCGTTCCAGAAATCGAAGGGACAACCCCTCGTCCACCGGCTCCACGCGACGCTGCGCTGGGCGAGCTCCGCGGACGCGGAGGGGCTGCCGAGCTTCGCGAAGCACGCCGTCGAACGCGTGCTGAACGCGGAACTAGCCGACGCCAAGGACACCGTGACGGCGTGGTCCGAGCTCTTGACGGATCGCTCGCTCTTGTCGGCCACGCTCGCCGAGCACGCGCCGAACGACTTCACCGCCGAAGAGCTCGGACACGTCTTCGAATGGTGCACGATGCGCGCCACACTCGCCGCGGGCGAGGTCGATCTGCGGCGGGAAACCGGCGAACATTTGCCGGGCCGCGAGCGCAAGGGCTCGAAGAAAAAACATCGGCGTCCGAAGGGCCACGACGGCGACTCCGACGAGGGCGAGGGCCGGGGCGCGGCACGCAACGACGAAGACCCGACGCACGGCATCGACGGCGCCGTGCTCGAGGACGCCTTCGCCCTCGACCGCGAGGACGACGCGATCTTGCTCCGGCTCGTTCAGTTGCTCCGCGGCCCGCTCCTTCGCGGCACGAGTCAAGATGCGCTCGTCTACGAGCACGTCCTGGTCGACGAAGCGCAGGACCTATCGCCCGTCGAGCTCGTCGTGATTCTCGGCACGGTGAGCAAGGCGCAAAGCGTCACGCTCTCCGGTGACGTCGCGCAGCGCCTCCACATGAACAACGGCTTTTCGAGCTGGCGCACGGTGCTCGGCCAGCTCGGGCTGTCGCACGTCGAGATCGAGCCGCTCCGGATCAGCTACCGCTCGACCGAACCGATCATCGATTTTTCTAGATCCGTGCTCGGCGCGCTCGCGGACGCGGATGCACCGAAGGCGACGCGCGGCGGCGCCCCCGTCGAGCTCTTTTCGTTTACGCACGGCGGCGACGCGGTCGGATTCCTCGGCGAAGCTCTTCGCGACCTCGTCCGGGACGAGCCGCTCGCGTCGATCGCCATCGTGTCGCGGTACCCGGAACAGGCTGACCTGTACTACGCAGGGCTCAAGAAGGCGGAAACGCCGAATCTCCGCCGGATCGCCGAACAAGACTTCCCGTTTCGACCCGGCATCGACGTGACCGACGTCCGCCAGGTGAAGGGGCTCGAGTTCGATTATGTCGTTCTGGTGGACGTGAACGAGGCGAGCTACGGCGAGGACGACGAATCGCGTCATCTCTTACACATCGGCGCCACACGCGCGGCCCATCAGTTGTGGATCCTCGCGACCGACAAGCCGAGCCGGCTCATCCCGGCGGCCCTCCGCGAACGGGCGAACTGAGCGCCCGGCGAGCGTCCTTGACTTCTGCACGACAAGCTCGGACCGTGTGACGATGGACGTTGGACGTCGGAGGCGCTCATGAAGGCATACGAAAAAATCTACATCGGTGGGGAATGGGTCTCGCCCTCGGGCAAGGGACACTTCGAGGTCACCGATTCGTCGACCGAAGAAGTGATCGGGCGGATCCCCGCCGGCAACGCGACGGACGTGGAGCGGGCCGTTCGCGCCGCGCGCGCCGCCTTCGACGCCTGGTCGCGGAAGACGCCGGCCGAGCGCGCGGATTACCTCCTGAAGATTCAAGCCGGGCTCCAGGCGCGTGGTCAGGAGATCGCCGAGACCATCGCGGCCGAGGTCGGGATGCCGGCGGCATTGAGCACGATGATCCAGGCAGGCCTTCCGATCATGAGCTTCGGCGTCGCGGCGTCGATCGCGCAGACGTACGCGTTCGAAGAGCAGATCGGCACTTCCGTCATCGTGAAGGAGCCGGTCGGCGTCGTCGGCGCGATCACGCCGTGGAACTATCCGCTGCATCAGATCGCAGCGAAGGTCGCGCACGCGCTCGCGGCGGGGTGCACGGTCGTCGCCAAGCCGAGCGAGATCGCGCCACTCAGCGCCTTCATCCTCGCCGAGGTCATCGACGAGGTGCGTTTGCCCCGCGGCGTGTTCAACATGGTGACCGGCGACGGCCCGACCGTGGGCGAAGCCATCGCCGCGCACCCCGAGATCGACATGGTGAGCTTCACCGGCTCGACCCGCGCAGGAAAGCGCGTGAGCGAAGTCGCGTCGCACACGGTGAAGCGCGTCGCCCTCGAGCTCGGCGGCAAGAGCGCGAACATCATCCTCGACGACGCCGATCTCGCGAAGGCCGTGAAGGCCGGCGTGCAAAATTGCTACCTGAACTCCGGCCAGACCTGCTCGGCCTGGACGCGCATGCTCGTCCCCCAGGCGAAGCACGACGAAGCCGTCGCGATCGCGAAGAAAGTCGCGGAAACCTTCACCCTCGGCGGCGCGCTCGCTCCGGGGACGCGGCTCGGGCCGCTCGCGTCGAAGGCGCAGCAAGAGCGCGTGCGCGGGTACATCAAGAAGGGCATCGACGAGGGCGCGACGCTGGTCACCGGCGGCGCGGAGCAGCCCGAGAATTTGCCGAAGGGTTACTTCGTGAAACCGACGGTGTTCGCGAACGTGAAGCCGACGATGACCATCGCGCAAGAAGAGATTTTCGGCCCGGTGCTCTCCATCATTCCGTACAAGGACGAGGAAGACGCGATCCGCATCGCGAACGACAGCATCTACGGCCTCGCCGGCGGAGTCTGGTCGGGAGATCCCGAGCGCGCCAAGCGCGTTGCGCGCCGGTTGCGCACCGGGCAGGTCGACATCAACGGCGGGAACTTCAACCCGCTCGCACCGTTCGGCGGCTACAAGCAATCCGGTCGCGGCCGCGAGCACGGCAAATTCGGTTTCGAGGAGTTCCTCGAGATCAAGAGCATGCAGCTCTAGTCGCCGTCCGAAGCTATCTCAGAAACCGTAGCGAGCACCCCGCTGCTAGGAAGGCCGACGTAGGCGTACGCTCGTACTTCGAGGAGGCCGACCGACGCAGCGGGGGGCGCAGTAGGTTTATGAGATAGCTTCTCAGGCCCGCGCGACCATCGGGAGCGCGCGGACGTCGGTGGACGTCGCGAGCATTCGCATCCCGGCGTCGATGCCGACGATCGCGCCTTGCTCGAGCTCGAGCCAGATGTTTTCGCCCTGCAAAGGCTCGCTCGACACGATGAAGTGATTCACGCGCCCGGTCGTCGACGGGGCCTCGCATTCGGGCGAAAGGCTCTTGCATACGCCGCGATCCGCGCAGCGCGTCTTGTAGCTCGACCAAAAAAGACTCTTCCCGCCGTGTGAGGCGACCAGGGTCTCTCCGTTGGTCACCAGCACCGTCAAGGACGTCGGCGTGGCGTCACTGTCGGCGATCGCTCGAACGATCGCCGTCATCCGGCGGATGGCCCCGGCGACCTCCGCGGCGGTGCGCGGTTCGGCGAGGGGGCCCCCCTTCTTCATCTCGGTGAGCAAGATGAAGAACACGACTTCGCTGTCGGTATCGCCGAGGATGAAGCGCCGGAGCTCGGGCGCGACGCAATCGACGAGCGCCGTTCGGTGCCGCGCGAAGTCGGTGACGTCGCCGTTGTGAGCGAAGATCCAGCGCCCGTACTGAAACGGGTGACAGTTGAGTACCGTCTTGTCGCCGTGCGTCGCCTTGCGAACGTGAGCGACGACCGTCTCGCTCGAGACCACGCCGCTGAGCCGGTGGAACAGCTGATCGCCCATCGCCGCCAGCGGGTTCCGCGTCACGTGCGGCGCGCCGTCGACGTAAAACGCGACGCCCCACCCGTCCGGGTGATGATTGCTCTGAGTCCCGAGCGCGTTCTCAGCCGCCAGGAGCGAGCGGTGCACCTGACTCGGAATCACGCTTCGAAAGCCAAAAAGACGACACATGGAAAGCGGCGAAGGCCCTTCAGAGAGTGCCACGACTTCGGCGCGGCGGCCAATCTCGCGCCGGAAGAGCCCGGCGTCAGCGTACTGACTCCCAGAAGGCTATTGCTGCCTCGCGAGGTCCGCGTGTTTCGTCGAGAAGACGAGAGGCGATCGACGGGACAATTCCCGCGATTGCGCCGTGCTCGGCGCCGGAAATGGGCTTACCATCGTTCGTCGTGAACAACGATTCGGGGCTCTCCGATCTCCTCGGCGGGCGACTGATTCGGTCGGACGTCAGCCCCGACGTGGCCTATCGACTGGTCGAGCCACTCGGCGAGGGCGGCATGAGCGTCGCGTTCTACGCACTCCGCGAAACGCCGCGCTCCGTCACTCCGGCGGTGCTCAAGGTCGTGCGCCCCGAGATCGTCGGAAGCGCGGGCCCGACGGCGCTCTTGATGATCCGCAAAGAGGCGATCGCGCTCGGCCGCCTGAACGAACGCGTCCCGCCGACGCCGTTCGTCATCCGATTTCTCGACACCGGCTCGCTCCTGGTGCCCGGGATCGGACACATCGAGCTTCCGTGGATCGCCGTCGAGTACGTTCACGGAGGCGCCGAGGGCACGACGTTACTTCAGCGGGTCGGCTACAGCGTGAAGAACACGCACTTCGCGTTCGATCCGGCGCGAGCCGCGCATGCCATCGAATGCCTCGCGGAGGGGCTCTCCGCGATTCACGAAGTGGGCGTCGTGCATCGCGACCTCACGCCGGGCAACGTGCTCTGCTGCGGGTTCGGCTCGAGCGAGGTGCTGAAGATCGCCGATTTCGGCATCGCGCGACCGAGCGGCATTCAAGCGACGTTCGGCAGCGTGATGCTCGGCACGCCGGGGTACGCGCCGCCGGAGCAGTCGTTCTCGAGCGAGGGACAGATCGGACCGTGGACGGACGTCTTCAGCTTCGCCTGCCTCGCGTACTTCGTGCTGACCGGCGAGCAGTATTTCGACACGCCGAACTTCGCGCACGCCCTCATGATGGTGAGGGACGCGAAGCGGCGAAGCATCCTCGAGGGGAACGCGCTCTGTCCGGAGCTCCGCGAGAACCCGAGCCTCGCCCGTTCGATCGATTTCGTGCTCGCGCACGCGACGACCGTGAACCCGAACGAACGACCCCGGGACGCGCGTGTATTCGCGTCGAGCCTCGTGCAATGGATCCGCGGCGCGACCGGCCCGCGCAGTCAACGCTCCGCCGAGCGCCTCGTCGCGAGCGTCGCGAGCAGCAAGTACCCGACGCTATCGGGATGGACGTGGACGGTGCGTCATCCCCCGGGTGACGACCGGCTCGTCCGCAGCGTCGCGTGGGACGGCGACGGACACGGCCTCGCGATCACGACCGACGGGCTCCAGTATTGGAACGGGTCAGGGTGGCTCGCCGCGCGCATTCCCGGCATTCCGGCGCATGTGACCTTGAGATGCGCGACGCTCGTGCGATCCGGTTTGTTTCTCGTGAACGGCGACCACGGTTTTCTGGCGCTGCTCGGGACGGACGGCACGTATCGGGTCTTGGAGAGCTTGCCCAATGCGGACTTCTCGGTCTTGAGCGGCGACCCCGAAGACCTCGCGGTGTTCGTCGGCGAGCGTCCGAACGGGACGCCTGAACTTCACTCGGTGGCGGCGTGTCACTTTTTCCGTCCGGTGCCGCTCCCCACCGCGCGAACGGTGGCATCGCTGTGTCGCATCGACGACACGCGATGGCTCGTCGCCGGGCGAACGCTCGAGGGCGCTGGCTTCGCGGCGATTTACTCGGCGCTCGCGTTCGAAGTCACGGCACTCCCACTGCCCCCGTCGAGCGCGCTCACCGCGTCGGCGGGGCACGTCGATCGCGGGTTCGGCGTCGCAGCCGGACGAAACGGCGCGACGGTGCGCTACGACGGCTCGCGGAGCGTGGCGGCGATCGTCGAAGGCGCTCCGGATCTCGCCTCCGCCGCGATGGACGTCCAAGGGCGCGCCTGGGTCGGGGGAACGGGGTTTCTTTGGTCTCAAACGTCCGAGCCGCGCGCGACCTGGCTCCGCGCCTGGGAAGACTCGGGGTGGACCACACCGTTCGTCGCGCTCCACGCGGACATCGGGGTGATCACCGCCATGACGGTCGACGGCGCGGTCCTCGAAGGACGCACCGCGGCAGCGCGCCAGTCGAGCCCTTCGACCTTGCGCTGACCCCGCCCCTGGCGCCTGTCGAATCCCGACTTATGCTCGAATAATGCTCGATGAGCGCCTGCCGTCGGCCGAGGACGCTTTCGGCGCAAAGCCCCGTGAAAGTAGCAGAATTTCGGTCCCTGACGTAGATCATGTGGTGCGGAAGGAACCGGGTCCGCGGTCCTTTCGGCAACGCATGACCGATTCGTCTCGAACACCCGAGGTCGAGTCCGCGATCGACGAGATCACGGCGAGCTATGGGAGTGCCCTCGAGATCAACAATCTCGAGAGCGCCGCGCTCCCGAACCGGCGCGCGGTCATCGACGCGTTCAATCATCTCCCGCCCGTCATCTACATGGGCTTTTACAGCCGTCGCTCGGTCGGCGCGGACAATCTCCGGTTCGCGATCGAGGAGCACCTTTACCCGGCGCATCGCGCGCTCGTCGAACAGATCGAGCGCGCCGTCACGTACGAAGAGCACGTGGGGCGCGCTCACTCGCCGCGTCCCCCGGGCTTCAGCCAAGAGGTGGTACTTCGTCTCTTTCGCGAGATCCCGGAGCTCCGGCGGCTGCTGAACTCCGACGTCGTGGCGGCCTATGAGGGCGATCCTGCGGCCAACAGCATCGAAGAAATCGTGTTCAGCTACCCCGCGGTGCGCGCCATCACGGCGTACCGCGTGGCGCACGTGCTGCACTCCGAGGGCGTCCCGATGATCCCGCGGATCTTGAGTGAGTACGCGCACTCCGAGACCGGCATCGACATTCACCCCGGCGCCCGGATCGGCGAAAGCTTCTTCATCGATCACGGAACCGGCGTGGTCATCGGCGAGACGGCGATCATCGGCCGGAATGTGAAGATTTACCAAGGGGTGACCCTCGGCGCCCTGAGTGTCCCGCGGTCGCGAAAGTCCTCGGGCGCGTTCAAGCGCCACCCCACCATCGAGGACGACGTTACCATCTACGCCGGCGCGACGATCCTCGGCGGCGATACCGTCATCGGGGCCGGCTCCGTCATCGGCGGTAGCGTCTGGATCGTGAAGTCGGTTCCGCCGGAATCCAAGGTTTTCGGGCGCCCGCGAGAGTAGCCGCAGACGCAGATGCCCCCGAGGACCCGGTCGATGGCGAAGCCCGGGCGAACGTGGTAGGAACCCCACCATCATGGGCTCGATGAGTATGGCGCATTGGCTGATCGTCCTGGTGATCGTGCTCCTCGTGTTCGGGCCGACCCGGCTGGCGTCACTCGGTAAGGGCCTCGGCGAGGGGATCCGGAGCTTCCGTGAAGGGCTGGCCGGTGACGGCACGCACGGCGGCGACCATGGAGCGCCGACGGCAATCCAGAAGGACAAGCCGCCTGCGCCGACGACGCCCGATCAGACGACGCCGACGACGCCGTCCTGAGCGGTCGACCCGAGTTCGCGTACCGTCCGCCCCGTGTTCTACGTCCTCTCGAAGACGCTCGACGTCCTCCTGAGCCCGCTCACGTGGGTGCTGCTCCTCGCGCTCTACGGGCTGCTCGGGGACCGCTGGCAGAACCCGCGCTTCAGCTGCGCTGCCGCGGCGCTGGTGCTCTACCTCTTCTCGATCCAGCCCGTCGCGAACGGTTTGTTCGAGCACCTCGAGAAGGAGACGCAACCGTCGATGCGGTCGACCGTGGTCTACGACGCGGTGATCCTGCTCGGCGGCGTGGTCGATCACGACTCGACCACGACCTGGGGCCAGACCGCATACAACGACAGCGTCGAGCGCCTGCTCGTCACGTTCGATCTCCTCAGAAAGGGTCGCGCAAAGAATGCGATCCTCTCGGGCGGTCCCTCGGGACCCGAAGATCCGATCGTCGAGAGCCGCGTGCTCGAAAAACAGCTCGAGGATTGGGGGATCGATCCGTCGCGCTTGGTCGTCGAACGCGAGTCGCGCAACACGCGCGAGAACGCGGTCGACACGCGGCAGCTCGTGCTCCAGCGCGGCTACAAGAACCTCCTGCTCGTTACCAGCGCCTTCCACATGCCGCGCGCCGTCGACGCGTTCAAGACCGTGGGCTTGTCGGTGGATCTTCTCCCCGTGGATTATCGCTCGACGAAGGCGAGCGCGGGCGCGAATCGATTTCTGCCGCGTGCGATGTTTCTCGACGAGAGCACCTTGGCGCTCCGTGAAATCTTCGGGCGCTTCGTGTACGAGCTCGCCTGGCACGGCCCCTGACGTCGAGCCTCGCAGCCGCCGCGGGGCAATGTTACGGGCCCCATTCATGATCAAGGTGCATCACTCGCGACGCGCGCGCTCGGTGCGAGTCATCTGGCTCCTCGAAGAACTCGCGGTGCCGTACGAGATCGTCGAACACGAATTCTCCATCGCGGCGCTCAAGGCCGACGACTATCGAAAGCTGCATCCGCTCGGACAGGTTCCGGTCCTCGAAGACGACGGCCTCGTGCTCTTCGAGTCGGGCGCCATCGTCCAATATCTTCTCGAGACGCGCGGCGAAGGGCGCCTCGCGCCCGCGCCGAAGACCAAAGAGCGCGCCGAATACCTCCAATGGTTCGACTTCGGCGAAGCAACGCTGACTCGTTACATGAGCGACGTCGTGTTCCATCGCTTCGGCATCCCAGAGACCGATCGGGTCCCCGAGATGCTCCCCCTCGCTCGCCAGCGCCTGCGGAATGTCCTCGAGGTCGTCGAGCCGCTCCTCGAACGGCGCCCCTTCGTCCTCGGTGATGCCTTCAGCGCCGCCGACATCATGATGTCCTATGGCATCACGATGTCGCGGATCATCGGCGAGCTGCCGAAGGACCTTCCCCATTTGCACGCGTACCTGGGCCGCTTGAAGGAGCGCCCCGGCTATCAGCGCGCGTGGGCGTAGGCGGCGCGGGCCACCGACGCGACGTCACTTCTGCAGCAGCAGGCCCTCGATCGGGGGAGCCCCTGGCGCGCTCGCTCCCTCGGCATGGAACCGGATCTTGTACTGACGGCCGTTCGCCATCGCGAGCCGCGACTTTTTCCGCGTGTCCTTGTCGAGCAAGGTCGCGACGTCCACCTCGCCGACCGGCGTCGCGGCAAACTCGATCCCCTTCTTGGTCGTCGCCTTGAGCGTCACATCGACGTCCATCAGGGCTTCGGTTCGCCCCTCGACGAGAATCTTCGCTTTCATCGGACGAGTCCTACCACGCTCTCAACGGCCGTCGTTCGCGATCGCCGCCTCGCCGTCGCCTGCGGGCCGCCAGGCCTTCACCGATCGTCTTCCCAGCCCGCCGACGCGGGCTGAGAGGCGTGCGGCGGGGGAACGCGCGCAGGAGCAGGGCTCGCCCTACGCGGGACGGGCGGTCTCGAGGGAGGCCGGGCGGCTATCTGAGGCGCCAGCGTGCGTCGTTCTGCGGCGCCGCTCGCAGCGTCGGGCGCGTCCGCGTTCCGCGGCGTCGGCGCGTCGGGCGGCGCGACGGCCGCGGCCACCGGCGTGATCGTCGGCGTGATCGGTGACGATGCGACCGGCGAGGAGACGACGCTCGGCTCTGGAACTTTGGTGTTCGTGCCGCGCGAGAAAACCCAGAACACGACGCCCAGCGCGAGAGCGGCGGCGCCGAGCGACGCGGAAAGCTTCCAGCGCGGCTTACGGCGCGAGCCTTCGCCTTGAGTGTTGGCCCATTCGCGAGCCACCGAACCACTCAACCGGCTCTGCGCGCCGCCTTCCACCTTACCTTTGCCCGTATCGAATGCCGAAACGTGCGGCCCGGGTAAGCGTTCGAGAGCAATGGTCGAGCCGTCGCTCGACCCCGAAGACGAAGGAAGACTCGAGCGCGGGGCGGGCGCCGTGCCCATCGCCGCGATGCGCTCGAGCGAAAGGCGCGACCTCGCAGGGGCGAAGGGTTCGAGCGCCGCCGCGAGCTCCGAGACGTCGGCGAAGCGCCGCTCACGGTCCTTCTCGAGGCACCGAAACACGACCGCATCCAACCCCGGCGTCACTTCGCGCACCACGAGCGGGGTCGGCTTCGCGTTCATGATGTTCATGCAGATCGACGGGATTGAGTCCCCTTTGAACGGCTGTTCCCCCGAGAGCATCTCGTACAGAACGATGCCGAGCGACCAGATGTCCGTCCTCGAATCGACGTCCTTCGCCGAAGTGATTTGCTCGGGCGACATGTAAGCGGGCGAGCCGAGCATCAGCGCGGACTGGGTCATGCTCCCTCCGGCCGAGCCCCCGGCTTCGAGCGTCTTCGAGATCCCGAAGTCGAGGACCTTGATCGAGCCGCCTCCCTGGCTATCGACGACGAACAGATTCGCCGGCTTCAGATCGCGATGCACGATCCCGAGCCGATGCGCCTCGGCGATCGCTTCGCACCCCTGGAGCAGGTAGTCGACGGCTTCGAGCGGCGGCAGGCGCGTGCGCTGCCGGATCACTTCCGCGAGATCGCGCCCGTCGAGGTGCTCCATCACGATGTAAGGGATGCCGGACTCGAGCTCTCCGACGTCCATGACGCGCGCCACGTGTTCGTTGCGGATTCGGACCGCGGCGCGAGCTTCTCGCGTGAACCGCTTCACGACCTCTTCGTTGAGCAGCACGTGCGGGAGGAGAAACTTGATCGCGACGAGCTGGTTGAGTTGCAGATGGAGTGCCGAGACGACGACGGCCATGCCTCCGACGCCGAGCGCCTTCTCGATGCGATAGCGGCCGAGGAGGATGTCTCCTTCTCGGACGGGCGCGAGATCGATGGCGGTCGTCACGACTCAGAAGTTTCCATTGCACGACATTCCGACGGTCCCGGCGAACACGACGGGCGCGAAGGCGACCGTTCCCGAGGTAGGTCCGCTCCCCGCGGTAAACCATAGCAGCGCACCGCCAACGAGGCCCGCGCCGCCCACTGCACCCCCTACGATGGCGAGCGTCCGCGCAGTCGAGGCGTCGGAGCGGAGCGAATTGGCGTGCGCGAACGAGTTCGTGTCGTTGCAACCACCGGGCGGACACGCCGCGTTGAGCTCATTGCTCTTGCTGCTGAATGTGAGCCCCTCCACGAGCGCCATCACACCGCCGCCGACGCCGATTGCGAGCGCGACCACGCTCATCGTTTTTTGAGTGTTCCAGGACGAGCCCGTGGACCTCGGCGCTGACTCGTCGCTCCCCCCGAGAGTGGTCGGAGTCGACGCGGTGGCCTGCGCTTCCGGGGCGGTCGCGGCGTGGGTTGCTGGAGGGGGTGCGTCTTCGAGGGCCGGAACTTCGACCGTCTCCGTCGCGCGCGCATCGACCGTGACGGTCGACGTCCAGGTCTTTTTGCCCGTCGCGGTGACCTTGACGAGGTGCGATCCTGGATCGACCGGGACGGTTTCTCCCCAGAGCTCGGCGGGGACCGGAGCTTCGTCGCGTTGAACCGTCGGTGATGCGGCGCTCGCCTCGGGGGTGACCTTGATCATCAGGTGCGCGAGGACGGGCTCGAGAGCTGCCGCGCCTTTGCGTGCGGCTTTTTCGCGCTCGGCTTGGTGGCTCTGCTTGGCC
>Ga0265320_10000349_pt1 | contig 37648 bp, 19 predicted proteins | sample 4827metaG_FD_202087 | JGI IMG/M metagenome (GOLD analysis project Ga0265320, IMG submission 202087) | Rhizosphere microbial communities from Carex aquatilis grown in University of Washington, Seatle, WA, United States - 4-8-27 metaG | ecosystem: Host-associated > Plants > Roots > Rhizosphere >... | reverse complement strand
TCACGACCGGGGCGAATATGACCACCGCCAATTTGACGAGCGGCCAGAGCGCCAGCATCGTGACGGCCTCGACCTTTAATTTGGCCGGCAACGCGAAGTTTGCGGCGTTGTCATTCCTGACTTCGGCGGACACCCCGATCATCGATCTGACCGCTGCGACGATGCAGGTGGGCGGCATTCTGCTTTCGCCATTGGTGGGGAACAACAACGATCCCACGCTCACCAACGGCATTTTGGAGCCGGTGAACAATGGCGGCGACATCTTCTTCGAAGTGGCTGCGGGCCCGGGGACGGCGGGGAATTCGTTCCTGATCTTGAATAGCATGACGATTTCCGACATCTCCGCGGCAACGAATATTGTCAAAGCCGGCATCGGCAGCCTGGACATCCAAGGCGGCAGCGCGGGCTTTACCGGCAACACCTATGTGGATGCCGGCAGCCTCCTGTTGGACACGATTTCGGGGGGAACGACGGATTTCATGTTGCAAAACAGCCAATTGGTTATGCAAGGCGGTTCGTTCTCCGCTCTGGCCAGCCTGGCCAAAGTGGGCGGCATATCCGGCTCGCAAAACATTGTTCCGGGCGGGCAGGGCAATCTCTACCTGACGCCCAAAGCTGGCACCACGTCGGTATTTAGCGGCAACATTGGCGGCCCCAACGGCGGCACCGTGCTGTTCAACTGGGTGATGGCCGGCCCGGGCAACCAAACGCTGAGTGGCACCGACAACTTTGGCTTCGGCACTTATTTCACGCTGCAAGGCGGCATCTTGAATATTGGCAACCCGGCGGTGTTCGGGTCGGGCAATATTTCCCAAGAAGGCACGCTGGTGCTGCAGGGCGGCAGCTTGGATAACGTGAGCGGCGCGAATTTGACGCTGAACACCATTCCGGTGAATTTCAATGATCTGAACTCGGTAAACGGAGTCAGCCCGAACAACGCGCTGACCTATGTGGGGTCGGCTTCGAACATGAGTCTGGGCACGGGCATTGTGACTCTGGCCAATTCCGGCACCAACACGATTACGGTGACGAACAACACCCTGACGCTGGACGGCGTGATCAACGGCACGACGAAGATCATCAAAAGCGGCCCGGGTTCGCTGCAACTGACGGCGAATAATTCGAATGGCGTCAGCGGCACCTACTTCAAGGGCGACCTGCAAATCAACGGCGGCAACGTGGTGGTGACGAATGACGGCCAACTCGGGTTGGTGCCGACGTCGACGGGGTCGTCGGGCAACATCCTGATCGCCGGGGGCGCGCTGAATCCCAACTTTACGCTGAGCAGCACCCGCCAACTGGAAGTGGGCAATTCCTCGGTGGGCGGCAATGGCAGCATCAATGTCAGCACCAGCCAAACCGCGGCTGTGCCGGGGGTGATCATCGACATTGCGACGAGCAATGGCGTCTTGGTTAAGTCCGGCAACGGCACGTTGATCCTCAACGGTACGGTGGCGAACACATATTCCGGCGGCACGGTGCTGAGCGGCGGCACGCTGAATGTGAATACGGCGGTGGGCAACGGCGACAGCGCGTTCGGCGCATCGTCGGGCAATGTGACGTTCGCCGTGGGCAACTCGACGTTGCAGGCGGGCGGCACAACGGATTTGAACCCGAACCGCACAGTTACGGTCAGCCCGGGAGCCATTGGCAATCTGGACACGAATGGCCAGGCGTTGAGCATCGAGGGCACGGTGGCCGGGAGCTTCTCGGCGCTGAATGCGAATTTGACCACGAGCCTGGCGGCGGCGAACAGCAATATCACCTTCACCGCCAATACGTCGAACGCGAGTTTGACGGGGGTCAATGCGGCGGCGGGCAATACGATCGCGGTCAAATATGTGGTGACGCCGACGGGCAGTGTGGCGCGGAGCATTTCGACCAGTGGCAATGTTATTACGGTGACGCTGGGCAGCACAGGCGGCGTGGTGAACGGGACCGAAACGGCCACGAGCATCGCCTCAGCCATCAACGGCGACGCCACGGCGAAGCTGCTGGTGCAAGCGGCGGCGCAGGGCACCGGGGCCGGCGTGTTGAGCACCCTGACGCAGACGTCGCTGAGCGGCGGCTTGAATCCGGGCAAGTTGAATGAATTGGGCACGGGCACGCTGACCCTTAACGGCACGAACACCTTTATTGGCGGCCTGACGTTGAACGCGGGCACCATCAACATCGGCAACACCCAGGCGCTGGGCACGGGCACGCTGACGGTCAATGGCGGCGCGATTGACAACACGATTGGCGCGAATGGGAACATCACCTTCACGTCGACCACGCAGAACGTGAACAACAACAACGTGCAGATTTCCTATGTGAACGGCGGGGCCAGCCAGACGGCGAAGATTGATCCGACGTCCACCGCCACGAACATCATCGTGGATCTGGGCACGAACTCGGCGGGCGGCATCATCACGAACGCCACGCAGGTGGTGACTTTGATCAATGGCAATGCCACGGCGAACGCGGTGATCACGGCGCAACTGACACCGGCCGCCTCGACGGGCGCGGGCTTGGTGACGGCGCTGAGCGCGACCCACCTGGCCGGCGGCTCAGGGAGCGCGAACTCGACGCTGACGACGGCGTTGGGCGTGAATGCGACGCTGGCGGGCAATCCGCAGTTGGTGCTCAATGGCAACTTGGGCTATGTGGGCAGCGCGACGAGCCTGAGCTTGGGCACGGGCGCGGTGACGTTGACCAGCAACCCGACGATCAATGTGAGCAACAATTCGCTGACGATTGACGGGGTTATCAGCGGCACGGGCCTGGGCTTCACCAAGCTCGGCAACGGCACCTTGGTGCTGGGCGCGGCGAACGCCTACACGGGCGTGACGACGGTGAACGGCGGCACGGTGGTGCTCGACTTCTCCCAAGGGATCACGAGCAACAATATTTTGAACTCGGCTTCGACGCTGGCGATGGGCGGCGGTTCGACGCTGAAGGTCATCAGCGGCGCCTCGAATGTGGTGCAGAGTGTGACGACCAACCCGCTGATTGGCGGTTCGAATCTGACGCTGGTGAACGGCGTGGGGACGATCACGGTCAACTTGGGCACGATCACGCGCAGCCCGGGCGGCGGCATCAACTTCATTGCGCCGGGTATCGTGAACAACTTGGCTTACACGGCGAACACGACGAACTTCGTCGGGGCGAACGGCAACGGAATCACCATCGCCTATGCAACGCCGAGCGGCGGGACCACGACGGTGGCGGTTACCGGTTCCGGCAACACCAGCACCATCACGGTGAATCCGAAGACCGGCGGCGACACGGCGGCGAACGTGGCGGCGGCGATTCAGGCGAGCACGGCGGCTTCGGCCCTCGTGAATGTGAGCTACGTGGGCACGGGCAATGTGTCCTCGGGCGTGGGCTTCACCACGACGTTGAGCGGCGGTTCCGCGGGTGCCACGGCGGCGAACAGCACGGTGTTCACGGCGAATGACATTTTGACGACGGTCACCGGCTCGCAAGGCTTCCAATTGGCGGACCCGAACACGGCGGCGCTGTATGCGGTGGTCACCTATCCGGTGAATGGCATCAACACGACGGACTTTGCGGCGATTGGCGCGGGCGGCACGATTGTGCCCTATAGCTCGGTCGGGACGTATTATGGCGACATTGCATCCCAAATCACGGCGGTGCAGGGTGGCGCGCTGGCGCCGAGCACGGGCAGCAACCCGACGGTGAACACGGACATTCCCTCCGGCGGTTCGGCGATCACGGTGACCAACAATTACAGCATCAACACGCTGCGCTTCAACCAGCCGAACGGCAACCCGGCGAACATCCTGAACATCAACGGCAATCTCGGCATCAACGGCATCTTGGTGACGGCGAATGTGTCGGGGGCGCAAAGCCCGGGCGCGGCGCCGGTGATTAGCGGGACGGGCAACTTGATGGCCGCCAATCCGGGCGGCGAGTTCTCGATCTTCACCTACGGCAACTTTGGCGTGGGCAATTCGGCGCTCTATATCAGCGCCAACATTGTGGACAATGTGCTGCCGAGCAATCTCACCAAGGCGGGCAACGGCAATTTGACGTTGAATGGCACCAACACCTTTAGCGGGTCGTTCTTTGCGGATGCCGGCAATGTCGTCCTGAGCGCGGCGGGCGGCGGCACCACGTCGCTGGCGGCGCAGAATGCGACGCTGAACATCAGCGGCCAGGGCGGCAATTTCCTCTTCGACACGACGATTCTGACCGCGAATGTTGGCTCGCTGGCGGGCAGCGGCGGCATGAATCTGCAAAACACGGCGGCAACACCAAGCGCGGTGACGCTGAATTTGGCGCCGTCCACGGGGACGAACAGCATCCTGACCGGCACGCTGTCGGGCAACGGCAAGGTGGTGGTGAATGGTACCGGCACGCAGACCTTCGCCGGGGCGAGCAATTACACGGGCGGCACCACGCTCAATGGCGGCACGCTGACCTTGGGCAGCTCGACGGCCTTGGGCACCGGCGCGTTTGTGATCAATGGCGGCAACATTGACTCGGTGGCGGGCAATACGACGCTGGCCCCGCTGTCGATCACGTTGGGGAATATTTACCTGAATTATGTGGGCACGGGCAATCTGACGATTGCCAATAACAATGCGACGCCGATCCAGGCGGGGAACAGCGACTTCGACATCAATGTGAGCAATAACACGTTGACCATCGGCACCCAGGTTGGCGGCCTGGTCTTCACGTCCGCCGTGGCAGACACGACCATCAAGCAAATCCGGTTTATCGTTTCGGGGAACAACACGCCGCTGAGCATCAACACCAGCACGGCATCGGGTGGCCCGAACTTTGGCGGCATGAGTTTGGCGCCGTTCGGCGACCCCGTCACGGGCAACGTGGGCATACTGCCGCCCGGAACGGGCAATGTCGTGGTGGTGACTCTGGCGACCAACGCCACGGGCTATATCACGAGCAACCTTTCGCAAGTTGTCAGCGCGCTGAATACGAACGCCGGCGCCAACGCGATCCTGACGGCGGGCCTGCTGCCCGGGTCGGACCCGACGGCGCTGATGGAGCCGTTGGTGTCGCAGAATCTCTCCAACTCCAGCACGACCGCGCTCGGCACGGGGACGGATCTGATTTACACGGGCGGCATTACCGGGGCGGGCAATCTGGCGGTTTCGGGTAACGGCACGCTGGTCCTCGCCGGCAGCAGTGCCGCGGCCAACGGGGCGGTCTTCACGGGCAATTACTTTATCGGCCCGGGGGCGACACTGCTGGCACCCAACAACGCCAATGATTTCGGCGCGAATCCAACCTCGCAGAGGAACTACATCAATCTGGCTGGCGGCACGCTGAGTTTTGGCACCGGCAACTATGCGTTGGGGAACAACATGACGATCAACGTCATTAACAACGGCACGATCTTCACGGGCAACACGGACCTCAACTTCCTCCGGGACGAAGCGGGCGGCGTGACGCTGGCGGCCACGGTGGCGCTTGCCGGTTCGGGTAATCTGTTCAAGACCGGGCCGGGCGCGCTGCTCAGCGGCGCCACGAGTTCGAGCTTTACGGGGAACATCTTCGTGGAGCAGGGCAGCATGGTGGCGGGCAACATCTCGAACACAAATATTTTCGGCCAAGGCTCGAACGTCACGCTGAATTTGATGGGCAATGGCGCGACGTTCTGGATGCAGTCCAACACGGCGCACTTTGCCGGCAAGCTGAACATCCAGCCCAGCCCGATCAGCAACAACAACACGAGCTTCTTCGCGCCCTCGATGGAGTCGACCACCAATGGCAATGGCGCGAACAACAGTATTTTGGACGGCAACATTGCGAGCACGGCGAGCAATGTCACGCTGGTGGTGCAGTTTGACGGCGCGCCCGGTTCGACGATTTCCGTGGACGGCAACAACGCCGGGTTCAACGGCACGTATGTGTTCAACGAGTTGTTCGCATCGCAATATGGTTTCCGTCTGACGGCCAACACCAATTACGTGGACAGCGCCCACACTCCGTTGGGCGGCGGTGGCACGGCCAACGGCACGGGCCTGCTGCCCGACGGCACCATTCCGACCGTGGTCACCAGCCCGGGCAGCCCGTTTGCGGTGTATAACTTCGGCAATTCCACGACGGTGACGCCGGGTTCGACCTTCGCCATCGGGGTGAACGGCCGCGCTGGGTATTTCTACTTGGGTGACCTGTATGGCGGGACCTCAAGCACGTTCCTGGGTGGCGCAGGCTTGCAAAGCGCCGGCGGTGTGTCTCTCAGCAGTATTAACGGTGGCGCGACCTACGTGGTCGGCGGGCTGAACGATCCCTTGGCGGTGTGGAACGGCATTCTTGACGACGCGAATGTGGCCATTGTCTCCGTGAGTAAAGTCGGCACCGGCACATGGGTGTGGACGAATGACAACGCGAACTCGGGCAACACCTTTGTCGCCCAAGGTATTCTGCAGATCGGCAGCGGCGGGACGACGGGTCGCTTGGGCCTCAGCCTGAACGGGACGCCGAGCTTGGTGAACGTCACGTCCAAGCTGGTGTTCGACCGCATCGACAACATCACGCCCCCGAATCAAATTGTGGGCACGGGCAGCGTGGAACAGATCGGCACGGGGACGCTGACGATGAACGGGTTTAATACCTACACGGGTTCGACCATCATGACGGCGGGGACGATTGTCACGAGTCTGTTTGGCAACGCGTATTCCGCGTCGAGCGTCGGCGGCGGCTCCACGCTGGCGACGAGCTTGATCTTTAACGGCGGCACGTTGCAGTATAACGGCAACGGGTCGATCTCGGATCGCAATTTCTCGCTGAGCGCGCAGGGCGGCACGTTCGACGTGTCGGGCGTGAGCGGCAATGTGGCCTCGGGGGTGATATCCTCCCTGAGCGGCGGCGCCCCGGGAGTGGTGGCGTCCAACACGACTGCGTTTGCGAATGAGACGGTGATTCTCTATGCCAAGAGCGCGGGCGCGGCGAGCAACGGCGTCAGCGTGACCTACGTGACTGGCGCGGGTTCGACGACGACGGTGAGCAGCGTGAACGGCAACGCGATCACGGTGAGCCTGCCCTCGACCGGCACGGATAACGGGTTGAATGTGGTGGGGGCCATCAATGGCAACACGGCGGCGTCCGCGTTGGTCACGGCTTATAGCGCGCCGTTGATCCTGGTTAATCCGGCGCAAGTGGGCGTGAGCGGCGCGCAAGTTCCGGAGAGCCTGACGCTGTCCGGCAACGGCACGGCGGACATCGCTTTGATTTTCGCGGATGATGGCACGGGCGCGACCTCGCTGAACAAGACGGGCACGGGGGTGTGGACGTTGGAAGGCACGCAGTTGTATTCGGGCCTGACGACGGTCTCGAACGGCACCTTCGAGGTCAACGGCACCTTGAAGAACTCGAACATTTTGGTCACGGGCAATGGCACGTTGAGCAACTTGAATCCGGGCAGCTTCATCAACACCACGGTGACGGTGGCCAGCGGCGGCGCAATCAGCCCGGGCGGTTCGACCGTGCAGGGCGGAGTTTCCGGGGGGATTATCAATGCGAAGAACGTGATCTTCAATTCCGGCGGTATTTACACCCAGGTGGTGAATGCGGTGTCGTCGGGCACCGGCACGGTGGGCACGAATTTCCTCAGCGATTTGATCCACGTCACGAACACGCTGACGTTGAACGCGGGCGGCTTGTTCCAGTTTGAGCAGGCGGGTACGAACACGATCATCGCGCCCTCGGGCGTGATTCCGATGTTCCAGTTGGACACGCCGAGCAATGTGGTCACGTCCTACGGCAACTTGACCTGGATTGGCCAGCCGCTGGGCTTCACGGCGAATTTCGCGGCGCTGTCGGGCAATGCGAACATCATCGCGGTGACATTGGGCTTCACGCCGTCGGCCGGGTTCTGGACCCAGACGGCGCCGGGCGGTCTGTGGAGCCAGAACGCGAACTGGGACAATGGTAATGCAATCGTGCCCAATGCGAGCGGCGCGCTGGCGGTGTTCCCGGCGGTGCAGAGCGGGCCTTACGCGGTGACGGTGGACCGGCCGTTCACGGCGGGCAACATCACGTTCTCGGGGTCGAACGCCTACACGATCAGTTCGCAATCCAGCCTGGCGACGAGCCTGGCGAACGCGAATAGCAACATCACTTACACGGCGAATACGTCAAACATCAGCCTGAGCGGGGCGAATGCGAGCGCGGGCAACACGATCGCGATCAAGTATGTGGTGACGCCGACGGGGAATGTGGCGCGCAGCATCTCGACGAGCGGCAACATCATCACGGTGACGCTGGGCAGTTCCGCCGGCGTGGTGAATGGGACGGAGACGGCCACGAACATTGCCGCGGCGATCAATGCCGACGCGACGGCCAAGCTGTTGGTGAGCGCGGCGGCGCAGGGCACGGGCGCGGGAGTGGAGACGGCCTTGTCGCAGACCAATTTGACGCCGTCGACGCTGACGCTGTTGGCGACGGGCGCGGCGGCGTTGGGTACGCAAGGCGGCACGCATACGATTAACTCGCCGCTGGTGTTGGGCACTTCCAATGGCACCACGGTGAACGCGACGCTGGGCACGCAGTTGAATCTGCTGGGCAATATTTCCGATTCCTCGGGCAACCATGGCAACGTTTCCATCATCGGCAATGGCACGGTGGAGATGTTCGGCACGAACACTTACACGGGCGTGACGACCATCGGCGGCGGCACGACGTTGATTAACAGCCTGAGCAGTTTGGGCACGGGCGGCAACCTGGTGTTGGGCGCGGGCACACTGCAATGGGATCCGACCTTCACGACGGGGGACATTTCGACCACCAACGGCGTAGTTGGCGGGACGAGCCGTAACATCACGATCGTCGGCGGGAACGCGACGTTCAATGTGCCGACGGGCCTGACGGCGACGGTGTCGGGCAACCTCGGCAGTGGCAGCACGGCCAATGTGATCAAGAATGGCGCGGGCACCTTGGTGCTGAGCGGCTTCAATGCCAGCACAGCCAACGGCTATCTGGGAACCACCATCATCAACCAGGGGCTTATCCAGTTCTCGCAGTTGACGAACTTCGGGCTGGGCATCGGCGTGATTGGCAACATCGACTTTAACGGCGGCGGCGTGCAATGGGGCACGAACTCGAACACGGACTTGTCGCAGTTCAAGCTGTATTTCGACACGAATGGCGCGACGATGGACACGAACGGCAACGCGGTCACCTTGAACAACGCGATTGGCGGCGGTGGCCCGGGCACGCTGACCAAGAGCGGGAATGGCGTGTTGACCCTGGGTGTTTCGAGCGCGCAAACGCTGACGGGCGCCACCATCGTCAACGCGGGTCCGACCGCCCTGGCGGCGGCGACGAATACCACGGCCGTGAGCGGCGGCAGCTTGATTTACACGGCGGAAATGCCGGGCGCGACGGGCAACAGCCTCGTCATCAATTATGTGACCAACAGCAATGTGAACGCGAGCACCACCTCGGTGACGAGCGTGGTCGGCAATGTCATCACGGTGACGCTGCCGGGCACGACCGGCGGCGTGGACACGATTGCCAACGTGACGGCGGCGATCCAGGCCAACGCCACGGCGGCGGCGTTGGTGAGTGTGAAGGCGGTGGGCAGCGGCACCTTGAGCAGCAGCGCCGGCAGCTCGACCTTCAGCAACGGCGCGGGCGGCGGCTTGAGCATCACGAACGACAATCAATTGGGCGCGGCGCCGACGATCTCGACGACGGCGGCGTTGGCCCTGAATGGCGGCGATTTGATCGTGGGCTCGACGCCTAGTGTGACGACTCCGCCGACCTTGTTCCTGACCGGGAACCGGAACATTGCCATCGGTAATGGAACGGCCGGCAACTTTAACGGCACCTTTTACATTCCGGTCAACACGGAATTGGGCTTGAACGGCAAGATCATCAACAACGGCCTGAGCACGGGCAAGTTGATCATCCAAGGCGGCGGCACCCTGCTCTTTAACGCGGACATTGCGAACACCTATTCGGGCGGCACCATCATCAACAACTCGAACATCGACTTCGGCTCCATCAATGCGGCGTCAACCGGCGCCATGTTGGGTACTAGCGGCGGGATTCTGATGCAGGGCAATGACACGATCTTCTTCAACCACGTGCTGGGTTCGCCGAACATCATGACGATTGATCCGCGCGCCAATGTGGCGTTGATCAACGAGTTCGTCGGTGGCGGCCAGTCGTTCGTGCAGGTGGTGCGCGGCTCGGGCAATCTGAGCGTCACGGTCGCGCCGGGCATCGCGTTGCAACAGGGCGCCGACTACAGCAACTTCGCCGGCAATTTGACCCTGAGCACTTTCACGCCGAGCATCTTCGGCGCCGGCTTCCGTGTGGACAATGGCAACATCCGCGAGGCCATTGTCAATGTGTTGGCGGGGACGGCCCTGTCGGCGCGTTCGCAGAATACGCCGGTGGTGGGCGCGTTAAACGGCCAGGCGGGCAGCTTCCTGGTCGGCCAGGAAACCAACGCGAGCGCCAGCGGCACCATTCCGTTCCAGATTGGCTTGCAGGGGGTGACTTCGACCTTTGCCGGCAACATCGCCGACCAATTGCTCACTTCCAATGGCGGCAATCTGGTTTCCATCAACATTGTCAATGGCGGAACGTTTGTCATGACGGCTTCAAACCCGGAAATTGCCGCCAGCAACATGACGGCGCGCATTGGCCTCATCAAGTCGACCAACAATTCCGACACGCTGGCCTACGGCAATGAATACACGGGCGGCACGAGCATCGCGGCAGGGGCGGTGTTGCAGTTGGGCGACCTGAATGAGCAGTATGTCAGTGCGGGCTGGCAGAATCACTCGAGTGACATCAATGACAACGGTATTCTACGCCTGGCGGAATCCGGCACCTCGACGAACATGACCGACATGTTGGGTGGCCCGAACTCCACGATCATCGGCACGGGCGGCTTGCAGGATTGGATGCCCGGCACGGTGATTGTGGACCATGGCGCGCTGTCCAACAGCTACACGGGTCCGACGGAAATTGACGCGGGCACTTTGCAAATATCGGTGATCTCGACGAGCGGCATTCCCAGCACGCTGGGTTCGAGCAGCGCGGCGGCGAACAATTTGGTGCTCAATGGAGGCTCGTTGCTGTATGTCGGCACGGGCGGCACCACGGATCGCAACTTTACGATCGGCAACAGCACGAGCAATAATGGCGGCACAATTGTTTCGAGCGGCACCGGGGCGTTGAATTTCGTGAATCCGACGACCGGCCCGGCCGTGGTGATTGCCGCGAACTCGACGCATGCGGCGTCGAATTCGACGGGGATTTCCGGCGGCGTGCTGGTGGCGACGGCGGCGACGCTCGGGACGGCGGGGAACGGCATCACGATTAACTATGTCAGTGGCGTGACCACGACGGTCAGCAGCGTGATTGGCAGCACGATCACGGTGTCCTTGCAGAACGGCAACGACACGGTGTCGAACATCACGGCGGCCATTACCGCCAACGGCTCGGCGGCGGCGCTGGTCACGGTGAGCGGGACGCCGACGGGCACGATGTTGTCGGGGACGACCACGACGCTCAGCGGCGGCGCGGTGGCGATGGCGCCGACCTTGACGCTGGACGGCTCTTTCCACGGCGTGAACAATTTTGCGCCGGCGGTGCAGGATGTGAACGGCACGGTGGCGACGAGCCTGAACCTGATTGGCAGCACCTCGTGGAATTTGCAGGGCATCAACACCTACACGGGCCCCACGAATGTCAACAATGGCAATTTGGTGGTCACGGGCAGCCTGGCCAGCGCCACGGTGAATGTGAGCAGCTCGTCGTCGTCCTTGTTGGGCAATGGCACGATCAGCGGCACGGTGAACTTGAGCAGCGGCCATATGTGGCCGGGGTTCAATGTGGTGTCGGATGGCGCGGGTCTGACGGCGCCAATCGGCGGGCCGATCAACAATGCGGGAATCTACACGCCGAACACGCTCACGGTGGGCAACTTGAATGTGACCGGTGGCGAAATGGACTTCACGTTCAACCCGAACGGCGGGAACATCGCCTTCGGCTCGACGGACCTGTTCGACAGCATCGCGGTGACGCAGCCGAACGGACTGTCGCTGAACGCGGGCACGAAGTTCAACTTCTACACGTTTAATCCTTCGGCGAGCTACGGCACGAATTTGAACACGCCTTGGTCGACGACGGGTTTCTACAACTTATTTACCTTCAACGGCAGCACGCAGGGCATATATGGGCAAACGGCGGGCTTGCTTAATTCCGCCAATGTGACGCATGCCGTGGGTGGCATCGTGTATCTCTTTGGTGAATTTACCTTTAACGGCCTAGGCTACTTCTACGTGGACATTACGACGCCGCCGAATAATTTCGACTGGATTTCGTCGGTCAGCGGCAACTGGACCACGGGATCCAACTGGTTCTTTGGCGTCCCGGGCATCTCGGGTAACGCGGGCGTGGTGGCGGAATTTGGGCCATACAACCATCCGGCGTCCGAGAACAAGACGGCCACGGTGGTCACGCTCGACACGAATCCGCAACTCAAGGGACTGTTGTTCTCGAGCACAAACAACTACGACATCGAAGGATCCTCAGGCAACATTCTGACCTTCAACAATGGCGTCGTCAACCCGAGCACGATCACGGTGACAAAGGGCAACAACACGGTGCATGCGGATTCATTGATGAGCGCGCCGGGGTTGTTGATCGATGTCATCTCCGGTTCGACGCTCACGTTGAGCGGCAACCTGAACCAGAGCGCGGCGGGTGCGCCGGTGACGTTGACGGACAGCGGCACGCTGGTCTTGTCGGGCAACAGTAATTACACGGGTGGCTTGCACCTGAATTCCGGCAGCCTCTTCTTGAATGCGGGCGGCAACAGCACGGCTTCGCCCCTGGGCGCGCCGACCAGCGCCCTGACGTTCAACGGCGGCATCACTTTGGATAACACCAGCGGCGCGACGCCGACGAATACGACGACCATCACGGGCGGGAGCCTGGTGGTGAATTCAACGACGACCGGCATGGGTGAAAATGGTGTCACCGTGTTCTACGTGGGCGGTTCCGGCAGTTCGTCGAGCGTGACGAGCGTGAGCGGCAACCAGATCATCGTGACGCTGAAGTCGGGCGGCGACACGGCGGCGAACGTGATTGCGGCGATTGCGGCCAATCCTTCCGCGGCGTCCTTGGTGACGGCGAGCGGCACCGGCACAGTGACGGCGGGCCTGAGCTCGACGCTGGCGGGCGGCACGAATAATGCCGTGACCATCGGGACGAATAATCCGCTGGTGTTTAACTCCAACACGGTCACGTTCGCGGGCAGCAGTGACTTGAACTTCGGCACGGGCGCCGGGACGTTGCAGCAGTCCACGACCTTGAATGTCACGGCGGGCAATCTGACCATCGGCGGCGCGATTGGTGATGGCAGCAATGGTTACGGCATCACGGTCACGGGCAACGGCAGCTTGATCCTGGGCGGCACGAGCACCTACACGGGCGCCACGGCCATCCAGAACGGCAACCTGACCTTGGGCGGCAACCTGGCTTCGCCGCTGAGCATGAATGGGAATTCGACGCTGACCCTCAACGCGGGCGCGCACACCACGGGGCTGATGACTTTGAGCAATGGCACGGTGGGCGGCGCCGGCAGCCTGGCGAACACGAGCATCGTGGACAGCTCGAATGGCACCGTGTCGGTCTCGAACAGCATTAGCGGCGCCTCGGCCAATGTGACGATGAATGGCACGGGCACGCTGACCTTGAGCGGCACGAGCACCTTCGGCGGTGGGGTGACGCTCGCCAACGGCACGCTGGTGGTGAACAATCCGGGCGCGCTGGGCAGTGGCACGGTGACGTTGAATGGCGGCACCTTGGCGAACACCAACAACACGGTTACCTTTAGCTCGCTGACCTCGAACAACGCGGTCACCTTGAATGGCACCATCACGTTCGCCGGCCCGCAAAGCCTCGATTTGGGCACGGGCGCGGCCACAATGACGAGCAACACGGCCATCGTCCAGTCGTCCAGCAGCCTGTTCGGCATCGACGGACCGTTGAGCGCGAACGGCTTCACGCTGACCACGGCTGGCAACGGCCCCATTAGCCTGGGCGGCACTTCCTACATCTTCGACAATGGCACGGCGACGAACACGATGCTGACCTTGGGCGCGATTGTGAAATTCGCCAACGCGACCATTTCCGCCAACACGACGGGCACGGGGGTGCCGGTGGTGGTCAATGGCACGGTGACGATGAATGGCACGAATTCTCTGACCACCAACGGCCAGATTGACGTGGGCCATGGCGGCGCGGGCGTGCTGAACTTCAACGGCAGCCTAAATGCCCCGACCCTGTTCGTCGGCAATGCCACGGATGGCACGGTGAACATGACGACGGGCACGATGAATCTCACCAGCACGAACGGCAACCTGGCGCTGATCATGGGCAATGGCACCGCCAACAGCACGGTGGTCCTGGGTAACGGCACGGCCAATAGTGCCACGCTGATTGCCGCCGGCATCGCCGGGGCGAACGCGACCGCCGAGCCGGCGATACTGCTCTCGCCGCGCCAGACGAATGGGGTGAACGCGCAGATACTTTTTGCGGCCAACACGTCGAATTCGACACTGCTGGGTGCGGGTGGCAAAGCCGTTAACATCACCTTCAATCCGGTTGCTGGCTCGGGCAGTGTCTCGCGCACTATTTCGGCGGACCCCGCCAACACCACCAACATCGTGATTACGTTGGCCAGCAATAATGGAATTGTGAATGCGACAGAAACGGCCGCTAACATTGCGGCGGCGATCAATTCCTTTGCAAATTCCAGCGCGCTGGTGACGGCAGTTCCGCAAGGCACGGGTAATGCGCTCATGAATTCGTTTACGGGTCAGATTTTGGACAATGGCGGCACGGGTACTTCGACGCTCGTGTTTAATGGCGGCGTGCTCGTTCCGACGGCGACGAATCCGGGCTACTTCACCAATCTTTCGACGGTGAAGATTGGCTTGGGCGGTTTGACCATTAACACGAACGGCACGACGTTGGGCCTGGGGCAACAAGTCTTGGCTTCGGATACGGGCAACGTGGGCGCCCAGAATGACGGCGGGTTGACCATCAATGGCGGCGGCACGGTGAACATGACGAGCAACGTTAGCCAGACCTACACGGGCAACACCAACATCACGAACGCGACCTTGGTGCTGGGCAATGGGTTGGCCAACAACGTCAGCTTGAGCAGCGGCAACGTCTTCGTGAACAACCTCGGCGTGCTCGACACGGTCAGCCAGAATTTGACCACGAACGTCACGGTAAACAGTGGCGGCGTGATGAAGCTGGAGGCGAATTCCGTCACCAATGGCACGACCCTGGCGGTGGCGACTGGCGGTCAGTTGCTGGCAGTGGCTGCCACCCCCACGATCAATTCCGCGGTGAGCGTTGCGAGCGGTGCCACCTTCCAGCCGGGACCGGCTCCGACTCTGAATTCCGGGATCACTCACACGACGATCAACGGGACGTTCAGCCTGGCTTCGGGCGCGTTGGTGCCGGTGTACTTTGACACCAGCAGCCCCAATATCGCGGACACGATCAACTTGATCGGCGGTTCGGCGACTAATTTCAGCGGCAATGCGACGGACTTTAACCTGTTCCAGAGCAATGGTGGCCCCTTCCTGGCCTCCACCGGAACTAACAACTACACCTTGATCACTTCCTTGAACGGCGTGTCCAATGTGTCGAACTTCGTGTGGTCCAACGAGCCGACGTTTGGCAGTTACAGCTACACTTTCGGAGTCGTGACGGGCAACACGGTGCAGATTTCGATCACCGACAGCCTGGCGCCGAATCAATGGGTCAGCACCACGGGCGGCACATGGGGCAACGCGACGGCGTGGAGCTTCGTGACGCCGAATTCGAATGAGACGACACTGCCGCCGGATGGTGTGGGCGCGAACTTCACGGTGCTCTTTGCACCGGGCATTACCACAGCGAGCACGGTCACGTTGGACGGCAACCGCACGGTGGGCGGCGCGACCTTCACCAGCACCGATGCCTTCACCATCGCGGTGGGCAATGCGCCGACGAACACGCTGACGTTTGACAATGGCACGGTCGCCACGGCGAACTTGGTGGTGGCGGTGGGCAATGACTCGATCACCGCGCCGGTGGCGGTGACGGGCAATAGTGTGCTGGCGATCAACGTGACCAGCTCCGGCTCGACCTTGACGATGAGCGGCGGCATCAAGGGCACGGCGGACAAGGGCATCAGCATCATCGGCAACGGTCTCGTCATCCTGTCGGGCAACAACAGCTATGTGGGCAACACGACGATGAATGCGGGCACGTTGATTCTCTCCGGCAACAACACCTTGACGTCGGGCAACCTCTTCCTGAACTCCGGCAACTTGTTCCTGGCCAATGCGACGGCGCTGGGCAGCGGCCCGGTGGTGGTCAACGGCGGCAATATCGACAATTCGAGTGGTTCGCCGCTGGTGCTGACGGGGACGAACACCTACACGCTGAACAGCAACCTCAACTTCCTCGGTTCGTCCAACTTGACGCTGGGCACGGGGAACATGACCATCAACCAGTCCACGAATATTAGCGTGAATGGCTCCATCCTGACTTTGACGGGCAATGTGCTGGACAGCACGTCGGGTGCGTCGGTCTTTAACAAGACGGGCACGGGCACGTTGATCCTGAAGGCGGGCAGTTCCAATATTTCGACAACGGAGGTGAGCGCGGGCACGTTGGTGCTGTCGGGCGGCACGAATCGCCTGCCGGCCACGACCACGCTGGAATTGGGCGACGGTGGCACGGGCAGCGGCCTCGTGGTGTTGGGCGACGGCAACGGTGTCGCCAACCAGACGCTGTCGAATCTGCTGGTGCTGGGCACCGGGACGTCCAACGCGATCCAAGGCGGCAATGCGCTGCAGTCCATCTTGACGGTGAGCCTCCTGGCCAACGCGACGGTAGACACTTACTCCGGCGTCCTGGGCTTGGGCACGGCCTACACGACGGTGGCCGCGAACGAGCTGGCCTTGACCAAGATCGGCAATGGCACGCTGGTGCTGACCGGCAACAACACTTACTTGGGCAACACGACGATCAACCGCGGCACCATCCGGATCAACGGGGACAACAACCTGGGTGTGGCGACGGCGACCGTGACGCTGGGCAACAACACGGCGCCGAACTCGACCTTGGAATTGGCCGCCAACAACACGACCACGACGAATCGTGCGTTCACGATCAACACCACGACCAGCAACTTCACGGTGGACGCGAATTCGATTCTGACGCTGGGTGCGACTTCAAGCATCACGACGGTCAGCGCCAGCGACAATGTGAACAAGAACGGCACCGGCACGCTGGTGCTGGGTAAGAGCTACACCTACACGGCGGGAACCAATGTCCTGGCGGGCACGGTGCAGCAGAATGTGGTGAATGCGCTGCCGACGACCTCGGCGTTGAGCGTGTCAGCGGGCGCGACGTTTGCGATGAACGGCTTTGCTGCGAACATCGCCTCGCTGAGTGGCGCGGGCAACGTGACGATGGGCGGCCTGTCGGGCAATGGCAACCTGACGGTGGGCGGCGCGAACACGGCGACGACCTTCACGGGTAATATCCTCGGCAACACGACGAACGGCACCGGACATACGGGAGACGGCAATTTCGTCAAGATCGGCACGGGCAACTTGACCTTGGCCGGCACGAACACCTTCACGGGCCAGACGAACATCACGGCCGGCACGCTGACGGTGAACAGCAGCCTCGCGCTGCAATTCAGCGATGTGAATTACAACAATGGCGACGGCACGCTGGCCTTTGGCTCGGGCGTGACGGCGGTGACCATGGCCGAATTGCTCGGGAACAAGGATCTGGTGCTGACCAACACGAATGGCACCGCGCAGGGAGTGGTGCTGACGCAAGGCGGAGATAACGGCGATAATATCTTCTCCGGCAATCTGTCGGGCTTGGGCGCGTTGTTCAAGTTAGGCTCCGGCACGTTGACCTTGTCGGGCAACTTGTCCCAAAGTCAGGCCCTCACGGTGAATAACGGCACAGTGGTCATGATGGGCACGAACAACACCAATGCGGCCGGGTCGAATGTGGGCGTCGATGGCACGTTGACGGTGGGAGACAACGCCATCACTCCGAGCTTGTCCGGAAACCTGGCCAACAATGGTTCGGTCAACTTTAACGAATCCTTCTCCTCGCCGGGCACGATCACTTACGCTGGCAACATCAGCGGCAACGGCTCCATCAACGTCAGTGGCGCTTCCATCTCGGTGAATGACATCACCACCGGTCGGGACACCAATATCACGAGCGTATCCATCACGGGCAGCAAGCTGGTGCTGTCTGGTATAAGCACGACGAATGGCTCGTTGACAGTGGGCGGTGGCTTGGTGGTCACGGGCAACGTGCCGGCGGCCATCAATATCGGCTCGGGCGGCTACCTCGGCGGCAACGGCACCGTGGGCGCCCCGGGTGAGGATGTGAACGTCAGTGGCGGCGTGCTGGCACCGGGCTTCGCGGAAACGCTGACCTTCAGCGGAACGACGGCCAATTCGATTGTCACGCCGGCGCACTTGGATACGCTCACGGTCGGCGGCAACTTGGTGTGGAATCCGTCGCAGAACTCGCCGAACATTTTCCACCTGAGCAATTCGGGTAACACCTCCGACCGGATTAATGTCTTGGGCAACGTCACCTACGCCGGTGATAACGTGCAAACCATCGTGTTCGACTTCCAAGACACGGGCTTTTACGACGGCGTCCATCCCGAGACTTACACCCTGCTCACGGCCAGTAACAACTTGGCCAACTTGGGCTTCTCGCTGAGCCAGTTCCAAGCGCAGGATCCGTGGAAGGGTGGCAATGGCCGCGGCAGCTACTTCATCTTCGCCGGCGGCGGGACGCAGCTCGACTTCGTGCTGATTCCGGAGCCTTCGACGTATGGCTTGGTGGCGGGCGGCGCGATGCTGCTGCTGGGTCTGCGCCGCAAGCGCAAGCTGGCCAAGGCCGCGAAGGCCGAACGCAAAACCCAGGCGTAAGTTCGCCGAGGTTTGATTCCTTCTTCATCGTCCGCCGAACGCAAGTTTCGGCGGACGATTTTTTTTGGGGCCAAGCCGGGAGGTACGCCGACCGACGCCCCAGACGAAGGGCGGGAAAAAGTGGGCCCGGCCGGATTTGAACCGGCAACCAAAGGATTATGAGTCCTCTGCTCTAACCGTTGAGCTACGGGCCCGGGGACGGGTCAAATTGGGCGCATGGCGAAAGAATACGCCGGGTTCAGATTGGCGCATCCGGGGAGGAAAAGCAAACCAGAGCTTGCCAGTCGATTTGTCGAGGGGCAAAATTCACCGACGATGAAACGAGGCATCTGCATGCTTGTCTTGTTTTTGGCTGGGGGGCTAATTTTCTGGTGGAATTTTCATTCGTCCCCGGAGCTGACTCCAGTCTTCAAAATTGAGGCCCCGATTCCTGCTCAGGCGTCGCACGCGAAGGCTGGTTTTGCTCCCCAGCCGGCTATGGCGGCTGTTTCCACGGGTGGCGCATCTTCTACATTGGCTCAGTCCACAACTATGCAGGACGTGGCACCACCCATGGCGGAGGATCACGCGGAACTGAATGCGGCGATAACGGATATGATTCATATGCTCGATGCGAACGACATGGGCGGCTTTCTTTTAAAATACTCGTCACCCACTATGCTCCAGCAAATGGCGCAAAGTTTTGCGACATCGCGATTGAAGGCCGCGCAATTTCGCGCGGCTAACAACTTGGCGCAGCTACCGGATCAGACTTTTGAAGAGTCGTTGCAGGCGATGCAAGGCCAGCCGTTGGCGCCGTTCATGAAGAACATTCTGGCGGAGTTAAAGGCGCTGCAAGGTGTGGCCCCAACGCTGAATGAGGCTGGGGATGTGGCCGAATTCGAGATTGATGTCCCGGTTTCCGCCACGCTGCCCGACCACCCGGACAAGCTGCATTTGAATAAGGAGGATGGGCGGTGGTATGCGGATGCGCTGTTGGATACGCTGGTGAAAAATTGACCATTACTCTCGCCCCCTTGCGGCGATAAACAACGATTGGTTTTTCGGCGTTACCAAATCGAGAAACAAAACCCGCCCTAATTTTTCTTCTTCATCAACTGCTGGACGATGGCGAAGCGGGCGATGGCTTCGAGTTGCTGGATTTCGGCGGGGTCGAGTTTCTTGTCGCGGGCTTCGGCGAGGGCTTTCTCGGCGCGGGCCTGGGCGTCGACGGCGGCCTGGAGGTCGATCTTGCGTTCGTCGAGCGCGGCGTCAGTGAGGATGGAGACGACGTCGCCGAGGACGCGGGCAAAGCCGTTGTCGACCGCGACGCGAATGGGGCCGGGCTGGGCGGCGTCGGGGTGCGAGGCGGGGAGGGAAGTGTTGGGGCCGGGATTGGCGAGGCGGACTTCGCCGGCGACGACTTCGGTGAGCAGGGGGACGTGGCCGGGGAGGATGCCGATCTCGCCGGAGGTCGTCGGGATGATGACGGAATCCGTCGTGCCGCGGAAGATGCGCCGTTCGGGGGTGACGATTTCGAGGGTGAGGGACATCGGAGGAGGAATTAAAAATTAAGAAGGAAGAATTAAGAAGTCAGAAGCTAGAATCTAGAAGCAAAGGCACGGAGAAGAATTCTAAAGGAGGTACGGCGCCGTGACTTCTTAATTTTTAATTCTTACTTCTTGGTGGCGGCGATGACCTCGTCGATGGTGCCCTTCATGTAGAAGTCGTTTTCGTTGAGGGCGTCGAGTTCGCCGTCGAGGATCATCTTAAAGCCCTTGATGGTGTCGGCAACGGGGACGTATTTGCCGGGGAAGCCGGTAAAGACTTCGGCGACGTGGAAGGGCTGGGAGAGGTATTTCTGAATTTTGCGGGCGCGGAAGACGGTCTGCTTGTCATCGGGGGAGAGTTCGTCAATGCCGAGAATGGCGATGATGTCCTGGAGGTCCTTGTAGCGCTGAAGGACTTGCTGGACGCCGCGGGCGACGGCGAAGTGGGCCTCGCCGACGAATTCAGGGGCGAGGGCCTTGGAGGTGGAGGCGAGGGGGTCGACGGCCGGATAGATGCCGAGTTCGGCGATGCGGCGCTCGAGCACGATGGTGGAGTCGTGGTGGGCGAAGGTGTTGGCGGGGGCGGGGTCGGTCAAGTCGTCGGCGGGGACGTAGACGGCCTGAAAGGAGGTGATGGAGCCTTTCTTGGTGGAAGTGATGCGTTCCTGGAGGATGCCCATTTCCTGCGCGAGCGTGGGTTGGTAACCGACGGCGGAGGGCGAACGGCCGAGGAGGGCGGAGACTTCCGAGCCGGCCTGGGAGAAGCGGAAGATGTTGTCGACGAAGAGGAGCACGTCCTGGTTCTTTTCGTCGCGGAAATATTCGGTCATGGCGAGGCCGGTGAGGGCGACGCGCATACGGGCGCCCGGCGGCTCGTTCATCTGGCCATACACAAGGGCGACCTTGGACTTGGTGAGGTCGCTTTGGTTGATGACGCCCGACTCGCTCATTTCGTGGTAAAGGTCATTGCCCTCGCGGGAACGCTCGCCGACGCCGGCGAACACGGAGTAACCGCCGTGGGCCTTGGCGATGTTATTGATCAGCTCCATGATGACGACGGTCTTGCCGACGCCGGCACCGCCGAAGGCGCCGACTTTGCCGCCCTTCATGAACGGGCAGATGAGGTCGATGACCTTGATGCCGGTTTCGAGAATGTTGGCCTCAGTGTCCTGGTCGACGAGGGCCGGAGGAGCGCGGTGAATGGGATACTTCTTGTCGAACTTGACGGGGCCTTTCTGGTCGACGGTGTCGCCGACGACGTTGAAGATGCGGCCGAGCACGCCGTCACCGACGGGGACGGAAATGGGGGCACCGGAGTCGGCGACATCCTGGCCGCGGACGAGGCCGTCGGTGGAGGTCATGGCGACGGCGCGGACGAGGCCTTCGCCGCGGTGTTGCTGGACTTCGAGGACGAGGCGGTTTTCCGGCGTGCGGCCGGAGACTTCGAGCGCGTTGTAAATTTCGGGGACGTGGCCCTCGGCGAACTGCACGTCGACGACAGGACCAATGACTTGAACGATTTTGCCAGTATTCATGGGGAATTAAGAATTAAGAATTAAAAAATAAGAAGTAAGATCAGGATCGCGGGAATTTTTTTAATAGGGTGACGACGATGGAAATCAATGGGTTGGATTTGGATATTGGATTTTGCAGGCGAGCGGGCTTTAGCTGGCGGAGGCGGACGCGGCGATTTCGAGGATTTCCTGGGTGATGCCGGCCTGGCGGGCCTTGTTATATTCGAGGGAGAGGTCGGCGACGAGCTGCTTGGCGTTGTCGGTGGCGCTTTTCATCGCGACCATGCGGGCGGAGTGTTCGCTGGCCTTGGCGGCGAGGATCATGGTGTAGATTTGCTGCTTGAGGAAGAGGGGGGGCAGTTCGTTGATGATGACGTGGGCGGAAGGCTCGAACTGGATTTCGCGGGATTCGGCGATTTCATCGCTGGCGCGGGCGCCGAGACGCAGGTTGAGCTTTTCGAGTTCGGCTTCGAAGGATTCAAAGGGGACGAGGGGGTCGGTCGCGGGGTCCTGGCGCAGGGTGTTGACGAAGTGCGAATACATGACCTCGATGGTGTCAATCTTGCCGTCCTGGTAGGCCTTCGTGAGGAAATCGACGACGGGGCGGACTTCGTTGTAGCCGACTTTGTCGGTGACGATGAAGTCGGCGAGGAGGTCGCGACCGGTGCGGGCGATATATTGGGTGGCCTTGCGGCCGACGGTGACGAAGCAGGCGTCGGCGGGCTTGATGTCGTTGACGAGGCGGAAGAGGTTGCCGTTGAGGGCGCCGCAGAGGCCCTTGTCGGTGGCGATGAGGAGGATGCCACGCTTCTTGACCGGGCGGGTCTCGAAGAAGGGGTGGGCGGTCTCGTGCATGCGGTTGATGGCCGATTCGAGAATTTGGGAGAGGAGGAGGGCGTAGGGGCGGCTGGCGATGGCGGCGTCCTGCGCGCGCTTCATCTTCGAGGAAGCCACGAGCTGCATCGCCTTGGTGATTTGGGCGGTGTTTTTGACCGCCTTGATGCGGCGGCGAATCTCGCGAATACCTTTCATGGGGAATTAAGAAGTAAAAAGTAAGAATTAAGAAACGGCAGATTGAAAGTCGTGGATGAGTTATTTGGTCCGGTTGCGAATGGTGACTAAAATGGCAATGAGTTCTTGGGTTTCTTGAATCAGGGGCTGGAGGCGGGCGGGCTTGATGATTTGTTCGGCGGGGAAAAGTTGGAGCCAATATTCGGTTTCTTCGGCCTCTTTGAGGCAATCGCCGATTTTGGCGCGGAATTCAAGTCGGGAGCGGGCGCGGAAGGCTTCGCGGTAGTTGGCACCGATGGAGGTGCCAGAGCGGAGCACTTGGCGGCCCAGAATTTGGGGAAGGGATTTGGTGGGGAGGGCGGTGAAAAGGTGGATAATGCGGCGAGCAAATTGGAAAGTGCGTTCTTTCAAATCGTGCTCGGCCGGCGAGTTCATCTTTTAATTTTTACTTTTTAATTCTTAATTTCAGGAAAAGGTCCGGGCCCAGTCTTCGCAGGAGGACTTGATTTGGGCGGTGAGGGCGTCGGAGAGTTTGCCTTCGGTGATGACCTGCTTGAGGAGGGCGGCCTTGCGGGAGGTGAGGTATTCGTCGAGCGAGGCGGCGGCGGCGACGATTTTCTCGCGGGGGATGGGGTCGAAGACGCCGTTCTGGACGGCCCAGAGCAGGACGATTTGCACTTCGGTGCTCTTGGGGGCGAGGGCGGGCTGCTTGAAGAGTTCGACGATGCGGCCGCCGCGTTCGAGCTGGGCCTTGGTGCGGGCGTCGAGGTCGGAGCCGAATTGGGCGAAGGCGGCGAGTTCGCGGTATTGGGCGAGTTCGAGTTTGATGCGGCCGGCGACTTGTTTGTAGGCTTTGATTTGCGCGGCGGAACCGACGCGCGAGACGGAGAGACCGACGGAGATGGCGGGGCGGATGCCTTGGTTGAAGAGGTCGGTCTCGAGGAAGATTTGGCCGTCGGTGATGGAGATGACGTTGGTGGGAATATAGGCGGAGACGTCGCCGGCCTGGGTTTCAATGACGGGGAGGGCGGTGAGCGAGCCGGTGGAGCCTTTCACCTTGCCGCCGGAGAGGGCTTCGACGGCCTTGGCGTTGAGGCGGGCGGCGCGTTCGAGGAGGCGGGAGTGGAGGTAGAAGACGTCGCCGGGATAGGCTTCGCGGCCGGAGGGGCGCTTGAGGACGAGGGAGATTTGGCGGTAGGCGACGGCGTGCTTGGAAAGGTCATCATACACGATGAGGGCGTCCATGCCGTTTTCCATGAACCATTCGCCCATGGCGCAGCCGGAGTAGGGGGCGAGGTATTGGTTGGCGGGATTGTCGGCGGCGGGGGCGGAGACGATGATGGTGTTGGCCATGGCGCCGGCGGACTCGAGGGCCTTGACGGTGCGGGCGACGTTGGAATTTTTCTGGCCGACGGCGACGTAGATGGAATAGACGGCGCGGAACTTGGGGTCGCCGCTGGCGAGGCCTTCCTTGTTCATCTTGGCCTGGTTGATGATGGCGTCGATGGCGATGGAAGTCTTGCCGGTGGCGCGGTCGCCGATGATGAGTTCGCGCTGGCCGCGGCCGATGGGGATCATGGAGTCGACGGCCATGATGCCGGTAGCGAGGGGCTGGTCGACGGACTGGCGGGCGATGATGCCGGGAGCGATTTTTTCGACGGCGTAGGTTTCAGAGGTGGAGATGGGGCCTTTGCCGTCCATGGGGCGGCCGATGGCGTCGACAACGCGACCGAGGAGGGCCTTGCCGACGGGGACGGAGAGGAGGCGCCCGGTGGTCTTGCCTTCGTCGCCTTCCTTGAGGTGGGCGTAGTCGCCGAGGATGATGACGCCGACTTCGTCCTCTTCAAGATTGAGGGCGATGCCGAAGACGCCGCCGGGGAACTCGATCATTTCGTTATACATGACGGCGGAGAGGCCGTCGAGTTTGGCGACGCCGTCAGCAAGGGTGACGATGCGGCCCACGTTGCGTTGGGTGGAGCCGGTTTCGAGTTTGGCGATTTCCTGCTGGATTTGTTCGAGGACGGAGGGCATGGGAGGGGGGAATTAAGAAGTAAGAAGTAAAAATTAAGAAATCAGAAATGAGAAAAGCGAATTACAAATTTTGAAACCAAGGTTTGGGTGGCGTGCGGTTGGTGGAGGGCTGGAATGGGAGCGGGGTTGTTGGAGCGGGGCCAAGAATGGGGATGGTTTTTTAATTTTTCCTTTTTAATTCTTAATTTAGCCGAGGGCGGTGGCCAGGGCGGTGAGGCGGCTGGAGATGGAGGATTCGTAAATGTCGTCGCCCACGGAGGCGCGAAGGCCGGCGATGAGGGCGGGGTTTTCGCGGGCTTCGAGGCGGAGGGCGCGGTTGTATTTTTTCTCGAGGCGGGCGCGGAGGGATTCGAGGCCGGCCGAGGTGGCGTCACCGGAGTGTTCGACGAGGATGCGGCTGCGGCGGTCTTCGATTTGCAGGTAGCGCAGGTAGGCTTTGAGGAGGGCGCGCTGGACGCGGGGGGCGTGGCTGCGGAGGGTGGCGATGACGGCGTCAACCCGCGCCGGGTCAATCTGGCTGCCGGCATCAAGGGAGAGCCGGGCCAGTTTCTTGGCGAAGTCTTTCTGCTGGCGGTTGAGGGTCACGGGGAAATTAAGAAGTAAAAATTAAGAAGTAAAAATTGGAACAAAAGGTGGCGGAGGCAGAAGGGAAAATTTAATTTTTTAATTTTTCCTTCTTAATTCTTACTTAGGTCCGCCGCGGCGCTGGTGTTGAAGCGGGCGCGTTCCTCGGGGGTGAGGTCGCGGCCGAGGACGCGGTTGGTGGTGGAGACGACGAGCTGGGCGACTTCGCGGCGCAGTTCGTTAAGCATCTGGGAGCGCTCGAGGGCGATGTTTTCGTGGCCCTTCTTGACAATGTCTTCGGCGGAGCGGGCGGCGTCGGCCGAGGCTTTTTCGACGAGGGCTTTGCCGGTGTCGCGAGCTTCGGCGATGACTTTTTTGCCTTCGAGGGAGGCCTGCTTGAGGACTTCGGCCTGCTGGACTTCGGTTTCGGAAAGTTTTTTCTTCACGTCTTCGGCGTATTGGAGGCCGTCGGCGATTTTCTGGTTACGGGAGTCGACGGTGGCGAGGACGGGCTTGACGGCGAAGTAATAGACGACGGCGGCGACGATGCCGAAATTGATGATTTGCGCGAGGAGCAGCTCGGGCTTCACGCCGAAGGGGCCGAGGACTTGCTTGACGGCTTCGATTCCGCTGTCGAGGGCGGAGGGGGTGTCCGCGGCGGCGGCCAGGAAGGGGAGGAGGGCGAGGTGCATGGGAGGCGGAAGGGAAAGGGGTCGAAAGCGCGACGGGAGGAGCCGGGTTGTCCGCCGCCGGGCGCGCGGCCCGGCGACGGAAACGCGGAGGCGGACGGTTTAGTGTCCGAGGAACAAGGCGTAGAACGCCACGGCTTCGGCGAAGGCCATGCCGAGAATGCCGATGATGAGGATTTTGCCGAAGGCGTCGGGGTTGCGGCCGACGGATTCCGCGGCTTTGTTGCCGACGAAGCCCACGCCGAGGGCGGCGCCGAAGCAGCCGAGGCCGCCTTGGATGCCGTTGGCGAGGTTGCCGGTGAGGCCGGCGGGGGCAACCGCGTCGGCGGCGATGGTATACATCGGAGCGAGGTGGCTGGAGAGGTGGAGGATTTCGTTGGTCATGGGAGTGGGTTGGGTTGATTTCCGCCGCCCGTCCACGTGGTCATGGTCCCGGGCGGCAAAAGGGAAAAGTTTGGGGGGGTTAGTGGGCGTCGGCGTGCGCGTGGGCATCGTCGTGTTCGTGGTCGCCGCCTTCATGGTTGCAGATGAGGCCGATGTAAACGGCGGTGAGGACGGTGAAGACGAAGGCTTGGACGACACCGACGAGCAGCTCGAGTGCATAGAAGGGCACGGGCAGCAGGAAGGGGAAGATGTGATACATGCTGTCGAGGAGGTTTTCGCCACCGAAAACATTGCCGTAGAGACGGAAGGAGAGGGAGAGCAGGCGGGACAGGATGGAAATGATTTCGATGAAGCCGACGAGGAAGAAGATCGGGGTGAGCGCGAAGTAGAGGAGAATGTGCACGTCCTTCTTGCTGGCTTTGTTGCCGAAGATGTCTTTCAGCAGGACGCCGATGCCCGCGTAGCGGAGCACGAAATAGAGCCAGGCCACAAAGGAGACGATAGTGAGGGCGAGCGTGGTGTTGAGGTCGGAGTCGGCGGGGCGGAAGATGGTTTTAAATTCGCCGCCTTCATGAACAAGGCCGATGGTGCCCGCGCCGGGGAGCAGGCCGCTCCAGTTCATGATGAGGATGAAGATGAAGAAACTGATAAGCAGCGGAAAGACGGGCTTGATCATCTTCTTGCCGACGATGGGTTCCATGGCGTCGCGCAGGCCGACGACGACGGTTTCGACGACGGTCTGGCCGCGGGAGGGGACGAGCTTGGGGGTGCCCACGGCCCAGCGGACGACGAGAATGAGGGCAATCGAGAAAAACCAGGTGGTGACCATCGAGTTGGTCACCGGGAGGCCGCCGAGACTATATACCTGTGCGGCGCGGGGGTCTACGCCTTCCGCGCCCATGGCCGAGGCCGTCGCCGCCAGCGAGAGCGCGGGGGCAAGGAGGGCGTATTTATTAAAGCGGAAGGAGCGCAAAAACATGGTGGCGGCAAACAGGGAGCGGCAGCGTAGCAGGGCGGGGAAAGGCCTGCCCCAAATGGGGAAAGGAAACGATGGCGAAGACACCCCTAGGCCGTCAATCGGATTTCCACGGGTTAAGATAAAATTATGGGGGCCTTTCAGTTACAATTAGGCTTCCTAATCATGGGGTGGGTATTAGCAGGGAGCGGGGAGCAGGGGAGCAGGGGAGCGCTGAGTGCGGAGTTCGGTATGCGGTACGGAAGCTTGCGATGGGCGGGTTTTGGAGTATTTTGGGCGGCATGAGTGAAATTGGCCCGCAAGTAGTCTCGATGTCCCCGCCGCGGGAACGCCGGATGGGGCGGGATCGGTTTCAGGAGGTGGCGTTTTGGGTGCTGGGGCTGTTTCTGGCCGGGCAATTGGCCTTGATGGCGTGGCTGGATTTGCGGTAGGGAAAGGTTCACCGCCAAGGAGCGAAGAGCGCGAAGGAGTATTTTGGCGGCAGAGTCATTCTTTGCGCCCTTCGCTCCTTGGCGGTGAAAATCCTTTGCCTTATCGCTTGGGCAAGGGATCGTAGCTCCAGGTCCAATCGCCGTCGGACCAGCGGGCGCTGAGGGCGGGGGCGACGAAGCCGCCGTCGTCGCGGTTGTTCCAGGCAACGGAATAAAGGACGAATTTGTCGCCGGCGGGGGCGCGTTGGTAGATGAGGGGCTGGCCGGTGATGATGTCGGGCGGCAGGTTGGTGATGTAGACGGGGGCAAGCGCGTCGAGTTTCTCGGGGTATTGGCCGGTGGCGAGGCGGGCGCGTTCGAGGGCGCAGGCGACGCGGGCGAGGTCGAGTCCGGCTTGAGCTTTGGCGACGACCATGAGGGATTGGTGCGCGGGGGCGAGGGTTTTGAGGAGGTAATTGTAGGGCGACCAACTGGCGGCGAGGGCTTCTTCCATTTTGGTGACCTGGGCGACGGCGGCGGGGTCGAGGCGGTGGCGGGGGAGGTCGTAGCAGGCGAGGATGCCGCCGTCGTAGAAGCGCCGAAAGCCGACCATGGTTTGGTAAAACCAGCCGCGGGGGAAGCGTTGGGCGATGGCGGCGAGGCCGGCGAGGACGGTGTTGTCGGCGGGGAGGGCGGCGGGGCCGCCGAGGGTTTGCTCAAAGGCGGCGGTGGAGAAGGCGGCTTCATATTGCCAGGCGCGACGGCTGGAGGCGAGGAGGTCGAGGGCGGCGAGTTCGTTTTCGAGGGCGGCGAGTTGGGCGTCGTCCCAGGCGCGCTGGGCGAGGCCCTGCCAGAGGACGGGGAGGGCGCCGCTTTGAATATCCACGGCCAACATTTGATAATTTATTTCCGGGGCGGCGGCGCAGCGTTGGGCGGCGCGCAGGAGGGTGGTGATATCGTCCGCCGCGGGGCCGGGCTGGCCTTGGGCGAGTTCGGCGAGGGCGCGGAGTTCGGTGAGGCAGGTGAGGCGGGTGAGGTTGTCAAGCAGGGCGGCGAGACTGGCGGAAGTGGGTTCGCCTTCCGGGGGGAAGTGGGTGGCGGGGCGGCGGGCGGCGGCGGCAAAGTCGGCAAGTTCGGCCTCAAATTTTTTCAGGGGCGCGAGGAGGTCGGTCACGCCCCAGTGCGTGCGCCAGAAGAGGAGGTCGACGGGTTGGGAGGTTTCCCAGTGGCCGAATTCGCCGAGGCCGTTGGGGACATGGTCGGCGGGGATGAGGTCGTCGAAACGTTTTTGGAAATCGCGGGCGGGGGCGGCGGCGGCATCGTTGCCGGAGAGGGCGAGATTTTGGAGGAGTGGGGCGGCGGCGAAGTTTTGGTCGGCAGGGACGGGCGCCCCGGCGAAGGAGGCGTAGTCGACCCAGCGGTTGGCGGCCTTGGCTTGGGATTGGTAGTCGGTCCAGGCCTGGAGGCCGCGGGCGCGTTCGATATTGAGGTAGAGGATGAGGGCCGCGAGCAGCACCAGGATTATGATGAGGGCGTGGCGGAGGCCCTTGGCGCGGAGGGTGGTGCGGAGGGAGTCGAGCGGGGAAGGCATGGGGGCGAAGTAAGAAGGAAGAGTTAAGAAAGGGCGAAGGGGCAGAGGGCGAAGGCGTGAGGGGAGCAGGGAGCAGGGAGTGGGGTGTGGGGAGGAGGGGAGATCGAAACGAATGATATTTACAAATTATTTAAGTGGAAGGCGGGCGGGAATGGTGGCATAGTGGAGGGCGAAAGGCGCTTATGAAATACTGCAAATATTGCATTCCGGCATTTCTTTTGTTGGCGGTGGCGGGCGCATACGCGATGCCCGGCGTGACGAGCGGGCCGGGGCCGGCGGGGGCTTCTGCGGAATTGCAAACCAAGGGCGCGGTGCAGGTGTTGATTGTGGTGGGCGAGGTGAAGTTGACCGGTGCCGATGGCCAGGCGAGCGCACTGTATCGCGGGGAAGTTTTTGCGGAAGGCGGCACGGTGTCGGTGGGCCGAGGCGGCAGCGCGCTCATGGTGTTGTCCAATGGTGCAACCCTCAAGCTGAAGGAGGGGATGGAGATGACGCTGGTGAAGTTTCGCCAGGCGCCGTTCGACCAGACCAGGGAAGAGACGTATTTGCGGCTAATCCGGGATCCGAGCCGCTCAAATGTCGAAATCAAAATAAATCAGAATACGCTCCAGGGCGAGGTGAAGAATCTAAACACGGCGGCGGGTTCGACATTCGATGTCATCACGCCGAAGGGAACGATCCACGTGCGCGACAACGGAGGGTTTAATTTACCTGCGGACGGCGCGGCGGAGAAAGCGCCGGACGGGACAAATTCCACTCCGGCGGCGTGATCAGTTTTCCGGAAAAAGAGAATTACGCTTTGGGCGCGGATCCGGAATTTAGGTCCTGCTGGTGGGCGTAATCCAGGGCCGCGAGCACCTCGGCGGAGGCTTTCATGATATCACCCGCAATGGTGCTGCGAAATCCGCCAATGTTTCCGAGAATGTAGCCGCGAAAGTTGGATTCAGGGACGTTCATAAAGGCGTTCACGGCTTTATTTAATGATTCGAGGGCTTGGGCCATGGCAACGTAATACACAAATCTACGACCTGCGCCGTCGGCTGGGCGAATGTAGGGCGGAAAATCCGCCGGCCGGATTTTGTTAAATTCCTCCGCAGGCGCGGGACCGGGCAGCAGCGCGTTCACCTCGGGATGCGCATGGACATAGGCGATGGCCTGGTCAATGTCCGACAGGGCGAGATTCGCCTCGGCAGTCGCCTTTTCGATATGCCCGCCGCCATTATCGTCGAGCGCTTTTTTGAGAAAGGGGAGCGTCTCCTGCAAGGCGGTCTGCGACATCAGCAAATGTCCCAAGGTGGTGTTGCGGTCGCTGGGCAGCGCGGTGGGGCTGCTGGGAGCCGGTAGCGCAGACGCGGTGGGCGCGGACGTGGCGGCTGGAGGGGCCGAGACTGGTGCGACACTGGGGGTGGCGGTTTGGGCGACGAAGAATGGCGCCGCCAAGACAACGATTGTAACGAGGCTCCGACGCAAAACTTGAGAAACCGACATATTATCCTGGGGTTGGTGATACCGATGATTTACCGATCACAGCATCTGAAACTCAGAGCAATCAGACAACAAGAAAGATGGGGGCGTTTGGCCGACCACTGCGGCGCGCCTTGACACCGCGCCGCCAATCAAGGCGCGGTATTGAGGGGGCGGAGGCGGACTTCGAAGACTTTGGGCCAGTGTTTGCCGGTGACGAAGAGACGGTCGCCGGTGGGGTCATAGGCGATGCCGTTGAGGACATCGGTGTCGGGCGCGCGGTCGGCGGGGTCGAGGAGGGCGCGGAAATCGGCGACGCCTTTAACGCGGCCGGTGGCGGGGTCGATGCGGAGGAGGTAATCGGTCTGCCAGACGTTCGCATAAATTTCGCCTTTGATATATTCAAGTTCGTTGACGTTCTTGACGGGCGCGCCCTGGTTGGCGACGGTGATGGTGCGCTGGACGGCGAAGGTGGCGGGGTCGAGGAAGCGGATTTGAGGGGTGCCGTCACTCATGATGAGCGACTGGCCGTCGGTGGTGAGGCCCCAGCCTTCGCCGGTGTAGGTGAAATCTTTTTCCTGCTTGAACGTGGCAAGGTCGTAGACGAAACCCTTTTGTGTTTGCCAGGTGAGCTGGTAGGCGTGGCCGTTGAGGAGGGCGAGGCCTTCGCCGAAATACTGGTTGGGCAGCTTGATTTCGCGCAGGACGGCGCCGGTTTTCAAATCTTCCTCGCGCAGGGTGGACTGGCCGTTGAGGCCGGTGCTTTCGTAGAGGTGGCCGTTGAGGTAGACGAGGCCTTCGGTGAACGCGCCGCGGTCGTGCGGCCACGCGTTGACGATGTCGTAGGTGTAATAAATCGGCGCGGCGGGCGTGGATGACGCAGGGGCGGGCGCGGGGCGGGAGCAGCCGGCAATCAGAAAAAACGCCAGCGCGGACGCGATGAGTGATGCGCGGGGGAATGACCGTGCCGAAGCCATGGAGACCAACTTTTAACGCGCCACGGCGAACGTTCAACGCTTAAGACACTTAGTGCAGGTTAAACAATTCCATGGCCATTTTCATGGCATCATCGGTCTCGGGGAGCGCGGGCCTCCGGCCCGCCACCGTCGGCGTCTCGCCGGCGACATTTCCGGAAAATATGGGCTGGGCGAGACGTCCAGCCCTGCGACCGGGACGGTCGCGCTCCACGAGACGAAAAACGGCCACACCAAAATTTAAACCGCGCTGGCGCCTCACCCTTGAAAGGTGAGGCGGAATTTGCCGGAGGGCGTGGGCGGCAGGGCTTCGACGGCGGCGGGGACAATGGGTTGCGGGGAATCAAGCAGTGCGCCGAGACGGGAGGAGAGTTTTTGCAAATCAAGTTCGGTGGGCGGGACGCGGTCGGGGATGTAATCGAGGCGCGGAGCGTTGTTTTCGGTGTGGCGAAGCTGATAATGCGCGAGGCCGGGAATGTCGGCGAAGCATTGGTCGACATCGTAGGTGGTGACGCGACGGCCGTCGGGGCGGCGGAGGGCGTCGCGGGCGCGGCCGTGGACGAGGTAGGCGGGGGCATCGGAGGCATCGTCCACGCGCTGGGCGAGGTCGCCGATGCGGTAGCGCACGAGGGGCATGTAGTCGTTGCTGAGGGTGGTGACGATGAGGTCGCCGACGTGGGCGGCGTCGGGGTCGGTGATTTCGAGGAAGGCGGTGTCGGAACTGGGGCGCATGACCCCGTGTTCGTCCTCCATGAGGAGGTGGCCGGTTTCGGTTGAGCCGTAGAGGTTGAATACGGGGACGCCGAAGACGCGCTCCAAGATGCGGCGGTGGACAAGGCTGACAAATTCGTAGCTGGCGAGGATGAAGCGGAGAGAGGGGAAGCGCAGGCCGTGGCGTTCGCAGTAGAGGGCGAACCAGGCGGCGTGGACGGGGTCGGTGTCGAGAAATTGGGGCGACCAGGCGGCGATTTCAGCGGCCATGCGGGCGAAGTCGGCGTCCTTGAGGAGAAACGGAATGCGCGCGAGGTTGACGTAGAGGGTGGAGTCGACGGTGCGTTCGCCATGAGCGAGCCAGTTGGTGTAGCAGGCCTGGCCGTTGCAGACGGGGGTGGTGAGGGTGGCGCGGCGCGCGTGGGGATGTTCGTCGAGGACGCGGGCGACGACGGCATTGAGGCGCAGCGCGCGATCTTCCTGCTCGATCCACCAGCCGCGACCGAAGAGGACGGGCGTCTGCTCCTCCGAGGTGCCGGAGGTATGCTCCAGTTCGACGAGGTTGCTTTGGAGCAAGTCGTCGAGTTGCTGGCCGTGGCGGAGAAAATTGGCGGGGAAGCCCTCGCGCATGTCGCGCTTGGTGATGAAGGGCAGGCGGAAGAAGTCCGTGGAGAAATCAAACGGCGGGACGGCGGGGCCGCGCGGGGCGAGGGCGTCGCGGTAGAGCGGAACTTCGCGCCAGCGCGGCAGCAGTTCGGCCAGGCGCGGCGGCGGGAGGGTGGTTGTCGGATTGCTTTGCACCGGAAGCGTGGCGCAGATGGCCACCAAGACAAACAATAGCTTTCCGCAGGAGTTCCGGCAATGATTTTTCAGGAAAGGTTCACTGCAAAGCAAAAAACTCCAAGGCGTTGGCGGTGGTGCGGGCGGCGAGGTCGGCGAGGGGGATGTTTAAAATCCGCGCGGCTGCGGCGGCGGTGTGGGCGAGGTACGCGGGTTCGTTGGGCGAGCCGCGATGGGGCAGGGGCGCGAGGTAGGGCGCGTCGGTTTCAAGCATGAGCACGTCGAGGCCTTGGGCAACAAGGGCGGCGCGGACGGGGTCAGCGTTTTTGTAGGTGATGATGCCGGTGAAGGAGGCGCGGCCGCCGCATGTGCGGAGGAGGCGGAGTTCGTCGGGCCCGTGGGTGAAGCAGTGGAAGACGACGCGACGCCAATCGACGCCGCTTTCGTCAATCACGCGGACGCAGTCGGCGAAAGCGTCGCGCGAATGGATGACGACGGGGCAGCCGAGTTCGCGCGCGAGGGCGAGTTGGGCGCGGAAGGCGGCTTCCTGGCGGGCGAAGCTGGCTGCGGCGGCGGTGGAATCTTTGGGGAGGTGGAAGCGGTCGAGGCCGATTTCGCCGAGGGCGGCGGGGCGGAGTCCGGCCTGGCGGCCGCGTTGAAAAAAATGGGGAATATGGTCAACATGTTCGCGCCAGGTGTCGTCCTCGGGCACATCGCACGGGTGGAGACCGATGGAATAGTCGATGCGGCCGGGGTGCGCGGCGGCGAGGTTGGCGTAGAGGTCCCAGTCGTCCGGCCCGGTGCCGATGGTGATGACGCGCGTGATGCCGGCGGCGGCGGCGCGGGCGAGCGCACCGGGCACGTCGCCGCACCGGGCGAAATCCGCGAGATGGCAATGGGTGTCGATGAACATGGAGGAGTGCGAGTGCCTGGGTGTTTTAGTTCTTAGTGCTTAGTGGGGAAGAGCCAAGCTTGAAGCGGGGGGCGGTCGTATTCATAGCCCCTTATTTCCTTGGCGCGGGGCGGATTTCGTTGTTACTTCGGGGCATCATGGAGAACGTCTTGATTTTGGGCACGGGGTGCGCGGGGTTGACGGCGGCGATTTACACCGCGCGGGCCAATCTGCGTCCGTTGATTATCGAGGGCGTGCAACCGGGCGGGCAGTTGACGACGACGTCGGAGGTGGAGAATTTTCCGGGCTTTCCCGAGGGGGTGGATGGGTTTGAATTGATGGACCGGCTGCGCAAGCAGGCGGCGAAGTTCGGCACGCGGTTCCAGAGCGATTTTATCGAGCGCGTGGACTTGGCGGGGCCGGAGAAAATTTTGCATTCGGCGACGCAGGCCTACAAAACGCGGGCGTTGATTATCGCGACCGGGGCGTCGCCGCGGATGCTCGGCGTGCCGGGGGAGCAGGAGATGTTCGGCGGCAAGGGCGTAACGACGTGCGCGACGTGCGATGGGGCGTTTTACCGGGGCATGGAAGTCGCCGTGGCGGGCGGCGGGGATTCGGCATGCGAGGAGGCGCTATTCCTGACGCGTTTTTGCACGAAGGTTTATTTGATTCACCGGCGCGACGAGCTGCGGGCCTCGGGCATCATGGCGAAGCGGACGCTGGAGCATCCGAAGATTCAGCCGATCTGGGACACGCACATCGAGCGCGTGCTGGCGGACGGCGAGGGGCGCATGCGCGGGCTGGCGCTGAAGAATAAAAACACGGGCGCGGCGACAGAGCTGGCGGCAAAGGGTTTGTTTGTCGCCATCGGGCACGTGCCGAATTCACAGGCATTTGCGGGCGCGCTGCCGCTCGACGACCTGGGATATTTTTTGCCGGAGGCCGGGAGCGCGGTGCGCACGAAGGTGCCGGGGGTGTTTGTGGCGGGCGATTGCGCGGACCATGTTTACCGGCAGGCCGTGACGGCGGCGGGGCTGGGCTGCCAGGCGGCGATTGAGGCGGAGCGGTGGCTGGCCGAGCACCACTAGAGCAGGTTAAACAATTCCATGGTCATTTTCACGGCATCAGCGGTCTCGGGGAGCGCGGGCCTCCGGCCCGCCGCCGTCGGCGTCTCGCCGACGGCATTTCCAGAAAAAATGGGCTGGGCGAGACGCCCAGCCCTGCGACCGGGACGGTCGCGCTCCACGAGACGATAAGTGCCCACACTAAAATTTAAAACGCTTTAGCTTATTGTTTTTTCTTGTTTAAAATATCGCGGGCCTGCTCGAGCTGGTCGCGTTCGCCTTGCGTGAGGCTGGCGAAGCCGTCGCGCGCGATTTTGTCGAGAATGGCGTCGACGCCGGCCATGTTGGCGGGGCCGCTGGTGCGGGCGGCGGAGGTGGTGGGTGAGGGGAGGATGCGAATATTGGGCCGGCGGCGGAAGGGGTTGAGGCGGCGCGCCCAGTCGCCGAATTCGAGGGAGCCGCCGAGTTTGGCGTAGCGCGTGAAGCCGAAGCCGGTGCCGCAAACGGCGAGCATGACGGTGAGGCCGGGCCAGGCGCGGGTGTTGATGAAGCTCAGGGCGTCAAAGGCGATGCACGCGAAGGCGACGTATTTGAGCGGCACCCAGCCGAGGAATTCGAGGTTGGGGTAGAGGGTGGCGTAAGCGATGAACAGGCCGATGGTGATTTCGTTCATGCCCGCGTAGAGGCCGGGGTGGCCGGCGAGATGCCAGAGGCCGAGCATGGCGGCGATGGTCGCGAGCAGCAGCGCGAAAAATTTCAGGAGCGCAACGCGGCCAAAGTATTGCTCGATTTCAACGGCGAAGCGGTAGAGGAAGAAGATGCCGAAGGGGAGAAAGAAACTGGGGATGTTGATGAACGTGCAGGTGGCTATCTGCCAGAGGTGGCCGTGGAGATAGAAGTCCTCGGTGGAAAAGAGAAGGCTGTCAATGGGCCAGCGGGCGGCGTCGAATATGACCGTGACAACGACGCCGACGGCATAGAGCGCGGCGAGGATGGTCGCGACGTAGATGGGCGTCCGCCCATAGTAGCGGAGGGGTTCGTTGCCGCGCTGGCCGGAGTAAAAACGCATCTCCGGGCACTATACCACGGGCGCGGGCCGTTGCAATGCGCGGCATTTTAGAAATTGCCCTGCGGGGGCGGTGGCCCTAGCATGTTCAGCCTACCCCTTATGAAAGACCAAGGAGCAGCCGGCCGGTTGGATGGTTGGATAGTGTTGATCGCTGGTTTTGGCGTGCCCGCGTTGTTAATCAGCGCGATTCCAGTGACCTATGATTTGATGCCGCAGCAGGTTGCGAGCGCTCCCATCGCGGTGGCTAAAGTTTCAACGCCAGCGGCACCGGTCGCCGCGCCCGCGACCCCGCCGATGGAAAGTCCGGGGGTGGCGGAATTTCGCCAAAACGTTTTGCCGATTTTGCAGAATGAATGTTATCAATGCCATGGCAATGGCGAGAGCAGTGGAGGACTGGCTTTGGACAAGGTGACGACGGCGGAGCAATTGCTGAACAATCCGGATTTGTGGTTCAAGGTGCTGAAGTTTACGCGCGCGGGCATCATGCCGGCGGAGGGGCATCCGCGCTTGTCGGCCCAGGAACAAGGCATGCTGGACCATTGGATAAAATTCGCCGCGTTTGGCATCAACCCGCAGAATTTCGACCCGGGCCGCGTTACCGTGCATCGGTTGAACCGCGCCGAATACCGCAACACCATTCACGACCTGCTCGGCGTGGATTTCGACACCGACGCGGCGTTTCCGTCGGACGACATTGGCTATGGCTTCGACAATATTGCGGACGTGTTGAACACCTCGCCGCTGCTGATGGAAAAGTATCTGGCGGCGGCGCAGGTGGTGGTCGGGCAGGCGGTGCCGAGCACATCGCGCGTGATTCCGAAGCAAGCGGTGCTGGGGCGGGATTTTCTGGACACCAAGACGGGCAAGACGCCAGCGCTGGACACGGACACGATGGAGAACGGCAAGGTCACGCGCACGGCGGTGAAGACGAGTTATTTCAAGGAGGCGCATTTCGTGCACACGTTTCACGTGGATTACGACGGAGATTACCGCGTGGTGGTGGAGCGGGGCG
>Ga0265320_10000347_pt1 | contig 37728 bp, 37 predicted proteins | sample 4827metaG_FD_202087 | JGI IMG/M metagenome (GOLD analysis project Ga0265320, IMG submission 202087) | Rhizosphere microbial communities from Carex aquatilis grown in University of Washington, Seatle, WA, United States - 4-8-27 metaG | ecosystem: Host-associated > Plants > Roots > Rhizosphere >... | reverse complement strand
CTAGTAGCAATCGAAGCCTGCAGAGAAGCCTGGCACGTGCACGACGTGCTCACCCGATGGGGCAACGAGGTCGTGATGGTCGACACGACTCGGAGCAAGCGACTCGGCATCGGGCAACACGGTCGCAAGACCGATCGCATTGACGCGGAGGTACTCGCCAGAGCCCTCGAGCGAGGCGGTATTCCGGCGGCACACGTGCTTTCTCCGCACCGCCGCGAGCTCCGACGCTGCCTCAACGTCAGGCGTGCACTCGTCGAATCGCGCGCACAGATGGTGACGACCGCTCGCGGAATAGCTCGCGAGCACGGCAACTCCCTTCCGCGGTGCGCATCGACGCATTTCGCGATCAATGCCCGCAAGCAGCCGATGGACGCCGAGCTGCGGGGTGTGCTCGAGCCGCTGCTCAAGCTGCTCGACACGATCGATTCCGAGCTCGTGGGCGTCGACGCCCAGCTGGCGGATCTGTCCGCGAAGGAGCCTGTGATCACGCTACTGGCGACCACTCCGGGTGTCGGACCGATCGTCGCGGCAAGCTTCGTGAGCGTCATCGACGATGCGACACGCTTCCGCTCGGCCCACCACGTCGAATCTTACGTGGGGCTCGTGCCCAGCGAAGACAGTTCCGGTGGCAGGCGCCGCCTCGGAGCGATCAGCAAGAAGGGCAACAAGTACCTGCGTGCGCTCTTGGTACAAGCGGCTTGGTCCGTGATGCGCAGCGCCGATCGCGCCGACCCGCTCCGGCTCTGGGCAGACGCCGTTGCCGCCCGAAGAACCAAGAACGTCGCCGTAATCGCGTTGGCGCGACGCCTCGTCGGCGTGCTCTGGGCGATCTGGCGCGATGGCACCGTGTACGACGCTGCTTTGCTGGCCGGCAATAGCAGTCGGGGCGCACGTCGGACCGCCCAATCTGTCGAGCTCCGAGCCGAAGCCCTCGAGAAAGCTGGGAAGAAGCTTTCTCCGAAAAAGGCACCCGCGCGGGAGGTGTCACTTCCAACGTAGACCTTCGCTCTTCAACATCCTGAGCTCCGAGCGCGACACCTGAGAGCGGCTAGATCGGTTGGTGGATGAGCGCGAAGATCACGATGCCCCTGAGTTACGGCTCCGAAAGGCCGCCGGATAGACTGCGCCGCCACCCGCCTCCTCGTACCCCCTCCTGCGGGCGAGCTGCAAAAGGTCCCAACCCTGCGCTCGAACACCGCGAATAGTCGATCGAACGCCAGCTCGCTGGTCTCACCCTCGCGGCCCTCCTTTCACCGGATCGCCCCTTCGATCCGCAAAGGCACAGCTCCATGACGAACCCCATCTCCCCTCGTGAGCCCCCTCGAAAACGACCGAGAAATGCGACCCAATCCCTTGCCGACTCGTTGACCTCTGGCCCGCCTCATAGTCGTGATCTGGTCCGCCAAGACTGATCAGGTCGTGGCAGCGACCGGGGCCCTGCCCGGTCGCGGGGCGCTCTGTCAGCAAGGCAAATCCAGACCAAGACGCACGCGGACGCAGCGACTGTCAGCGAGGCGGATCCAGGAGAAGGGGCGCGCTTTACGGCCCAGGCGCGTCCGCTCGTCTACGGCACTTCGCGGCGGGAGAAGACTCGGAAGATTTTGCCGATGGGATCGTAGAACTTGTCGACGACGCGTTCTTTGAGCGGAATGATCGCGTTGTCGGTGATGGTGATGTGCTCGGGGCACACCTTCGTGCAGCACTTGGTGATGTTGCAGTAGCCCAGGCCGTCTTGCTCTTTGATATCCGCGACGCGGTCTTCGACGTCGAGCGGGTGCATCTCGAGCGCGGCGTTGTAGACGAAGTGTCGCGGCCCGGCGAACTCGGCGTGCTTGTGGCTGTCGCGGAGGACGTGGCAGACGTCCTGGCAGAGGAAGCACTCGATGCACTTCCGAAATTCTTGGACGCGATCGACGTCTTCTTGCTTCATTCGCCACGTGCCGTCGGGGGCGTCGGGCGGGCGAGGCTTGAACTTCTTGATGCGCTTCTTCACCTCGTAGTTCCAGCTCACGTCGGTGACGAGGTCCTTCATCCGCGGAAAGGCGCGCATCGGCTCGATGATGACCGGCATCTTGAGATCGATGGTGTCGAGCCGCGTCATGCACATGAGCCGAGGCATGCCGTTGATCTCCGCCGAGCACGAGCCGCATTTGCCGGCCTTGCAGTTCCAGCGCACCGCGAGATCCGGCGCACTCTCGGCCTGGATCTGATGAACGGCGTCGAGCACGACCATGCCCTCGGTCACGTCGGTCTGGTAGTCGACGAACTTCGACTCGTTCGAGTCGCCTCGAGAAACGCGAAACGTCGCTTTCATGATGTCTCCTGATCGCGCTTGCGTGAGATCGTGGTCATCGGCGCTTACTTCTGCTGCTCGTCGATGATTTGCTTGAGCTCGTCGCGCATCGGCGGGATCGGCTCGCGTGAGAGCACCATTTCGCCGTTCGAACCCTTCCGGATGAACGTGTTGTGCTTTTGGTACTCGGCGTCCTTGGCCGGATAGTCGTCGCGGTAATGGCCGCCGCGGCTCTCCTTGCGGTCGAGCGCGCTCATCGCGCACGCCTGGGACACCGTGAGGAGGTTCTCGAGGTCGAGGGCCGTGTGCCAGCCCGGGTTGTACTCGCGGTGTCCATCGCAGCCGACCTTCGCGGCGCGCTCCCAGAACCCGTGAATCTTCTCGAGCGCCTGCTTCATCTCGGCTTCGATGCGCACGATGCCGACCAATTCCTGCATCGAATCCTGCAAATCGCGCTGGATGAGGAACGCGTTTTCGCCCGAGTTCCGTTCGAACGGCGCGAGCGCGTCGCGCTCCGCCGCGGCGACGGCACCGACGTCGACCGTCACGGACCCGACCTCGCGCGAATAGCGAGCGGCGTGCTCTCCCGCGAGCTTTCCGAACACCAGAAGATCGCTGAGCGAGTTGCCGCCCAGCCGGTTTGCGCCGTGAAGCCCTGCAGCGACTTCGCCAGCGGCGTAGAGCCCCGGCACGGTCGTCATCTGCGAGTCGCCGTCGACGTGGACGCCGCCCATCACGTAGTGGGTCGTCGGTCCGACCTCCATCGCCTCGGTCGTGATGTCGACGTTCGCGAGCTCCTTGAACTGGTGGTACATGCTCGGGAGCTTCTTCTTGATGTGCTCGCGTCCACCGGGAACCCGCGCGGTGATCCACGCGATGTCGAGGAACACGCCGCCGTGGGGGCTGCCGCGCCCCTCGCGCACCTCTTTTTGAATCTTGCGCGCGACGTGATCGCGCGTGAGGAGCTCCGGAGGGCGACGCGAGTTCTTGTCGCCCTGCGTGTACTTGAACCCTTCCTCTTCGCTGTCCGCGGTCTGGTTCTTGTAGAGCTCGGGGATGTCGTCGAACATGAACCGCTTGCCGTCCTTGTTCCGGAGCACGCCGCCTTCTCCGCGAACGCCCTCCGTCACCAGGATGCCCTTCACGCTCGGCGGCCAGACCATGCCGGTCGGGTGGAACTGGACGAACTCCATGTCCTTCAACGCGGCGCCCGCGTGGTACGCGAGCGACTGCCCGTCGCCGGTGTACTCCCAGCTGTTGCTGGTCACCTTGAAAGCGCGCCCGATCCCGCCGGTGGCGAGCACGATGGCCTTGGCGCGGAACAGACGAAAGCGACCCCGCTCGCGCTCGTAAGCGAACGCGCCGGCGATGCGCTCGCCGTCCTTCAGGAGACGGACGATCGTCGTCTCCATGTACACGGTGATCCCCTGATGGATGCCGTGGTCTTGCAAGGTCCGGATCATCTCGAGGCCCGTGCGATCGCCGACGTGGGCGAGGCGCGGATACCGGTGACCGCCGAAGTTCCGCTGGAGAATGCGGCCGTCTTTGGTGCGGTCGAAGACCGCGCCCCACGCCTCGAGCTCCTTCACGCGCTCGGGGGCTTCTTTTGCGTGGATCTCCGCCATGCGCCAGTTGTTCAAGTACTGGCCGCCGCGCATCGTGTCCGCGAAATGGACCTTCCAGTTGTCGCGATCGTCGACGTTGCCGATCGACGCGGCCATGCCGCCTTCGGCCATGACCGTGTGAGCTTTGCCCAGGAGCGACTTGCACACGAGGCCGACGCTGACTCCCGACGCTGCAGCGCCGATCGCCGCGCGGAGACCCGCGCCGCCCGCGCCGATGACGAGCACGTCGTGGTCGATGGTGTCGTACGACGCCATTTAGATGATTCTCCAATCCGTGAAGACGCCCATCGAGCACATCCGAATGTAGAAGTCGGTGAACCCGACCCAGATGAGGCTCGTCCATGCCCAGCGCTGATGGCGCACGTTGCACCACGTCGAGCCCTGGTAAATCTTTTGCCGAAGCGGCGCGCGCGACAGCATGTCCTTGTACCCGCCGATCGTGTGCCGGAAGGAGTGGCAGCCGAACGTGTACAGACTCAAGAACGTGCAGTTCAGGATCAGGACGATCGTGCCGACGCCGATGCCGAAGTGCTCCTGGCCGTCCGTGCCCGTGAACCACATGCCGTCGATCGCGTCGTGCGCGAGGATGAACAAGTAAACGACCGCCGCGTACATGAAGTACCGGTGGATGTTCTGCGCGATGAGCGGGATGTCCCGCTCACCGGTGTAATTCTTGTGCGGCTTGCCGACGGCACACGCGGGCGGCGAGAGCCAGAACGACTTGTAGTAGGCGCCGCGATAGTAATAACAAGTGAGCCGAAACCCGGCCGGCGCGATGAGAATCAACAGCGCCGGCGAGTACGCGAGCGGGCCCGTGAAGAAGCTCGGCCACCATGGCGGCTGCGGACCCCCGAAGATCGCGTGCGGGCTCTTCCCCCAGAGCTCAGGCGAGTAGATCGGCGAGAGGTACCCGCCGTACCAGTAGTGGTCGTTCTGCATGCCGGCCCACGACACGTAAACGATGAACGAGCTCAGCCCGAGAAAGACGACCAGGGGCTGAACCCACCAGTTGTCGGGACGGCTGGTTTCGCCGAACCCACGCTGAGGGGCGAGCGGGAGGTGGACTTGAGCCATACGCGGTGCTCCGGGGATGGGGGATGGGCGCCTGCGCGTAGCGGACGACGCGCGTCGCGGCCCGCGGTATAGCGGCATCGACCGAAGTTCTCAATATTATCAAGTGCCCGGGATTGGCGCCCAGCGCTGTCCGACGTAGGTTTCGCGGGCCCATGAGCAGCAACGTCGCTCCCCTCGCCTCGCCCGCGCCGAGTCGCGGGGCTTCGGAAGCGGCGTTTGCGAAGGTCGCCTGGGGTGTCCTCGCGTACACGGTCTTCGTCGTGCTGTTCGGCGCCGTCGTCCGCATCACGGGCTCGGGCGCCGGCTGCGGACAGCACTGGCCCACCTGCCAGGGCGATGCGTTCGTCCTTCCGCACGGCGTCAAAATGGTCATCGAGTACAGCCATCGCGCGACGTCGGGGTTCAGCTTCTTCGCCGTGCTCGGCATGACCGTGCTCGGGTTCCGCAGGTTCCCGAGCGGACACGCGGTGCGGCGCTTCGGCGTCGCGAGCCTCGGCCTCATGCTCGTCGAGGCGTACATCGGCGGCGTGCTCGTGCGCCGCGCGCTCGTCGCCGACAACGTGTCCGTCGCGCGCGCGCTCGTCATGTCGCTCCACTTGGTGAACACGAGCTTGCTCACGGGCGCGATCGCCCTCACCGCATGGAGCGGGACGCATCGGTCGCCCCGGTCGTGGTTTCCTTCGGATGCTCTCGATTGGGCGCTCGCCGGCGCGCTCGTCGCCGTTCTCGCCGTCTCGGTCACCGGCGCCGTCACCGCGCTCGGCGATACGCTATTTCCCGTGCAAACGACTCGGCCACTCGCCGCTCGGCTCGCGGCGGACTACGCGACGACCGCGACGTTTCTCGAGCGCGGACGGGCCATTCATCCGGCGCTCGCAGCGCTCGTCGCCGTGTTTCTTCTCGCCGTCGCGCGGAAAGCCGCCGAGGCCCGCCCGCGCGCCGCGGTCGAACGCGGCGCACGGATCGTGTCGGCTCTCGTCGTCATCCAGGTCGGCGCGGGGGTCACCAATATCGCGCTCGGCGCCCCCGGGGCCATGCAGGTCGTGCATCTGGCGATTGCCACGACCCTCTGGATGTCGCTCGTGGTGTTTTACGCGACGGCCAAGACGTCGCGCGGGCTCCACCCATCAGCCTAGGTTCTTCGCGGCGAAGTCCCAGTTCACGAGCTTGTCCGTGAACACTTCGAGGAACCCGTCGCGCTTGTTCCGGTAATCGATGTAGTAGGCGTGTTCCCAGACGTCGCACGTGATGAGCGGCTTCGCAGACGTCGTGAGCGGCGTCTCCGCGTTCGGCGTCGTCACGATCTTCCCTTTGCCGCCGTCGAGCACCAGCCACACCCAGCCGGAGCCGAAGCGGGCCATTCCCTCGGTCTTCCACGCTTCACGGAACTTGTCGAAGCCGCCGAAGTCGCGCGTGATCAGATCGGCAATCGCGCCCTTCGGAGCGCCGCCGCCGCCGGGCTTCAGGCTCTCCCAGAAGAAGGTGTGATTCCAGACCTGAGCCGCGTTGTTGAAGACGCCGCCGGACGAACCTTTGACGACCTCCTCGAGTGTCTTCGACGCTTCGGGCTTCCCCTCGATGAGGCCCTTCAGCTTCGTCATGTACGTCTTGTGATGCTTCTCGTAGTGATACTCGAAGGTCTCCTTCGACATCACCGGCTCGAGCGCATCCTTGGAATAAGGCAACGGCGCAACCTCGAAATTCATGGTCTCGGCTCCTTACGTTTCGATCGAAAAATCGACGAGTGAGTATATAGGAAGCTCGTGTTCGTCGGGCAATAGGTCGTGACGCGTGACGCGGAAAGCATCACTTTCACGCGACCTCGCGCAATTCGGACGCGCTCTCGCGACAGCCGCTCACCTCTTGAGCAACTTGAACGCGTGCGTCCAACTTCCGTGGAGCATGCCCGGAATGCACCAGAGCATGCACAGGGGCTCGATCGCGCGAGCGGCTACCGCGGCTCCCATGTCTTCGACCTCCCAGCCGAGCGCTTCGATGAGCCCTTTCGCCTCGCCCTTGGCGGAAGCGTCGTCGCCGCAAATGAACATCGTCGGTTTCACGCCGCCGAAGTTCGGCTGAACCATCGATGGACTACCGACGGACGAGAACGCTTTCACGAAATGCGCGCCCGGTTCTCGCCTTTGCAGACGCTCCATCAGCGAATCGTCGAGCGTCGTGAAAAAGTGGAGCACGCCGGATTCCGGCGGCGCAGCGGCGATCGGGTTCGTCGTATCCAGCACCGTTTTGCCGACGAGGCCGCCTTCGCAGAGCGTTACCGCCGACTCTGCGCCCGACCCTTTTACGGCGAGCACGGCAACGTCGCCGAAACGCGCGGCATCGGCGAACGACCCAGCCGAGGCGTTCTTGCCGGCGCGATCCTTCCACGACGACAGTTTCGCGACCTCGCGAGTGCCGCGCATCACTTCGTGCCCGAGCTTCAGAAAGCCGTCGGCCAACGTCTCACCGACGATACCGGAACCGAGTACGGCGATCTTCGTCATTGCGCGATGGTGCCACAACGCCGCGACGATGGGGAGCCGCGCGCGTGCGCAGCAGCGGAGCCAGGTACGGACCGGTGACGCTCCCTGGATCGCGACAGATCGCCTCAGGGGTACCCACCGAAACGACCCGGCCGCCCGCTTCGCCGCCGCCTGGACCGAGATCGATGACGTGGTCCGCGCACTTCACCACGTCGAGGTGATGTTCGATGATCAGTGCCGTGTTGCCGGCATCGACGAGCTTCCCGATCACGTCGAGGAGGCGCTGCACGTCTTCGAAGTGTAGGCCCGTCGTGGGTTCGTCGAGGACGTAGAGCGTGCGACCCGTCCCTTTGCGCGCGAGCTCGCGCGACAGCTTGATGCGCTGGGCCTCGCCCCCGCTCAACGTCGGGGCCGGCTGACCGATCTTCATGTAGCCGAGCCCGACGTCGCTGAGCGTACGCAGAATGCGCGCGAGGAGCGGATGCGCGGCGAACAGCTCCAGGCATCCCTCGACGTCCGTTTCGAGCACGTCGGCGATGCTCTTTCCCTTGTATCGCACCGCGAGCGTCTCGGCGTTGTAGCGCTTGCCCTGACAGATCTCGCACGTGACGTAGACGTCACTCAGGAAGTGCATCTCGACGCGCACGACGCCGTCGCCTTCGCACGCTTCACAGCGACCACCGGTCAGGTTGAACGAAAAGCGCGCCGCGTCCCATCCGCGCATCCGCGCGTCGGGAAGCGCGGCGAAGACCGCACGGATCTCGTCGAAGGCCTTGGTGTACGTCGCCGGGTTACTGCGCGGCGTGCGCCCGATCGGGTGTTGATCGATGGCGATCACTTTGTCGATCGCAGCTTGCCCTTCGATGGCGCGGTGCTCGCCGATCCGCGCCGTCGAATCGTGGAGCATCGCACCGAGGGCCGGGAGCAAAATGCCGTTCACGAGCGAGCTTTTGCCGGCGCCGCTCGGGCCGGTCACCGCGACGAAACAGCCGAGCGGGATCGTGACGTCGACGTTCTTGAGGTTGTGCTCGCGCGCGCCGCGGACGACGAGTTTGCCGCTCGGGGTCCGCCGACGCGCGGGCACTTCGATCGTGCGTTTGCCGGTCAGGTAGTCCGCGGTGAGGCTTCCTTTCGCCTTCTCGAAGCCACTGGGCGGCCCTTCGAACACCACTTTGCCCCCGAGATGGCCCGCGCCGGGGCCGAAATCCACGACGTGATCGGCCGCGCGAATCGTCTCTTCGTCGTGTTCGACCACGATGACCGAATTGCCGAGGTCACGGAGGTGCCGGAGCGTCGCGATGAGTCGCTGGTTGTCACGAGGGTGAAGCCCGATGCTCGGTTCGTCGAGCACGTAGATGACGCCCGAGAGCTCGCTACCGAGGTTGCTCGCGAGGCGGATCCGCTGCGCTTCGCCGCCGGAGAGCGACGGCCCCGCGCGATCGAGCGTCAGGTATTCGAGCCCGACGTTGAGCAAAAACGCGAGCCGGCTCTCGATTTCGCGAAGCGCGCCTTCCGCAATTTTTCGGTGCCCGGCTTGGAGCTCGAGCGCGTCGAACCACTGCCGATTCTCTTCCACCGAGCGCGACAACACTTCTGCGATCCCTGCTCCGCCGACCTTCACGGCGAGGCTCTCGGGACGAAGCCGCTGCCCGTCGCAATCGTCGCAGACTCCCTCGCGGAGGTATTGCCGATATTGCTCGCGCATGCGCTCGGAGTTCGTCTCGCGATAACGCCGCATGAGCGTCGGGATCACGCCGTGAAACCGCATCCCCCAGGACCCGTGGTTCTCCGTTCCCTCTTTACCCCAGGTGATCTTGATCTTCTTCCCGTCGAGACCGTAGAGGACCTTGTCGCGGAGTTTTTTCGACAGCTTGCCGAACGGGACGTCGAGGTCGACGCCGGTCGCCTTCGCCATTCCCTCGATCATGCGAAACGTCCAGCCGTCGCCGCGCGCGACGGAGGTCGCCCACGGAGCGATCGCGCCTCGTCGAATCGAGAGCGACGGATCGGGCACCACGAGATCGGCGGCGATCTCCGTTCGTACGCCGAGGCCATTGCAGCCCGAGCACATGCCGAGCGGCGAATTGAACGAAAAACTCTGCGGCGTCGGTTCCGGGTAGCTCACGCCACAGCACGCGCGCAACGACGAGAATTTGCGCGGCGCTTCGCCTTCCGGTTCGACGACGAGCTCGCCTTTTCCTTCGCGGAGTCCCATCTCGACGGCCTCGGCGATCCGCGACCGCCCGCCCGGTTCGACCTTGATGCGATCGAGCACGAGCTCGACGACGTGTTTCTTTTTCTTGTCGATGGCCGGCAGCTCGTCGAGGCGATGGACCTTGCCGTCGACGCGCACGCGGACGAAGCCGCGCGTGCCGAGCTCGGAAAACACTTCGCGGAATTCGCCTTTGCGGTGCGCCGCGATCGGCGCCAAGAACGTCGCGTTCTTGCCGCGGCTGGACGCCAGCACCTCGTTCACGATTTCGTCGACGCCCTGGCCCCGCACCTCTTTTCCGCACGCGGTGCAGTGCTGTCGTCCGACCTTCGCCCAGAGCACGCGGAGATAGTCGTGGATCTCGGTGATCGTGCCGACGGTCGAGCGCGGATTCGACGACGCGCTCTTTTGCTCGATGGCGATCGTCGGGGACAGTCCCCGCAGGCGATCGACCGCGGGGCGATCGAGCCGCCCGAGAAACTGCCGCGCGTAGGTCGAGAGCGACTCCACGTAGCGGCGCTGCCCTTCGGCGTAGAGCGTGTCGAACGCCAGGCTCGATTTGCCGGACCCGCTTCGCCCGGTGAACACCACGAGCGCGTTCTTGGGAATGATCAGGTGCTCGACCTCGAGGTTGTGCTCGCGCGCGCCGAAGATCTCGATCACGTCGCCGCCGCGCGACGCGGCTCGACTTGTCGGGCGTCCTTTCGCACGCGAAGGCATGTCGAAGTGGGCGTCAGGGCGCCGTCGGGTCGACGGGCGGCGGCGTGGGCGCCGGCGCCGATTCGACGATGTCGACCATTTCGATCTCGAAGAGCAAGGTCGCGTCGGGGCCGATCTTCGGCGGTTGACCCCGCGTGCCGTAACCGAGGTGCGGCGGAACGACGAGCTTGCGCTTGCCGCCCTTCTTCATGCCCACCACGCCGAGCTCCCAGCCCGCGATGACCGAGCCTTCGCCGATGACGAACTCGAACGGCGTTCCGCGGTCGAGCGAGCTGTCGAACTTGGTGCCGTCGAGCAACGTACCCGTGTAGTGCACCGCAACGCGATCGCCCTTCTTCGCTTCGGGACCCGTTCCGACGACTTCGTCTTCCTTCTTGAGCGGCGGGAGCATCGGCGGAAGATCGTCGTCGCCCTTCTTCGGCGACGCGGCCTCGGCCGCCGGTGACGTAGGTTCTTCCGGCGGTGCGCACGCAGACGCGAACACGGCGGACGACAGAACGACGAAGACGACGGCGCGACTCATCGGGCCCGATTTAGGTGAAACCGAGCGGGCCCGCCACGCTATTCGCGGAGTTGTTCGGAGAGGTACCGCTCGACGCCGATCTGCCCGATGACGTGAAGCTGCGACTCGAGCCAATCGACGCTCTCTTCTTCGTCGACGAGCAGGCTCTCGAGGAGTTCCCGCGTGCCGTTGTCCCCCTTGGCGACGGCGACCGCGATGCCCTTGTTCAGCCGCTCGACGGCCTCGAGCTCGACCTCGAGGTCCAGCTTGTGCTGTTCGACGGGATTTTCGCCGACCCGCACCGGGCTCAGCCGCTGCATGTTCGGAACGCCGTCGAGGAAAAGAATCCGCGCGATGACCTTGTCCGCGTGTTTCATCTCGTCGATCGACTCGTGCCGTTTCTTCGCCGAGAGCCGCGGATACCCCCAGTTGTCGCACATGCGATGATGGATGAAGTACTGATTGATCGCGGTGAGTTCCGAGGTCAAAACCGAATTGAGAACGTCGATGATCTCCGGGTCACCTTTCACGCGGGGCTCCTTCCACCGCATGACGCGGCTGCCTCCTCGTATCAGACGCGGCTAACCCAGCGAAAGCTCGGCGAGCGCAATTGCCGACGCGTGACGTTGGGGCCGTCATTCTGACCCTCCGCAGGGCGCCAACTTCGCGACAAATCGTCGATTGAGCGCTCCGCAAACGACCGGGCCGGTTTCCGCCCATCGCGGCTCGGCGCTGAAATAGTCTTTTATTTTGGGGACTTCTGTCCGACCCGGAGCGGCCCTTCAGTATCTTCTAAAGAAATGGGGCGAAAAGCCGTTAGACGATATTGAAAGTCATTTTCAAGTTGCTACAGTGACTCGAAGAAGAGGCCGAGAGCTCCGATGATCGTTTGCCACTGTCACGCGGTTACAGATCATGCCATCCGAAAGGCCGTTCAAAACGGCGCCTGTTCGGCGCGTGCCGTCGGCGCGGCTTGTGGCGCCGGCACCGGCTGCGGTGGTTGTCAGGAGCTCGTCGAACACATCGTCGAGACCGAGGGTGGCGCGCCGAGAAGCGTGCGCGCGCTCGCGATGTTCCGCGCCGAATCGCTCGCGGAAGCGCCTTAGCGCGCCGCGGAATTAGCCCGGGAAGCGCATAGGTGCTCCGCGGAATCGAGCCAGAGCGGATTCAGCACGTTCGGGCCGCAAAACCAATGAGTCCCCGAGGGTGTGGGGTGCAGAACAGTTTGTCGAATGTCGGGCTCCGGTCTATGTCCTCACCATGGCGCGCGACCGCATGCTTTCGCTTTCCGACGTCCCGCTGCCGCCGTCTCCTGACGCCACGCCGCACCCGGGTCACCGATCGGACGTAGCACCGCGAGCGACGCCGGCGCCTTCGCTGAACTCCGATCCGCGAGCGTCCCACTTCGAAGTCGCAGACGTCGACGCGCAGTTTCCCCCGGGTGCCTTTTCTCCCGATTCCGCCATCGACGAACAGATCAACGATCTCGAGCGCTGGGCCCTCGCGACGGAACGTCGCGAGCATCGGGAGAGCCTGCGGTTTTGGGTGCTCCGTGGAACTGGGTTTCTCAGTGCCGTTGCGGCGTCGATCACTGCGTCGCTCGGCCTCTTGACCGCGACGACGATCCTCGCCGGAGCCGCCGCGCTCTTCATCGCGATCGACGCAGCGTGGCCGGGCACGAGTCAGAAGACCCCGTACCGCCGCGCGGTCTACGACTTGCGGGCGCTCCAGGGCACCGTGAAGCTCAAATGGGACAAGGTGCGGCTCGCGTACCCGAACCCCACCGGCGCGCGCCGGGTCGCCAACGCGCTCGCGCTCCTCGACGCGATTCAAGCCAAACGCGACGACATCGGCCGCTACCTCGGCAGCACCGAAGCGAGCCGCGGCGTTCGACGAACCTGATCGACGCCCGCGCGAATCGTCGGACCTGCGCGCCGCGAGACGCACGGTTCACTTCGCGTGCACGATGGGCGCGAGGTGCGTCACGTACCAGCGGCCGTCCCACGAGATGATCGTGTGCACGACGAACGCACGGGTTTTGCCGGCGATCTCGTAGCTGAGCTTGGCGTCGAAGGTCCGGAAGTACCCGAGCTTGTTCCATTCTTCGCCCGGCTTCACCCACCTCGGCGGGGTGCCGAGTTCGAACCCGACGAACGCAGCGCCATCCCACGAGCGACGCTGCGCGTGCAGGTCGCGCACATCGTGGTGATACGCCGCGAGGAGCTGCCGGTGATAACGGCCAGGATCCTTGACGTCCTTCAACGGCAAGAACGGCTCTCGCGGGAAGAAGAAGGGATCGGCGAGCTCCGCGCGCCCGCTCACCACGGCGTCGAACAGCGCCCGCGCTCTCTCGACGAGCTCGTCGCTCGTCGCGGGCGGCGGCGAATCCGAAGGCGGGGGCGTGTGCGGGCTCGGCGAAGCGTCGGCACCGATCGCCAGATACGACCACGCGACGCTCGCGGCGAACGCCCGAGCAGCGTACCGACGACTCCGTTTACCTCGCATTTCACTCCCGAATCCGAAGATCCGCATCGGCGCGACTCTAAATCAGCCCGCGCGATTCGGTCGCGAGATCTACTATGCGGTGTGAACCCAGAACCCGGTTCCGGCACCGAAGCGTCGCTCGAGATGGTTCCGCTTCGTCGAAAGGATGGAAAATCCGTCGTATCGCCGAAGACGGTCCGCGCGCTGTCGGCGATCGCCGAAGCCTTGTTCTCCCGCGGGGGAACGCCACCGCCGCGCGAGCGGCTCGAATGGGTCGCGCTCGAAGCCGAGGATTTCCTCGCGCGCGCCGGGCTCCGCACGCGGTTCGTCCTTTCGCTGCTGGTCTGGCTCGTTTGCGTGCTTTCGCCGCTCACGGTCGGACGTTTCGCGCGCCTTCCCTCCTTGCCCTTGAACGAGCGGATTGTCGCCCTCGCCGCGTTGGAGCGGCGCTTCGGCGAACCGCTCCTCGCCGTCAAGGCGGTGCTCTGCCTCCTCTATTACGAACACCCGGACGGCGCGCGCGACGCGGGCTTCGACGGTGAGTGTGCGTTGCCGCACGGCACTCGCGCCGCGTCGCCGGTCATCACCGGGCACGGAGCGGCGTGATCATCGAAGGTCGCGCCATCACGGGGGATCTCGAGACCTCCGCCGACGTCGTCGTGGTCGGTTCCGGGTCGGGCGGCGCCGTCGTCGCGGCGCACCTCGCCGAAGCGGGGCAGCGCGTCGTCATTCTCGAAGAAGGGCCGCACGTGCCGTGGGAGCGATACGGCCGCATGCGGCCGAGCGAATCGATGCGGCACCTGTGGCGCGACGGAGGGTTGACGATCGCGGTCGGGCTCGGCGACACGCCGATGATCAACGTGATGATGGGCGAGTGCGTCGGCGGCTCGTCGGTGCTGACCGGCGGCGTCTGCTTTCGGACGCCGGGCTCGGTGCATCGCGAATGGTCGGAGCGCTTCGGGCTGACGGAGCTCTCGGAGTCCGCGATGGAACCCTTCTACGACGACGTCGAGCGCGCGGTGCACGTCGAGGAAGTGCCGGTCGAGATGCGGTCACGATCGACGACATTGTTCGGGCGCGGCGCCGAGCGCCTCGGCCACCCGCTTCGCCCCCTGCGGCGAAACACGCGCGGGTGCACCGGGTGCGGCCGCTGTAATTTCGGTTGTCCGGAAGGCGCGAAGCTCAGCGTCGACCTCACGTATCTGCCGCGCGCGCGGCGAGCCGGCGCAATCGTGTACTCGGACGTCCGGGTCGAGCGCGTGCTCACGCGCGGGAGCCGCGCCGTGGGCGTCACCGGCAGGATTCGGAACGGCGAGCGAGGGCGCGCACTCGGACGGTTCACCGTCCACGCGCGCCGCGTCGTCGTCGCCGCGGGCGCCTACGCGACGCCGCTCATCCTCGAACGGAGCGGCCTCGGAAAGCAGTCGGGCGAGCTCGGGAAAAATCTGACCTTGCACCCCGGATTCCGGATGATGGGACTCTTCGACGAACGCGTCGAAGGTTGGAAAGGTGCGCTGCAGAGCGCTCACACGCACGCCTACGAGCACGAACGGATCAACCTGGTCGGCCTCTTCCTGCCGCCCGGAGTTCTCGCTGCAACGATGCTCGGCATCGGTGACGACCACGCGCGGCGCGCCGCGCTCGTCCCTCACCTCGCGGTGTTCGGCGCCATGATCCACGACGAGAGCGGCGGACGGGTCCGCCACGTGTTCGGAAAGCGGTTCATCACCTACGAGATGTCGCGAGCGGACGGCAAGGCCGCCTCACGCGCGCTGTCACTCATGGCCGAGACTTTCTTCGCAGCCGGCGCTCGCGAAGTCTATCTGCCGATCCTCGGCGCGGCGCCGGTCGACGCAGATGCTTTTCGTGCGCTCGACCTCGACCGCGTTCCGCGGCGAAAGCTCGAGTGCACGTCGCAACACCCGCTCGGCACTGCGCGCATGGGTATTTCTCCGGAACACGCCGTGGTCGACCCGAACGGCCGAGTCTTCGACACCGATGACCTCTACGTCGCGGACGGCAGCGTGCTCCCGACGAGCCTCGGCGTGAATCCACAGGAAACGATCCTCGCCATGGCGACCCGAATCGCGTGGAAGCTTCGCGAAATGCCGCTTCCGAACTCCGGAAACCTGGCACGGCTCGCCTGACCGGTCCAGGCCATCCGAGTGGTCGGAGGACGCCTGGAATCAAAAGTACCTGTCCGCCGCGGCGCTGGCTCGTTCGGACACTTAGGGGCGGCTGGGGGGAAATCTCATGACCTGTATATTTGATGTAACCGAGTGCCTCGGCACACGAATTCCGAGGCGAAACGCCTCGAACATGAACAGCAACCTTCATCGATGCATGGTCGATCCGTCGACGTGACGATGGGCGGACGTGCGATGGCGTCGGTGACTCCGGCGAAGGCCGCTCGCTGTCCCCAGGCGAAATGCGGCCAGTCACGTTGACCGATCCCGAGGTTCGCCGTACCTTCGATTGACTGGACGTCTTCTCGGTCCGAGGTATGGAGAGCATCCGCAGCGGGTCGACGAGTAGAGAGAGCAAGGACGAAATTACGCATGGCTAGGAGCAAGGCAGCCGCCCAGGGCAGTTTCAAAGTCGTCTTCGAACAGGAGGGCTCCGGTTGGCGCGCCACTGTCGCCGAAGTGCGAGATTGCGAGGCTTGGGGGCGCAGCTTGTCGGAGGCCCGCCGTCGAGTGCGCAAAGCGCTCGGCACCTCGAGCATCAAGAACGCCGCCACCGTCGCGCGGCGCGCGGTCCTCATCGAAGACGTTCGCTTGCCCGGCGCGGCGAAGAAGGAACTCGAGCGCTACGGCGACGCACGTGAGAAAGCGCAAGCGGAGGTCGTCAAGCTCCGCGCGGCCACGCGCCAAGTCGTCGATACGCTCACACGGAAGTTCGGCATCAGTCTTCGCGACGCGAGCTCGCTCCTCGGCCTGTCGCGAGAGCGCGTCCGCCAACTCACCGTCTGATTGAACCGCGACGGCCTCGTCGCGAAGGGGCACGGACTTCGTCGCTCGAGAGCGCCGGGCCATCGTGCCGCCGCGTGCGTCAGACGGTAGCGCCTCCGTGTCTTCGTGGCCGGAGTTCGGGCCACATCGCGCGGACAAAATAGCGAGCGGCCCCGTCGGAGTTCCGACGAGGCCGTCTTGCTAGCTGCGAATCGGTCGCTGCCTACTTCGAAGCGGCGAGGACCGCTCCCACCGCCGCGGCGGGAACCGACTCCGACATCTCTGCCGGAGACGCGCCGTGCATGCCGCCGACGAGCTCGGGGTACGCCGGACCACCGTGCTCGTGGAGGTCGAGCCCTTCGATCTCGCCGTCCTTGGACACACGCAGGGTGCCGGTCGCCTTCACCGCGTACATGAGCACCATCGCGACGACGAACGTCGCGGTGGTGATGCACGCGCTGCCGATCATCTGCGCGACGAGCTGATCGGTACCGCCACCGTAGAAGAGACCCTTCACGACGGAGCCGGCCGAATTGTCCGGACCCGTCGGCGTCGGAGCGCCGAACTCGCCCGTCGCGAAGAGACCGAGGCTCAACGTGCCCCAGATGCCGCAGGCGCCGTGAACGGCGACCGCGCCAACCGGGTCGTCGACCCGCAGCCACTCGACGAGGTCGATGGCGAGCACGCACACGACGCCCGCGATGGCGCCCAGGCAAATCGCACCGAGGGGCGACACCCAGTAGCAGGGGCAAGTGATCGCGACGAGACCGGCAAGGAAGCCGTTCACCGTGATGCCGCAATCCCAAACCTTGTTTCGCGGATACATGTACGCGAGGCCCGAGAGACCGCCCGCGCAAGCCGCGAGCGTCGTGTTAGCCGCGACGCGGCCGCAGCCGATCATGTCCATGCCCGACAGCGTGCTGCCCGGGTTGAACCCGTACCAGCCGAACCACAGGATGACGCCGCCGACCGACGCGATCACCATGTCGTGGCCCGGAGGCATGCCGCCGCCGTCACGCTTGAACTTGCGTCCAAGGCGCGGCCCGAGGGCGATCGCGCCGGCGAGGGCGATGAAGCCGCCGATCGTGTGAACGACCGTCGAGCCCGCGAAGTCGTGGAACGGAACCGGCTTGATCGTGTTGAGCCAGCCGTCCGGACCCCACGCCCAGTGACCGATGATCGGGTAGATGAACCCGCTGACGCCGAAGCTGTAGAGCAAGTCTCCGACGAAGCCGGTGCGACCGACCATCGCGCCCGAGGTGATGGTGCTGCAGGTGTCGGCGAACGCGAACTGGAAGAGCCAGAACGCGAGGAACGCGACTCCGGACGAACCGTACGTGTCGGGCGTGCCCTGCAGGAAGAAGTACTGGTGCCCGATCCAGCCGTTGCCGGAGCCGAACATGAACGCGAAGCCCCACGCGTAGAACAGGATGCCGCAGAGACAGGTGTCGACGATGCCCTCGAGGAGAACGTTGACCGTCTCTCGCGTGCGAGCAAAGCCCGCCTCGAGCATCATGAACCCGGCCTGCATGAAGAACACGAGGAACGCCGCGATGACGGTCCACATCGTGTTGATCGGGTTGATGTACGCTGGCGGAGGTGCAGCCGCATCGTCCGCGAGCGCGGGCGAGGCGAAGTACCACGTGCCAATCTTGATCAGAGCGAGAAGAAGGACGACACCGCCCACCTTGCTCGCGACGAGAGTGGCGAATAGGCGCCGGTACTCCGTCTGTCGCATGCGACGCTTGAATTCCGTTAACATCGGGTCTCCTGGACTGGGTGGACGCCCGCCTAGAGCTCGACAGCGGATGCCTCCCCCCGTGCAAACACGAAAAACGGGTTTCAGCGAACCGCCCTCGAACATTCGGTGGGCCGGTCTCGTTGCCATCGCCGTGCTGACGATGCGCAACGATCTGTGTGGTGACCGGGAAACTACGGGGCCAACGTTTCTTGATAATTTCTTGATGCGATCTTTTTCGCGTCGGCGCTCGAAAGTGGAGATTTGATGCTTTTCTGGCGGGGCAACATGGGACTCCCGGGCCGAGCAACGCATCAAGAACCGGTCTCGCGCCCCCGAAGTCAGCCAATGTTTCGGACTCGCGTGTCGAAAATCGACGCGCGTTCTCCGGCTCGTCGCGTTATTTCGGTGCGCGCTGGTCGAGGGACCGCACGAGCGCAATCGCGATGAGGCCCACGCCCACGCCCGCAATGACACGCGGGACGACCGGCACGTGGAGGACGCCCAGGAGGGCGCTCACGACGACGGCAGGCACGAGCGCCGCGGCCCGGGCGTAGTTTCTCTTCGGGTCGGGGGCCATGGAGCCGGCGGACTGTACCCGAAAATTCGAAACCGCGACCTTGCCGGGTTGTGGACACCCCGTGATGACGCAAGTAAAAACCCGGGCGCAACAGGCCGAAGTGGCGGAATGGCAGACGCGGCGGATTCAAAATCCGCTTCTCGAAAGAGAGTGTCGGTTCAAGTCCGACCTTCGGTACCTCGATTCGATAGGGACGGCGACGGAGCCCCCGGCGGCCAAATGACCGATAGAGCCGCCGTTTGCTTGCGCCTTCGCTCGGCGAGCCTCAAATCAACGGGGCTCGAGGCAGAGAGGTGTTCATGCGACGTTCGCTGATCGGAAATTGGGCTCGGTACGGGGTCGTCATCGGCATCTCGGCGTTCGCGGCGTGGGGAACCTCGGCGGCGCCCGGAACGCCGGATTGCGTTCAGGTCTCGGCGCAGGCCGTCTATCGAAATTACGGCTACGACCACCTCGTGAGCATCGCCAATGCCTGTCAGGAAGGCGTGGTTTGCGTCGTCTCGACCAACGTGAACCCCGAGCCGCAGCGCGTGGAAGTCGCGCCGAAGGAGCGGGCCGACGTCCTGACCTTCCGCGGGTCGCCGTCGCGGGAGTTCGTCCCCAAGGTCGCGTGTCGGCTGGCCTCCGCCGCCCCCTGAACCCCGGTTTTTCGGCGAAGATCGTCGCCGCGCGGCCCCGTCGAAAAGGCGAGCGAGCACCGTAAGTGGCCGTGTGGTATGGGTTATAGGATGGCGGAGGACCGGAAGAACCGCAGTGATGCGCCGGGCCACGATCTCGGACTCGAGCGGGATCAATTCCTGAGGGCCTTCAAGGGGGCGCAGCTCTCGAAGGAGTTCGTCGAGGAATTCGAGGGGCTCCAGCGCCGCCTGAACGACCTCCAGGCGGAGAACGGGCGCCTTCGCGCGGCCATCGAGGCCGACGACGCGATCCGCGATTTGCTGAGGAAGATCGAAGCGCTCGAAGCCGAGAAACGCGAATTGCTCTCCCATCATCGGCGAGTCGAGGAGCTCACGTCCGACTTCAACGCCCGCTTCCATGAGATGGAAGACGATTTCGCGAACCTCGCGAACCTGTTCGTCGCGAGCAACAGCCTGCACTCGAGTCTCTCGCCCCGCGCGGTCACTCGACGCATCACCGAAGTGCTCGAACAGCTCGTCGGAGCCGAGCAGTTCGGCGTCTATTTGGTCGCCAACGGCGGCCGGACGCTCGCGCCGATCGCGGTGGTCGGGCTCGGCAAGGAAGGCCCGTCGCCGGAATTGCTGGCCAGCGGTGCCGTCGGCCACGTCGCGCGCACCGGCCAGGCGCGCATCGACGACGAGTCGGACCCGAGCGTCGGTGGCGTCGAAAAGCCGGCCGCGATTTTCCCGCTGCAGATCGACGACAACATCGTCGGAGTCGTAGCCATCTTCAAAAGCTTTGCCCAAAAAACGAGATTTTCGACGGTGGACTTCGAACTCTTCAAGTTGCTCGGGCAGCACGCCGCTGCGGCGCTCATGAGCTCCGGTCTTTACGCGCAAGCGGAGCGCAAGTTGCCTGGTCCTGAGGTCTTCGGAGACACTGGTCGCTGATGGCTGACTTCACCTGTTTGGTCGTCGAAGACTCGCCGATGATGCGGCAGCTCATCGTGTTCGCGCTCGGCCGCATCAAGGATCTGCACGTCACCGAAGCCGACGACGGCGTCGACGGGCTCCGCAAGCTCGCCTCGTCGCGTTACGACATCATCCTCACGGACATCAACATGCCCATCATGGACGGGCTCAAGTTGATCCAGCGCGTGAGGAACGATCCGACCCACCGGGAAACGCCCATCGTCGTGATCACCACCGAAGGCGGCAGCGCGGATCGCGATCGCGCGATCCGGCTCGGTGCGAACGCTTACATCACGAAGCCGATCCAGGCGCCGAAGGTCATCGCCACCGTGAAAGAGCTCCTGAAGATCGGGTGAGCGAACGTTGACGCGCAAGCGCGGAACGAACGACGGATTGACCCAGGTCGGTCGCCTGCTCGCGGGAAGCGCCGAGCTCGCGTCGCGCGGCGACCGCATCGATCACGAGCGCTGGCGACGGATCGTCGGCGAGCGCGTCGCCGAACGCACTCGACCCGGCAAGATCCAGCGCGGCGTACTGACGGTCTACGTGGCGTCGAGTGTCTGGGCGCAGGAGCTGTCGCTCCTGTCGTCGGCGATGAAGGATCGTCTCGCGGAGGCCGGGTTTGCCGTGAACGAAGTTCGGTTTCGCGTCGGCGACATCGGCGAGCGGGTCGTCACTGCGCCGTCTGCGCCGCTTCCGGCCCGCGCGATTCCAAAGATCGCGCTCCCCGACGATCTCGCGCAGCGCCTCGAGCGAGTCGATGATCCCGGGCTGCGCGCGGTGATCGCCGAAGCAGCGGCTTACTCGCTCGGCCGCGCCGCTCGAGCGCCTATCGCAACACCCCGAGCCCCTCGAGACCCTCGATCCGACGCACCAAAAACCGCTCCGTCGGACCCAGGTTCGGCTCCGCCTCTTGCAGCGCCAAAAGGTACTGCCGGAAAGCGTGAACGCTGACCGCCGACATGTGACGAACTGAATCGTAAAGACGATCCACCACGTCCGCCGGCAAGGGTCGATGTGCCACGGAGTACAGCTCGAACAGGTAGTCGACCCAGGTCCCCTTCCCGGTCGCCTCGGCGATCCTCGCCGCGTAGATGCTCGCCGTGCGGGCGATGTCGGGGTCGACGTGTCCGCTCGCGCGCGCGACGCGAAGCAGATTTCGGAGATAGCTCGCGAGGATCCGTTCGGCCTCGTCACCGCGTCCGAGCAGCAGCGCTTTTTCGACGAGGCCGACGAGGAGATCGAGCGCGTCACCTCGGCGCGTCGCCATCTCACTGCGAACCTCGGTCGCCGGCATCTCGAAGTCCGGGGCCCTCACACTGCCGATCTTCGATGCGACGCGCGGTTCACTCTCGAGGACGTCGAAGCTCGTCGACGTGTGCACTTCGAACGACGAGTGCCCGATGACGACGCGATCGCCTTCGGCGAGGGGAATCACTCCTTCGCTGTGCTCGCCGTTGACGAGCAATCCGTTCGCGCTCGCCAGGTCTTCGATCGAGAGGGAGCCGCGCCGGAGGACGAGCCGCGCGTGCGAACGAGAGACGAGTGGGTCGTCGATGGCGAGCCCGCACTTGGCGCTGCGGCCGACGAGCGTTTCGCCTTGAGCCACCTCGACCTCGCGGTCGTCGAACTTGAGCCACGCCCGCAGCGCCGGCCCGATCGGCGCGGGATGACCGCTCTTCGAGTCTTCTTTTTCGGCGGGGACCACGGCAGATCTACTTCAATGCGACGAGTGGCTCGAGGCCTTCCACGCGATTCAGCAAGAACCGCTCGGCTGGGCCTTTCACCTTGTTTTTCATGAGCTCGACGTAGCTACGCAAGCGAACCACGTCGACGCCGCGAACCTTGCGCACCCCCGCGTAGAGTTCGTCGACGACCTCTGCCGGGCAAGATCGCTCGAGCGTGATGTAGAGCTCGAACACGTAGTCGATCCAGCGCCCCTTCGAGGTCGCGGCCCCGACCTTCACCGCGTACAGGGTCGCGGCCTTCGCCGTCTCCAGCGACACGTTCCGACCGCTCTTCGCGTCTTCCAGAATGTTGGTCATGTGCACGCTGAGGATCCGCTCGGCTTCTTCGCCGCGACCCATCGCCAGCGCCTTGTCGGCGAGACCGCCGAGCAGCCCGAAGGCATCCGCGCGCAACGTCGGCGCGGGCTGCGCCAGAGTCGCGGTCTGGACGCGCTGCACCCGGAGGATCGACATGTCTTGATTGCCGATGCGCACCCGGTCGCCGTCGCTCAACTTCGTCTTTCCATCGATCCGCTCGCCGTTCACGCGAACCCCGTTGCGACTGCCGAGGTCGTCGATGGAAATCTCGTCCCCCTGCACCGAGAAGATCGCGTGCCGCCTGGAGACGAGCGCGTCGTCCAACGCGAGTTGGCAATCCGCCCCTCGGCCGACGACGAACTCGCCGTCCGACAGCTCGAAGTCGTGCTGCTGGTACCTCAACCGATACTTCATGAGAGGGCCGAACGGACCATCTCCAGTCTAGCGCGAAAGCTCACGACTGCTTCGAAAGCACGGTAAGCAACCGTTGGACCAGGACCGGATGTGCCACGAGCCCGTACAATTTCAGCGGGGTTCTCCCCGAGCGGTCGAGCAGTGTCCCTAGTGCGGCGCGGGCCCCACCATCCCGCGCGATGCCGAGGGCGAGCCAGGGGAGGCTCGGCCGGGGGACGTCCCCGAGCGATTCGAGCACCGCCGCCGGGCCACGAAGGGTCACGTCGGGCACCCCGACCACCCCGCTGTGAATCACGAGGCGGCCAAAGTCGAACCGCAAGGTCAGCGCCGTTTCCCGATCGTAGGCGATAATCGCGACCGCACCCCGAAGCCGGTCGAACGCAGCGCGGCGTTTCGCATCGCCGGCGACGTTACTGCGAACCAGCTCGGCAATGCTCACGGCGAGCGGCAGCCGCTCGGCCCCCGGAGCGATGTCGATGAGCGGACTCACGCACCCCCGGGGTACCGCTCGGCGCCGCACTGAGTCAAGGTCGCGGCGCCGAACGCACCCGATCCGCTCAGCCGATCTGAATCGCCCAGACTTTGGCGACGTCCTTCACGGCGCGCACTTGGTCGAGGATCGACGCCGGAAGCGCCGAGTCGAGCGCCCAGAGGGCCGCAGCTTCGTGCGACCCCTTGTCGAGGCCCATCTGCATGCTCGAGACATTGATGCCGCCGGTGCCGAGGATGGTGCCGATGTTGCCGATGACCCCCGGACGGTCGTGATTGCGGACCACGAGGATCGAACCGTCGAGATGCGCTTCCATTTCGAACTTGCCCCACCGGACGAGTCGCGGCGTTCGATCGGTCCCAAGCGTGCCAGCGACGGCGGCGCGCTGACCGTCCGCGCCGATCACCGTCAGGGTGAGTGACGTCGCGAACGGGCCTTTCTGCGTCGTGCGCTCTTCGCGCACCTCGATACCGCTGTCTTTCGCGACGATCGGCGCGTTGACGGCGTTCACCGGCGTTTCGAAGAACCCGGCGAGGAGGCCGGCGAGCGCCGCGTTCACGATCGGAGCGGTCGGCAAGGTCGCCGCTTCCCCCGCGCACTCGATCTCGATGGTGCGCGGACGCACCGACTCGACCTGAGCGAGCAGCTGGCCGAGGTTCCGGGCGAGCGACAGATAGGGGCCGAGCACCGGCGCCATCTCTCGGGCGACCGAGGGGACGTTCACCGAGTTCGAAATCGCGCCGGTCTGTAAGTAGGCGACGACTTGCTGCGCGATCTCGAGCGCGACGCGGAGCTGCGCCTCTTCCGTCGACGCACCGAGGTGCGGCGTCACGACGGCTTTCGGATGCTTGACGATGTCGGTCAGCCCGGGCGGCTCTTCGACGAACACGTCGAGACCGACGCCGCCAATTTGGCCCGAGTCGAGGCCCCGAACGACAGCGGCTTCGTCGTAGATGCCGCCGCGGGCGGCGTTGATGAGCATGACGCCCTTCTTCATCTTCGCGATGGCAGCATCGTTCACGATGCCCTTCGTCTCGGACGTGAGCGGCGTGTGCACGGTGATCGCGTCCGCGCGCCGGAACAGGTCGTCGATCGAGACGAGCTCGATGCCGAGCTCGGCGGCGCGCTCGGCGGTCATGAACGGGTCATAACCAATGACGCCCATGCGCAGGCCGCGCGCGCGGTCGGCGACGATGCGACCGATGTTGCCGAGGCCGATGACGCCCAGGGTTTTCCCCGCGAGCTCGCGCCCCTCGAACGCTTTCTTCTCCCATTTGCCTTCCTTCATGGTGGAAGAGGCGAGCGGGATTTTTCGAGCGACCGAGAAGAGCAGCGCGAGCGCATGCTCGGCGGTGGTGACCGCGTTGCCGGTCGGCGTGTTCATCACGATGATGCCGCGGCGCGATGCCGCCTTGACGTCGACGTTGTCGACGCCGATGCCGGCGCGTCCGATGACCTTGAGCTTGTCGGCGGCTTCGATGACCTTCGCGGTCACCTTCGAGCCGCTCCGGATGACGAGCCCCTCGACCCCGACGATCGCTTTCGCGAGCTCGTCTTCGCTGAGTCCCGGTTTGTTTTCGAGCTCGATGTCCCGCGCTTCCTTCAGAAACGCGAGGCCCTCTTTGCTGAGCGAATCGCTGACGAGAACCTTTGCCATCAAGAACCCTTGTGAAAATCGTTCATGAACTGAGCGAGCGCGCCCACCCATTCGGGCAGGACCGCGTTGTAAATGGAGGCCCGGATGCCGCCGACCGAGCGGTGTCCCTTAAGCCCGACCATGCCGAGCTTCTGCGTGGCCGTGACGAACTCGGCTTCGAGCTCCGGCGTCGGCAGGTTGAACACGACGTTCATGAGCGAACGCGCACCCTGTTCCACCGGGCACCGGTAGAAGTCCGGACGCGCGTCGATCGCGTCGTAGAGAGCCTTCGCTTTGGCACGGTTCTGCTTGTCGATGGCCGCGAGGCCGCCATTTTTCTTGAGCACGTCGAGCACGTTCCGCACGAGGTACACCGCGAACGTCGCCGGGGTGTTGTAGAGCGAATTTTCGGCGGCGTGCGTCGCGTACCGGAAGATCTTCGGAATGTCGGTGCGGCCGGTCTCCACGAGGTCCTTGCGGACGATGACCAACGTCACGCCGCTCGGTCCGATGTTCTTCTGCGCGCCCGCGTAGATGAGCCCGAACTTCGACACGTCGATGGGACGTGAAAGGATGTCGCTCGACATGTCGGCGACGAGCGGCGCCTTGCCGGTCGACGGAAACTCGTGCCACTGGCTACCGCCGATGGTCTCGTTGCTCGTGAGATGCACGTACGCGGCGTTCGCGTCGAGATCGAGCTCCGACTGCTTCGGGACGCGCGCCGGCTTCGCTTCCGGATCGCCGGCCGACGCCGAGCGAACCGTGCCCACGGTCTTCGCTTCCTGAATCGCCTTTTTGCCCCATGCGCCAGTCACGATGTAGTCGGCGCTCTGTCCGGGCTTCAGCAGGTTCATCGGGATCATCGCGAACTGCTGACTGGCGCCGCCTTGCAGGAACAGGACGTGATGAGTGTCCTTGATGTCGAGGAGCTCGCGAAGCAGCGTGATCGCTTCGTTGTGCACCGCTTCGTAGGCTTTCCCACGATGGCTGTGCTCGATGATGCTCATTCCGGTGCCGGCAAAATCGATGAGCTCGCGCTGCGCCCGCTCGAGAGCCTCGAGTGGCAACGCCGCAGGACCCGCATTGAAATTCATTGCTCGAGCCATGGATCTCCCAAAGGGTTTTTTAGAGCTACCCGCGTAACGTCGATGACGCCGCGGGTCAAGGCACGCTAGGGCACGTTTCGGTGAATTGGGGAACGGACGGTGATGAAGCCTTCACCCGACCTCGCGCTCTCCCGAGAGCGTGTGGAAGAAGAGCCCGCTCGGCACCTTCGGATAGAAGAAGGTGGACTTTTGCGGCATCACTTCGCCGGCTTCGGCGATGCGTCGCACCGTGCTGACCGGAGTCGGGTTCATGAGAAAGAGCACTTGGCCCTCGCCGCGTTCGACGAGTGCGGCGCCCTGTTTCGGGTCCTGAAGATAGCGCAGGTTCGTCTTGGCCGCCTGCGCCTCCGGCGTGACCCCGAGGATGTGTTCGAGGATGCCGTCGTGGAGCAACGCGACGGCGGTTTCGCGGACTACCGCGGGCCGCTCGCCGAGCACCGGGTGTCGTCCGAGGTCAACGTCGTCGCGAAGCACGAACAGCACCGCCGCGTCGCGCGTGACCGCGCCGATCGCAGGACGCTTGCACTGTTCGAGCTCCGACTTCAGCCGTTCGATGCCGCCGCTCACGCTCTTCACGTCGAAGATTTCGCCGGCGCGAACGACGAGCGACTCGAGGTCGAACTTGGGGAGCGAGTGCACGAGCCGATGCGTTGCGAACACGACGAGCTTCGGGTCGTCGCCGTTCGCCAAGAGCGCAAACGTGTAACGGTACTCCGCGCGCGGTTTCGGGGTGCGCCCCGCCGCGCGATCCTCGGCGTCGAACTCCGTCGCGAGCGCGACGGCCGTCTCGTACCGATGATGGCCGTCGGCGATGAGGAGTGACGTCGGGTGGAGCGCCGACGTGATGCGCGCGATGGCGCCGGCCTCGGATATTTTGGCAAGCTCGTGCTCGATGCCGTCGTCGGTTCGAAATTGCGCGAACGTCGAACCCGAGTCGAGGTCGCGCTCGAGGCGTCCTTCGGGGTCCGTGTAGAGCATGAACTGCGGCGAGAGCATCGCGCGCGTGGCTCGCGACAGCGCGATGCGGTCCTCCTTCGGACCGGTCAGGGTGCGCTCGTGCGGCAACACGGCGCGCTCCGAGTAGGGCACCGCCCGCACCAGCGCGAAGAACCCGCGTCGCGTGATCCGCGCGCCCCCGCCCGGCGGCTCGAACGTCTGCGCGTATCGGAAATAGCCGGGCGTCTCGTCGCGAGTGAGCACGCCGTCTCGTTGCCAGCGTTCGAAGCACTCACGCGCGTTCGCGTAGCGCTCCGCACCCTTCCCTTCCGGTAGATCGACGTGCACGACGTTGCGAGGATCGCGAGCGCCGAGCCGCGCGCGCAGCTCGGCGTCGATCACGTCGTAGGGCGGCGCAATCACTCGGTCGAGGATATCGGCGGCGTAACGGAGCGGCTTGAGCGGGGCGATGTCCAACAAGGCCGCAACTCGGTATCACAAAGCCCGCCCGCCCGCCGTCATGGCGAGAGCGGACGCTCAATTCAGTGGGAACCGCCGTCGCCGAGGGCGCGATGGCCGATGTCGTGCCGGTACTGCATGCCGTCGAACTGGATGCACCCCACGCCGGCGTACGCGCGGTTCTGGGCTTCGCGGAGGCTCGCGCCGCGACCGGTGACCGCCAGCACCCTGCCCCCGGCCGTCACCACGCGGTCACCGTCGCGTCGCGTGCCGGCGTGATAGACGCGAACGCCGTCGAGCGCCGAGGCCTCTTCGAGACCGCTGATCGGATCTCCGGTTCGCGGCTTGCTAGGATAATTCGCGGCGGCCAATACGACGCACAGGGCGTGGCGGCTCGAGTGGCGGAGGGCGCCGCTCGCGTCGGCTGAAAGCTGGCCACGAGCCGCCGCGTCGAAGGCGTCGGCGAGATCGCCGTCGAGGACGTTCAAGAGCACCTCGGTCTCCGGATCGCCGAGCCGCACGTTGTATTCGAGCAGGTACGGTTCGCCCGCCGGCGTGATCATGAACCCGGCGAAGAGAGCACCGCGATACGGCGCGCCGATTTCCGCCATTCCGCGGATCGTCGGCTCGAGAAATTCCCTCCGGATTCGCTCCATCATCGCCGCGGAGACGAGAGGCGCCGGGGCGTACGTGCCCATGCCGCCGGTGTTCGCGCCGCGATCGCCGTCGAAGATGCGCTTGTGGTCCTGGGCGGCCGGCAGGACGAAGAGTCGTTCGCCGTCCGAGAGCGCGTGCACGCTGGCCTCCGCCCCTTCGATCCGCTCTTCGATGACGACTGTGCGTCCCGCGTCGCCGAACGGCTCGCCGCTCAGCATGTGGAGCGCCGCCGCGAGGGCCTCTTCGTGCGTTGCTGCCACGACGACGCCCTTGCCGGCACAAAGGCCATCGGCCTTGACGACCGGCGGCGCGGCAAAGCTCCCAACGGCCTTCCGTGCTTCCGCTTCCGTTTTCACGATTTCGTAACGCGCAGAGACGAGCCCGATGCGCGCCGCGAAGTCCTTCATGAACGCCTTCGAGCCTTCGAGTCGAGCGGCCGATTGGGATGGCCCGAATGTGGGAACGCCCGCGCGCGCGAGTCGATCGACGAGGCCATCGCACAGCGGCCCCTCGGGCCCCACCACCACGAGATCCACACCGGAGCCGACGGCTATGTCGACGGGATCTCCCGTCGCGTTCTTGAGACGTCCCTCCGCACCACCCTCGGTACCGGCATTGCCGGGCGCGACGATGACTTGCGAAACCGTCGAAGAATCTGCCAGCCGGGCGGCAAGGGCGTGCTCTCGAGCGCCCGCTCCCACGACGAGAATCTTGCGTTTGGAACCCATGGCTCGGTCGTCCGCTACCACGAGCCGCGAGAATGCGGCCGCCCCAAATTGCTTTGGACCGGATTTGCGAGTAACTTTAGGGATTGATTGGTGTGCCTGGCCACGCGCGGCGCTGCCGCCGACCAGGATCGAAAGCAGCAATGTCGAGTCCTGTCCGCATCACGCGCCCCTACCGAACTCTCGACGAGTTCCTCGAGAACGACGCCTGGACGGTCGATCGTTCGTCGATGTTGCTGCTGGGGGCGGAGTCGTTCGAAGCCGGCGCGGAAGTGACGTTCGACATCGTTCTCGAGAGCGGCGAGAGCGCCGTCGCCGGGGACGGTCGCGTCGTCGAATGGACCGCGGGCGTGGATGAGCAACCGAGCGCGCTCCGCGTGAAGTTTCGAAAGCTCGACGCCAATTCGAAGGCCGTATTGAAGCGGGCTCTCGAGATCCGGCGTGCCCACGCGCGGGCTGCGGCGGCCGAAGCAGAAGCCGCAGCGGCGCCGCCCGAACCCGCGCCGGAGGCGCCGGTGGCCCAGGTTTACAAGAGCGGTGTGCACGCCCGGACGGCGCGCGTGGTCGTGCCGCCCGCCAATCGCGACGCGCTCCTCGAGCGCCTTCGCGAACGCGCACGCACGATGGCAAAGGCCGGCGGCCTGCACGTGCCGAATCGACGTTCTGCCGCCGAGTAGTCGGCGCGGCGCCGTCTCTCAGTCGGGCATCGGAACGACGGGGGGCGCCGCGAGCTTCGGGCGCTGGAGTGCGCGACGGATCAGACGGTCGCAAAGCGCCGGGAACGAGATCCCCGCCGCCGCCGCCGCCTCCGGAAAAAGACTCGTCGCGGTCATGCCGGGCAACGTGTTCACCTCGAGCAAGGTGACGTTGCCCGCCACCGCATCGACCACGAAATCGACGCGCGACAGATCGCGACAGCCGAGGACCTGGTGCGCGGTGACGGCCGCGCGATGGATCCGCTCGGTGAGCGCCGGCGCGAACGGCGCCGGACACCGGTGGACGCTGCCCTTCGCAGCGTACTTCGCCTTGAAATCGTAGAAGGCGGCGCCCTCGGGCAAAATCAGCGTCGCGGCGAGCACGCGCGCCCCGCCGTCGTCTTCGAGCACCGAGCACGTCACGTCGTTGCCCGTCGTGAATTGCTCGACCAAGACGCTCGGGTCGAGCGCGAGCGCACGCCGGAGCGCGGCGACGAAGACGTCGTCCGAGTCGTCCTCTTTGATGATCTCGACGCCGATCGCCGAGCCGCCCGCGCCGGGCTTCACGACGATCGAACGGCCGAGCTCGGCGCGCACGGCGCGCGCCCGTCGCTCGACGTCGTCTTTTCCGGTGATCACGGCGTCTTTCGCGACGGGCAGCCCGGCGCGCTCGAAATGCACCTTGGCGTGCGGCTTGCTCATGGCGAGCGCGCTCGCGAGAACGCCGGAACCCACGTAGGGGAAGCCGGTCACCTCGCAGAGCCCCTGCAAGCAACCGTCTTCGCCGAGCTGACCGTGGACCGCGGGAAACACGACGTCGAAGTGCCCCGCGGCGAGCGCGGCCGGCAACGCGTCGTCGAGTTCGAGGACGCGCGCATCGTGACCGGCGTCGTGGAGGGCACGTTCGACGCCGGCGGCCGAGGCGCGACTCACGGCGGCTTCGCCCGACGGACCGCCCGCGACGACCGCGACGTTGAACGACGCGCTCATGGAGCCTCCTGCAACGCGACGTGCACGAGATCGAGCCCGAGCTCCGTCGCGAACTCGTAGATGCGTTCGTCGCGATAGAACTCGCCGAACACGATACGCGTGAGCCCCGCGTTCGCGATCAGCTTGAAGCAGCCGAAGCAGGGCGACGCCGTCACGTAGATGTGCGCACCGTCCACGCTGACGCCGTTCCGCGCCGCTTGAACCAGGGCGTTCGCCTCCGCGTGCGTCGTGCGGACGCAATGGCCGTCCTCCATGAGATGGCCGACCTCGTCGCAATGCGGCAACCCGCGGATCGAGCCGTTGTAGCCCGTCGTCAGGATCATGCGCTCCCGGACGACGACCGCGCCGACGTGCTTCCTGTCGCAGGTCGACCGGGTCGCGACCTGACGCGCGATCGCCATGAAGTATTCGTCCCAGCTCGCTCGAGTTCGCTCCGCCATCTTCGCGTCGTCCCATTTAATGTCGGAAAGGCGCGCGTCCAAACTTCCTTGACCTTCCCCGACGCTCGTGGCTTCTTGCCGGCGTGCGATCCCCTGGGAAAACTGGCGCTTGGACGTTCGCGACGCTTCTCCTTGCCGGAGCAGCGACGACCGCGGCGACCCCGGCGCTCGGTGCCCCGCGCGACCCGAACGCGATCCTCGCGGATCTCGAGAAGGATGCGGCGCATCAGAGTCTCCTCGCGGGCGCGCTCGGCCACGCGCGCGACGCCTTGACGCGAGCGCGCTCGATGGACCTCGCGGGCGACGGCCGACACGCGACGATCCTCCGCCAGGTGGGCATCGAGTGGCTCGACCTCGGCCGTGACCTGGTCCGCACCGCGACGACCGAGGCCGCCGCGGACGCGTCCGAAAAAGACGGGGACGACCTCGACACCAAGCTCGTGAGAGGCCGCGCCTTGCTCGAAGAGACCGTCGCTCGCCGCGGACGCGCCCGCCAGCTCTTCGACCAGCTCGAGCCCGCGACGCCGGTGGCGCCGGCCGACCCGTCGAAGTCGAAGCACGGCGGCCTCGAGGCGCCCGCGACGTCGAAGCCGCACGCGGCGGCAAAGGGCACGGCGCCGTCCCCCGGCCGGGCGTCGGCAACGCCCGCGCCCCCGGCGGCTCCGTCCGCGACGCCGAGCGTCCCCACAGCGACGGGCGCGACGCCGACGGTGCCCCCCAAAACCCCAGCGACGACTCCGACTTCCGGTTCGACAGGCTCGAAGGGGACGCCATGATGCGCCGCGCGCTCGCGATCGCGTTGCTGTCGACGGGCTGTGCGTCGCTCCCGCGGCCCGCGGCGCTCGTCGAGGCGGACCGGACGCGAACCTCGCCCGCGTCGCAGGAAGCGGCCACGCTCGCGCCGCAGGCGTTTCTCGCCGCCGAGAAGGCGCGACGAGATGCGGACGCGGCGTTCGCAAACGGCGACCGCGCCGGCGCCCAGCTGCTCGGCGAGGATGCGCTCGCGGCCTACGAACACGCGGTGGTGCTCGCCCGGCTGGCGCGGGCGGATGCGCGGCTCGCGGCGGCAAAGAGTCACGCGGACCAGGCTCGCGTCGAGCTCGGCGCGCTCGAAGAAGAGCAACGCCGCACGGCGGCGGAAGCCGACGATTACGACATGCGACTCAAAGTCGCCCGCGACGCGTTGCCGCTGCCGTCCTCGGAGCCGGCCACGCCGGAGCGCGAACGCGCGCGCCTGTCGGCGGCGAAGGCGATCGGCGAAGAGGCGCGGTTGCTCTGCATGGCGACGCAGATGCTCGCCCCGGATTCGAAGACGCTCGCCGATTCGTTGAAGGCGCTCGACGGCTTGCAAGCAACGCTCGCGAAACAGCCGGCTCACGCGCCCATCGACGAGGCCGTGCGCCTCCGGTCGTCGTGCTTGTCGGAGCTGACGAGCGCACGGCGGCCCGCGACGGCTCTCGCCCCGGAGGCCGGCGAACCCGACGAGCTCCTCGATCTGCTCGCCAAGGCAGGCGTCGAGCCGTCGCGCGACGACCGCGGCGTCGTGATCGTCCTCCGTGACTTGTTTGACGGCAAAACCCTGCGCGCGGCGTCCAAGGAGAAGCTCACGGCCGTCGCCGAGATCGCCCGTGCCCATCCCGCGTTTCCGCTGCTCGTCGTCGCGCACGGTGCGCGCGGCGGCCGCCATGCCGCGCCCGCGGCCGACTCGGTTGCCGCTGCGCTGAAAGAAGCGGGGGCGCCCAAGGTGTCGAGTCGCGATGCCGGCGACGTGCTTCCCGTGGCCCAACCCGAGAGCGCCAGGGCCGCTGGACGCAACGAACGCGTCGAGATCGTGTTCGTCGCGCCTACCTCGTAGCAGTCACGTCCGCACCGAAGGCGCACCGAGGGCGTTGACCCTCGCGCTCACCGCGGAGCGTTGCAGCGGAACGAGGTTGCAGCGCGAACGGAAAACAATTGTCCCCCTTTACGAATGAGGGAAGTGGTCGAAATATAAGGGAGGCAATGACACGCGACGCGGCACTCGGAGAACGGATCGTCTGGTCAGGTCGACCGCGCGTCATCGAAACCCCCGACACGCTCCGCGCCATCGCTCTCTTGCTGTTCGCGTTCTCGGCGGTGTCGCTGTGCTTCGCGGTCGTCGTCTCGTTTGCGCTACACGTGACGCCGACGTCGTGTCTGCTCTTCGCCGCGTGGTCCGCGGTGTTCGGCGTGCTCGTGTTGCAAGCACCGAAGATGTGGCTCGCGGAAGTCGAATACATCGTCACCGAGCGGCACGTCGTGATGCAACGCGGTCCCTTCCGCCGCACCATCGAGCGGCGGGCGATCAGCTTCGCGCGCATCAACTGGAGCTCGCGGAGCCCCGGCATCGGCGACATGGATCTCGTGCGCGCCGTGCCGACGGGCGCACTTCGTCGGCGCCTCCTCTTGCAGCTTCGCGGCGTGGTCGCGCCGGATCGCGTGTGGTCGATCATCCGCGGCATCGACAGCCCGATCGTGCCGCACAACGGAGATCGTCCGCTCACGCAACGTCTCGACGACGGCGAGCGCGTCGTGTGGTCGGCGCGCCCGAAGACGACGCCGCTCGCGTACTTGCCGCGCGGTCGTCGCGAGCTCGGTATCCTCGCGCTCTCGGGGATCTTGTTCTGCGTGTTCTTCAAAATGCTCGCCCGCGCGATCCCGAACGAGCGAGTGCTCGCGGCCGCGGGGCTAGAGCACGCGCCTTTCGCGGCGCTCCTCATCGGTGAGGGCATCGCGGCGCTCTTGGTTTTGGGGGCGGCCCTCTACTTCGCGTACGACGCGATCGTCACCCCGGCACGGAAACGCGAGAACACGCGCTACTTGATCACCGACCGTCGCGTGCTCATTCAGCGCGGGCGTGAAGAGCTACACCTCGATCGCGAACGCATCGTGGACGTCATTCCGACGCGCGGCGCGGGCGGTATGACCGACGTGTTTCTCGTCCTCGACGGCCCCCACGCGCGCGCTCTGGCGATGAGCGGCGCCTTCGGCGAGGCCGGCGTCAGCCCTCAACTGCTCCCGGTGCTCTCGTCGGTCGAAGACGCGGAGAGCGTCAGCCGGATCTTGCTCGCGCGGCGCGTGAACCCGGTCTCGCAAGCGGCCTGAACGGCCGCCCTCGCTCAGCGGGCTTTTCGTTTTCCGTCGCGCAGGCGCCGCTCGGCCCAGGTGCGGTGGAATTCGGCGTTCGTGAGCCACCGATCTCCGTGGTCCTTGCCGCGCAGGATGTATTCGCGAAAGTCCGCGAGCGCGCGCTCGAGGGCGGGCTTTCGGATCTTCTCGTCGGTGATCTTATCGGCGATCGCCATTTCGGCGAGAGCTCGGTAGTAGAGCACCTCGTAGTCGGGCGTGAAGAACACGCCGGGAAGCTCGAGCGCCGAGATGGTGCGCCCTCCGGGCTCCCGGAACGTCATCTGACTCGCCTCGTAGGCGTACTTGAGCGCGTCCGGTAGATTTTCGTCCCGCGCGAGCGCGACCGCGAGGCCCCACGCCGCGAGCGCATGGATTTCCGACTCGTCCGTCGTCGCGAGCGCGATCTGATAATCCTTTTCAGCCAGGGTCAGATCGCCGAGCGACATGCTGGCTTCGCCGCGGTTCATGTAAATCCCCGCTCGCTTGTTGCCGTCCCACTCGACGCGGAGCGCTTCGTCGTACGCCTGTCGCTCGTGCTCGAACTCGTGGAGACGGTTCGACGCGATGGCGATGTCGAACCATGCGCGCGCCGTTTCCGGCGACGACGGGTCCATCGCGATCGCCGAGAGCAAGACGTTGCGCGCGTCCTCGTCGCGCCCGCGATCCGCGGTGACCAGCGCGTCGCCGAGAAAATACGATACTTCGGGATCGTGGAGCGCCGCGCCGCCCCGCATCTCGAGCACCGTCGCGGCTCGAAGCGCGAGCAAGCTCTCGAACTCCGGCGCCATGTCGACGACGTCCGGCGGAATGTCGGTCGGGGTTCGTGCGCGGAGCGCCTCGACCATCGCGCTCTCGTTCCGGCGCGTGTTCGGATCGCGCACCCGATCCCAGAGCGACGACGCCTCCGACGCACGCGCCGCGAAGAGCGCCAATCCAAAAGCGAATAGCTCGCGCTTCACGGCGTTCCCCCGGCCGGCGCCCCGGAAGTACCCGGCGCGGCGCGCCCAGTTCTCGTCCCGCGAACGATCGCGTCGTGAGCGGCGCGGGCTTGCGCCGCAAACGGGCCATGCTTGCCGGATTCGCTCTCCGCGTAGCTCTGCCATCGCTCGAGCGCGAGCTCGCGGTCGTGGTGCTCGGCGAGGATCGCGATCATGGCGTCGAGCTCGCCCGGGGGCAGCGCGACGAACCGTTCGCCCGTGAGCGGCGCGGGCGGTGACGACTTCGACGGTGGAGCGCCCGCGACGCTCTTCGTCTGTTCGCGCTCTCGCTCGGCCTCGAGCCGATACGGTCCGTCCGTTTCACTGGCGACGCCGTCGGCTTCGGCGGCGCGCCCCTGACGGCTCAAGCCGAGGGCCAGCGCCGCGAGGACCGCGTCGTGCAGCTCCGGGCAAGTGACGAGCTGCCTCGCCTCGTTCAGCGTGCCGATCGCATCGGCGAGATGAGCCTTACCGTCTCGCATCGTGAGCATCGACGCCTCGACGAGGATCCGGGTGCGCGTGCATCCGCCGTCGAGGAGGGCAACGCGAGGGACGAGCACCCGATACGCCGTGAGCGCTTCGGAAAAGTGCCCGGTCTCGAGCGCCGCGTGCGCGTAGTCGACGAGCGCGCCGAGCCGTTCGAGACCGCGCGGAGACCGCTTCCGGACCGTCTCGAACTCGTCGAACGCCGCCCGTTCGTCGCCGAGCGCGTGGTCGGCCCTCGCCGTGAGCAGCAGCGGCGCGTCGCTCCCCGGACGCTCGCGCTCGGCAAGGGTCGCGCGAGTCTTGGCGAGCGAGGGATTGCTCGTGAGCACCGCGTAGCCCAGCACGAGCGTGTCGCAATACTGGTCGAGCCCGGGAGCGCGAGCGCGATCCCAGACGCCCGACGCGGCCTCCGTTTCCGCCGCGCACTCGTCGGGCCGCTCCGACGACCGCGCGAGCGCCACGAGGTCCACCGAGGGCGTGTCGGCGTCCGCGCGCGCGGACGAGGCGACGCCGCTCACGGACGCGAGCGGCGCCAACAGCGCGAGGACTCCGAGGACGCGACGCACTCCTCGGTCGGTACCACGATTTCGGCTACGGCGCTGCGGCGCGGCCGACGAACGGGTTATGCAAAATGATGGTCTCGCGACGGCGCGGCCCGACGCTCACGAGAAACAGCGGCACTCCGGCCCCTTCCTCGAGAAAGCGCACGTAAGCGCGCGCGGCGAGCGGCAAATCGTCGAGCACGCGGGCGTTGCCGAGGGTCTCGCTCCAGCCCTCGAGCTCCTCGTAAACCGGCGTGGCTCGACCGGGCTCGTCGATCAGATCGATCGGAAAATCGGTCACGCGCCCTTCCTTCGTGTCGTACGCGACGCAGACGCGAATGCGCTTCAGACCGGTGAGGACGTCGAGTTTCGTCAGCGCGAGGCCGTCGAGGCCGTTTACGCGAGCGGCGTATTTCAACGCGGGGAGATCGAGCCAACCCGTGCGGCGCGGGCGACCGGTCACCGCGCCGAACTCGGCGCCGACCTCGCGCAGATGCACCCCGTCGGAGTCGTCGAGCTCGGTGGGGAATGGGCCGCCGCCGACGCGGGTCGCGTATGCCTTGGTGATGCCGATCACGGTGTCGATGCGATTCGGTCCGATGCCCGCGCCGACCGCGGCGCCGCCGGCAACGGGAGAACTCGACGTCACGTACGGATACGTGCCGTGATCGACGTCGAGCAACGTGCCTTGTGCGCCTTCGAGGAGCACCTTGCCGCCGGTTCGAATCGCGTGGTCGACGATCTTCGACGTGTCGCCGAGGAGCGGCAGCACACGCTTCGCGAGCGGCTCGAGCGGCGTGACGACCGAGTCCACCGTCGGAACTTCGCCGCCGAAGGCCTGGATGATCGGCGCCCATTGATCGAGCGCCGCTTCGACCTTCTTCGCGAGCTTCCCGAAATCCGCCAGATCGCCGGCGCGAATGCCGGTCCTTCGGACCTTGTCTTCGTACGCGGGACCGATGCCCTTCTTCGTCGTGCCGATCCCCTGGCGCGCCTCACGGAGCCCGTCCACGAGGATGTGATACGAGAGCACGAGGTGGGCGCGGTTACTGACGACGAGGTTCTCGGCGATGCCTTTTTGACCGCGCCGGCCGAGCTCGTCGATCTCGCCGAGGAGCACCGCGAGGTCCACGACCATGCCCTGCCCGAGCACGCATTTCGTGCCTTCGCGCAGGATGCCGCTCGGCAATAGCCGAACGACGACCTTGTCGTCGTTCACGACGAGCGTGTGTCCTGCGTTGGGTCCCCCACCCCACCGGACGACCATGTTCGCGAACTCCGTGTAGAAGTCGACGATCTTTCCTTTGCCTTCATCGCCCCACTGGGCGCCGATCACGGCTACGCACGACATTTCAAGCAACCTCGCTGTCGGGGATCTTCGAACCGAGAAGCGCGAGCGCCGCCCTGACGGCGTCGCGCGGAGTTTTCGAGACTTGGGTGCGGCGTTCGTCGGTGGCGACGTCGACCACGACGAGCGCGTCTCGGGAGAGCTCGACGCGATGCGTGTAGCGCCACGTCCGCGCGTAATCCACTGCGCCCGTCTCGGGCGCCTCGGCCGCGGGAACGCCCTGACGCCGAAGCTCGGACAGGAACTCGTCGATCGAGGCGGGGTCCGCCCCGGCGCGAACGACGAGGACCCGCGACGGCCGGGCGGAGGTGCCTCCGGCGCGCTCGAGCGCCCACCCGAGGTTCCCGAGGTCGATGGCGAACCCAGCCGCTGGGCGCGGCGCGCCGA